>WNFB01006303.1_pt1 | contig 10631 bp, 9 predicted proteins | sample 5400501 | NCBI WGS metagenome assembly WNFB01 (sample SAMN13153341, study PRJNA577476) | soil metagenome | isolation source: 200 cm saprolite under Douglas fir tree site 2 hole 1 | place: USA:California | collected 2015-04-18 | reverse complement strand
GGCCAGCCACCCTGTTAAGAATTCTCCGCCACGGCGGCGCGGCGCCGGTTGGACCAGATCGCATACCCGGTCACCGCCACAAGCAGCAGCTCGACCGCGATCGCGGCCTCCAGGGCCACGCCCGCGACGCCGACGCCCACCAGCAGGTTGTAGCTCATGTGGCAGGCACACGAAGCGGTGGTGTTGGTGTACTTGCGAATCATCCCGAGGCCGAGGGCGATGACGAAGATCGTGATGGTGTCGACGGAGATGCCGTACTGGGTGTGGATGGACGTGAACAGCAGGGCCGTGGCCAGCACCCCGATCCGCGGCTGGAGCGCGCCTCGGAAGAGGATCTCCTCGCAGAGACCGGGCAGGATGGCCAGGAGGATGATTCCGGCCGGCGTGTCGAGCTGGCCGAAGAGGTGCTGGGTGGTGGTGTCGACCCGCCGTGCGACGTCCGGCGACCACGTGTGGCTGAGCACGTCCGAGGCCTGGCCGAGCGCGAAGAACGCGCCCGCGGCCGCCAGGGCAAGGACGATATGCCACCAGGCGGGCCGGACCAGGCCCAGCCGGCCGCCGGTCCCGGCAGGATTGCGGCGGATGAAGATGCCCACGCCCGCCAGGGCCAGGATCAGGAAGGGCGTCTCGTTCAGGAAGAGGTCGGCAAGGGTCAGCGGAGGCTGCGCGTTGTTCGACGCGAGCACGTCGGTGAAGAAGATCGACGTCACCTGGGTGCCGAAAAGAAGGACCGCCAGGACGAGCGCCAGCGCGTGCACCGGGTTGTCCGGATCGATGGGCAGAAACGCGGCGATGTCCCTGCGGATCGGTTTGATGAGGAAGCCCGCGGCCGCCACCGCCGTCACGATGGTGCCCGCGTCGACGGCGAACCTTGCCTGCGCGCTCAGACCCGAAGGCACCATCGGGACGCCCACCATGTCGAGCACGCCGAAGAGTGCCGTGAGGGCGACGGCGAATCCACCGAGCACGACTGTCGCGGCGGGTGCCCAGGCTTTGCCGACGGCGGCGTTGGCCGTGATCACGAGCGGCAGGGGCATCAGCTCGACGATCGCCGTGGCGGCGTCGAGCGGCAGGTGGCCGGTCAGCCTGCCCTGGAGCCTTTGTCGGGTAGTGGGACGGGAGGCGAGCCGTCGACGGACTTGCCCCATTCGATCAGCGGCCGGATGAGCTCGATGGGCAGGGGCAGGATGATCGTCGTGTTCTTCTCCGCGCCGATCTCGACCATCGTCTGAAGGAACCTGAGCTGCAGCGCGCCCTGCTGCGAGGAGATCACCTGCGCGGCATTCGCCAGCGTCTGCGAGGCCTGGAACTCGCCGTCTGCGTTGATGATCTTGGCCCGCTTCTCGCGCTCAGCCTCGGCCTGCTTGGCCATCGCGCGCTGCATGGTGCTCGGAAGCTCGACATCCTTGATCTCGACCACCGAGACCTTGATGCCCCACGGCTCGGTCTGCTCGTCGATGATCTTCTGCAGGTTCTGGTTGATCCTGTCCCGCTCGGCGAGGAGCTCATCGAGCGTCGACTGGCCGAGCACCGCGCGCAGGGTGGTCTGCGCGATCTGCGATGAGGCGTTGATGTAGTTCAGGACCTGGACGACGGCTTTTCGCGCATCGATGACCTGGAAGTAGATGACGGCGTTCACCTTGGCGGTGACGTTGTCCTTGGTGATGACCTCTTGCGGCGGCACCTCGAGGGTGATCACGCGCAGGTCGATCTTGACCAGGCGGTCGACGCCGAACGGGATGATGAAGAACAGGCCCGGGCCTTTGAGCCCGATCAGCCGGCCGAGGCGGAACACGACGCCGCGCTCGTACTCGGCCGCGATGCGCAGGCTCGAGAAGAGCGCGACGAGGATCACGAAGATGACCACGATCAGGATGACCAGCGCCGTGATGTCCACTACTTCTTCTCCTTGACCTGACCGTTCACGCCGACGACCTGTAGCTGCAGCCCGTTACGTCCGACCACGCGCACGGCGGATCCGCTGTGCACCGGAGCCGGCGTGGCGGTCGCCCGCCAGAGTGCGCCTGCGACAAAGACTAGACCTTCGGGCATAAGCTCCTCGCGCGCCTCGCCCACCGCGCCCACGATCGCGTCCGCGCCCGACAGCGCCGGCTGACGGCGCGCTGCCAGCACCTTGCGGATGAAGAAGCTGAAGAAACCGAGCGTGACCACGGCGGTGACCACGGAGACGATCGGGTTCACGCCCAGGCCGATGGGCCCGGTGTTGACCAGGAAGGCCATGCCGAGCAGCAGCGCGAAGACGCCGCCGACGGAAAGAAAGCCGTGCGTGGGCGCCTTCAGATCGGCGATGAAGAGGACGAGCGCGAGCAGCATGAACAGGAACCCGGCGATGTTCACCGGGAGGTTGGCGAGGGCAACGATGGCGAGCACCGCTGCGATGCCGCCGATCACGCCGGGCAGGATCAGCCCGGGGTTCTGCATCTCGGTGATGATCCCGTAGCCCGCGACGATGATGAGCAGAGCGGCGATCGTCGGATCGATCAGCGCGTTCAGGAAAACCTGCCAGAAAGGCATCGGAAAGTCGTCGATCGATGCGCCGGCCGAACGGATCGTGAGGGTACCGTTGGTCCGCGGCACGTTACGGCCGTCGATCTCGTTGAGAAGCGAGCGCACGTCGGACGCCTCGAGGTCGGCGACGTGCAGCCTGACGGCGTCCTCGGCGTTGATGTTCACGCTGTTGCGCACCGCCTGCTCGGCCCAGTCGGGATTGCGGTTGTGCATCGAAGCGAGGTTGCGCACGCGCGTCACCGCGTCGTTCAAGACCTTCGCGCCGAGGTCGCCGGTGATGTTTTCTCCCGTGGCCTGGATCGGGTGCGCCGACCCGATGTTGGTGCCGGGGGCCATGGCGAGCACGTCGGCCGACTGGGCGACGAAAAGCCCGGCCGACGCGGCCCGCGCGCCGCTCGGATAGACGTATGCGACGACGGGCACCTTGCAGTTGAGGAGGCTGGTCACGATGTCGTCCATCGAGGTGGAGATGCCGCCGGGCGTGTTGATCACCACCAGCAGGACGTCCGCGTGATCCGCCTCGGCGCGGCTCACGGCGCTCTGGATGTAGGCGGACATGATGTTGTTGATGTCACCGGTGAGGTCGGCCTGCTCGACACGCGGAGCCGAGGCGGCGGCGCCGATGGGAAATAGGGCGGCGGCCGCGAAAAGCAGCCACAGGAACCGGAGCGCGACCCGCGCACGCATATGCCGAGTATGGCAAGCCGCCACCCGGCCTGCCTGTGTAAAACGTGGAACATCGCGCGGTCCGGGTGCCTGGAAGGCCGGGCGTAGAATCGAGCGAGTGGCGCAACCGGTCGATTCCGACGGCGACGACGAGGTCCTGAGCGACCTGCGCCGGCAGCTCCATTCGGTGCCGGCCCTCGGCGCGGCTGACGCAAAACGTCTCCTCGAGCGCTCGGCCCTCGGCGACCGGACGAGCCAGGACAGATTGGTCGCGGCGAATCTCGCCATCGTCATCCGGCTGGCTGAGGCCCGTGACCAGAAGGGTCTTCCGGTGCCCGACCTCGTCCAGGAAGGTTCAATCGGGCTGGTCAAAGCCGTGAAGTCTTTCGTCGACAGCGGTGAGACCGACTTCACCGCGTTTGCCGAGCACATCGTGGCGCAGCACATGGATGACGCCATCGCCGCGGAGGCCGCGGCCGTCCGGGACGCGGAGCTCCTGGTCACGGCGGCCAGTGACTATGAGCGGACCGAGCTGCTCCTGGCCCGCGAGCTGCATCGGGCGCCGACGACACCGGAGATCGGCGAGAAGCTCGAATGGACGGTCGAGCGCACCCGCTATGTGGCCCAGGTCGTGGCCGACGCGCGCCGGCGGCACGACGAGGAGCTGCTCCAGTTCATCGACCCCGACGCGATCGACTTCGACGGCACGGTTGACGGCGAATAAGACGCTGAACCGGACGCCGCTCTACGCGCGGCATGTCGCACTCGGCGGCCGCATGGTGGATTTCGGCGGTTGGGAGATGCCCCAGCAGTACAGCTCGATCCGCGACGAGCACTTCGCGGTGCGCAAGGCCGCGGGCCTGTTCGACGTCTCGCACATGGGCCGCCTCATGGTCGAAGGCGAGAAGGCCGAGTCTTACCTGCAGGGGATCCTGACCAACGACATCGCGTCGCTCGAGCCGATGCACGCGGTGTACACGCTGATGTGCCAGGAGGATGGCGGGATCATCGACGACCTGGTCGTCTACCGCCAGGCGAAGGACGCATTCCTGGTCGTGATCAACGCGTCAAACCGCGAAAAGGACACCGCGTGGATGCGCAAGCACCTGCCTTCCGGCGTGACGCTCGAGGACCACACGCGCGAGCTGAGCCTCATCGCCTTCCAGGGTCCCCGCGCACCCGAGCTGCTTCCATCGGATGCGAGCACCGACGACATCGCCTACTTTGCCTTTCGTCGCGGCAAGGTCGCAGGCGCCGACGCATTGATCTCGCGCACGGGATACACGGGCGAGGACGGCTTCGAGCTGTTCGTCGGCGCGGACAGCGTCGGCGAAGTGTGGGACGCGATTCTCGCTCGTGGGAAGAGTGAGGGCGTGCTGCCTGCCGGCCTGGGCGCACGCGACGCGACCAGGCTCGAGGCGGCGCTGCGCCTTTACGGCAACGACATGGATCAGAAGACGAACCCATACGAGGCAGGTCTTGGCTGGACGGTGAAGCTGGCCAAGGGTGAGTTCATCGGCAGGCAAGCGCTGCAGAACATCAAAGCGAAGGGCCCGAGCCGGACCCTGGTCGGCCTCGAGACCGACTCGGGCGACATCGCGCGTCACGGAGCGGAGGTCCGGGCGTCCGGCAGGCCTGTCGGCTTTGTCACGAGCGGGACCCATTCCTTCTTCCTCGGCCACCCCATCGCGCTCGCGATGGTGGAAGCCGCATCATTGCGAGTCGGAGACACGGCGGCGGTCGAGGTTCGCGGAAGGGAGGCGACGGCGGAGGTGGTGAAGCTTCCTTTCTATCGAGGGTCTGCGCGGTCCGCGACCTCGACGGCCAAGCCTTGAACCGCGCCCACAACTAGACAGTCAGGAGGAAGGTGGATGGCCGAACGTCGCTACACCAAGACCCACGAGTGGATCGCCGTCGACGGCAAGAGCGCGACGATCGGGATCACCGACTTCGCTCAGTCGCAGCTTGGAGATGTCGTCTTCCTCGAGCTCCCCAAGAGCGGCCGCAAGGTCGCCGCGCGCGAGGCGTTCGGCGTCGTCGAATCGGTGAAGGCGGCGAGCGACCTCTACTCGCCGGTGGCCGGCCGCATCACCGAGGTCAACGAGAAGCTGTCGACGAAACCTGAGCTGATCAACTCCGACCCCTACGGGGATGGCTGGATCCTGAAGCTGGAGCTCGCCGGCGATCTTCCGGATGACCTGTTGGACGAGGGCCAGTACAAGAACGTGACGGAGGCTTCCGCGCACTAGTTGCCGTACCTGGTCCATTCGCCCGAAGACCGCGCCGCGATGCTGGAGACGATCGGAGTGAGCTCGATGAACGACCTGCTGGTGGACATCCCGCAGTCGCTCCGGCTCGAATCCCTGCAGCTGCCCGACGGACTTTCTGAGTTCGAGACGATGGCGCACGTCTCCGCGCTGGCCGGCCGCAACCGCGTCTACCCAGACCGGCTGACGTTTCGCGGCGGTGGCGTCTACAGGCGGTTCATCCCCGCCGCGGTGGCGGCGGTCACCTCCAAGCCGGAGTTCTACACCGCCTACACCCCGTACCAGGCCGAAGCGAGCCAGGGCACGCTGCAGGCGATCTACGAGTTCCAGACGCTGATCGCTGAGCTCACCGCGCTCGACGTCTCGAACGCCTCGCTGTATGACGGCGCGACGGCGGTGGCCGAGGCCGCGATGATGGCTTTCGTCCACACGGGACGCAACGAGGTGCTCGTGTCCGGCTACGTGCATCCCGAGTACGTCCAGGTCCTTCGCGCCTTCGGCGAAGGGCGCGGGATCAAGGTGCGCAAGGGCGGGGAGCCCAACAAGAAGACGGCGGCCGTCATCTTCCAACAGCCCGACTTCCTGGGCCTCCTCGTCGATGCTCCCGCCCTGACCGCGGCCGCCCACGACGCGGGCGCCCTGGCGATCGCGTGCGTCGACCCGATCAGCCTCGCCATCCTGGCGCCCCCCGGCGAGTACGGAGCCGACATCGCCGTCGGCGAAGGCCAGCAGCTCGGCCTCCAGCCGAGCTATGGCGGGCCGCACGTGGGCTTCATCGCGTGCAGGCGTGAGCTGGTCAGGCGGCTGCCCGGCCGCATCGTGGGCGAGGCGCACGACGCATCTGGACGCCGCGGCTACGCGTTGGTGCTGGCGGCGCGCGAGCAGCACATCCGCCGCGAGAAGGCCACCTCCAACATCTGCACCAACCATTCGCTCTGCGCCCTCGCGGCCAGCGTGTACCTCACATACATGGGCCCGTACGGCCTGCGCCAGGTCGCCGAGGTGAGCTTCCGGCGCGCCCACGCCCTGGCCGAGCGCCTCGCCGCGCTGCCGGGCTGGGAGATGGCGTTCCCCGAGCGGCAGTTCTTCAACGAGTTCCCGATGCGCGTCCCCAAGGCGCCGGTCGTGGTCAAGAAGCTCGCCCGCAAAGGCATCCTCGGCGGCCTCGACGTGTACAGGTGGTTCCCACGCGAGCTCAAGGGGGTGCTCACCTTCACCTGCACTGAGGTCAACGACGCCCGCGCGCTCGACGAGCTGGTGACGGCGCTCAAGTGAGAGAGCCGCTCAGCTTCGAGCTAAGCCGTCCCGCGGTCGATCCTCCGCGCCTGCCGGAAGCCGACGTCAGCGGGCCCGCTCCGTCGGATCTGCTGCCCAAGGAAGCTCTTCGCGCGAAGCCTGCCGGCCTGCCCCGGCTCAGCGAGCCCGAGATCATGCGGCATTACAGCCGCCTCGCCTCGATGAACTACTCGATCAGCGAGAATTTCTACCCGCTCGGCAGCTGCACGATGAAATACAACCCGGTCGTCAACGAGACGGCGGCCTCGCTGCCCGGCTTCGCGGACCTCCACCCGTACCAGGACGAGGACACCGTGCAGGGCGCTCTCGAGCTCATGTGGCGGCTGGAGCGCGCCCTGTGCGCGATCGTGGGGGTGGAGCGGGTCACCCTGCAGCCCGCCGCCGGCGCGCACGGGGAGTGGACGGCCTTGCGCATGATCCGCGCCTACCAGCACTCCAAGGGCGAGGCTCGCACCGAGGTGCTGGTCCCGGACTCGGCCCACGGCACCAACCCCGCGAGCGCGGCCCTGAGCGGCTTCCAGGTGGTCGAGGTGAGGTCGGGCGGCGACGGCCGGATCAGCCTGGCCGACCTCGAATCCAAGCTGTCCCCCCGCACCTCGGCCCTCATGCTGACGAACCCCAACACCTTGGGGCTCTTCGAGCGGGAGATACTGGATATCGCTGAGCTGGTGCACTCCACCGGCGCGATGCTCTACTACGACGGGGCCAACCTGAACGCCTTCATGGGCATCTGCCGGCCCGGCGACATGGGCTTCGACGCCGTGCACATGAACCTCCACAAGACGTTCACCACCCCGCATGGCGGTGGCGGCCCCGGCGCCGGGCCGGTCGGGGTCAAGGCCGAGCTCGTTCCCTTCCTGCCGATGCCGACAGTGGAGCGGACCAATGGCCATCTGATGCTCGACCACAAGCGGCCGCAGTCGATCGGCCGGGTCCGGAGCTTCTACGGCAACTTCGGGATGCTGGTCCGCGCCTACACGTACATCCTGGCGATGGGCGGCGACGGCCTGAGCCAGGCCTCGCAGGACGCCGTGCTCTCGGCCAACTACCTGCGCAAGCTCGTCGAGGACGACCTTGAGATGCCCCACGAGGGCCCCTGCATGCACGAGTTTGTGGCCAGCGCGAACCGCCTCAGCCACGAGAACGGGGTGCGCGCCCTGGACATCGCCAAAGCCCTGCTCGACCGTGACTTCTACGCGCCGACGGTCTACTTCCCGCTGGTCGTGCCCGAGGCCATCATGGTCGAGCCGACCGAGACGGAGAGCAAGGCCACGCTGGAAGCCTTCGCCAGGGCCGTCAAGGAGATCGTCGCCCAGGCCAGGATCAACCCCCAGGGCCTCCACGACGAGCCCAAGAACCTGCCCGTCGGGCGCCTCGACGAGGTGGCCGCCGCGCGCCGCATCAACACCTACCTGCAGGGCCAGAGCGAGGAGCCGGTGCTGCGCTGGAAGGCCCCCTCTCAGAGCCCCGGTTAAGACCCCGCCCAGGGCCATTTTCGTATTCAAAATCCGGTAGAATTGGGGATCTGAAGTTCTGCCCAGTTGACCCCCATGAGTTCTCCGCGCTGGGAGGGCCAAAACACCGGCCGGTAGCGTCCTCGGCGCACCCGCCGGTCGCGTTCAGGGCGCCCCTCTAGTGGCTGTTCGCAAGCCGCTTCCGGAGCGCGAACGTGGGCCCAGATCCCTAGGCGCGGACGTGGCGTATACCGCCGAGCAGATCCAGGTCCTCGAAGGCCGGGAGCACGTTCGGCGGCGTCCGAGCATGTACATCGGCTCGACCAGCTCGACGGGCCTACACCACCTCGTTTACGAGGTCGTCGACAACGCCGTCGACGAGGCCCTGGCCGGCTACGCCCGGCGGATCGTGGTGACCCTCTTCGCCGACGGCAGCTGCCAGGTCGATGACGACGGCCGCGGCATACCGGTCGACGTCCACAAGAAGGAAGGCCTCTCCGCCCTCGAGCTGGTGATGACGCGCCTCAACGCAGGCGGCAAGTTCGGCGGCGGCGGCTACAAGGTGTCGTCGGGCCTGCACGGCGTCGGCGTGTCGGCGGTCAACTTCCTGAGCCGGCGGCTCCAGGTCTGGGTCCACCGCGGCGGCAAGGTCTACCACCAGGAGTACGAGCGCGGCATCCCCAAGGCGGCGGTCAAGCCCGTCGGCAAGACCGACCACACCGGGACCACGGTCCGCTTCTGGCCGGACCCGGAGATCTTCCCTGACGTCAACCTCGACCGCGAGGTCATCCAGCACCGCCTCCGCGAGATGGCCTACCTGAACAAGCGCCTGGAGATCGCCCTCGCCGACGAGAAGCTGGGCTTCACCAGCACCTTCTACTTCGAAGGGGGCGTCGTCTCGTTCGTCCGCGCCCTCAACCGCGACAAGGCGATCGTCAACAATCCGCCGTTCTACGTCGACCGCGAGGTCGAGGGGACGCAGGTCGAGATCGCGCTTCAGTACAACGACACCTTCGTCGAGAACGTCATCGCCTTCGCCAACACGATCCACACCACCGAGGGCGGCAGCCACCTGACCGGCTTTCGCTCCGCGCTGACCAACGTGCTGAACCGCTACGCAAGGAAGGCCGGCATCCTCAAGGAGCAGGACCCCAACCTGACGGGCGAGGACGTGCGCGAGGGCTTGACCGCGGTGATCAGCGTCAAGGTGCTCGAGCCGCAGTTCGAAGGCCAGACCAAGGCCAAGCTCGGCAACGCCGAGGTCCAGGGCCACGTCTCGCTCGCGCTCTCCGAAGGTCTGACCCAGTACCTCGAGGAGAACCCTTCCGAAGGCCGGCGCATCATGGAGAAGTCGCTGACCGCGGCGCGCGCACGCGAGGCCGCGCGCAAGGCACGAGACCTTGTGCAGCGAAAAAGCCTGCTCGAGTCGAGCACGCTGCCGGGCAAGCTGGCCGACTGCTCGGAGCGGGATCCAGCTCTCTGCGAGCTGTACATCGTCGAGGGTGACTCGGCGGGCGGCACCGCGAAGGGCGGCCGCGACCGGCGCACGCAGGCGATCCTTCCGCTGCGCGGCAAGATCCTGAACGTCGAAAAGGCGCGGCTCGACAAGGTGCTCACGTCAGACGAGATCCGCAACCTCATCACGGCGATGGGTGCCGGCGTGGGCGACAACTTCAACATCGAGAAGATGCGCTACCACCGCATCGTGACGATGACCGACGCCGACGTCGACGGCAGCCACATCCGCACGTTGCTGCTCACCTTCTTCTATCGCTACTTCCCGCAGGTGATCGACAAGGGTTACCTGTACATGGCCCAGCCGCCCCTTTACAAGGTGACGAAGGGCGCCGGCAAGAACGCGAAAGTCGTGTGGTGCCAGTCCGATGCCGCCCGCGACAAGGCGCTGCGCGAGCTCGGCAAGGGCGCCGAGGTCGCGAGGATGAAGGGTCTCGGCGAGATGAACGCCGATGAGCTGTGGGATACGACGATGAATCCACAGACGCGCGTCCTGCTGCAGGTCACGGTGGACGACGCGGCCGCGGTGAACGACACATTCGAAAAGCTGATGGGGCCCGACGTCGAGCCGCGCAAGAAATTCATCCAGGCGCACGCCAAGAGCGTCCGGAACCTCGACATCTAAGGAGTCGACCAATGCGCATCGCGGTCGACGCCATGGGCGGCGACTACGCACCCTCCGAGATCGTCAAAGGCGCTGGGCTGGCGGCGGACGAGCTTGGGATCGACATCTCGCTGGTCGGCATTCCCTCGCTCGTGCAGCCGCTGCTCGACAGCCATCCGCGCCTGCAGATCGTGCCCTGCACGCAGGTCATCGCGATGGACGAGCACCCGGCGCAGGCGGTGCGCAACAAGCCCGACTCGTCGATCGCGGTCTGCGCCCGCATCTGCAAAGAAGGACGCG
>WNFB01006298.1_pt1 | contig 10635 bp, 10 predicted proteins | sample 5400501 | NCBI WGS metagenome assembly WNFB01 (sample SAMN13153341, study PRJNA577476) | soil metagenome | isolation source: 200 cm saprolite under Douglas fir tree site 2 hole 1 | place: USA:California | collected 2015-04-18 | reverse complement strand
CTCCGCTCCGACACCGTGACCATGCCCACTCCCGAGATGCGCCAGGCCATGGCGACGGCGCCGCTCGGCGACGACGTCTTCGGCGACGACCCCACCGTCAACCGCCTCGAGGAGGTGGCGGCGGAGCGGATGGGCAAGCAGGTCGCGATGTTCGTCCCCAGCGGGACGATGGGCAACCTGATCGGGATCGCGGTCAACGCGCGGCTCGGCGAAGAGTTGATCGCGGACGCCGATTCGCACGTCTTCTACTACGAGACAGCCGGGGCGGCCGCGATCTGCGGCGTCCAGATCCGACCGGTGGCGACGGAGGCGGGAGTGATGTCCCCGCGCCAGGTGGCCGGCGCCGTGCGGCCGCGCGACGATCCGCATCAACCGTTCACGGGCGCGATCACGTTCGAGGACACACACAACCGCCACGGCGGGATCGCGTGGCCGCTCGAGGCGCTTCGCGAAGCGAGCGAGGCGGCGCATGCGCACGGCTTGCGCGTCCACCTCGACGGCGCGCGCATCTTCAACGCCGCGATCGCGAGCGGGGTCACAGCGTCAGACCTCGCCGCTTGCGCCGACACCGTCACGTTCTGCCTGTCGAAGGGTCTCGCCTGCCCGGTCGGAAGCTTGTTCTGCGGATCACATGAGTCGGTCGCGGAGGCGCGCCGCTGGCGCAAGCGGCTCGGCGGGGGGATGCGTCAGGTCGGGATCCTGGCGGCGGCGGGGCTCGTCGCGCTGGATCGCATGGTCGACCGCCTGGCCGAAGACCATGCGAACGCGCGCACCCTCGCCGAAGGCCTGGCCGAGATGCCCGGCGTGCGCTGTGACCTCGACCGCGTCCAGACAAACCTCGTCTACTTCGACCTCGAGCCGATGCCGGCGCCTGCGTTCGCCGAAGCGTGCAGAACGCGCGGGCTGCTCAGCGAAGCGCTCGGCCCGCGCACGATGCGATTCGTGACGCATTACGGGATCGGCTCGGAAGACGTCCAGTCGGCGCTCCAGATCTGCAGCGAGGTGCTAGGCGGGTGAGCTCACGCGTGTCGCCGGACGGGATGTATTACTGGAGCGGCGAGCGGTGTGTCACCACGCTGTCGCCGGACGGGCGCCACAGGTGGGACGGCAATACGTGGGTGCCGGTTCCCGGCGGCTCGAACCTCTACTACCAGCCGCCGACACCGAGGCGCGAACCGACGTCGTGGACTCGGCCCCTCCAGTACGCGGTCATTGCGTGGTACGCCTTATCCGCGCTGTCTACGGTCGGCTCTCGCTACCTGATGAGCGGGGTGATGGGCCAGGTCGTGAATCGAACGATCCAGCAGCAGGAGCAGACGTATCCTTCGCCGCCGTCCGGGTACGCCGATTCGATGACCGCCTTCATGAACGCAATGATCTGGTTTGGCGTCTTGTTTGGCCTCGCCATCGCAGCGGTCGCGATCATCGGCGCTGTGAAGAGATGGACGTGGGTCTACTACGTGGTACTTGTCTTGTTGGGGCTCGGTGCGCTGAGTCTTCCAATAAGCGTCTTCAACGTGGTGTCAGGCGGCGGGCTCAATCGTCTTCAGGGCCTGACCATGCCGGCGTGGAGCTACTGGGAGTCGATCGCGGCAGGGATGATCGCAGCCATCCTTTTCGCGTGGATGCTCTACGCGGCTGTCAAGCTCGGGCCTTGGGGCATGCGAAGGGTCAGCTGAGCAGCGAAGCCAGGAGCGCGCGGTCGATGTTGCCGCCGCTCACGATGGCCACCGTGGGCGGCCCCGGCGCCAGCTGCTCGAGGGCGGCGTAGGCGAGCCCACCGGCGCCCTCGGCGACGACCTTGGCCGCGGACGCGATCTCCGGAATCGCCGCCTTCAGCCGCGGCTCAGGAACGACGAGCCACGTGTCGACGCATTCCTTCAACAGCGCGAACATCCGCCCGTCAAACGGCGCGGTGGTCCCGTCCGCGATCGTCTCGGGCGTGATCGAGACAGGCCCGCCTTCGGCAAACGCCCGCTTCCACAACGGGTAGCCGTCGGACTGGACACCGATCACCTCGACGTCGGGCCGGTTCGCCTTCAATGCAGAAGCCACGCCGCTCACCAGGCCGCCTCCGCCGACCGGCACGATGACGCGGGCCAGGTCCGGCACGTCTTCCAGCAGCTCGAGGCCGAGCCCGCCGTGCCCGGCCATGACTTCCGGCTCGGCGAACGGATGAAGGAACGACTCGGGCTCGCTCGTCCATCCCTCGCGCGCCATCCATTCGAGGAGCCCGGCGCGTGGCATCGGAATGATCGTGCCGCCCCAGCGCTTGACGCCTTCCACCTTCGGGGGGGCCGCCGTGTCGTACATCACCACCCGGCAGGGAACGCCGAGCTCGTGCGCGACGTAGGCGCAGGCCTGAGCCGCGTTGCCGGCGCTGACCGTGATGAGCCCGCGGGCCAGCCGCTCGGCAGGCAGGGCAAGCGCCGCCGCGAAGAAGCCGCGCACCTTGAAGCTGCCGGTAGGCTGCAGGCATTCGAGCTTGAGCAGGGCGCCTTCGACCGGCACCATCGGCGAGCGCAGCACATGAGGGCGCGCGCGAGCCGCGGCCGCGCGTATGCGATCGAGCTGGATCACGCCGATAATCGTATTCGTGCCGATTTACGAGTACCGCTGCGAAGAGTGCGGCAAGCGCTCCTCGTCGCTCCTCAGCAGCTACTCCTCACCCGACCCCGCCTGCCCACACTGCGGCAAGCGCGCCTTGCGCCGCCTCGTCTCCACCTTCGCCACGGTGAGCTCGGGCGACTCCGACGGGGGAGACGGGGACGCTGACTTCGGCGGCGAGGGTGACGGCGACTTCGGGGGCGGCGACTTCGGCGGGGGCGACGACTTCGGCGGGGACGACGACTACTAGCCCAGGCCGAGCACCTCGTTGGCCGCTTTGATCAGCGCTCCGCGGTTCGATTCGTCGTGGGCGAAGATGCGGAACAACGCCATGCGGACCGGCAGCCGCCGGAACAGGTCGAGCACCCGGCTCTGCTGGTAGCGGTCCTCGAGCGGCTCATAGAAAAGGATGTCCGCCGTCTCGTTCATCGGGTTGAAGGCGCGCGACTCCTGCGCCGCCACGTCGACCTCGAAGACGATGTCGCGCAGCTTGGGCGGAAGATGCTCGCGCAGTCGGTGCGCGAACTCGTCTCGGGTCATCAGGAGCGCGTCGCGTGGAACGTCCCGCGCCTCCGCGTGGCCCTGGTAGATGAGCTTCCACTTGAGCTTGCGCGCCACGACCGCAGCCCAGGCCTCGCCGAGCTCGCGCTGATGCGGGTCCCCGCCGCGCGACCAGCGGTCGACGTCTGAGAGCAGCGACCACTCGGTGAGCCCCACGTATCGCTCGAGCCTCTCCAGCGGGTTGCCGCCGAGCACAAGGTCGAGCGTCGGACGAAAGACCTCGCGCAGCTGCAGGTCGATCCGGCGCACCGTGCGGTGGAAGTACACCTGCGAATAGAGGTAGAGACGAGAGTTGAGGAACATGTACAGCGCCTCGGCCGCGTGGGCGTGAAGCGTGAGCCCGCGCTCGGAGATGAACGAGTAATGGATGATCCGCTGCACGTCGATCGGGCCGGCCGACACGCCACATATATAGGAATCGCGAGGGACGTAGTCCATGTTGTCCGCCGAGTACGCGCCGGTCAGCGCGGGCCTCAGCGCGGCGAGCCAGCCCGGCGCATCAAAGCCCTCCAGCTCGCTCGCGGAGATGAGGTAGGCGACCCAGCGCGGGTCAATGCGTTCGCCTGCGTCGAAGTCGGCCGAGGGTGAGGCGCCGAGATCCCCGACCAGCCTCGCCAGCGCCCCGGTGATCAGAACGCGGCCGAGCACCTCGTGGTCGATGCCCCACGTGTCGAGGTAGTTCTCGTCGAAGAAATGGCCGAACGGGCCGTGGCCGACGTCGTGCAGGAGGCCCGCCATGCGCATCGTCTCCTCGACCAGCTGTGGTGACGGCGCGTCCGGGAAGACGAGCTTCAGCGACGGATAGAGGTGACGCGTCCATTCCCCCGCCAGGTGCATCGCGCCCAGCGCGTGCTGGAAGCGCGAGTGCTCGGCCGTCGCGAAGACCCACCATGCGCTCTGCAGCTGGTGGATCCGCCGCAACCGCTGCAGCCACGCGTGGTCGACCAGGTCCTGCTCCGATGCGCCACCGCGCACACCTCCGGGGCCGCCGCGCGTGATGCGAAGGTATCGGTAGATGGGGTCGCTCGAGAGGTTGACGCGGGAGTACTCGGACCGGACGCCGTCCATCCAGCGATTATCACGATGAGCTCGCTGCTGGCGGAGGGCATCGAGCTTTTCAACCGCGGCCGGTACTGGGACGCGCATGAGGTGTGGGAGCGGGATTGGACGCCCGACCGCAAGGGTCCAGACTCCGGCTTTTACAAAGGCTTGATCCAGGTCGCGGCCGGCTGCCTGCACTACACCCGACGCAACCGGCGGGGCGCCCTCAACAAATGGCGCAGCGGGGCCGACTACCTCAGGCCCTACCTCCCCGCGCATCGCGGGGTGCGGCTGGCTCCCCTGGTCGCGGCTGTCGACGCCTACCTCGAGGCTATGGCCTCGAACGAGTGGCCCAACCTCGTCATGCCCGTGATCGGTCAGGAATAGGGAGGAAAGCGGCGGCCGGCCGCGGCCTCGATCAGCCCGCCGTGCCCCAGCCGGCGGAGGTCCCCTGCGTCGGCTCTGCCGTACGCGAACACGAAGGGGAGAAGCAGGTCGAGCGAGCTGTTCCGGCCGAACCCGGCGCACGAAGCGACCCCGACGACCGCGGCCTGACTGAGCCTCCCCAGCCACAGCATGCTGCCCGGATGCATGGGGGCGCCGAGCTGCAAGAGCTCGCCACCCGCGTGCGAGAGCTCGGCGTACGCCGGGTCGAGCGGGTCGATGGCCGAGGCGCCGGCGAACAGGATGAGCTCCACGCCCAGCTCCACCGCCTCCCGATACGCGCCGGCCACCGCGTCGGCGGTGCGCGGCACCTCGCGCACCGCGAGGACGTCGGCTCCGTACCACCCGAGCTTGGCGGTGACCGCGTCGCTGAAGAGCTCACGCGCCCTGGGCTTGAGGCGCTCGGTCGCAACGACGAACGTCTTGAGCGGGCGGAAGGCCAGCAGCTCGATGACCGGCCCCCTCTCGCGCGAGATCAGCTCGGCCTCCTCGATCAGCCGGCCGGGTACGGCCACCGGCGTCACCTTGCAGCCGGCCACCTCCTCGCCCGCGTCCACCGCCTGGCCGTCCATCAGCGTGAAGACCGAGACCTGGCCGAGGGCGTTGATGGCGTCGACCAGGTCGCCGCGCACGCGGACCAGGCCACGGTGCCTCGCCACCAGGCGCGCCTGGCTCTGCACCAGGGGCTTCGCCTCGAGTCCGGGGGAGGCAAGCGCGGCGGCGAGACGGCGCGCGGCCGCGTCTTCGTGGAGGTCGCCTGGCTCGAGCTCGACGACGTGGACTTCCCGCGCCTGGCGCACCCGGTCCAGGTGCTGGTCGTCGAGGATGGTCCCCTTCCTCAGGTCCGGCCCCAGGTCGTGGACGAGCACGCGTCCTTTTATGTCGCGAGCCGAGACCGAAGCGCCGTCGAGGCGAAGGGCACGCACTTAGAGAGAGGATAGGAGTGCTGTGGCCTTGCCTCCGGTCCGCCTCTACAACACGCTGTCGCGGACCAAAGAAACTCTCGAGCCAATTCGCCCCGGGGTCGTGCGCATGTATTCCTGCGGGCCGACCGTGTACCGCTACGTGCACGTGGGCAACCTGCGCACGTTCATGGTGCCTGACCTTTTGCGGCGAAGCCTCGAGTACCTCGGCTACCAAACCCACCAGGTGATGAACATCACCGACGTCGGGCACCTGACCGACGACACGTTCGACCGGGGCGAAGACAAGATGCTCGTGTCCGCGCGCCTGGAGAACAAATCGCCCGCTGAGATCGCGGCCTACTACACGGACGCGTTTATGGAGGACGCCGCGCTGCTCAACATCCGCCGCGCGGAGGCATATCCGCACGCCACGGACTACATCCCCCAGATGCTGGACCTGATCACAGAGCTGATCGACGAGGGCCACGCGTATTCAGTGAACGGAACGGTTTACTACGACATCGCGAGCTTTCCCGCCTATGGAAAGCTGTCGCGCAACACGCCCGAAGCGCTCATCGCGGGACACCGCGGCGAGCCCGACCCGCAAAAGCGCCATCCAGCGGACTTCACGCTGTGGAAGGCGGCCGGCGAGCATCGGATGCAGGTGTGGCCGAGCCCGTGGGGCGCCGGTTATCCCGGATGGCACATCGAGTGCTCCGCGATGTCGATGTCACTCCTGGGCGATCGCTTCGACATCCACACGGGCGGGGCCGACAACGTGTTCCCGCATCACGAAGCCGAGATTGCGCAGTCCGAAGGCGTCACCGAGCACCCCGTGGTCGGCGTCTGGATGCACGGTGGCCTGCTGACCCTGTCGGGCACACGGATGTCGAAGTCCGCCGGCAACTTCTTCCGCATCACAGAGCTGCGGGACCGGGGATTCGATCCGCTTACGTTTCGCTACCTGGCTCTGCAGGCGAGGTACCGGACGTCGCTCAACTTCAGCAGCTCGGGGCTCGCTGGGGCCGACCGCGCCCTGCGTCAGCTGCGCGAGAGGGTGACGGAATGGGGCGTTGACGGCGAGGCGCCGGACGGCGACGGCTGGGAGTCGCGGTTCCAGACGGCGATCGCCGACGACCTCGACCTTCCGGCCGCGATGGCCCTCGTCGCGGAGCTGGTGCGATCCAACACGGCGCCGCAAACCAAGGCGGCGCTGCTGAAGTCGTGGGACCGCGTGCTCGGCCTCGACCTGGATCGCCCGGGCGACGACGAGCTGCCGGAGGGGGCCGCCGAGCTGCTGGCGGCGCGTGACCAGGCGCGCTCGGCTAAGGACTTCGCCAGATCGGACGCGCTGCGCGATGAGCTCGCGGCGCTCGGGGTCGCGGTGATCGACACCGCCGCAGGGCAGCGCATTAAAAGGTAAGAGGAAGCTGCGGTCGCCTCGAACAAAAGGAAGGAGCCGAACCTTGCGGCCCGGCCCCACGAGAGGAAGGGGTCAATAGGAAACGCGGGTTACGGGTGTGGCGTCGCCCCCGGCCCGTGGCCGCCGGTCGTCGTGATCACGTTCGGATCGACCACGGGCGGCTCGGTGGTCTTGGTGGTGGTTGGCTTATCGGTGCTCTTGTCCTTGCTGTGGCCGTTGGCGTTGCCATTGCCGTTGCCCTGGCTGTGACCGTTGGCGTTTCCATTGCCGTCGCCGTGCTGGCGCGCCGCGCTGGAGACCGTCAGGCCGTGCTGGTTCGCGAATGGGCTGACGCAGTCGCCGATGCCGTGCTGCGAGCTGTTCAGCTGCGCCTTGCAGTCGGACACCCGCTGCTGCACCTGTTGCCCCCACACGGCCGGGTTCAGGCTGCCCGTGGCGGCCACACCCGCGACCGACACTGCGGCGGCGGCGACCACCACGGTGGTCAGGAGCTTCACGGTGAGCGCCGCGCCCGCGCTGCCCACCAGGGCCCTCATCGTCATCCGCGAGGAACCGGTCCGCCGGGCGGGGAGGGGCGTGCCCGCGAGCGGGTCGAGGACCCGGTGCAGCTCCTGTTCCAGCTCGCGCTCGATGTCGTTGCTCATCTGTAAGAAGCCATAACGCCGCCCACCGGGTGACCAACCATTTTTGGCCTCAGCGCCCGAGCACCGCCTGAAGCTGCTTCCGGGCCGCGGCGAGGCGGGATGCGATCGTCTGTTCGGGCACGCCCAGCGCGGTTGCGATCTCGCGGTTGGTGTATCCGTGGAAGTGCCTCAGGACGAGGGCGGCGGCCTGCTTGGTGGGTAGCTTTTTCATCGCGCTGACCAGGTCTGAGCGCTCAGCCAGGGCGGCCGGGTCGGCGGGGGGAACAGGCCGGCCCAGGCGGCGGACGAGCTCACCTGCGTGCCGGAGGCGCTGGTAGCGGAGGTCTGAGATCGCGACATTGATCGCGATCCGGTGCAGCCACGCTTCGGCGGGGGCATCAGGCTTCCAGCTCTTCCAGCTCCGGTAGGCGCGTTCGAACGTCTCCTGGGCGCAGTCCTCCGCGGTCGCCCGGTCGCGGACGAGCGTGATCAGGGTGCCGAGGATCCGGCGGTACGCGTTCCGGTAGAGGCGCTCGAAGTCCGCCTCGGACCCGGGCTCATATCGCTCAGGCACCGGCCGCGCGTCGTTCGCCTCCTTCCCCGCGTCGTCTATTGACTGCAAACGAATGTTCGTCTAACCTCCCCGAACATATGTCCGATTTACCAGACGTGCGCCCTGCACGCGCGCCGGCGCCGCGTTTCGACCCCGCGGACTACCAAGGTGAGATAACGCTGGACCACCGCTTTCCGGCTACCGCCGCCGACTTCGCCCCGCTGCCGCATGACCTCCGGCCAGAGCTCGTCGCCGCCCTCGCCAGGCGCGGAGTGGAGCGACTGTACTCCCACCAGGCCGAGGCCTACGACGCGGTACGGCGCGGCCGGCACCTCGTGGTCGTGACCCCCACCGCCAGCGGAAAAACCCTTTGTTACAACCTCCCGGTCCTCCAGCGCATGCTCGAGGACCCTCAAAGAAGAGCCCTCTACATATACCCGACCAAGGCCCTCGCGCAGGATCAGCTCGCGGAGCTCGGGGCGCTGAAGTCCGGCCTCCCGATCGAGGTGCGAGTCGACACATACGACGGGGACACGCCGCCCGGGCGGCGCACCGCCATCCGCGAAGGCGGGCACGTCGTCATGACCAACCCGGACATGCTGCACACGGGGCTTCTGCCTCACCACACGAGGTGGCGTCGCCTGTTCTCCAGCCTCGAGTTCGTCGTCATCGACGAGCTGCACACCTACCGCGGATTGTTCGGCAGCCAGGTCGCCAATGTCATCCGGCGCCTGAAGAGGATCTGCGCTTTCTACGGCTCTCATCCGACATTCATCTGCGCGTCGGCGACGATCCGCAATCCGCGAGAGCTCGCGCAGCGTCTTCTCGAGGAGGATGACATTGCGCTCGTCGACCGAAGCGGCGCGCCGCGGGGCGAGCGGCGGCTGATCTTCTACAACCCTCCACTCGTCAACCGCGAGCTGGGCGTGCGCCGAAGCTCCATGCTCGAAGCGCGGCGCATCGCAGCGCCATGGATCCGCGGCGGCGTGCAGACGATCGTGTTCTGCCGCAGCCGCCTCCAGGTCGAGGTGATGCTCAGCTATCTGCGCCAGGACCTCGACCCGCGGCTCGACTCGTCGCGCCGCGTTCGCGGTTATCGCGCGGGATACCTGCCGCTGCATCGCCGGGAGATCGAGGCCGGGCTGCGCGGCGGAGAGATCACGGCCGTGGTGAGCACCAACGCGCTCGAGCTCGGCATCGACATCGGCACGCTGCAGTGCGCGGTGCTGGTCGGATATCCGGGGACGATCGCGTCGACCTGGCAGCAGCTCGGCCGCGCGGGCCGAAGGTCCGGTTCGGTCGGCGTGTTCGTCGCGTCGAGCTCGCCCCTCGACCAGTTCATCGTCCGCCATCCGGAATATTTTCTCGGCACCGATCCGGAGGAAGGACTGATCGACCCGGACAACCTGCTGCTGCTCGCGGCGCACCTGCAGGCCGGCCTGTTCGAGCTTCCCTTCGAGGACGAGGAGCGGCTTGGCCGCGCAGACGTGAGCGGGCTTCTCCAGGTCTTCGAAGAAGACGGATCCGCCACCCGCTCCGCGGGGCGCTGGTTCTGGAGCCGCCAGGCCTTTCCCGCCGAAGAGGTCCACCTGCGCCGCATCCTCGCCGACAACGTCGTGATCATCGATACGTCGCAGCCGCGGCCGCAAGTCATCGGCGAGATGGACCAGTTCACGGCACCGGTTCTGCTGCACGAGGAGGCGGTCTACCTGCACGAGGGTGCGCAGTACCACGTCGACCGTCTCGACTGGGACGAGAAGAAGGCTTACGTCCGCCCGGTGGAGGTCGACTACTACACGGACGCGCTCGCCTCGGTGACCGTGCGGGTGCTGGACACGTTCTCGGGGCCTGACGGCGACGCCGTCACGCGCAGCCACGGCGAGGTGAAGGTCACCTCCCTCGCCAGCATGTTCAAGAAGATCCGCTTCCACACGCACGAGAACATCGGAGCGGGACCGATCCACCTGCCCGAGCAGACGCTGCACACGACCGGGTACTGGATCACCGTCGACGATGACCTGTGGCGTTCGCTTGGTCGCGAAACACTGGAAGCCGGCCTGCAGGGTGTGGCGCATTCGCTGCGCCACGTCGCGAGCCTTCGGCTGATGTGCGATCCCCGCGACCTCGGCGCGGTGGCCGAGGTGCGCTCGGTGACGACGCAGCGGCCGACGGTCACCGTCTTCGAGGCCTACCCGGGCGGGGTCGGCTTCTCGTCTCGCATGTATGAGCTGCATCGCGAGCTGCTCGACGACGCGGCCGCGCTCGTCCGCGAATGTCCGTGTGCCGCGGGTTGTCCGTCGTGCGTAGGTCCGCTGCATCTCGTGGAAGGAGCCAAAGAGGCGTGCCTGAAACTTCTCTCCGCGAGCGCCTTACCCGTCTAGGGGCTCCGCCCCGCAGGAGCCCGAAGCCGCCCGTCGAGCTGCCGCGAGGGTTCGAGGAGGTGGCCACGCCGTTCGGCACCGCCGCGCTGCGGCAGGA
>WNFB01011607.1_pt1 | contig 10637 bp, 8 predicted proteins | sample 5400501 | NCBI WGS metagenome assembly WNFB01 (sample SAMN13153341, study PRJNA577476) | soil metagenome | isolation source: 200 cm saprolite under Douglas fir tree site 2 hole 1 | place: USA:California | collected 2015-04-18 | reverse complement strand
TCTCTCGCGCCTTTCGGCGCGCTGGTCTGGCGCATCCTCCACAACCAGCTCGGCGCCAATCCCGTTGAGTTTCTTCAGCGCGCCACGGGGGATTGGACGCTTCGCTTTCTGGTTTTCACCCTGGCCATCACGCCGTTCCGCAAACTATTCAAGCTTCCGGAACTCATCCGATTTCGCCGCATGCTCGGCCTCTTTGCCTTTTTCTACGTCAGCCTGCACTTTCTTACCTATCTCGGACCCGACCAGTCTTTTAATCTTTCCGCGATGTGGAAGGACGTCGCCAAGCGGCCTTTCATCACCGTCGGCTTCACCGGCCTGCTGCTGCTGATTCCTCTGGCGATTACCTCCACCGCGGGCTGGATTCGCCGTCTCGGCGGCAGGCGCTGGCAATTGCTCCATCGCGGAATCTATTTTGCGGCCGTTTGCGGAGTCATTCATTTCTACTGGCTGGTGAAATCCGACATCCGCAAGCCTGTTTTCTACGGCGTTCTCGTAGCCATTTTGTTGCTCTGGCGGGTCGGAGATTGGTTGCTGAAGCGCAACCGGCAGGCTCCGGTGAAAGCCAGCGCGCCGCGGGTTTCCATAAACACCACCGAGACCGGATGACTCGGAGTTCTTGTTTTGCTCGAAGGCGCTAGTTGACGGAAGGAGTAGTGCTGCTGCGCGAAGACGGTCTCTCTTCTAATTCCAGCCCCCAGAAGCGCGGAGCCGGTGTAAGAAATTCAATGCCCACGCGCTGGCCTCTGTTTCCCGGCTCACCCAGGTAAACAATGCGGCATTCCTGTTCTTCCTGCGTTTCGGGATTGGTCAGTACCAGCATTTCCCCGTTATCCATCTCGTGCTTCAGCAGCAACAAGCCCCCGTGAGCGTTCACTACCACCGTCTCGCAAGTCTCCCGGAACTTCTTGCCGTTGTGGCTGCGGCCCTGTGCCTGAATGCGGACTCGGTGGAAGGCTCGCCCGCTCCGGCGCGGTATTGTTGAGGTCGTTTCGTTCATAACGCCATCTTCGGTTGCCACCGTCTCGCGGTCAATTGCCCCTCCGGACAGGTGTTCCGCATCCGCAACTCGGAGGCCGCCACGAACGGGCCATAGGAATTCAGGTCGTGCTTAGGGGCAGAATGCGGTTACTTGCGCAAAGGGTTGTTTTCGGCGGTTACCGTGAAGCTTCAGACCGTTCTTACTGTATCACCCGGTCCGCCCGCTTGAGCACCTCGGGCGGAATCGTGACACCGATCTCATGAGCCGTCTTCAGGTTCACGATCAGCTCATAGCTCGTGACCGTCTCCACCGGTAGCTCGCCGGGTTTCGCGCCCTTTAGAACCTTGTCCACGTACGCCGTCATGCGGCGGATCGCCTCAACTTGGCTCGTTCCATACGCGATCAGGCCCCCGGCTGCTACCCTCGACGGCGGAAACAGAGTGGGGAGCCGATCCCGGGCCGCCAGCTCTGCGATCCGCTTCGCGTGAACCCCCATTAGCGGTTCCTCTAGCACCAGCAAAGCATCGGCGTGCTCCTGCTTCATCGCGGCGAACGCGCCCTCGAGATCCGGATCCGGCCCTGCCAATCTGAACCGTTGGGTCTGGAGGCCTACCTCTTTTGCCTGCCCCTCGCTCGCCTTCATCAAAGCCTCGGAGACGCCTTGATCTCCCAGGATAGCCACGCGCTTCAGCCCCGGGATCGCCTCCTTGAGGAGTTGAAGTTGCTTCTTGGCTTGCTGCGGATCGAAGCTCGTCACCCCTGTAAGGTTTCCGCCAGGCCGCTCCAAGCTGGGTACCACATTGTCTGCCACCGGATCGACCACGACGGCGAAGACAATCGGGATGTCTGTAACCGCCTTTTTGGCGGCCCGTGCCGTCACGGCACCCGTCACGACGATGACGTCCACCCTGAGACGGACGAACTCGGCAAAAAAATCGGGAAATCGCTCATACTGCCCTTCCGCAAATCGCGGCTCGATTACGACATTGCGGCCTTCGACATAGCCGAGCTCGGCAAGCCCTTGCCGGAATGCGTCGAATAGGGGTAGGGAACGGCCCTGGGGTGCGAGAAACCCAACCCGCGCGATCCTGGCGGGCTGCTGTGCCTCGGCGGGCGCAAGGAGAGCGCCGAGAGCGACAATGCCGACGGTGATCACTCGCGTAAACATTCAATTCTCCTTTCCCAACGACTGCAGGTGAAAAAGAAGTCGTCGCGAGCGAACTCGCAGCGGGAGCAATGACCAACAATGAGTGAAACGCTATGCCTTAATGCGGCCTGCCGTCAATGATGGGGATACTCTGTCTCTGGGCTTAGAGTGGTGAGCTTCGGAATCGGTATTGCACCATTGGGGCGGTTGCCCAGAGGATCGACGTTGCATAACGGTTAAACCCTGGAGGGGGCTGCGTCAAGAGTGCGATTCGAGCCACGACGCGATGACTCTCGGATGGTCGCCACTCGAAAGCATAGGCTATTGGTCCAATCGATTCTTTTGTCGTACCTCCTTCGCTTGTACTGGGCGAGTGAGCAGTCATAGAATAAGCTGTGGCGGCCACGGGACTTCATCCGCACTTCCGCAATCAATCTGCCGCCGCGCTTCATCGCAAGATGGTCTGAATTCATTTTCTGGAAAGGACTTCTAGCCCCTGAGGGTCTCCTATGAGCCTTGCTGAATTTATCGAAGGTCGCCGCGACACGCATCTTGCGGAGCTGTGCGAATTCTTGCGGATTCCGAGCGTCAGCGCCAAGAGCGAGCATAAGCCGGATATCGAGCGCGGCGCGCGCTGGGTGGCCGACAATCTTCGCGCTGCCGGATTTAAGACTGTCGAAATCATTCCCACGAGCCTTCATCCGCTGGTCTACGCGGAATCTTTGGAAGCTCCCGGCAGACCAACCATCCTTTTCTACGGGCACTACGACGTGCAGCCTCCGGAGCCGCTGGATTTGTGGACCTCGCCCGCATTCGAACCGACCGTACGGAACGGTAACCTCTACGGGCGCGGCACCGCCGACGATAAAGGCCAGGTGCACATCCACCTGAAAGCGTTCGAATCGCTGCAGAAGTCGGAAGGCAGACTTCCCGTCAACGTGAAAGTTTTGATTGAAGGAGAAGAAGAAGTCGGCAGCGTCAGCCTCTGGGATTATGTCCAGAAGAACAAAGAAAAGCTGAAAGCCGACGCGCTCGTCGTCTCGGACACCTCGATGCTGGGGAAAGGTGTCCCTTCCATCACCTATGGATTGCGCGGCCTGAACTACTACCAGATCGAATTGACGGGTCCGGCGCGAGACCTGCACTCCGGCGTTTACGGCGGCGCCGTGCCGAACCCGCTCACCATTCTTACCGAGCTCTTCGCGAAGCTTCACGACAGGGATTTCCGCGTCACCGTTCCGGGCTTCTATGACCAGGTGGCCAACGTTTCGAAAGCCGAGCGCAAGGCGCTCAATGCCTTGCCCTGGAAGAAAAAAGATTTCGAGAAAGCTGTCGGCGCCCCTGGATATTTTGGCGAGAAGGGCTTCACCACCGTCGAACGGCTGTGGATTCGTCCCACCCTGGAATTGAACGGCATCTGGGGCGGCTATCAGGGGGAAGGCGCCAAGACGGTCATTCCGGCAAAGGCCTGGGCGAAATTCTCGACCCGGCTCGTTCCAAACCAGAATCCTCAGAAGATTGCAAAACTGGTGGAGAAATACCTTCGGAAGCTGCTGCCGAAAACCGTTCACTGCAAATTCGAAGTTTTGAGCACGGGGAAGCCCTGGGTGGCGCCGTACCACGCGCCGATTTTCCATCAGGCCCAGGCTGCTCTCGAAAAAGGCTTCGGCAAAAAAGCCGTGTTCATCCGCGAAGGCGGCTCCATCCCCTTCGTCACCCAGATGCACGACACCTTCAAAGTGCCCTGCGTGCTGATCGGGTTCGGTCTGCCCGACGAAAACGCCCACGCTCCCGACGAGCACATTGCGCTCGAAAATTATTTCGGCGGAATCAAAGCCGTCGCTCATTTCTACGCCGGCCTGGCTACCCTGTAGCGGTTTCGAAACTCGGGCAAAAATCGCCTGAAGGCACGATTCATCGACTTTCGTACTGATGGTTCGAATCTTCGGGAGAGCACCATTCTCCGCGGTGCCGCTCCCGAGACCGGTCCGGAGGCGAGGCGGCTGGCCTTCGAACCGCATTTTTGGCGGCGATTTCCACATGGCCTCGAAAAAAATTGCATTTTTCCGGCCATTTTCGCGATTTTTTCTTGCGTTCTCGGATTACCTTGGCTATAGTCCCCTCCGGCGCGGGTCTTTTCGCAGAAAAACAAGGGCTAGTGGGCTCGCCGCCGGCCCCGATGGCATCGGGGCATGCTTCGATTGATTCGGAGTGGAAAGACAATTCAGGAGGATAAGCAGACTAGATGGCCAAGCCATTGAGCAAGACCAAAGTCGTATCTCACATCGCCGAGAAGGTCGGCACAGCCAAAAAAACCGCCGCGCTCTTCTTTGATGAGCTTTTCAAGCTCGCCGTCAAGGAAGCCAAGGGCGCAGCTGGCAAGTTCGTGATCCCGGGCATCGGCCGCGTCGTGAAAGCCCACCGCAAGGCGCGCATGGGCCGCAACCCACAAACCGGCGAGGCAATCAAGATCAAGGCGAAGACCGTGGTTCGTCTCCGCCCGTCGAAGGCGTTCAAAGACGCCGTTCTGAAGTAAGGGCCTGTCAACCGAGTTTTGCCCCCGATGGCCTGAATCCCAGGTCCTCGGGGGCTTTTTCTCTTATTTGGCGGCTTCAGAGAGTTTTGACGTAGGCGACTACGTCCTTGATCTGCGCCGGCTCCAGCACTTCTTTGAACGGGGGCATCAACGAATCGCCATTCTCGATCCAGGTTTTCAGGGATTCATTGGTGACCTTGTGGCCGTTGACCGTAAACGTTCCGCGCTTGGAAATTCCCTTCAGACCGGGCCCAATTTTCTTCTGGTTGCTTTCCGCGAAATGGCAGAGGGCGCATTTTTTTTCGAAGACTTCTTTGCCTTTCGCTGCGGATCCGGACGAACCGCTGTGACTGGACGATTTTTTCGCGCTGGTTTTTGCCGGTTGCCCCTGCGCCAGCAGCACTCCGGCGATGGCCATCGCCGCAATCCCAAGAATCAGAACATTCCGCCTCAAGACGCCCCCTCGATTTTGCCGAAGGTACCCGCGAAGCGGGCGAGGGAAGCGCGACCGCTGTCCCGTCACCTCTGCTCCGAATTGCTCCATTGTCTCCATTTGCCCGCCGAATTTCCAGTTCATCTCCCGTCACAAAGTACAGGTTCCTTGGCCGCACTTCCGAGACTCTCGTACTTTTGACCCGTGCGAAGGCGTGTGATAAGAATTCGAACTATGAGCATGGAGACCCTCACGCGGGCCTGGGAAATCCTTCAGGACGCCTATCAGGCTCAGATGGAAGGCGACTACGAGCGCGCGGTGGAGCTTTATAAATCGTCGCTGGACCTTCATCCCACGGCCGAAGCGCATACCTTTCTGGGCTGGACCTATCATTTCCAGGGCCGCATCGCCGACGCCATCGCGGAGTGCAAGCGCGCGATCGAGATCGATCCGGAATTCGGCAACGCGTACAACGACATCGGCGCCTACCTGATCGAGCAAAAACGGTTCGATGATGCGATTCCCTGGCTGGAGCGCGCGGTCGAAGCGCGGCGCTACGAGCCGCGGCATTTCCCCCACTACAACCTGGGCCGCGCGTATCTCGGAAAAGAGATGTACAGCCATGCGCTGCGCTGCTTCCAGGAGGCGCTGGAAATCGAACCGCATTATGCGCTGGCGCGGCAGGCGCTGGCTTCGCTGCGCCGCATGGTCAACTGAAAAAAGGCATCAGTTCTCGGTGATCCGTTTTCCGTTCAAGAAAATCATCCTCCCTTCTCCAAAGTCCACCGAACTTATGAGGACGCCACCTGCGCGCCAGGCTTGACGATTCGGTCGTAGATCCATAACAAGAGAGCCGTGAGAAGGCCCACCGCCGTGATGGCGTACCAGGCGCGCTGGGGTTGCTGCGCCACTTCACCGAATTGGTGCATGACGCGGCCGCCGAACCATCCGCCGATGAGCGAGCCGATGCCGATGGGGAGGAACGCAAAGCCCATATAGGTGCCTTGCTGTCCGGGAGGGGCGAGCCGCGAGATGTATTCGTAGTAGCGCGGCGCCTGGATCATTTCGCCGAGAGCGAGAACGAAAATGGAGAGGACCGCGCCGAGGACGGTGGGCTGAAATGCGACGATCAGCCAGGATAGAGAGGTGATGAGCGTGCCCAGAATAACGCACTGGAATGCAGGGATTTTGCGGATGAGGTAGTTGATGAGCAAAGTGAGACAGATTACGGCAAGGCCGTCGGTGATGAGGATGAGCTCGACGTCGGCACCGGCGCTGATGTAGCCGTGAATGTAGCCGGGGAGCGTGATGTACTGCTGCCAGAAGACAATCCAGTAGCCGGTAAAAACCAGCAAGAACAACATGAATTTGTGGTTGGAGAGGACGGTGAAGAAATTCCGGAGCGTTTCGGCAACGCTGGGAACGGCACCGTCGCTGACTTTCTTCGGTTCGCGGAAGAAAATCAGCACGGCGAAGAACATGGCGAAAACGCTGAGGGCCGCGACGCGGAAGACGTTTTCGACGCCGAGATGGCGGTGCGCCCAGGAGGCGACGTAGGGGCCGGAAGCGCCGCCGATGTTCACCATGGTGTAGTAGATGGAGTAGCCGATGGAGCGGACATTTTCCTTGGAAGCGCGGGCGGTGGTGCCGACGACGCAGGGTTTGACGAGCGAGATGCCCAGCGCAGGGAGGATCAGGATGCAGCCGACAAAGAGGCTCAAGGGCACGGCGTTGCGGATGGGCGCGAGCCAGGAGGCTCCGATGGAGCCGATCAGAAAGTAGGCTGCGGCGAGGATGAGGTAGGCGAGCGAAAGCGCGCGGCGAAAGCCGAGTTTGTCCGCCGCCGCGCCCCCGAAAATGGCCAGGAACCAGACCATGCCGCCGAAGATGCCCGTCAGCGTGCCGGTTTGCTGCGTGGAGAAATTCAGCTTGAGCTGGAGGTAGAGAGCCAGGGACGCGAAGGCGCCGTAGTAGGAGAGCCGCTCGAAGATCTCGCTGAGGTTGGCAACCCAGAAAGGCCGCTCGAAGCCGGTTCTGATCTCCTCGAGACGCTGGCGGAAACTCATGCGACCCCCTGATGGAAGCGCAGCGATTGTAAAGGAAGCGGGAGGTAGGGACGTAAAGAAGTAAGGAAATAAGGTGGTAACGGGGTAAGGAGGAGAGCCGAGTTGCTGCTGTTCCCGAAAGACGCGAGGCGAAAATAGCAGAGCCAGGGGTACACCCTCCGTTGCGAGGAAAAGAGTGTGTAACCGGTTGATTGAAAAGGAGTTGAGAGGCTTCCGTCGTGCAGGATTGTCTGCAAAAGTATGAAAGGAAAGGAGTTGAACGCGGAGAAGAGCGGCTGGTGGTGAGTGGCGAGAGCGAGGGGCACCCCTCCCCTCCCCGATTTTTGAAACGATATGATTCCAAAGGGGTTAAGGGGTGGGGGTCGGCGAACGATATGACAGGAAAGGATTTAGGGGGATAGTCCCGACAGAGTAGGGGCAGGCGGAAAGATATTGAAGGAGTTAGAAGGACCGCGTGGCGGGCGGGCATGAGAGGAAGGACGGGGAAGAATCGTGCCGACCTAACAAAACCATTATACCATATTGGTACAGTATGTCAATGATTACTTTAAGTGGTTTGTTTGCTAAGGGATGCCGTGAAGTACGTAAGAATGCAGCATGACTGGAGCAAGGGGCTGAAATCGCACCGAAACGCAGATGCTCGCACACAGGTTCGAGGTGGGGCATGCGACAGAGTCAACCCTCCCGGACTCCATGCGCAGATGAAGCAATACCAAAAGGGATGCGGCACCAGCGCGGTGGGACGGCTAATCCCGAGTGTCCCAAATGGAACAGCTTTTCGCCATGTCTTATTGCACCCTGTTGTGATGAAAATGGGCCTACCCACGCCGGACCTGAGGAAGTTGGACAACTATGAACTGTCGGGTCACCGTCCATTTGATCTGCTGGTACTTGGAAGGAAAGCTCTCGCGGAACGTGGAACGTGAGATCGAGCGGCATCTGAATCGATGCCGTGATTGTCGCCTCGTTTTGGAAGCCGCAACCAAGACCCTGGATCAGCATTTTGGGAGGGGCAAGGCGGTACACGCAGCTTGAGGACAGCCCCAAGGGCCCAAGGCTTAAAGATACGCTCCGCACGCTGATTGGCGGAGAAGCACACTTGCGCCTGCGAGTGTATTTGTAGACCATCTTAAATCAGACGTAGAATCGCGCAATGGATTGGAGGCTGCCGTGCGCCTACTTCTAGTTCCCGCACTGCTTGGAATCTTCTTCGTTGGTTCGCCTGCCAGCACGAGCCAAAAGAGCACACCGGAGCAGCCGGAGATCAGCAGATCCGGCCGCGACTTCCTGGAAGTCTGTTCCAGCATAGATAGTAAACGGGGCATAGACAGTGAAGGGAGCAAAGACTCTGCCCGCATCTATCGCGATGCACCTGCCTGGCGTGATGCTACCTGCCTGGGCTGGGTTGCAGGCTTCGCAGATGGCTTCACGGTGCATGATGAGCTGCTAAGTGTCCCGAAAAAGGACAGGATGGCCTGCGTGCCCCCTGGAGTGACCACGATCCAAACCGTTCGCGTGATTAAGAAATACCTCGCTGACAATCCTGGGAAAGCACACCGCCCAACACGCTACATAGCCTCGATTGCCTTGGCAGGCGCGTTTCCGTGCAAAGCTGGAAGGTAGAAGAAGGAAAAATCAAAACCCCCACATACCAAACCTGTGTATGGGACAGGCGGCGTATGGTTCAACCGGCAACCGGAAACCAATTCCTCAGCGGCTAAAGCCTCGTGGTAAGGCCACGACTCATGTCGGACCTAAAGGTCCGACCCCCAGTTACGACACAGACTTCGACGGAGGGCGACACGAGCGGCCCACCTCCCCGAAAAGAGTCGCGGAAGACGCCAGGTGGGCCCCTACGGAGAGGCTTGCCGGGAGAAGTTACCAGAGGAGGGGGAGGAGGCGGGAGCGGGTGCGGAGGCAGTAGTCGGAATAGCCGGGGAGGTCGCGGCAGAGCATTTTCTCTTCGTCGAGGAGGCGGAGGACGATCAAAGGGATGGCGAGGAGGAAGCCGGGAAGCGCCCACCAGGAGCCCAGCGCACCCGGCGTGAAGAGCAGCATGAGAACAGCGCCGAAGTACATGGGATGGCGGACCAGCCGATAGGGTCCCGTGGAGATGACTTTCTGCCCTTCTTCGACCTGCACGGTGCGAGAGGCGAAACTGTTTTCTTTCATGACCCAAAGGGTGATGAGATAGCCGGCGAAGAAGAAGACTTGGGAAAGAATCGTCAGCCAAAGCGGGACGCGAGACCAGCCGAACCGGTAATCCAAGCCAGGGATCAGTAAGGACGCAAAAACAATCAACTGGGCCCAGCGAATGATGGTTTTCTGCGCGCGGTTCTTTTCCTCTGTGTGCAGCCTGCGTTCCACCAGCTGGGGATCGCGCTTAAGAAAATAAACCGAGGTAATCGGCATGGGCAGGAACAACAGGGCCATGAAGACCCATCCCTGCCAATACCGGAAAGAACCGGCGGGGAGGAATAGAAACGCAGCGACGAAAAGGACGGCGAAGAGGCTGCGGAGGATGAGCCGGGTCTTGAGGCTGCGTGGGGTGGTCATGGGTTTCGCCGTTTTTGAGAGCGACGAAGAGAGAGAGTAGCAGAAAGCGGCTATTCCAATCCGCGACGGGAAGCGGAAACGCTCGGGCAGAGGAGCTACCTCGAACCGCGAGGCAGGACAATAGCCTCAGGCCGAAAGACCTGAGTAACAACAAGACTTGGCCGGGTTAGAATGCGCCCGACATCAGTAAGGAGACCTACATGCGCACCGTTTTGATGCTTGGCGCTTCGCTTCTCGCGCTTGCTGCAGTCGCGGAGGGGCAGAAGCCGCCGCTGCTGCCGGAAAAAGATGTAGCGGCGCTGGCGAACGAATTGAGCGGGGAGACCGCGAAAAGGAATTTGGAAGGGATTGCGCGGTTTCACCGGCAGCGGGGGTCGCAGGGGTTTCATGCGGCGGCAGAGTTAGTGGCGGAACGGCTGCGGGCATATGGATTGAGCGACGTGGCGATTCTGCAGTTTCCGGCAGACGGGAAGATTTTTTATGGGACGCAGCGGTCGCGGCCGGCGTGGGATGCACAAGAAGGAGAATTAGAGGAGGTAAAGGAGGGAAAGGAAGTAAAAGAAAAGTTTGCGAGCTATGAAGCGGAGCCGGTGGTGCTGGCGGAGGACAGCGAGAGCGCAAACGTGAACGGGGACCTTGTGGATGTGGGCGAGGGGACGAAGGAAAGTGACTACGCAGGGAAGGACGTGAAGGGCAAGATTGTGCTGGTGAGCGCGCAGCCGGGAGCGGTGCAGGATTTGGCGGTGGGGAAATTTGGCGCGGCGGGGATTGTGAGTTACGCGCAGAACCAGAAGACGGCGTGGTGGGGCGAAGACGAGAATTTGGTGCGATGGGGGCATCTGGGGACGTTTTCTGCGAACAAGACGTTTGGGTTTATGGTGTCGCAAAAAACGGCGCGGGGACTTCGCGAGCGGCTGGCG
>WNFB01006291.1_pt1 | contig 10642 bp, 9 predicted proteins | sample 5400501 | NCBI WGS metagenome assembly WNFB01 (sample SAMN13153341, study PRJNA577476) | soil metagenome | isolation source: 200 cm saprolite under Douglas fir tree site 2 hole 1 | place: USA:California | collected 2015-04-18 | reverse complement strand
TAGGAATAGATGTGGCGCGTGTCCGGGGGATATTGCCACCAGTGGGTGAGCTTGTAGGAGTCCGTGTTGAGGATGGGGTTCAGGCGAAGCGACTGCATGGGGCTCCTTGGGGTTGTAGGCACGGTCAAGGCAGGGGTCGAGTCCTGCCCAGGGTGAGCAGAATAGCAGAGCGGGAAACGGAACGTCTCCACGTCTGAACGTCCAAACGTCACCACGTCGAGAGGCATCGGAAATCTGGTTAACAATAACTGGCCCCCTCCCCCATGATTTTTGTAAGTGTTGCATCTAAAGGGTTTAGCTAGACCGTAAGTCTTTTGTTTGCAACAGTTGCGGGGAGATCCATAAGTGTTGCATCTAAAGGGTTTAGTGGGGCAAGTAGATAGGGGAATACGGAGTGGAGCGTCGGCACGTGTGGACGTCCAAACGCCGAAGCGGAGAGGAATGGACAGCGATAGCCGAATGGCAGGGAGTGAAGATGGAGAGGTAGCGGACAAAGGAAGGCGCTCCCTTCTCCGCCATGGTGAAAGTCCAGAACAGTATGGCCCAAAAGGTGCTGGCTGTCAATGTTTATTTAGTGTGTAATTCGAATGATCGCGGAAGGTGTTGAAAGGATAGGGTTTGCCGATTCGTAGATGCAAAACCCGCACGTGAAAACTGGTCGATGCGGTACACGGCCGAAGAGACACCTTTTCAGGTTTCTTTCTTGCTCTCATCACTTTCAGTCCCGGTTGGCGCAAGCCTGGGCTTCATCACATGCATTGGTTGATTTCGTGGCTTCGTAGGCAGTTTCGGTAGCTTGGCCGAAAGTGGTACTGTTTCTATTCCAGCCCCAGATCGATCTTTCTTATCCGTCACACTTCGATTGACGTATTCCCTAGCATGCTTGATGCGTGCTTCCGCAAGTTTATCAATCCCCTTGGGCAAGCGAGGAAGTGACTCATATCCCTCTCGCAAAGCGTCGATAAGGTCTTGCGACAAATCAATTGCATACGGGCAGTCCCTGAACTTTAGGCAGACATATGTTGACTTGCCAACATCTCTAGCGCATTCCGAAGCTATCTTGGCGGCCATCACGCGGTACACGCATATACCGAGAGAATCAGTTCTCCTGTACGGGTATGAGGCGAGATGGCTTAGTGTCGCGTGTCTTCCGGTTCCAATAGCCCAGTATCCCGTTCTATCGAAATGCTCGGTACGTCCAGGATCTGAGAGTACGAATAGGTGCGGTGCGCACGTGCAGTCGAATCCACCGAAGAGGAATGAACATCCCAAGTGAAATTCTTCGATTTCGGAAAAAACGTGCTCATAAACTTTATCGGTGAGGATTGCTTTCCCATTCTTCTTGAATTCGTTAAGGGTTAAATCGTACTTGCCTAGAATCTGACTCTCTATCTCAATGATACGTTGCCGAAGATAAGCTGACCTACAAAGCTTCGTATATTCCTCTACGGTCTCATCGCCGCGTTCGATTCCAGCGATGCCTCTGAGAATCGGCATTCCAGGTGAAACATCCTCGCCAGCCATAAGCCCAATCCACCTCTTGAGCGGTATGAACTTGGTCATTTCTCCTTCGGTCGAGAAAGAAGCCGAGAAAGAGATCTTTCTGTCGCTGGCGGTAATGAGGGTATCGTTTGAGTGAATCGCTGCTATGCAGATCGTCACATTCTCCTCCGACAGCAACCAAGGGGCTGCGGATCATGAATTCCGCAGCCCCGGTCGGGAGCGGAATTAAGCGGCTGCCGACTTCTTGTATGTCTTGCCCTCGGCGACCATCTTGTTCACGGCCTTCTCTACCGTAAGCAGCAGAACATCATAGAGTTCGGCGTTACGGCCCACATAGTTGAGGGCCTTTCCGTCAGCAAAAGTTTGTTTGACGCGGTTGAAGAGTGTGGTTGCCACGGAATCAAATAATTCCTTCCTTGGCACCTTCCAGTTGACCGAGTTTGTTTGAATATTCAGTGCGGGTTTAAGCGCAGCGAGCATGGGAAACACCCATGCATTGTGCGGCGTGAACTTAATAGTCTTATCAAGGTACGGTAACTTGGAGGGCTTGGACTCAATCATGTCCAGGCCGCGGAGTCTCCCGCCAGCGTCGCTATACTTCGTTGCTATGGTGGCCGGGATGTACTCCGACATTTCTAGCAAGTCGACGAGAACTGTGGAGAATCTTTCAAATGCTAGGGGTTCTTCTCTGTAAATCTCCAAGCATTTCTGCTTAGACACATAAGCGGTGGTCGGCCCAGGACCTGGATCATCACTATCTGGATTCAGTGGGAGGGCGAAAAGAGACAGAATTTGTGTCACTTCCTGAATGGTGTAGTCGCCCTCATCGCCGTCGAAGTAGGAGACCTTGGGGAACCTAGCGTCGTCAAGGATTTTCTTGATCCAATTAAAATTGCCACTATAGTTGGCGATGGAAAAGGCGTCCACCTGTTTGTTGGTGTTCAGGGCCTCCACTAGTTGTTCCACCTCGGTATCGGAGTACGGTCCGCACATGATTCGGATATTCACGAACTGGTGTTCGTCTCTTTCTTTGCTTTGTTTGAATCCTTCTGCAATTACCTTGGACAAAGCGGTGACCGTGGTGCCCCCATCAGCGAGGCCACGTTTCTTGGATGATGATCCGAAATCAATCAAGATCGTTCCGGCATTGGAATCAAACTTTGCTGACTCAGCAACCAGCACAGGGCCACGATTTAACTCGTGGAACTTTCCGCGCGATGAGGTCGCTGAGGTGGCGATTTCCTTGGCAATCCCTGAATTGAAACTTGTGAGACGCGGATTGGTCCAGGGGCAAGTGCCGCCATTTTTCAGGAGAATTACCTCTTCAAGGGGGATCCTACCGGTGATTTCGTAGAAGTGGGATTTTACTGGGTCCGGTGAACGGTGACCGTTCTGGACGTTCTTCAAAGTTAAAACGCTCATGGCGTTTCCTTCATGGCCACTAGCGGTTGGATTTTCAGGGCGCGAAGCAAGCTTCTCGGAGCCTGAGACCGCAAGGGTTGTCAGTGCAAGCCTGACGGTCGAATCCTGTCACTCTTTTCAATTCCTGTCAAATTCAATTTTTGGCTGGGAGCAGCCACACCATGAGCCGAGTGGTCCTTGATAAGGAGTTGTCAAGGTACGCTCCCCTTCTCCAGTGCAGTGAGCACTGGGTGGTTGTAGGAGAGTGCGGGACGGACCCACCTTGTTCTCGTCAGTCTGTTATGGCCCCCACGCGCGACACCAAGCTCTTTGGTTCAGCTAGTGAAGGCCGAAGAACAGCAATTTCCAGGAGAAGGACTATCGAAAAAGCCGTTATACTGACCCAAGAATGATTGGTCAGCAGCTGAAGAATATACCCCAGGCCCAAAGCCCAAAAAATTGCTAAACCTGCGGGAAAAAATAAGCCAACGACTGCGGTGATGGAAGTCAGGTAGCGAGTTCGCTTGAACAACTGGTACAGGGCTCTTTGGCGGTCTTCTTTTTTGGTTATCACGCCGAATGGAGTTTCTGCCTTAGCTACAGCGTAAAAATCGTACTGAAGGTGGTCAAATGCAATTTGCCAATTTTCTTCGATGAGTCTCGCATATTCACGCCAAAAGCCAATTGCGCGGCTAGTCTGGCGCCCAAACGATGCTTGGAAAATACCCAGGAGAGCGCCGAATAGGGTAAGAGAAATGGCAGTTGGCCATGTTAGTGGCGATACTTTCCCCGTTACGAGAACAGTAAAAGCGGTCAGCAGAAACGCATGTACACCGAGGAGAATGTACGAGCGTTGAGCGAACAGCATATCTTCGTGATAGATGCGTCCGATGATCAGCGAGTGAAAGGCGGCGCGTGAGCCCTCGTAGGGCGTCTGTAAAGGTGTGAAATCATTCACTGGAACCTCCCTAGCAGGAACCGCCGGCGGTGGCGCGGAGGACCTATCCCGAAGATTTGTTTCATCAATGGACATCGACGGAGTATATCACTCGCATATTATTAATTTGTGGGAACCAGACTCGGGTGCTCCTCGCGCAGAAGAACGGAGCCCCCTCGCACTCGCCTTCACTTTGTAATGAAAAGTACTTGACAAGGCCAACTGGACGAGATAGGTTGGGGGTGCGGCGGAGAGAGAAGAGACACAAACCACCATGCTGAAGCGGATCGTTGCGATCATCGCGATTTTTGTGTGTACTGCCGTTGCCTGGGGCATTCTGGGGTTCACCATTTTCTACAGAACCTATCACGCGGAGTCGGGGCTTTCAGGGCGCGTGGCTTCGACGTGGGGAGCGCCGCAAGGGCAGGCTCCGCCCGCGATCGCGCGCGAATGGCAAGAAGAGAAGACGGTCGAGGTGGAAGAAAAGGGAAAGAAAACCACGCGTACGGAGCGGCAGATTCACACGGAGGCGGTGAAGATTGACGCGAGCCGCGTTGCGGCGACCTTGCACATCGATTACCGGCAAAAAGGGTTGCTGTGGTTCAGCACGTACAAAGTGGATTTCGACGGCGCTTACACGTTTCAGAATCCCACTTCACGGGAAGAAGAGTTCGTGTTTCAACTGCCGTTTCCCGCGCAGCAGGCGGTGTACGACAACGTACAACTGCTGCTGGACGACAAGCCTCTGGCTGTGACGTTCAGCGGATCGCAGGCGGTGGCACGAGCCCGCCTGGGGGCTGGTGCGAAGTGCGTGCTGCACGCGGCCTATCGCTCGCAGGGGCTCGATAGCTGGCGATACACGTTTTCAGGCGCGAACGCAGAGCGTTCGACTGCGCGCGAGAATGCGGACGGGAGCGGCAAGGAGATTTCGCAGGCGCGCGACTTCCACCTGCTGGTGAAAACGGATTTTTCCGGTTTCGATTTCCCGGACAATTCGCTTTCGCCGACCGAAAAACGGCGGACGGCGAACGGCTGGGAGCTGGAGTGGAATTATCAGAATCTGGTGTCTGGATTCGACATCGCAGTGAAGATGCCGCAGAAGCTGCAGCCGGGTCCGCTGGCGGGAAGGATCAGCTATTTCGCTCCCGTATCGCTGTTCTTCTTTTTCTTTCTGATATTCATTCTGTCCACGCTGCGCGGCAACAATCTGCACCCGATGAACTATTTTTTCCTGGCAAGCGCGTGCTTTGCCTTTCATCTACTGCTGGCGTATCTGGCGGATCATATTTCGATCCGTGCGGCATTCCTGATTTCGTCGATCGTTTCGATCGTGCTGGTGGTCAGCTACTTGCGACTAGTGGTGGATTGGCGATTCGCGTTGGTGGATGCGGGAGTGACGCAACTGATCTACCTGGTGTTGTTTTCGTACGCGTTTTTCTTTGAAGGGTTCACCGGATTGACGGTGACGATTGGTACGATCATCACGCTCTTCGCCGTGATGCAAATGACGGGACGAATTCGCTGGGAAGAGAAGTTCAGCCCTTCCTTGCCGCGCAAGGGCGCATCGCCCGCGTGAAATAGGCGCGCATAGAGATTTCGTTTCTAAGAGTTCCAGGTGACGCGGGACAACTGTTTCTTGCGGGATTCCCACTCGGCGCCGGAGAGCAGGCGCGGGGCGACATCGATCAGCCGAGGAGTGAGTTTGAAGACGCCCGCGGCGGTCCAGGGCCGGCCGTCACGAGTACGATATTCGCGGACGTTCAGGGCATCCGCCATACTGGTGAATGAGACGTCCTGGACAATCATTTCGGCGAGAAAACGTAGCGTTTGCATTTCGAGCGGGTCGTCTTCCAGATGGCGGCAGTCGGAGGAGATGCGAAGCCCGAAGGGGATTTCTTCAAAGGCGCTGGGAGCTTGCTGCTCTTCAGGCTGGGCGGCCGCCTCCACTTCGCGTTCCCATTCCAAAGCGACCAGGCTCCAACCCGCATCGTGCATCTTCGACAGGTAAACGGAAGTCGGCAAGATGCTGACCTTCTCTCGCATGCGATCGATTTTTTTCACGGAAGCCTCCCGGACGGGCGTTTCTCAGATGCGGAGGACACAATTTCCCGCAAGAAGTCAGGGCAATCTTCATGCCGCAGGCGGGAAGGGCAGAAACCGCAGAATCAAAAAGACTTCTGGCAAAAGGCAGTGGCTTGGCCGCGTTGCGAACGTCCGCTGGCGGGATGAAAGTGTCGCGTTGCCGGACACTTTGAGTGACAGTGAAGGGGCCCGGTGCTTCATAGGGTAGAATCACGTCGCAGACATTCCTGGGAGGTGCCGATGGCGAAAAAAACGGCTACTGATGATGCGAGATTGATAATGGTGGAACCACGCGTGGCGATGATGCGGCAACAGCGATGAGATTGCAGGACGGGACCGTACTGCAAATGCGGCGAACGTGGTCGGCCCTCGCGTGTCTGGCGGCGGGTGCGTTGTTGTTCCCAGCCGGAGCGATGTCGAAAGGCCCGGGAGCTTGCACCGCGGGAACAACCTTGCGCCTGAGCGCGCTGGAAGCAAGCCAGGGAAGCTTGCTGCTGGCCCAAGTGAGGAGCGCCAAGTCCCTCGCGGACGTGAGCGGCGAGTGGGGCGGGCGGATCATCCCTTTGTGGCAGGAGGCCGGCAAGGAATCCGTGCGAAAAGGATTGGTCGGCGTGGACCTCGAACTGGCGCCAGGTGCGTATGAGTTCAAAGTCAGCGGGCAAACGGCGAGCGGCGAGAAGATTGGCTGCAGCGTGATGGTCGAGGTGAAGAAAGGCCGGTTCGCGACGGAGAAATTGCAGGTAGGGAAACAGTTCGTGGAGCCCAGCCCGGAACAAATCAAGCGCGCCGAGGAAGAGCGCCAGAAGTTGCGCGAACTTTTTGACCGCGTGACGCCGGAGCGCTTGTGGGACGGGAAGTTTCAAGTCCCGCTGGATGGTGTCACCACGGGCGCGAATTTTGGGAAGAGGCGGATTCTGAATGGGAATCCGGGGTCACCGCATGGCGGGGTGGATTTGCCGGGCACCACGGGGACCCCGGTACACGCCGCGCAACGCGGCCGCGTCGTGCTGGCGGAGGAATTGTTCTTTTCGGGGAACACCGTGGTGGAGGATCACGGTCTGGGAATTTACACGTTCTATGGGCACCTTTCCGAGATCGGCGTAAAGGTGGGAGAGGCTTTGGATGCCGGCGCCGTGCTGGGAAAAGTCGGAGCCACGGGACGCGTCACGGGACCGCACTTGCATTGGGGACTGACGGTGGAACGAGCGCGGGTGAATCCGCTGCTCCTCGTAAAGCTATTGGGGAATTCATCGGGCGAGGCGGCTCGGAAAAAATCTTCCAGACCCCGAGCAAATTGAAACGAACGCGCCAGTTGGGGCACTAGATAGGGTTAGGCCGGCGACCTGGAAGGCACGGAACGGCGAAAGGACCAAATCCCGGCTGATATTGTAGATAAGGCGGGAGATAGCAGACGCTGGCCGGGCGACGCTGCGGGTTGCGTGCGCGGATCAGAGCCCTTTTTGTGGTCTTTCTGAAGTAGAGGAATGGAAAGATTGCCAAGCCGTGGCGCCTGGAAAGTTCCGAGGCCGGAGAGCGAATGAAATAGGAAAATGGGGGGGGTACGAGGGTACTGTTATTGAGTAGCTTTTTGTGGTACTGTTCCGCCATTGTCTTGGAAGATGTATGCAGACAGTATGGGGCTGTGTGGGCAAGATTCGTGCTAGTCACATCTCTTCTGTTGTTCTGTCGCTTTAGCACGCTGCTGACACGACTCGGCAGGCGGACACCTGTCGATCGAAGTTAGCCGAAAGCGCCGAGCATTCATAAATCAGATTTGAGGCCGTGCCGAAATGTCCCTGCTTCACTTTCGTTGCAAAGAACGGCGGCGAACTATACGGGTAGCACTAACGGTGCCGTTGACGATCCGCGGGAAAACGGATGCAGGCGAAAAGTTCAGCGCGCAGACCGTTTCGCAGTCGGTGAACCGGCATGGGGCGCTGTTTCAGCTTGAAGAGATCGTGCTGGTGGGGCAAACGCTGATTCTGATGAATGATCACACCGCGCAGTCGATGGAGTGCCGCATTGTCTCCATCCACCGGGCGCGCGACGGCAAGCAGTATGTCGGAGTGGAGTTTACCTCCCCCGAGACGAATTTCTGGCACATGCGGTTCCCGATTCCGGGCGCGAAGCCGCTGCGCCGAATCGTTCCCAACAAAGTCTCGGCGTAAAACAGAGCGAGACATCCCCACTCGACGGAGAGTTTTTCTCATTCGAATGCGCGGAAACTCCGCGGAGTATATCTTTTCCCGAAGTCAGCGGCTACGACTAGGTTTCTTTTTCGCTGGGTTTTTGCTTCGAGCCTGGCGCGCCGCAGGCTTTGAGCTGAAGACTGCATCGCGTGTTCTCTTCGGGAGCTTCGCGAAAACCAGGTCATAGGAATCGCGCAGCAAGCGCGCGAGTTCCTCCGCCGGCAAAGCGTCCCTCGTTTGCAGCGCGACCCATTGCGCTCGCGCCAGGTACGGCGCGGGAATGATGTTGGGCCGCTCCGTGAGTTCCGCAAAATTTTCTGGTGACGTCTTGAACGAGAGGCACACTGGAGCCGGCTCCAGCGGCGTCACGGCGAACATCTTCCCGCTGACTTTGAATAGCAGGTCGCTGCCCCACTGGATCTGTTCCGTGGCGCCCGGAAAGGAGAGGCAAATCTCGCGCAGCCAATCGACATTCATGCGCAAGAGTCTAAGCCAGAGGCTGTATCCACCTCAACGGAGGGGATTCCTTGAGCTGCGAGCCAGATTCTGGATGCCGGAGGCGTTTTTATGCTGGATGAAGAATTGGGAAGAGCCTCTTACTGTTGCAGGGCCCTTCCCGAATCAATCCATTACCTTCCGCCGAAACGCAAGACGATGCCGGCCTGGATTCGCACGTTGTTTTGCTTGACGCCAGCGAAGTGTGTAAACAGGTAATCGGCCTGTATAAAGCGAATGGCCAAACTCCGCGAGAACTTGTAGTCAGCCCCGCCCCCGACTGCAAAGGCGAAGGAGTTCAGAGAAGCAGAGGTGCCGCCGCTGCTGGCCGTGAGACGGGCCCCGCCTACCAAGGCCTCGGCAAAAGGCTCAAAGCTGCCGTGACCACGATAAGTCACCCTTGGCCCGAATAGATAGCTGAACGCGTGGGCGCTGCCGCCTGACAGGCCGGTCACTTTGCAACCGCTGAACTCGCCGGCAATACCGAGGTAATTATTCAGGTTCCCGGCGACTGAACCGCCGCCGCCTTGGCAGTTTGTTCCGCCTGGGTTGAGGCGAACATACGTGTAGTTACCCCCGACCTCGCCCGTGTAGTCTTTCTGGGCCATGGCCGGTACCGCCGCGAACAGGATAAGACCCCCTAGAATCGACAATTTGCGCATTTTCCCCCTCCTCAGATTTTGGTGCTCCTAGGCCTATTGCGATGATCTCGGGCTGGCGGGCGGGATTCAAGAGAGATACCACATTTGTAACCTATCGGACAACAGGGTCTCGTTCACGGAATAACCCTCTTAGCGTGAAGCTGCCGAACTTCGTGATTTGATCGAGGGACGATACGGAAATGAGCAGTTTATCGCATCCCGAACAAGGTTGGATAGCGCGCTCAACGGAGCTAACTAAATGTAAGGACGTCCTATCGAAGCTTCATTTAACAAATTCGGGCTGCTGCCCCTTCGACCACGGGTCGTAGGTTACCGCAAATTTCACGCGATCCGAGATGGGCGGGTGCGAATAAAACAGGAAGACGTTCACGGGATTGGGCTCTGGATCCGCCAGGTCCACGTCGCCAAGGATCTGAAACGCCTGGGCCCCCACCTGGTTCGAATCCGGCGTGAGTCCGTGGGTGACCTCGAGGCCATACTGGTCGGCTTGATGTTCATAGTGGCGGCTGCACGCGCTGGCGATGGGGTTCGCGGCGAAAGAAAAGATGGAGAGGAGCAGCAGCAAGGCAGGCAGAGACGCCCAGTCCTCGAGGCCGCGAATTTCCCAATTCGCGCCCCAGCGAGCAAGCACCCAGCCGATGCAGCGATAGCCGAGATAGAAGAGCACCAGCAGGAACGCGGCGCCAAAAGCGAGCAGTTTGGGGATATGCCCCAGGACGTAATGGCCCATCTCATGACCGCCGACGAAAACGATTTGCGGGGTGGTCATTTTGGCGATGGTGGTATCAAATACGACGACGCGCTTCGAGGCTCCGAAACCAGTCACGTAGGCGTTCAACGCCGTGGTCTTCTCGGCCGCACCCATCCAGAACATCCGCTCCGGCGGGATGTTTTCTCCGGCCCGCTGCACCATCCGTTCAAAGCTGGCCGTGAGGGCGGGATCCTTCTGCTGGAGCGGCTCGAATTTGAAAAACAGCGGAGCAATGATGAGCGGCTGCACGAAGAACAGGAAGAGGCCAAGCGGCAGCGAAATGAGCCAAAAATAAAACCACCAGCGGCGCGGGGATTTGCGGATTACCGCATAAAGCATCCAGATCAGAATCGTCGCAATGATGATGGAGATCAACTCGCCTTTGGTCCAATCCCAGATCCACGAGGGCCATCTCTGGACCGAAAGGCCGTACTGCCGGGAGACCCAGTTTTCGTAGACGCCCGTGGGCAGCTCAAAGATGTCGAGGGTGAGAATCAGAAGAGGCGAAAAGACGAGGGCCTGGAGGAAGCGCTTAGAGGACTTATTTTCGGGCCAAGTGCGATACTGTGCCGCGAACTTCCATCGCAATACCAGCCAGAGAACCACCAAGCCGTAGACAAAA
>WNFB01016499.1_pt1 | contig 10644 bp, 7 predicted proteins | sample 5400501 | NCBI WGS metagenome assembly WNFB01 (sample SAMN13153341, study PRJNA577476) | soil metagenome | isolation source: 200 cm saprolite under Douglas fir tree site 2 hole 1 | place: USA:California | collected 2015-04-18 | reverse complement strand
TGTGCATACACCAAGATGTTGACGTCGCGGTCCCCTGCCATCGCTCAGTGCACCCCTGACCTGCGCACGCCCTGGGCCGCCTCATGCAGCCGGGCGACGACGAAGTCTCGGTCCAGCGCCGCGAGAAACCATCCAGCCTGCGGACCCGAGGCCTTGCCCAAGAATGCCAAGTAGACTGCGCTAAACGCCGCCGCCGAGGCGATCTCCAGCTGGGTCTTCAGCGTATGGATCGCCTCGTGCAACTCCTCGCCCGACCACGCTGGCCCGCTGCGAATGAGTTCTGCCAGATGACCGAGAAACGCCCGCTGGCTGTCATCGAGCGGAACGGCGGGGAGATGCGGCTGCACCTGAAAGCGGTAGCTCTCGGGTGCATACGTTTGCAGCCAGCGCCGTGCATCCTCCATGCGCTGGCGGAGTTCTGCGCGGTCGGCCTCGGTTAGGGGAGCGCCTTTCTCACGTTCAGCTTCCCGATACACATCGACAGTGGACATCTGCATGAGGTAGGCGACTTTGGCGAACCGCATGCGAAAACAGCGTACCGGATCGCGCTCGACAGACGCGTAGGCGAATGTCCGCGCATGATCTTGCAGCAGATCGGCCTCCGCGGCGGTCTTCGCCTGCAGGTCCCCAAAGTGCGCCGCAGCGGCCCTATCGTACTCGTCGTAGAGCTGGGGAATGGTCTCCCCGCCCGGATCGAAGTTGATCTGCTGGCGGTAGTGGGGACGGACCAGCAAGAACCGCGCGAGCTCCGGCCGCAAGATCTCCACGAGAGCAGAGGCCAGCATGCCCACGCCGCGGCTGGTACTCATCTTCCTCCCGCCCACCAAGATGAACTCATAGGGAATGGGATAGGGCGCCGGATACGCAAAGACGCGTCGGACCATCGCACTGGCTCGGTCGTGGCTCCCTCCCTTAGTCATGTGGTCTTTGCCTGCGCCTTCCACGGTGACGCCGAGGATCTTCCACTTGGCCGCCCACTCGACGACGTACTGCAGCTTGCTTCCCCCGTCAAACGGAGAGCGCTTCCCACGGTTCCCGCACCCTTGCGCCCACTCGACTTTATCAGGCCGGCACTCATAGCTGACCTCATTCCCATCCCACGCCGTCACCACGGTCGTGCCGATGCGCCCACAGTGCTCGCAGACGACCTGGATCGGGTGGCGCTCGGCTTTCTTGCTGCCGCTGATCTCTCGGTCGATCGACATTAACTCCTCGGCGCGATCCAGTGCCAGCCGAATAGCGTCGTTGAAACGTCCGGATTTGTACATCTCACTCGTCCAATAGATGTCCGGGTGGGCCCCGAGGCGGGTGAATACCACAACAAACGCGTCGCCGATCTGTCGCCCGAAGCTCGCTGCGGCGCCCCCCTGCCCTGGAACCTCTGACAGCGGGACGCCCAGGTAGCGGCGCCACTCTTCAGACGCTCCGGCTGGGAGCGCGTCCAACGGGTCATAGTCGTCAAAGCCGTACAGAAACCGCACGCGTTGACCTTTCTGCTGCAGACCGCGACTGACACAGTCGTGGAGGATCACTCCCCGGAGCGACCCGACATGGATCGGTCCGGAGGGGCTCTTGGCGTCGTTGACGATGTGCGCATCGTCAGTTCGCGTGCGCAAGATGTCTTCCACGATCACATCAACCCACATCAGACCACCTCAGCGCGGGAGCGGATCCCGCACGGGGTCAGGACCTCACTCATGTTCGGGGCACGCGCAGACGGACCTGTGAGTGGGGGGCTGAAGTGAGCTTGCGTTGGAGCAGTTCGCGCATCTCGCCTACCAGGAAAAACGATCCGGTGACCACCACCACATCCTCGGCACCAGCCAAGGCCAGGGCCCGGTCAAGGGCAGCTGGTCGATCCTCGATGATCTCGACATGCGCTTGGTAGCGGGCCACCTCCTCGGCCAGCACACGGGCCGGCAGTGGTTTGGCATGCTGGGGGGTCGTTACAATCACCGTCTCGGCCAGCGGGGCGATCAGACTCGTGCAGGCCCGATGATCATGCGTCGCGATCATCCCAAAGACCAGGATGATGCGCCGCCCTGAAAAGACCGCCTCCAACGTTTCGCGCAACGCCGCCAAGGAGGCCGGATTATGTGCGACATCGACCACCACGTACGGCCGCTCCGCGAACACCTCTTCGCGAGCCGGCCAGTACACCGCCGCGAGTCCCTCCCGCACGGCGTCGACCGAGGTGGGGAACCCTCGCGGGGCGAGGGCTTCGACCGTCGCGACCGCGGCGGCAGCGTTCGCGCGCTGGTGGGCTCCAATGAGGGGAAGCCGCAAGGGGCCGTAGCTTCGCTGGGCCCCCGCCAACTCGAACCGCTGCTCGTGCAGTGTGGACCCCAACGTGTCCCACCGCATGGCTTCATCCACCAGCACCAACTGCGCGTTGCGCCGTGTGCAGACGTCGATGATCGCGGCCCGCGCCTCCGGACTTTGAGGGGCGCTGATCACGACGCTGTGATCGCGGACGATACCTGCTTTTTCGCGGGCAATCGCATCGAGAGTATCTCCTAACACGTCCATGTGATCATAACTGATGGGCGTGATGACGGAGACGAGCGGGTCGGCCACATTGGTGGGGTCGAGCCGGCCTCCCAGCCCGACCTCCACGATCGCTAACTCGACGGGCGCACGTGCGAAGTGGACAAAGGCCAACGCCACGGACAGTTCAAAGTACGAGGGCAGCCCCCAGGGGCCCCCCTCCATCGCCTCCACATGCGGGCGGGCTTGCTCTACGAGCGCAGCAAGATCCTCTGGGGAAATCCACTTCCCGTTGATGCCGATGCGCTCGCGGTAGTCCACAAGGTGCGGCTTCGTATACAAGCCCACGTCGTAACCGGACGACTGCATCATCGCCGCGAGCATCGCCGCAGTCGACCCCTTTCCTTTCGTCCCGGCGATCAAGACGGTCGGCAGAGCGTGATGCGGATCCCCGAGCCGTCGGAGTAATTCTGTGACCCGATGTAGCTTGATCGTCTCCGGGCCCGGATGGGGCTGGGCGCGCGCGAGAAGGCTATCGATGTAGCTTAGGGCGTCTTGGTAGGTCATCGGCGGGAGCTAGACGTGATGGGCCACGTGGAATTGGGCCTCGGCCGCCTGGACGGTATTCTTCAACAGCATGGCGATTGTCATCGGGCCCACACCCCCCGGCACGGGGGTGATCCACCCGGCGACGACAGATGCCGAAGGAAAGTCGACGTCTCCGACCAGCTTGCCCTCGACACGGTTGATGCCCACATCAATCACAACGGCGCCAGGCTTAATCATGTTTCCGGTGACGAGGCGAGCCTTCCCAGCGGCGACGACAAGAATGTCTGCCCGACGGGTGTGGGAAGCTAAGTCCCGCGTCCGCGTATGGCACCACGTGACGGTGGCGTTGGCCTGCAGCAGCAGCACGGCGGCCGGACGACCGACGATGACGCTCCGACCAACCACGACCGCTTCCTTCCCGGTCGGATCGACTCCCGCGTGCTCCAGCAGCCGCATGATTCCAGCGGGAGTGTTCGGCACCAGGCGGGGACGACCCACGAGGAGGGCGGCCATGTTGATCGGGCCCAGGCCGTCGATGTCCTTGACGGGGTCGACGTGCTCGAACACGGTGCGCGGGGTGATCTGCGGGGGCATGGGCTGTTGGGGGAGGATGCCGTGAATGTCGGCGCGCGCGTTCAAGTCGGCGATCAGGGCCAACACCTCGGCCTCAGGGGTATCCGCGGACAAGTGAAATGTCTCGGATCGCATGCCCGCGCGGCCGAAAGCCTCCGCCTTGCGTCTCACGTAGAGTGCCGACGCGGGATCGTCGCCTACGAGGATTGCCGCGAGTGCGGGAGACATCCCGTAGCGCTGGGTCAGCGCCGCCGCCTGGGAGGCGACTTCTGCTTCGATCTGCGCGGCGAGCGCTTTGCCATCGAGAATCCGCGCTGTCATGGACGGTACGGTTCGGTCCAAACTTGGTCCCCTCCTGGTCAGCGAGTGGAGGGACAGGCCCCAGCAATATGTCCCCATTGGATACTGGGCAGTGTGTGGACTGATCCACGGGGCACGGGCCTTGCATCAGGTCCTTTCCCCCCACCGAGTAAGTATTACTACGGATGAGACTTCAGACTAACCCCTAGGACCTCGTGGCAATTTCCCTACGAGGGTCTATCCGACCCATCCTCACTCGGGGAGTCCAGTGTGAAGGCACGCATTCGCTCATCCACCGAAGCAGCGGCCCTAAGTCCTAACAGCGGGCCGGACGCGCGTCCCCACGACTACTCCGATGTTTGGAGCGGGCTGCCCGTCGGCTTGTACCAGTCGACCCCCGAGGGCCAGATTCTCGATGCCAATCCCACGATGGTTCGCATGCTCGGGTATCCGACCCGGGAGGCTCTGCTCGCGATCCGCGCCGGGGACCTGTACGTGAACCTCGACGACCGGCAGCGGTGGCAGGCAATGATCGAGCGCGAGCGCGTGCTCGTGGATTTCGAAACGCAGTACCGACGTTACGACGGCTCGCAGATTTGGGTGCAAGACCGCGCCCGTGCGGTATTCAACCCCCAAGGACGGGTGGAATACTACGTCGGGATTTTGACCGACATCACCGCGCGGAAGCAGTCGGAAGAAGTGCTCCTGCAGAGCGAGGAACGCTATCGGTCGCTCTTTGAGAGAGCCACGGACGCCATCTTCACGATCGACTTGAAAGGGAATTTTACCTCCGTGAACGCAGCCGCCGAGAGACTCAGCGGCTACCCCCGCGCCGAGGCTCTCCAAAAGAACATCACGGACGTGCTCGGCCCCGAACACCTCGAGACCGCCCGGGCGATGATGGCCGCGAAGCTCGGCGGCCAGGAGGCGACCACCTACGAGTTGGAGTTGGTGCGGAAGGACGGCCGCCGAGTCCCGGTAGAGATAAGTACGACGCTGGTCCAACGAAACGGCATGCCGGTGGGTATTCAGGGCATTGGGCGGGACATGAGCGAGCGGAAACTGGCGGAAGAGCAGGTCAAGCGCCACCTCAACCGGTTGACCGCACTGCGGGCGATTGACTTGGCGATTGCCTCCAGCCTGGACCTCTCCTTGGCCCTCAACGTCGTGCTGGAGCAGGCCACCACCCAACTCCAGGTAGATGCGGCGGCCATTCTTCTCCTCAACCCCCACAATCAGGTGCTAGAAGTGGCGGCCGCACGCGGTTTTCTGTCCGATGAAATTGGCCGAACTCGGCTGCGATTGGGAGAAGGCCTGGCGGGTCGCGCGGCACTAGAACGGCGGCTGATGAACAGTCCGAACCTGCCCGAGGCCGGACGAACGTTTACACGGGGCGAGCTCTTGAAGAAAGAACGATTCGTGGCATACCACGCGGCGCCGCTGGTGGCGAAAGGACAGATCGAAGGGGTCCTCGAGGTATTTCATCGCAGCCCACTGCACGCTGACCACAACTGGCTCGATTTCTTCAAGACGCTGGCCGGGCAGGCAGCTATTGCTGTCGACAACGTGAACTTGTTCGCGAACCTGCAGACCGCCAACCTCGAGCTCAAGGTGGCCTACGATCACACCCTAGAAGGATGGGTGCGCGCCCTGGACCTGCGCGACAAAGAGACAGAGGGCCACACGCAACGGGTGACTGATCTCACGGTCCGCCTGGCGCGCTCGATGGGAGTCCCCGAGGCGGATCTCATCCACGTCTACCGGGGAGCCTTGTTGCACGACATCGGGAAGATGGCGATCCCCGACGCGGTGCTCCTAAAGCCCGGACCGCTCACACCTGAGGAGCGCAAGATCATTGAGCAGCATCCGATCTACGCGTATGAGTTCTTATCATCCATCCCCTACCTCCGCCCCGCCCTCGATATCCCCTATTGCCATCATGAAAAGTGGGACGGGACTGGGTATCCCCGAGGACTGAAGGGGGAGCAGATCCCCCAGGTCGCCCGGATTTTTGCGGTCGTGGACGTGTGGGACGCGTTGCGATCCGATCGCATTTATCGGAAGGGGTGGCCGGAGGACAAGGTGCGGCAGTACATTCGAGACCAAGCAGGACAGCATTTCGATCCCAGGATGTCAGAGATTTTTCTCGCGATGGAACCGTAGGCTCAGACGGACACCCAGAAGCTACCCACCCTGCTACGCATGCGGGACCCGGCGCGTCTGTAGTGGCCGGCTGGGGTCCGGAGCCTGCCCGCCTGCTCTACGGTCTCCCTCGAGGTCCATTACGTAGATAGCGGCGGCCAGGGGCGCACTGAGGCGATGCATCCGGCCTTCGATGCGTAGGTCCACGCGCTGTGGACCAACGGCCACGACTTCGGCGACGATACCCGGCAGCAAACCAGCCTCGGTCAACTCCCGCACGATCTTTTCGCTACGGTCGCTCACACGGACGACCCGGACACGCACGCCTGGTCGCGCATGGGTCAAGACCTGCCCGGGTTTCGTGAGGATACTTCCCGTCTTCGTCGGGATGGGGTCGCCATGCGGATCCAGATCAGGCTGCCCCAGCACTGAGGCAATCTGCTCTTCCAGTTCTTCAGAGATGACGTGTTCGAGCCGATCCGCTTCACCGTGCACGCGGTCCAATCGCATCCCCAGCGCCCGGCTGAGGTACAACTCCAGTAGTCGGTGGTGCCGGATCACCTGGACCAATCGGATTCGGGCGAGCCGCTTCATCATGTTGGTGACGGATGCGGGCGCGACGCCGAGGTGCTCGGCAAGTCGCGTGGTGGTGACCGGATGCTCGCTTTGGGCCAACGTGAAGACCGCCTTCACGTAGTCCTGGGTGGCTTGGCTCAGTGGTGCAGGCATGACTTTTGAAACCCTTCCTAGGCGAAGATAACGTACGCCTTCATCTTACACTCGGAGACCAGCACTGTCAGTCGTGAACACATTTAGGGATCTGGAATGAACGCATCCCAAAACGACTAATCGGTGACAATCAGGCGCCAGCCCTAGGTGGTGGACGTCGACTGGACAAGAGAGAACAAGCGGCGGCTTTCAGGCACACCCTTCAGCACGTGGTCGCCCCGATCCGCAAATGATAGCCCTGATCCTACGACGAGGTCGCGCACTGTGCTGGAGACCAAGATTTCATTCGAATCCGCGAGTTCTGCGATTCTTGCCGCGATGTGCACGGCAATCCCCCTCACGGCCCTATCGACGACTTCCACTTCTCCTGTGTGTACCCCCATGCGTAACTGTATCCTAAGATCGCTGGCCGCACGCCGAATGGCGAGGGCGCATTGGAGGCCTCGGCTCGGCCCATCGAAGGTCGCAAAGATCCCGTCGCCGACTCGATCCACTTCGGTTCCACCATGCGTCTGGAGTTCTTGTCCTACCCGCGCATAGTAATGATCAAGTAGTTCGCTCCAAGCGTTGTCACCTAATTGGGCAGCCCGTTCCGTCGACTTGACGATGTCTGTGAACAGAATGGTCGCAAGGACACGGTTCCCGAGAATTTGTGACGGCGTCCCTGTGATGAAGCTCTTGAGCTCTGCCAGGACTCGCTCGGGCTCAATAGCGTAGGACGAATGCGTGTTTCCCGGGAACTCAACAAATCGCGCACCGGGGATGCAGGACGCCAGATCGCGCGCAGCCTCGATGTTCGCGACCGGGTCGCCCGTTCGGTTCATTACCAGCGTGGGGACTTGGATGGTCGGCAGGATATCCCGAACGTCAATCTCGGCATTCATCCGCTCCAATGCTGCAGCAGCAGATGGACTCCCCCCAGCTCGTGCCCACCGTAGGAGCCAGTCGCGATACACTGGATCGTCAGTCGGCCCTATGCCGGCCCCCGGCCCGAGAAGATATTCAAGGTCGATTCCATTTTCGGACAAGCGTTGGATCTCGCGTTCCTTCTCCTCTCGGCTGTAACCCCACGGGTAATCACTAGTCTTCACCCAGCGCGCCTGCCCACCCCAGATAATTAGCCCGCGGGTCCTCTGCGGAAACGTAGCCGCGAAGAGGCAGGCCATGTTCGCCCCCTCGGATACTCCGAAAACGAACGCCTCGCGACTCCCCACGGCATCCATGACTGCGCGGATGTCGTCGGTCCGCTCCTCGAGCGTCGCCGCCCTCGTAGGACGGTCGGAGAGACCAGTCCCGCGCTTGTCGAACCGGATGAGGCGGCAGAACGACGCCAATTGTTCCAAGTACCGCGCCCTGGGCGGCCACTCCCAGTCGAGGTCCAGGTGAGATACCGTCCCCGGTGCTAACACAAGGTCAACGGACCCCTCGCCTGTTACTTGGTAAGCGACGCTGATGTCTCCACTTCTTGCATAGCGTGTCGGCGGACGCATGTATTACACCTTGCGCGAGTGGCTATTGCACGAATGAGAAGTGACCGTTCTTGGAGGCTGGTAGAGGGTTTTGCGGTTCACGCCGGAGTGGAGCGGGGAACGGGAATCGAACCCGCATCCCCGGCTTGGAAGGCCGGAGCTCTACCGTTGAGCTATCCCCGCTCGATCCTGGAAGCTCTTGAGTCCGCCTGCCTTCTAACCCCAGGAACGTAACAGCCAACCATCGCGACAGATGGATCTCGCGATAGGGAGATGGTGGGCGGGAGAGGACTCGAACCTCTGAAGACCGTTCGGCCAGCTGATCTACAGTCAGCTCCCTTTGCCGCTCAGACGCATAGCGACCCTTGATCTGCCAATTGCGCACATGGGAGGAGCGAGCGCGGTCGGTCAGAACCATAAGATGCGCGAGATGGAAAACGCTCGGATTCCCCACCAGCAGAACCTGTGGCGGGAGCACTGGCAGGACGAGGGCGATGCGGCATTCCTGTATCGCCACATTGCCGCCGCCGAGCAGGATCCCACCCGGGCCAAGATCTTCAGTGACCTCGCCCAGGTGGAGGACCAACACGTCGCCCGATGGACGCAAGTCCTGCGCGGGGCGGGGGCGTCATTGCCGCCCATGCGACCGAGCCTGCGTGCGCGGATCATGCTGCTGGTCGGCAGGCTGTTCGGCTGGCGGCTTCTGACCTCGCTCCTCCTCACAGAAGAGGGCCGTGAGACCAAGGGGTACCTCCGCGATGCTACTCGCTACGACAACACAGACGCCACGCGAACCGCGGCGGAACTGGCCAAAGAGTCCGCTGCACATGCGGCCCAACTGGGCGAACTGCTCGGGACGAAGGGGGAACCCTGGCACCGCACCGCGTCTGGGGGTTTCTTGCGGAACGCCGTCTATGGCTTCAATGACGGCCTCACGGCAAACTTCGGGCTAGTGATGGGCGTGCTGGGCGCCAGTGTTCCGCACCACATTATCGTGGTGTCGGGAGTTGCCGGCCTCTTCGCCGATGCTCTGTCTATGGGCAGCAGCGGTTTCCTCGCTGCAAAAAGCGAACGCGAGGTCTACACGCACGAGATCGCGATCGAGAAGGAAGAACTGCGGGTGATGCCTGACCTCGAAGAGGCTGAGCTCGCCCTTCTCTACCAGACCCGCGGCATGCACCCCGACGCCGCACGCCGCGCCGCCCGGCAAGTGATGGAAAACCCCGACCAGGCACTGCAGGAGCAGGCGCAGCTCGAACTGGGTATCGGAACCGCATCTATGTCTCCGCTCCGAGAAGGGTGGATCACCGGGATCGCCACCGCAGTCGGCGCCTTCATTCCGGTGTTTCCGTTCCTCATCCTGCGCGGGCCGACTGCTGTCTGGGTCGCGTTTAGTATCAGCATGCTGTCGCACTTTGGCGTTGGCGGCGCGCGCAGCATCTTCACCGGACGCGGCGTGTTTCGGAGCGGGCTGGACATGTTCGTCGTTGGATTGGGAATCGCCATCATGGGATATCTCGTCGGGGATTGGATCGCCGCCAAGCTGTAAACATGCCCTCCCCTGCCGTCTACGTGGCAGCGTCGCCTGGGAACGTAGCGGGTGGGACTCTGCGACACCCGAGTGAAGCATGAAACCATCCGTTGCCCCCGCTGTCCAACCTAAAGATGACCCCTGGGAATCCGCGTTGCAGCAATTCCACCGCGCGGCCGACCACCTCCCCCTCAAACGCGGCATCCGTGAATATCTCGCCTTCCCCCACCGGGAATTGCGCGTGACGTTCCCCGTGCAGATGGACGACGGCGGCGTCCGGGTATTCACGGGCTACCGCGTCCACCACAGCTCGGTGCTCGGTCCCACCAAGGGGGGCATCCGATACAACCCGCGGGTGGACCTCAACGAGGTACGCGCGCTGGCAATGCTGATGAGCTGGAAGTGCGCGTTAATGCACCTCCCGTACGGCGGGGCTAAGGGCGGCGTGGCCTGTGATCCGGCGCAATTGTCTCGGACCGAACTCGAGCACCTAACGCGACGCTACGCCACCGAGATTAGCGTCATTGTTCGCCCGGATGGCGATATCCCCGCACCAGACGTCGGCACCAATGAGCAGATCATGGCGTGGTTTATGGATACGTATAGCATGCACCTGGGGCACTCTGTCCCGGCTGTCGTCACGGGCAAGCCGATGAGCATCGGCGGGTCTGCCGGACGGCGCGAAGCGACCGGCCGCGGAGTCATGATCGCGGCGCGAGAAGCCGCGCGGGTGCAGGAGATGCCCTTTGCGGGAAGCCGTGTGGTGGTGCAAGGGTTCGGCAATGTGGGATCTGTGTCCGCGTACCTGATGCACGACCAGGGCTGCAAGATCGTGGGGATCAGCGACGTGAGCGGCGGCATCCA
>WNFB01006465.1_pt1 | contig 10647 bp, 9 predicted proteins | sample 5400501 | NCBI WGS metagenome assembly WNFB01 (sample SAMN13153341, study PRJNA577476) | soil metagenome | isolation source: 200 cm saprolite under Douglas fir tree site 2 hole 1 | place: USA:California | collected 2015-04-18 | reverse complement strand
GATCGGAGGAGAAGAGAAAGAGGATGAGCCGCGTCGACCACCAAGTCGTCCATCTGGGTGATGACGTCTCCCGCTTGAAGCCCCGCCGTCGCCGCGGGCCCGGCAGGATTGACAGTCACGATCTGGCTTCCCTGGCCTGACTGCAGGATCTGCTGCACATCGTCCTGAACGTCGGCCGCGTCCAGGCCGAAGCCATTCGATCCACCTGATCCCTGCATGGCGATGCCAATGACCTGCCCGCCGACGTTGAGCAGCGGGCCCCCCGCAGCGCCGGCGTCGATGACGATGTCGGTCTGGATGGTGTCGCTGATCTCCTTGCTCTGGGTGCCGCCGGCCGCATCGGTGATTGAAACCGAGCGGTGCAGCGCGCTCACAAAGCCCGGCGTCGCGGCGCTGCCCTGGAGCGGGCCGGCGACGACGACCAGGCGCTGACCCTGGACCAGCGCGTTCGGATCGCCAAAAGCCAGTGTCGGGAGGCCGCTGACCTGGTCGATCTTGAGCACCGCCACCCCGGTCTGACAGTCATAGTCAACGAGCCGGGCGGCGTGCAGCCTCAGGTCGCCGACGAGCAGCACCGTCATCGTGCTGGCGCCCGCGATCACGTCCACGCTCGTGACCACGTAGCCGTCGCTGGTGACCAGGTAGCCTGAGCCCGCCGTCAGCTTGGGCTGCTGGCGGGTGACCACGCTCACGACCGCTGGTTTGGCTCTCGCTGCGGCCTGGACGACAGCCGAGTCCTCGGCGATGGTGACCCCAGACCGGATGTCGACCTGCTGGGTGTTGGTGCGAGACTGAAGGCGCAGCACACCGAGCGTCACCCCCCCCGCCACGAGCGCCGTGAGCAGCACGCCGGCAACGACTGCCAGAACCGGTCGCGCCCGGCCGCGCAGCGGGCGCGGCTTACCTACTGGGTCAAAGCCCCCCCTCGGCTGGATCACCTAGAGGTCCAGTCTAGTTTCCGAGCGTGAGCTGCCGTCAGACCGGCCGGCTTAACTCCGTGGGGTACCAGGTGAGCACGAGCTGCCGGTTCGGCTGGAAGCCGGCCGACAGGTAGAGGCGAACCGCGGCCTCGTTTTCCGGCCGGGTCCAGACATAGCCAAGGGTGACGCCACGCTCGCGGAAAAGGCGCACGGCCCTGTCCACCAGCATCTCGCCGATCGAGCGCCCTCTGTGGTCGGCGGCCACGCAAACCTCCGCGAGCTCCCCCTCCAGCCCCGTGCCAGGGTTGAACAACACGACCCAGCAGAAGCCGATGACCTCGCCGACCTCGTCGCGCACAGCGAAGACCACGTTCTCGCCGTAAAAGCTCGATGGCACCGTGGCCAGGTGGTCTTCGATCTGCTGGCGGCTCAGCTGGGGATGGTCCGAGAAGTGGACCTGCTCGCCCAGGTGGAGGTCGACAAGGAGCGGCTTGATGAGGGCAAAGTCCCCCTCCGCGAGACGTTCGACGTCGAGTGTCCTCATCGCCTTGGATGGTAGCCTAGCGATGAGCGTAAACGCGCAATCTACTGATCATTTGGTGGCCCAATTCGCGGCCAGAGTCCACAGAAACGCCGACGTAGCTCAGTTGGCAGAGCAGCCGCCTCGTAAGTGGCAGGTCGTGGGTTCGAATCCCACCGTCGGCTCCAGCCGCCGCTACCCTTGAGCGATGGCCTAGCCGGCGGTTCGGGCGGGAGCCGGCGGGCGGAGCAGTGACAGCAGGAGCAGCGCCTCCGCCACCAGGATCGGTGCCGCCAGCACCACCAGGGCGAACTCCAGCAGTGCGTAGCCGAGGATGAGAAGACCCACTTGCCAGGGCGTGAGCCGGGTGTGCAGCAGCAGCCAGCCGGCCACCACAAGCATGAGGAAATCCTGGAAGGCCAGGTAAGGGGTGGCGAGGAGCGAACCCAAGATGCCGATGGCCATGGGAGCCTCCGGCCCCTCGTGGCCATGGATCTGAGGGGGGACGTCCCCCCTGGGGGCGCCGGGCCTGGCGGAGCCAGATCCCGGCGCACCCCCCTGGCGCCAAGCGGCGAGCAGCGTGATGCTCACGACCAAGACCTGGATGACGGTCAGCAGCGGGCCTAGTCCAAGCGGGCCAGAGATCGAGTATCGCCGGGTGATGTCCCACTGCGGAGACTGCGTCTGAGCCAGCACCTCGCGATACCGCGCCACGCCGTCCGGCCCCAGCATCGCCACCGCGACCAAGCCAATGAAGAGCGACGCGACCAGCCAGGCGCCGAACGGCTTGGCATGGCCCGCGACGAGCAGGCAGACCGGCACCAGCAGCGCGAGCTGCGGCTTGACGATGACCAGGCTGAGCGCCAGGCCGGCCCAGACCTGCCGGTCGCGACGCATGAGCCACCAGGCCGTCGCCACCGCCGCCGCGACGAGGGCGCCGGGCTGGCCGACCATGACGCCGAATGCCACCGGAAAGAGGCCCAGGAAGAGCACGAGGTGCGCAGCCCTCACGGCTCGCCCAGGTGGAGCCAGAGCGTGCCATGTCCAAACCAGCGCAGCCAACAGGAGCAGCGTCCAGATGATCAGAGCCGCCGAGAACGGAAGCGGCAGAAGCGGGGTCACGAGCCAGGCCAGCGGCGGGGGCGAGATGAACGGTTGGGGATTGAAGCCCGGGCCGAGGCCCTCTATGGCCGCCTTCTGAGCTGTTAGGTCGTACAAGTGGGCGTAGCCTTGCCGGACCCCAACGAAGGCAGCTCCATAGGCAAGGCGGAGATCGTTGCGTACCGCGTACTGGGGGATGAAGGTCCTTGCCGGGAGCCATAGGTCCCAGCCGATCAGAAGCAGTCCGACCAGCAGCCCGACCGCCGGCCACAGGCGCCGCCGGGCCTGGATGTAGGCAACCACGCGCACAAAGTAAAGGGCTCCGACCTAAGCCGGAGCCCTTGGGAGCCGATCTAGCTCAGTTCACTTCCCTGTAGTCGGCGTCTACGACATCCTCGGCTTCGCCCTTCTTCGGCTGGCCCGGTGCGGAGCCGTCAGCCGGGCTGCCACCAGAACCTGCAGCCGCGCCCGCCTGCTCGTAGATGTGCTGGCCGATCTTCTGCAGCGCCTCGTTGAAGTCATCCATGGCCCTGCGCAGCGCGCTCGAATCCGAGCCCTTCATCGCCGTCTTGAGAGCGTCCAGCTTCGAGGTGACCTCTGTCTTCACGTCGGCCGGGATCTTGTCCTGGTTGTCCTTCATGACCTTCTCAGCCTGGTGGATCATGTGGTCCGCCTGGTTGCGAAGCTCGACCTCCTCGCGCTTGGCCCGGTCCTCGGCGCCGTGAAGCTCGGCCTCCTTGACCATCCTCTCGACCTCGTCCTTGGCGAGTGTCGAGGAGGCGGTGATCGTGACGGACTGCTCGCGTCCGGTGCCCTTGTCCTGAGCCTTCACGTTGAGGATGCCGTTGGCATCGATGTCGAACGTGACCTCGATCTGGGGCATGCCGCGCGGCGCGGGCGGAATGCCGTCCAGGTGGAAGCGGCCGAGCGTGCGGTTGTCGCGCGACATCTCTCTCTCACCCTGGAGCACGTGAACTTCGACCGATGTTTGACTGTCAGCCGCAGTCGAGAAGACCTGCGAACGCGAGGTCGGGATGGTGGTGTTCCGCTCGATGAGTTTGGTCGCCACTCCACCCAGCGTTTCGACACCCAACGAGAGCGGGGTCACGTCCAGCAGCAGGATGTCCTTGACCTCGCCCTTAAGCACGCCGGCCTGGATGGCGGCGCCGACAGCGACGACCTCGTCCGGGTTGACGCCCTTGTGGGCCTCCTTGCCTCCGAGCAGGTCTTTGACCAGCTGCTGGATGACCGGCATCCGGGTCGAGCCTCCGACCAGCACCACCTCGTCGATCTGCTGTGGAGTCAGGCTGGCGTCCTTGAGCGCGGCGAGGAACGGCTGACGGCAGCGCTCGGTAAGGTCTGCGGTGAGCGATTCGAACTTAGCCCGCGTCACGGTCATCTCGAGGTGCTTGGGACCAGTCTGATCGGCGGTGATGAAGGGCAGGTTGACGGTGGTCTCCAGCCGGCTCGACAGCTCGATCTTCGCCCGCTCCGCAGCCTCAGTGAGGCGCTGCAAAGCCTGGCGATCCGACTTCAAGTCGATGCCGTTCTGCTTCTTGAACTCGTCCGCCAGCCAGTCGACGATGCGGCGGTCGTAGTCGTCGCCGCCCAGGTGCGTGTCGCCGTTGGTTGACTTGACCTCGAAAACGCCGTCGCCGACGTCGAGCACCGACACGTCGAACGTGCCGCCACCAAGGTCGAAGACCAGGATCGTCTCGTTCGCCTTCTTCTCGAGGCCGTAAGCGAGCGAGGCCGCGGTAGGCTCATTGATGATGCGGAGCACGTTCAGGCCCGCGATCTGGCCGGCGTTCTTGGTCGCCTGGCGCTGCGAGTCGTTGAAGTACGCAGGGACGGTGATGACGGCGTCCGTCACCTTCTCGCCGAGGTAGGCCTCCGCGTCAGCCTTGAGCTTCTGAAGGATCATCGCGGAGATCTCTTCCGGCGTGAACTCCTTGTCCGCGTTGGGCACACGCACGACGGCTCTATCGTCCTTGCCCGGCTTGACCTCATACGGGACGATCCTCCTTTCGGAGTCGACCTCACCGAACTTGCGGCCCATGAACCTCTTGATCGAGTAGACGGTGTTCTCCGGATTGACGGCAGCCTGCCGGCGAGCGAGCGTCCCGACAAGCCGCTCCCCCGTCTTCGTGAAGGCGACCACTGAGGGCGTGGTGCGAGAGCCTTCGGAGTTCGGGATGACGACAGGCTCGCCGCCTTCCATAACAGCGATCACCGAGTTGGTCGTCCCCAGGTCGATTCCTACGGTCTTCGGCATCGGTCAGCTATCCCTCCAAGCCGCGCATAAGCGCGAAATTCAAATCTCATCGCTTGATCTTTTTCCCCGGTGCAGCCGCTCCAAAACCATCCAATACGAACGTGGCCGCCAGAGCCTGACTGAAGCCCAGCCTCGAGCCACCCTACTCTTAGTCTTACGTCGATGGCGATCTTCGAGCTGGACCCGGTCGATCAAATCGCGGTGACTGCGGTCGGCGAGCCCGGCCAGCGTCGGTTCTTCTTGCTGGCCAGCGGCCGTGGCCGGACGCTGACCCTTGCCTGCGAGAAGTCCCAGATCCAAGCATTGGTGGTCCGCCTGCACCAGATGGTCGAGGCCCAGGGCATCGAGGCCGGTCAGCAAGTGGCTTCGGAGTCGACGCTGGAGGCGGGCGATCCCGAGTGGGCCGTGGGCGAGATGGGGCTTGGATACCACGACGCGCGCAAGATGTTTGTCATCGTCGCCAGCCAGGCTCCCAGCACTGATGCAGGCGCCACCGAGGACCCTCCCAGCATCCGCTTCTGGCTCAGCCCCATCCAGGTGATCGCTTTCTCGAAGCAGGCCGAGCTCGTGCTCAGCGCGGGGCGGCCTCTGTGCCCGCGCTGTGGCCTCCCCCTGGACCCCAGCGGACACCCCTGCCCGGTCTCCAACGGTGCCCGCCCGATCTTCTGACCCAGGCTCCGGACCGGCCGGGTTTGGGGCCACCGAGCGCCTTCTGCGCGAGCTGCCGCAAATGGAGCTGCTCGGTATCCTCCACGGAGCGTCCAACTACACCTTCCTGGCGCGGCTCGACCCTCACCCGCCTCGCGGGCTGCGCATCGTCTACAAGCCCGCGCGTGGGGAATCGCCGCTGTGGGACTTCCAGGCCGGCACTCTTTATCAGCGCGAGGTGGCGGCTTACGAGCTCAGCAAGGTCCTCGGCTGGCCGCACATCCCGCCGACTGTCGTCCGCCGCCGCGGGCCTCACGGGGTCGGAGCGGCTCAGCTTTTCATCGATGCCGACGGCCGCCACTTTCTCGGTGAGCAGACCTCGCGCCGGGAGACGTGGATCAGGGTCTCGCTGTTCGACGTCATCACGAACAATGCCGACCGCAAGTCAGGCCACTGCCTGTTCGACGCCGATGACCAAGTCTGGATGATCGACCACGGCCTCACCTTTCACAGCGACCACAAACTCAGGACGGTGATCTGGGATTTCGCCGGCGAACCTCTGCCGGATGACCTGTGTGGCGACCTGGAGCGAGCCCTCACGCAACTCGAGCGGGGCAGCCTTGTCGCCGCACTCGACCGCTTGCTGAGCCCGCTCGAGATCCAGGTCTTGAAGCGCCGCGTCCGCGGCGTGCTCGACCCGCGCTGGCGGTTTCCGGAGCCGACGTCCGCTTGGTCGGTGCCGTGGCCGCCCGTCTGAAAGGTTAGCTCTGCTCTCAGCCCCTCTCCCTCTGCCCTCCCCCCGAGGGGGAGGGGATTAATACACGCAATTGGAGCCCTGCTAACCTTCCCAAGCTCGATGCGCGTTCCTCGGTTCCTGGATCGGCTGGGCCCGGCCGGCGTCGTCTTCTCGGCCGTCGCCGCCGCGTCGGTGCTGATGGCACTGGCACCCGCGGCTCGCGCCGGCATCATTCATTTCGCCAGCGGTGTGACGCCTCCTCCTCCGTCTCCCACACCCACGCCCGTGAACGCGACCATCGGGCTCGCGCCGACCGCGGGGACTGCCACGACTCAGATCACGGTTACCGGTCAGCTGTTCCTGCCTCGCCAGAACATCACGCTCTACTGGGACGACCCCAGCAAGGTCGCCGGCGCAGTCCAGGCCGATAACAACGGAGCGTTCACGAAGGTCGTGATCCCGTTTGCCGGCGATCAGCCCGGGGTCCACCACATCTGCGCGAGCGTCCAACCCAACCCCTGTGCACAGTTCACCCTCCAGACGCCGCCCACACCGACACCACCGGAATCGCCGTCACCCACACCGACGCCCGAGGCCACGTCCAGCCCAAGCCCTTCACCGACTCCATCGCCGGTCGCCGCCCCCATCAGCGGTTTCGACATCATCAGCCGGCCGCCCTTCGTCTTCCTGCCCATCATCGGCGCCCTCGGCCTGCTCGGAGCGATCGCGTACTGGGCATTCAGCAGCACGCGCCGCGCGTCGGCGCTGCCGGCCGCCACCGTCTACCACCGCAGCGTCCGGCCGACCGTGTTCGCTCCACCCGGGCCGCCCGCGCCGGCAGCACCGCTGTTCCCACCCGTGGCCCAATCGCCACCAGAAACCTTGGCGCCCTCGCCGTCCCCGCCGCCGGAACCACCACTGGTGCCGCCGCCGCCGGCGCAGCCTGGCGCCCCGGACGCCCCACCGGAGCTGCCCGAACCAGGGGAGTAGTGGCCACGCGAGGCGGGCGCTCTTAGACTTTCGGCCCATGCCGCTGCTGGAGGTGCGCGACCTGAGCGTCCGCTTCGGTGGAGTGGTGGCCCTCGACCACGTTTCGTTCGCCGTCGACGCGGGCCAGGTCGTGGCCCTGATCGGGCCCAACGGTGCCGGCAAGACGACCCTCTTCAACATCATCTCGCGCATCTACTCGCCGGCCGGTGGCACAGTCCTGCTGGACGGAAAGCCGGTCTTGAAGCTTCGGTCTCATGAGGTCATCCGACAGGGCCTTGCGCGCACGTTCCAGAGCCTGGCTCTCTTTCGCTCCATGAGCGTGCTGGAGAACGTGCTCACCGGTGATCACACCAAGATCCGCAGCGGCTTCCTCGGCGCATCTGTGCCGGCGCCGTCCGCCGTGCAGGCCGAGTCCGAGGCCAAAAAGCGAGCCATGAGCGTGCTCGAGTTCGTCGGCCTTGCGAGTCTCGCGCAGCATCCCGTGGCGGCGCTGCCTTTCGGAACGCAAAAGCGCGTCGAGGTCGCCCGCGCGCTGGTCTCCAAACCTCGACTGCTGCTCCTCGACGAGCCTGCCGGGGGCATCAGCCACGAGGAAGTGGGCGATGTGGCCACGCTGGTGCAGCGCATCCACACCCAGCTGGGTGTGACCGTGCTCCTGGTCGAGCACAACATGGGATTCGTGATGGGCATCTCCGACCGAGTGGTCGTCCTGGACTTCGGCCGCAAGATCGCCGAGGGCGCTCCGGCCGACATCCAGCGCAACCCTGCCGTGATCGAAGCGTACCTGGGCGCAGCCTAAGTGCCGCTACTCGAGCTCAACGGAGTCCGCGCCGGTTATGGGCCAACCCAGGTCCTGCACGGCGTCTCGATTGCGGTCGGTGAAGGCGACATCGTCTCCCTGCTCGGCGCCAACGGTGCGGGCAAAACGACCACCCTGCGAGCGATCACCGGCGGCGTCCACTGGGACGGAGCGATCACGTTCTCCGGTCGCTCGCTGCACCACACTTCGACCGAGGACATCGTCCGCGGCGGCATCGCTCACGTGCCCGAAGGGCGCGGAATCCTGACCGACCTCACGGTCGACGAGAACCTGCAGCTGGGAGCCCACCTCCGCCGCGATGGAGCTGTCGTGCGCAAGGACTACGACCGCGTCTTCGAATACTTCCCCATCCTGCGTGAGCGCCGCCGCCTGTCTGCCAGCACGCTCAGCGGCGGCGAGCAGCAGATGCTGGCGCTGGCGCGCGCTTTGTTGATGCGCCCGCGCCTCATGCTGCTCGACGAGCCATCGCTCGGGCTCGCCCCCATGATCGTGAAGGCGATCTTCAACATCATCCGCGCCATCAACCAAACCGACGGGGTCGCCGTCCTCCTGGTCGAGCAGAACGCCAGGCTCGCGCTCGAGCTTTCTACCCAGGCTTACGTGCTCGAGGTCGGGCGCATCGCTGTCAAAGGCGCCAGCGCCGAACTGATCGGAAACGATTCCGTCCGCCGCTCCTACCTGGGGTACTGAAGCCGTGAACCGCGCCGGCCAAGCAGATCGCATCTCGGCCCGCCCGGCCGGCGCGGTCCACTGATGCAAGAGTTCCTGCAGCAGGTCCTGAGCGGGATCGCGAGCGGCGGCATTTTTGCCAGCCTCGCACTCGCGCTCGTCCTCATCTACAACGCCATGGGCTTGATCAACTTCGCGCAAGGCGAGATGGCGATGTTCGCGACCTTCATCGCCTTCCTGCTGCTCGACCGGGGAGTCAGCTACTGGATCGCATTCCCGTTGACACTCGCCGTCGCATTCGCAGGCGGGATCCTGATCCAGCGCATCGTCATCAGACCGCTGGAGCGTGCACCCGTGCTCACGCTGGTGATCGTGACCATCGGCCTGGCGACACTGATCAATGGCGTGGCCGGGTTCGTCTTCGGCTATGTGCCCCGATCATTTCCGAGCCCCTTCTCGGTCCAGACCGTCAACGTCTTCGGCGCATTCACGAGCTATCGCGACCTCGGCGTGATCGCGGTTTCTGCGGTGGTTCTGGTGCTGATCTACCTGCTCCTGCAGCGGACCACGATTGGACTCGCGATGCGCGCCGCGGCGCACAACCCGGAGGCGAGCCGGCTGTTGGGCGTGCGCGTGAGCTGGATGCTGGCGCTGGGCTGGGGACTGGCCTCGGCCGTCGGAGCGGTGTCAGGCATCATGGTCGCCCCCATCGTGCTGCTGGAGCCGAACATGATGCAGACGATCATCATCTACGCCTTCGCCGCCGCTGTCCTTGGCGGCATCGAGAGCCCGTTGGGGGCGGTGGTGGGCGGCGTCATCGTCGGAGTGGCGGTCAACCTGGCCGGCGCCTATTTGGTCAGCGGCGACCTCGAGCTGGCGGTGGCTCTGGCGATCATCGTGGCCGTGCTGGTGCTGAAGCCAAACGGCCTCTTCGGCCGTCCCTCCGTGCGCAGGGTTTAGCCGTGCTCGCGCGACTGCGATCCGCGCCACCTCGCTACTGGCTCGTGGTCATCGTGATGGTGTTCTTCGTCGGCCTGCCGACGGTGATCAGCAGCTTCCAGAGCAGCGAATGGGCGCTGGTGCTGGTCTTCGCGATCGTGATCATGGGCCTCAACATCCTGGTCGGCTACAGCGGCCAGCTCTCCCTCGGCCACGGCGCCCTCATGGCCATCGGTGCCTACACGACGGCGATCCTGGTCCACCGCTACCACCTGGACTACCTGGCGACGATTCCGATCGCGGGCCTGGTCGCTGGGGCGGTGGGCTTCCTCCTCGGCATCCCCGCGCTGCGCCTGAGCCCGCTCTATCTGGCGCTGGCCACTTTCGCGCTGGCGGTCGTCACGCCCAGTTTGATTAAGCGCCCCGACAAGATCACCGGTGGCGTCCAGGGCATTCTGCTGCTCCCTCCTCAGCCGCCGCAGTTCGCCAGCGACGCCTACGCCACTGTGACCAGCGGGCCGGCCATGACCAGCGAACAGTGGCTGTACTACCTGACCCTGGCCATCGCCGCAGTCCTTTTCTGGGTCGCCTGGAACATCGTCCGCCACCGCCCAGGCCGGGCCCTGCGCGCGCTGCGCGACGGCGAGGTGGCCGCTGCCGCATCGGGCGTCAACATCGCGTTCTTCAAGACTGTGGCCTTTGGCATTTCGGCCCTCTATGCCGGGGTCGCCGGCTCGCTGTATGGGCTCGCGACCGGCTTTGTGAGCCCCGACACGTTCCCTGTCTCACTCTCACTCCAGCTGTTGGTCGGAGCTGTCATCGGAGGCCTGGCGTCGATACCAGGGCCGCTCCTGGGCGGCATCTTCACCTTCTGGCTCCCGATCGAGTCCAGCCAGTTCGTCTCGGACCAGACGTGGCTTCCGTCACAGGTTTCGTCGGTATTCGTCAGGGCCGGCCCCTCGGTCACCTACGGGGCTCTTTTGATCCTGATCATGATCTTCGCGCGCAATGGGGTCGTGGGCCTGATCA
>WNFB01022415.1_pt1 | contig 10648 bp, 7 predicted proteins | sample 5400501 | NCBI WGS metagenome assembly WNFB01 (sample SAMN13153341, study PRJNA577476) | soil metagenome | isolation source: 200 cm saprolite under Douglas fir tree site 2 hole 1 | place: USA:California | collected 2015-04-18 | reverse complement strand
ATCGTCAACGTTGGAAATCTGTGTGGAAGGGTCTGCTGCTGCGGCATCCACCTGGGCAGTGACGCTGGTGACTGGGGAAAGTCCTAACTGCAACTTCAATTCAGTATCGCTGGTAATTGATACAGGTAATCTCAGTGGCGCATAGCCCGCCGCCGACACCAGCACCTTGTAGTCTCCAGCGGTTACTGAGAGCTGGAAATTGCCTTGCGGGTCAGAAATAGCTGTCGCTCGGTCCGCCTGTATGGTGGCGCCAGCGACGGGAACTCCGCTAGGGGTCAGTACCTGTCCCGTCAAGGCAAATCGCGTACTGCTGGAATTGTCGCGTTTTGCGGTAAGCGCTACCGCTGCTGAGCTGTTTCGGGTTCCGCCTTCTGCCCGCAGGAGCCCAGCTAGCACCAACACGATGGCGGTGATGGAAAGTACTCTCTGCATGGTTACTGACCGGCCGGGGCTGACGCCAGATTTGCCAGCACAGCCCTTGCCTGGTCTGAGCCGGGGGCATTCAGTTCCGCAGATTGGCGCAAATAGTGTTCCGCCGACGCACGGTCTCCCAAACTCAAAACGATCTCACCGGCGTGATGGAACAGCTTGGCATCTCGAATGCCCACTGCCAGTGCCGTTTCGATCTGTCTACGTGCCTCGGCGTTCTGCCCGCTAACATGCAATGCCCAGGCGTACGCATCCAGTGTGTACACATCATGTCGGCGAGCATATTCCCGTTGTGCCACTTGCAGCGCCTTTGCTGGTTCATTTGCGTAATTGGTGTAATAGAAGATCAGTTCGCGATTGGAGTTGTCGCCGCGGTTGGTTTCGAGCAGTGATTTCTGTTCGAACTCGGCGAAAGCCTTCTTGGCTTCCTCAGTTCGACCCGCAAGTTGCAGAGCCTCAGCCAAATCAAAAAGATTTTCAGCATGTGCTGCCGCCTGATAGCGCTGCTTCAGCAACTCCACTGCTTCGTTATAACGTTTTTGCTGGATTCTCACCTTAGCCAGATTGCCGAGGGCGTAGTGATAGCCGGGAAACATGGCGAGCGCCTGCTGCGAAAGCTTTTCGGCCTCATCGATCTTCCCGGTTGCCAGCTTCAAATGAGCCATCTGAGTCACGATCCAGGCTCCGTCCTCAACTTCACCCGGCGAGGTGGATTGGTACGCCATGTTCATCAAATCCAGCGAACCGTCGATGTCGCCGAACAGTTCGCGAAGATAGGCGGCCCGCGTAAGACCAGGCATGTTTCCGGGCTTCAGGTCGAGCATCCACTGTGCCGCTGCCTCCGCATCCTTGTAGTTGCCTAGCTCTACGTTCGCATCTGTAAGAAAACCGTAAAGCATCACATCGTCCGGCGTCTTCTGGTTGAGCTTCTTGGCTGCATCCAAAGCAGCTGCGAACTCGTGTTTTCCCAGCAGCAGCCAAACATGAATCCTCTGACCATCAAAATTGTCCGGAGAGATTGCGAAGGATTTCTGTAATGCTTCCTCCGCTTGCGCATAGAAGCTGATGTCAGAGGTCTCGCGTGCATGGCGCGACAGTGCTAAGGCAAGTGCGTTGTACGCCTCGAAGTCTTTTGGCGTTTTCTCAATGAACTTCTTCGCCTGAACAATGTTCCGTTCGGCGGGAGAGAGTTTTGTTTCAGCAGGGGCGGTCGGGCTTTGTGCAAATCCGGCGGCCGTGCCCAGAACTAACAGAAGAAGAGTCGCAATTCGTCTCATAACATTCCTCTCTTGGGGAAAAGTCGTGGCCGCCGCTGTACGGCAGCGGCCACAAAAAGGGTTATTTCACGGGGCAGATATCATTGGGTTGACCGGTGCAACCTCTTTGTCCGGGTCCAATGTGGTGGCTGTTGCGCCCGCTGTGGGCCGGTTTCACGTATGGGAAGGTCGTGCCATAACCATCTTCATTGATGTTTACGCCATCACCAATGCGTGTGCCGAATTTCGTTGAGTCGACCAGAATGCCACCCACGGCGCGCGACGAGATATCGACGACGTCATCGATAAGCCGTCGCCCGTCCGGGTAACCGGCATTGTCTCCAACCAGGAAACCGAGGCGCTTCTGACTGCCCACTGGAGTTGGTGGAATGCCAGTGTTCAAACGGAGCAGGTCAGCAACCGGACCTGCATCGCTCGAACCGCAGCCTGGGCAGATTGGAGGCTTATACTGCACCAGCAATAGCAGATCATTACGAGGGGGTGGCGGCACTGGAATCCCGAACGAAGCGAAGAGTTGCGCGAGCAGGGGATTGAGAACGAACTTGGCGAACTGCTTGTCGTTCTCGGGGTCGTCGGTGCTGAACTTGTCTTTCGAACCGGTTCCGATAATCAGCTCATTGATCAGCGGGTTGCCCTCACGGTTCACCTGACGCCACTGGCTCTTGCCAGCGTCGGCTTGTTCAGAGTCTCGGCGAACTGTGACGTGCCGGCGTGATGTGGCTCCGTAGGTCCCGATCACTGCGTCCTTGTCGTTGGCAGTGTGTATTTTCCCGTCCACCGTGAGCATGGTGATGGGAACTTCCAACACAATCGAGTTCACGTTGAAGCCCGCTACCGCGTCGGGCGCGTAGTTGTGAGTGTCGTCCCCATCTTCTGCCGCAGAGAGCACGCCGCCCACGCCCATGCGGAAGTTCAGCGAGTCAAAAGCAGCGCCCAAGTCGATGTAGAAAGGATCATCAACCGTTCCCGCGAAAACGCGCACGCCTTTGCCCAAGTCATAAATTCCCTGTTTAAACAACCCCTGATACTTCGGCATGGTGAGTGGGCCGACGTTGGAAGGCACTGCGAAAAGCGTTTGCCCGTCCGTAAGGTCGGTGGAGACACCGCTCTTCACCATCGTCACCGAATAGGTTTGTCGGAGACTCAGCCCTTCGGAACCGGGCCCTGACAACGAAGTGATGGGCGGAAACCCGCCGATACCACCTACGTAGCCAGTGAAGACGCCGGGCTGACGAATTTCCGTCTTAAAGCGAAATTGGAACGTGATGTCCTCAACTCCGTCGCGGTTGTTGTCAACCTTCATTTCATAGAGGACGTTGGGATCGAAAGGGAAGTAGTTGGGCCCGTTGGAGGGTTCAAGAAATCCGTCGACATTGAGAATCATGGTGACGCGGTCTGGATGGTCGTAGCTGACAAACGCGTACCAGTCAGTTACGTCCGCGCTATGGTCCAGTGCAGAGATGGGTGCCTCGCGATGGCTGGACGCAAACAGGCTGGAGGGGACCAGCATAAGCAGCGCCATGGCCACCATTGCTTTCAGTCGCTTCATAGAATTTTTCCTTTTGGGGATTGGAATTGTGGACGTCGTCCATCGTGGGCTTGCTGTTGGTGCGCGGCGCCACGCTCCAATCAGTTACGACCGGCTCCGTCTACAATCTCAAGTACGAGCACGAGCGCAGATTGGATTTCTGCCCCCGAATGAGTCTCGTCTGCACTGGCAAATACTGCTTCCGAGTTTGGTGCGGTGCTTCGGGGCGGCACTTGCCCAGCCGCGTTTATTACTGCTATGTTTTTCGCGGCAGAAGTTTTGTGTCCCTAATTCGCCACTGACTCAAGCAGGTTGCCTGGCGAAACGGATGCGCCGACCATAGAATTGCCCACATCCACCGCGGCCCAGAAATCGTACTCAGAAAGGGAGAGATACCGGCTTGTCCCCCGCTGATCGAACAGAGGTTTCGTCCGATGACCGACTCGTGTCGGCGATACGTTCGGGCGACGAGCAGGCCATGGCGCAGCTTTATGACCGCTACTCTTCTATTGTGTACTCCGTGGCTCTGCGGGTGTTGGGAGATACCGGGGCCGCTGAGGACATTCTGCAGGAAGTGTTCATGCAATTGTGGCGCAATCCAGCAGCCTTCGATTCCAGCCGCGGCAGGCTTGCGGCGTGGCTGGGTGTAATCGCACGCAACCGCGCCATTGATTCCTTGCGAAAACGGCATTCAGAAACCGATGTGGCCGACCTCATCATTTCGGTTGAACCCGACATGACCGGAGACGCCGACCGCAGACGTGCTGTTGAGAAGATCCGCGGCACCCTCGGTACCATGCCGGCTGAGCAGCGTTCAGCTTTAGAAATGGCATTCTTTGAAGGGCTCACGCATACCGAAATCGCTGCCAAGACCGGAGAACCACTGGGCACCGTCAAGACCCGTATTCGTGCTGGCTTACTGACCTTGCGGAAGGCTTTTAGCGGATGAGCGTGCATCAACAATTCGCCGAGGACCTTGCACTGCACGCGTTAGGCGCGCTTCAGGGACACGACCAACTCGCGTTGGAAGAACACGTGGAAGAGTGTGCTGCCTGCCGTCAGGAACTCGAGCAACTGCGGGGTGATATGGCATTGCTGGCCATGTCCGCCACCGGACCCACCCCGCCACGCCGTGCCCGTCAGCGCCTGGTGGATGCGCTCGCCCGCGAGCCACGCCCGGCTGTCGTGTGGCAACGCCGTGTTTGGTGGGCGCTTATCCCGTACTTCGCCGCTGCTGCCCTGGCGCTAGTCGCCGTGTTTTTGGGACGCCAAAACAGTTATCTGCGTGAGCAGTTGTCCGATATCAGGACCAATTCGGGCCGGCAGCAGGCGCAACTCGAGCAGGCCCGCCAAATAGTCGCTACTTTCACAGCTCCGGAGGCCATGCGTGTCACGCTTGTTGCCGTGAAAACTCGGCCGCAGCCGCAAGGCAAAGCGTTTTACCTGCGTAGCAAAGCAAGCCTGATCTTCCTGGCCAACAACCTGCCGCAACTGCCATCGCAGAAGGCGTACGAGTTGTGGCTGATTCCGGCCAGCGGCGCGCCAATTCCAGCTGGTGTCTTCAAGCCTGATGTTCACGGCAGCGCTACGGTAGTTAATCCGCCGCTGCCGGCGGGTGTTGAAGCCAAGACTTTCGCCATTACCGTTGAACCTGAGACTGGTTCGGCTGCCCCTACGTCACAGCCAATAATGGTTGGTTCCGGCTAGTAGACAAAAGGTGCGCCTCAAGACTGGATTGGTGAAAAATGGCAGCGCGTTACGACAGAGCGGGTTAGGTTTCGCGTATTTCGTTAGAGTCCCATTTGATAAGGGCTCGTTCGCTTTCATCAACCCCCACTCGCCTAACAAATAAGCCCAGTGACGATAAACGGATCGCGAACCGGTACCAGCCGGTGCACTTAGTGGACCGGTGACGGTAACCACCGGCTCGACCACCCTGACCAGCACGCAAACCTTCCGAGTGAAGCCGGCGATTACAGGCTCGAGGAGGAAACGATGCGTAGAGCTCGCGCCAAATCTCGCCAGTGCGTACTGAGAAAACCCCGAGCTGCTTCGTTCTTTATGCGGAACGTCCGGAATGGAGGTCTTGAATGACTCAACTAAGTTTGGCGTTCGCGGAACTTATTCTATTTTGGAGAATGAATTGAATATGAAAGCAATGCCAATTCCTCTTCTGGGGAAACTGATCATCAAGTGCTGCGCAAACGCCGAGCAAGCGCTGATGGAACCATAATGAGGGCTGCAGCAGGGTCGGCTCACCAAAGACCAAGGGTGCCATAAAAGCAGCAGCAGACCACCTAACAGGATTAGCAGATAGATACGTGCAGGACTGGGTTTGTTTTGCGTCATTCATCGCGGCACTCGCCAGATCAGCGTCCACGCGTCTTTTAGCCCTGGATAGCAGCGGCATGACGATTAGGGAAACAATTGCCAAGATTATTCCCGGCAGACTGTGTTCTGGAGCCCTCCTTCCTTTTGGCTGACTTCGATGGAGAAACTGAAGAAAATATAGAGACACCTGACCAGACCAGTGATGCCCTATTTATTAAGATAGCTAGGAGACTAGCGTTCCGGCTTTTTCCAAATGCCCCGATCATGCATGAGCCGAATTTGACGCTTAATTACTTTTTCGCGGTATTCGGCATGTTTCATTGGCTCTCGCTTCAGATACAGGTTTTTGGGATAGATCGGCTTCTCATAAAGCACCTGGTAAAGTTCAGTGCGCAGGTCTTTCAGCCAGTTGTCCCATTGCGCCCGTGCCCGATGGTCGCGCAGAGCCTCGATATCGATAACTCCGGCCACGTAGGTTGAACCCCCTCCGTAGTCCTGGCGTCCCACAATCTGGCCTTTGTAATTAATGATGAAGGAACGTCCGCCGAAAGTGTCGATGGGGGTGGTTTCCTCCGGGAACAGGTAATAAGTCCCGAGGTTCGGGGCGACGATATACATGTTGTTGTCCAGTGCGCGTGCCCGGCTCTGGATCTCGAAGATTTCGTTCCCCGTAGCTGGGTGCGGGTACGAAGCGCGATACACGACCTCCGCCCCGTTCAACGCTAAAGCACGGGCATTCTCCGGATACGAACCCTCGTTGGCCATCATGATGCCCATGCGCCCAATCTCCGTATCCACGACGGGCCAGAAGGCGTCCAGATTGCGGCCGTACTTCTCGATCCACCAGTCGTAGATATCGTGAGGACACACAGAATGTTCTACTGGAAACAGTGGCGAAACCTTGTAGTGTTTGAGAATCACCTTTCCCTTACGATTGATAACGAAGCCAACGTTAAAGAAGCGATCCTTTAGGTCGGGGTGACGTGCCTTGGCCTGGGCCATGATGAATGCGTCGTACTCGCGCGCAATCTTTCCCAGTTCTTCCGTTTCCTCGCCAGGAATGTCAATGGCGCATTCGCGCGCGAACTTCACGTGGTCTAGATCAAGCACCTCGTCGTTGAAAGCCTGCAGGGCGCCTTCAGGAAAAGCAATCAGCCGAACAGGAATATCAAGCGCCGAAAGCCAACTGGCGGCTTTCACCAAGTGGTGCAGATGATCAAGATTGATTTTGATGTCTTTACGGCGCCGGATTCCCCGAACTGCGGGAATGAGTCCGACTGCTGTGTAGGGTTTGACCACGCCAGGTGTACCTCGATCGAAAACGTTCAACCGCCAAAGACACGGAGTTCAACCAAGAAGGAACTTCGCGCTCTTTGTGGTTTTCCTCAACTAACTGGCTCCAATAACGCGTGTCGTCAAAACGTGATCCGGAATGAAAGTTGGAGCTGGCGCGCGTCGGATGCGAACTTAGGCGAGCCGAAGCCAGGATTCGCTGGGCTTGAGATATGGTCGCCGAACTCCTTTGGAACCGGGCCAGCAAAATCCGCCAGGCCATAGACGTGATCGACGTCTTCCACGTTGGGCCGGTTGAACACGTTGAACACCTCGACGCTGGCTTCTCCCCGTATACGCTCTGTAAATGGAATGACTCGCTGTAAGCGCAGATCAACGTCATAGTAAGGATCGCCCCTGTAGGAGTTGCGTGGACTGGCTCCCACTCTGTCTGGGAAGGGAAATCCATCTCCGTTGGTATCAAATCCTGCGTTGATGCTGAACCAGCGCGCGCTCTGCAGTTTGGTAAGGACCGAAAATTTGAAGTCACGCGCCACAATCGGCCATTCTTTTGGCGATTCCGCCAAGAATGCCAGGGTGAAGCGGTGCCGGACGTCATTGTCGCCAACCGCACGGTCAAATTCCGGATGCAGGTAGTTTTCGGGCGTATTGGGCAGGTTGACCGTGGTGGCGATGTCGATGGACTTGGACCACGTGTAGTTGGCCAAGAAATTATAGTGACGCGAAAAGGCTTTTCTCAAACTCGCAGTACCGGCGTTGTAAAGCGAGAAGCCGATCGGTTTCACGTAAAGCACGAAGCCAAACCCTGGATCCGCGGGACCGCCCGGCGTAGGCGCCCCCACATTGGGCGGCGCGGGAGGACAAGCAGCGGTCGTAGCTGCGTTGCAAAAATATTCCTTGCCACTGGGCAGTCTGGGGCAATTCGCTTCCACGTGCCCGGGACAGTCGCCATTAATGCTGGTGTAAACCGGCAGCCGGCTGGCATGCATCCACTGATAACCCAACGAGAAATACAAGTCCTTGCCAATCTGATGCTCGACTTCTAAGCTGGCTTGCTCGGAGAAGGGCTGATTGAACTTCTTCTGAGCGTAGCCCAGCGGGACCTGCGCCAAAAAATTGGGGGAAGGATACGTCCCGGTAGCCACAAAGTTCATGAAATCCGCCTTGAGCAGCGGGGGAATTGGAGCCTCGCCCACCGCGCCCGACGGCCCAAATCCGATTAAGTTCTGGCTGGGACTCTTGAACTCCGGCAGGAACGGCTGATTCATATAACTGAATTCCGAAGCGCCCACCCAACTCACTAGTATGTCGCTGTACACAAACGGACCGTCGAACAAACCGAAGCCACCGCGCACCACACCCTTTCCTCCGTGGAACGCATAGGCGAACGAAGCACGTGGTTGAATGTTGTTGTAGTTGGTTGGGTGGAACCCACCGATCTGCTTTAGTTCGGACCCCGAAGGAAGGTTATCAACGTCGTAACGAAGACCGAGGGTGAAACTGAGGTTTGATCTAGCTTTCCACTGGTCTTGTACATAGCCTGACCACAGTATGTGCCGGTAGGAAACTGAGGTGGCGTCATGGAACACTTGTTCACTGGGACCGGCATAAAGGCCATCTTGAAAATTGGGGTCGCGCGGCGGAACCTGCTGGCCGAAGAGAGACCGCGGCTCCAGGAACAAAAAAGCGACGGGGGTTCCAGGCCCGAAAACGTCAAAGGGTGGGGCACCGAAAAAGCTCTGGGGACTGAAAATCGCGAAGCCTGGGCTGAACAACGTCACTTGCGTGCTAGTCCAGATGGGCTGGATCTCGCCGCCAAATTTGAAGGTGTGATTGCCGCGAGTGTAGGTCACGTTGTCAGCTACCTGGAAGTGCTTCTCGTTGTAGCGGCGCACGCTGCCTACAAAGCCGCCTGACGACATCAAGTCAGGAATGCCCAAGGCAGGCTCGAATCCCAGCCCTTTGGGTTCCAGGTTGAAGTTCCGGTTACCGTATTGCATCAGGGTTTCCGACGTCAGGTTGTGGCTGAAGACGTGGATCAAATTGCCGTAAATGGTCTGGTCTCGCACCGGATTGTCGCGGTAAGAGGAGGGCAGTCCTTCGCCGGGAGCCGCGCCGCGTGCATTTTTCTTGCGCGAATCGCTGAACAGATAGCTGATATTAAGAAAGGTCTTGTCGCTCAAAACGTTGTTGCTCTTGCCGATAAACTTGTCGTAATCGTCAACCGTCAGAATCGAGTTCAGTCTCTCCGGTTGCAAACCAAGCAACTGCTTCACGAAGTTGATTCCTGCGATCGAGTTCAGGATGAAGGAGGAATACAGTGGCGACTCGGCTCGTCTTTGCCCCTCGTATCCGAGGAAGTAGAAGCTCTTCTCCTTGCGGACGGGCCCGCCCACAGTGCCACCGAACTGGTTGAAGCGCAATGTGTTGAAACCCGGAGCGGAGAGCAGGTTCTTGGCGTCCAGGTTGTTGTTGCGGAAGAATTCATAGGCGGAGCCATGCACATCGTTGGTGCCTGATTTGGTAATTGTGTTGACTACCGAGCCCAGGTTGCGTCCAGTGTCTGCCGCATACGGACTGTCCACGACACGGAACTCCTGCACCCAGTCTTGCGACGGGCTGATGCGCTGCACGCCGGATATGCTGGTGGTGTAATCAATTCCGTCCAGCGCGAAAAAGGAAGTGTGGCTCTCGCGGACGCCGCCGAAACTTAGTTTCAGAACCGTCTCCGTAAAGGGCGACTGCGCGCCCACCGCCGTGCTCCGCCCCACGTTCACCGAAGGGGTCAGCAAAACAAAGTCAATGAAGTCGCGTCCGGAAACCGGCAGGTCGTTGATCTTGGGAGTATCAATCACCTGGCTGACGTCGGATTTCTCTGTGTCAATCCCCTGCACAACATCTTGCACCTGCACTTCCTGCAAAACGTTGATGCCCAAGGGGACCACGACAGAGGCCGTCTGGCCCACCGAAAGCAATACGGAGAGCTTCCGCACAGCAAATCCCTTTGCCTCAGCCGTCAGTTCGTAGCTTCCCGGGGGAAGGCCAGGGATCACCGCCAGTCCGCGCGAGTCGGTGACATCGGTTCGCTTGGCGGCAGTTGCCGTATTTTTCAGTGTGATGGTCGCGCCCGGAATCACCGCGCCGGTTTGGTCGTTCACCGTGGCCTTTAAGGTGGCCAACTCCTGCGCCAGACCATTACTTGATAAGAACAGGCATACAACCATAACCATTCCGACTGGCCAAGATGAAGTACGCTTCATTGTGGCTCCCCCCTCGCGATTGAAACCTCGATCGAGCCTGAACGACTGATCGTTCTACTGTTGAAATGCTCACCAAAGCCAGCGCCTGCCACTTCTCCTGTATTCGTGTCTCAACTCGCTGCTTCCGGGTGACGGTTTCCCGGCACTGATTGGCTGGGAAGTCTTAGTTCGTGAGAGGCTGCTGTTTTAATGCACTTGATGCACAAGACCTGCAACACTTAGCAAATAGTGGCCAATTCAACAACCGGACCAGTCGGTTGTCAAGGTCATTTATGCGGGACATCCGGACGAAGCTCTGGCAGAAATCAGCGATGGCCAGTCGGACTAATGACTCAACGGCGGAGTTCTGTCTCCAAAAGCGAGCTGCCGCCACATGTCCCGATAGTCGTAGTCGGTTTGAAGCGCCAGATTCAGCCGGTTGTAAGAAGCGAAATCACTTACCAGGTGGCAAAGCTGCACGATCCCCTTGTCGGTCAACCCTGTTTTCCGCAACTGCGCAATCTCCTGATCCGTGACGGCGGCGGCATCCC
>WNFB01006285.1_pt1 | contig 10648 bp, 13 predicted proteins | sample 5400501 | NCBI WGS metagenome assembly WNFB01 (sample SAMN13153341, study PRJNA577476) | soil metagenome | isolation source: 200 cm saprolite under Douglas fir tree site 2 hole 1 | place: USA:California | collected 2015-04-18 | reverse complement strand
GGCGGCGAAGCCTTTTGAGGAGCCGTTTGACGCCCGGCGCGGCCGCGTGAACGCGGGCGCGACCGACGATCGGCGGCCGCCGGAACGGGCGAAGGCAGCGTCGCTGCCGCGTCAGATGCCGAGCTTGCGCTTGAGCAGATCGTTGACCGCCTGCGGGTTGGCGCGGCCGTCCGAAGCGCGCATCGCCTGGCCGACGAACCAGCCGATCAGCGCCGGCTTCGCCTTCGCCTGCGCGACCTTGTCGGGATTGGCGGCGACGATGTCGTCGACGATCTTCTCGATCGCCGCAACGTCGGTGACCTGCTTGAGCCCGCGCGCCTCGACGAGCGCGCGAGGGTCGCCGCCTTCGCTCCACACGATCTCGAACAGATCCTTGGCGATCTTGCCGGAGATCGTGCCCTCGCCGATCAGGTCGAGGATAGCGCCGAGCTGCACCGCGGAAACCGGCGACTGCCCGACGCTCAAGCCCTCCTTGTTGAGCCGGCCGAACAGCTCGTTGATCACCCAATTGGCCGCGCTCTTGGCGTCGCGTCCCTTTGCCGCCGCCTCGAAGAAGTCGGCGATCTCGCGTTCGCCCACCAGCACACCCGCGTCGTAAGCGCCGAGCGCGTATTCGCGCACGAAGCGCGCGCGCTTCTCGTCCGGCAATTCCGGCAGGCCGTGCCGCAGGTCGTCGACGTAGGCCGAGGTGAGCTCCAGCGGCAGCAGGTCGGGATCGGGGAAATAGCGGTAATCGTGCGCCTCCTCCTTGGTGCGCATGGAGCGCGTCTCGCCCGTGTCCGGATCGAACAGCCGGGTCTCCTGCTTGACCGTCCCGCCCTCCTCGATCACCTCGACCTGCCGGCGCGCCTCATAGTCGATCGCCTGGCCGATGAAGCGGATCGAGTTGACGTTCTTGATCTCGCAGCGTGTGCCCAGCTCCGCGCCCGGCCGGCGCACCGACACGTTGACGTCGGCGCGCAGGTTGCCCTTCTCCATGTCGCCGTCGCAGGTTCCGAGATAGCGCAGGATGGTGCGCAGCTTGGTGAGATAGGCCTTCGCCTCCTCGGCCGAGTGCAGGTCCGGCCTCGATACGATCTCCATCAGGGCGACCCCCGAGCGATTGAGATCGACGAAGGACATGGTGGCGTGCTGGTCGTGCAGCGACTTTCCGGCGTCCTGCTCGAGATGCAGCCGCTCGATGCGAACCGTGACCGGCTCGCCGTCCGGCATGTCGACCAGGACTTCGCCCTCGCCCACGATCGGCGCCTTCCACTGGCTGATCTGGTAGCCCTGCGGCAGGTCGGGATAGAAATAGTTCTTGCGATCGAACACCGATTTGAGATTGATCCGCGCGTTGAGCCCGAGCCCGGTGCGGATCGCCTGGCGCACGCACTCCTCGTTGATCACCGGCAGCATGCCGGGCATCGCCGCGTCGACCAGCGACACGTGCGCGTTCGGCTCGCCGCCGAACGCAGTCGACGCGCCGGAAAACAGCTTTGCGTTCGAGGCGACCTGGGCATGCACCTCCATGCCGACGACGACCTCCCAGTCGCCGGTCGCGCCCTTGACCAGCTTGTTGGGCTTGGGCTGAACGTTCATGCGGTCCTCGCGGCCTTTGCGAGCAGCGCCGTGGCGATGGCGTCCCATTCGGTCTCGAGTGGTCCCGAGGCGGCCGGCTGGCGCGCCTGCCGGTACCAATAGGCGGCATTGTCGCGGTCGCCTTCCACCCGGTGCAGATAGGCATGCACCCAGGCGGCGTCGCCGCCCTTCTCGTTCATCACGATGCCGTGCGCCTTGTCCCAGTCGCCCTTCGCGGCCCAGCACAGCGCTTCGAGCGCCGGCGAAACGCCGGCCGGCGGCTTTGCCTTCGCCAATGCGCGTTTGAGTTCGGCAAGGTTCATGACCGCGCCCCGCGTCCTTTCAACAGCCGATCGCCTGAATATGGCCCTGCTCGGCATAGGTCAAAAGCCCCCGGTCGCGCGTGATCAGGGTGTAGCCGTATTCGCGCGCCGTTGCGACGATGATGCGGTCGGCCGGATCGCGCGGAGGCTCTCCCGGAAGAAACGACGATGAAATCAGCAGATCGGGCGACATGTCGGCGAGCTGCACGTTGGGAATGTCGAGGACGCGCTCGAACCAAAGCTGCGGCTTGATGATCGTCGTCAGGCGCCCGCGCGCGACCAGCAATCCGAGCTCCCAGGCCGTGATGGGCGACACGTAGACGAATTGGTCGACCGCATGCGCCTGGTCGAGCGCCAGCATCGCCGCGCTGGAAATCGCCTGGTCCTCGACGATCCAGATGAGCGCGCAGGTGTCGAGCAGAAGCGGCGCATCCATCTCAGGCGCGCTCGCCCCACTCCGGATCCGCCGGTTCGGTCAGGTCGGTGCCCGCCGGGATGCGCATCAAGCCCTTGAGCGCCCCGAACAGGGGATGGCGCTGCGCAACATACTGCGGTTTTGTCTCCATGGGGGCGTCCTCCAAATGGCCCGCCCGCTTCTGCGCCGCGCCGACGCGGCGAAAGACCAGCTTGCGGGCCTCGATATCGACCTGCTCGGTAATGAAGCCGGCATCGCGCCAGACCTTGGTCATCACGTTGTTCGACGGGTTATTGCTCCACCAGGCGCGGTTGCGTTGCGAGGGCGGCAGCTTTCCTCCGATGACCCGTTCGATCTGCGCAAACGTCATCGGCACCTCGGCGGCGCGCTGCTTTCGCAGATAGTCACCCAAAGGCGCGTATTTCGTCACGGCGGTGGCCTATGTGTGTTTACATATACACACACTAGCATCCCCGTGGCTCTCGGGTCAAGCGTGCCCTACCACCATTGCGCCGGCGCAAACCGCCCCGCTGCCTGCTCGATCACGCCGCCCAGCGCGAACAAAGTCTCCTCGTCGAACGGCCGGCCGATCAGCTGCAGCCCGAGCGGCAGCCCCTGGCCGTCAAGGCCGGCCGGCACGGCGATGCCCGGCAGCCCGGCCATGTTCACGGTCACGGTGAACACGTCGTTCAAGTACATCTCCACCGGATCGCCCGACGACTTCTCGCCGATGCCGAACGCGGCCGACGGCGTCGCCGGGGTGAGCATGGCGTCGATGCCGGCGGCAAAGCAGTCCTCGAAGTCTTTCTTGATCAGCGTGCGCACCCGCTGGGCCCGCACGTAATAGGCGTCCTGATAGCCGGCGGAGAGCACGTAGGTGCCGATCATCACGCGCCGGCGCACCTCCGGCCCGAACCCGGCGGCGCGGGTGCGCTCGTACATGGCGATCACGTCCTCGCCGGAGACGCGCAGGCCGTAGCGCACGCCGTCGTAGCGCGCGAGGTTCGACGAGGCTTCCGCCGGCGCCACGATGTAATAGGCCGGCAGCGCATATTTGGTGTGCGGCAGCGACACCTCGACCATCTCGGCGCCGGCACGCGTGAGCCAGTCGCGGCCCTGCTCCCACAGCGCCTCGATCTCCGCCGCCATGCCCTCGACGCGGTATTCCTTCGGGATGCCGATGCGCATGCCCTTGACCGCGCGGCCGACCGCGGCCTCGTAGTCGGGCACCGGGCGATCGACCGACGTGGTGTCCTTGGGGTCGTGCCCGGCCATCGAGCGCAGCAGGATCGCGGCGTCGCGCACCGAGCGCGCGAAAGGTCCCGCCTGGTCGAGCGAAGAGGCGAACGCGACGATGCCCCAGCGCGAGCAGCGCCCGTAGGTCGGCTTGAGGCCGACGACGCCGGTGAGCGCGGCGGGCTGGCGAATCGAGCCGCCGGTGTCGGTGCCGACCGCGCCGGGCGCGAGGCACGCGGCGACCGCCGCGGCCGAGCCGCCCGACGAGCCGCCCGGCACCAGCTGCGTGTTCGCGCCCTTGCGCCGCCATGGCGACACCGCCGGGCCGAAGCAGGAGGTCTCGTTCGACGAGCCCATGGCGAACTCGTCGTTGTTGGTCTTGCCCAGCAGCACCGCGCCGTCGCGCCACAGGTTTGACGTGACGGTCGAATCATAGGTCGGCACGAACGGCTCGAGGATGCGGCTGCAGGCGGTGGTGCGCACGCCCGCGGTGCAGAACATGTCCTTCACCGCGATCGGGATTCCCTCGAGCACACGCGCGTCGCCGGCCGCCAGCCGCGCATCGGCCGCCTTCGCCATGGCGCGCGCCGCCTCGGGCGTCTCCAGCACGAAGGCATTGAGGCTGCGCGCGCGCTCCATCGCGGAAAGGTGCGCGTCGGTCAGCTCGGCCGCGCTGAATTCTTTGCCGGCAAGTCCCGCCCGCGCCTCGGCGATGGTGAGCGTCGTGAGATCCGTCATGGCGGCGCTAGAGCGGGATGAATCGTCATCCCGCTCTAGCCTCTTGCTGGAGCATGATCTTTTCCGAAAACCGGTGCCCACTTTTCGGGATCATGCTCTGGTCACTCCACCACTTTCGGCACGACGAAATAATGATCCTCCCGCGCCGGCGCGTTCTTGAGGATGGCGTCCGGGTCGCCCCCGTCGGTGACCACGTCGGCGCGCTTCTTCATCGTCATCGGGGTGACCGAGGTCATCGGCTCGACGCCCGTCACGTCGACCTCGACGAGCTGCTCGACGAAGGCCAGGATGGCGTTGAGCTCGCCCCTGAGATGCTCGACCTCCTCATCGCTCACCGCGATGCGGGCGAGATGCGCGATGTCGCGCACGGTCTTGGCGTCGACGGACATGGGGCCTCATTCGGCGGACGCAGGCGCGGCGCCTTGCGCGCGCCCTATAGCAGAGGCGCGAATTCCCCGGCAACCGAGCGGCAAGCGCCGCATTGGCTCGCGCTCGGCCCGCGTGGTAGGCAACGCCGATGCCCGCGCCCATCCTGAGCTTGGTCGAGGCGGCCGCCCATCTTCCTCCGCGCGGTTCCCTGATCGGGCTCGATCTCGGGACCAAGACCATCGGGGTCGCGACCTCCGATCCCGACCGGCGGCTCGCAACCGGCGTCGAGACCATTTCGCGCAAAACCTTCAAGGCCGACGCCACCCGGCTGCTGGCGCTCGCCGGCGAGCGCCGGGCGGTCGGCTTCGTGCTCGGGCTGCCGATCAACATGGACGGGTCGGAAGGACCGCGCGCGCAATCGGCCCGCGCCTTCGCCCGCAATCTTGCGCGCATGACCGAGCTGCCGATTGCCCTGTGGGACGAGCGGCTCTCCACCGCCGCGGTCGAGCGCGAGCTGATCGCCGGCGACGCCAGCCGCGCCAAGCGCGCGGCGGTGATCGACCAGCACGCGGCGGCGTTCATCCTGCAGGGCGCGCTCGACCGGCTGGCGCGGCTCGACCCCGCTCGAACGAGCCGCTAGAACCGGGCCGGGGGAGCGAACATGCAGCGACCAGTTCCGCCGAGAAGAAGCTTCACAGCCGGGCTCCTCGTCGCGCTCGGCCTGATCCTGACGATGGGCACCGCCGCGGCGCAGACCAAGACCGTCCGTGTCGCCAAGCAGTTCGGCATTTCCTACCTGCCGCTCACCCTGATCGAGGACAAGAAGCTGATCGAGGCGCACGCCCGCAGGCTCGGCCTCGAGGTGAAAACCGAGTGGGTGCAGCTCACCAGCGGCACGCCGATGAACGAGGCGCTCATTTCCGGCAGCGTCGATTTCGTCTCGGGCGGGGTCGGGCCGCTGCTCAGCGTGTGGGGCAAGACGCGCGAGAATTTCGGCGTCAAAGCGGTGGCGGCGCTCAACGCGATGCCGCTCTATCTCACCAGCATCAATCCGAGCGTCAAAAGCATCAAGGACTTCACCGACCGCGACCGCATCGCCTTGCCGGCGGTGCGCGTGTCGATCCAGGCGATCACCCTGCAGATGGCCGCCGAAACGGCGTTCGGCCTCGGACAGCAATATCGGCTCGATCCGCTCACCGTCTCGCTCAGCCATCCCGACGGGCTTGCCCAGCTGCTGAGCGGGCGCTCGGAGATCACCGCGCACTTCACCTCCGCGCCCTTCATGTATCAGGAGCTGGCCGACCCGCGGGTGCGCAAGATCCTCGACAGCTACGAGGTTCTGGGCGGCCCGCACACGTTCAATCTCGTGTGGACCACCGGCAAATTCCACGCCGAGAACCCGAAGCTGGTCGAGGCGTTCATCGCCGCGCTCGACGAGGCGATGCAGAGCATCGCCCGGGACCCGGCCGCTGCCGCGGCGATCTGGGTCAGGGCGGAAAATTCCAAGCTGTCGGCGGACTACATCGAGAAGCTGATCCGGCTGCCCGAGAACGAGTGGACGATGGTGCCGAAGAAGATCATGGCCTATGCGGAGTTCATGAGCCGGGCCGGCATGCTGCCGGTGAAACCGGCGAGCTGGCGCGACATGTTCTTTTCCGACGCGTATCGGCTCCCCGGAAGCTGATGACGGCCGCGATGGCAAACGAAGCCTCCGCGCCCCTGCTGGACGTAGAGGTCTGGCGCGGCGCCGCAGCCGGGTCGTTCCAAACATTCCGCGTGCCGCGCCGCGTCAACCAGACCGTGCTCGACGTGGTCAGCGAGATCCAGCGCGACCAGGATCCGACGCTCGCCTATCGCTTCGCCTGCCGGGTCGGCATGTGCGGCTCCTGCGCCATGGTGGTGAACGGCCGCCCGCGCTGGACCTGCCGCACGCGCGTCGCCTTGGCGCTCGGCGGTGCCGCGCTGCTGCGCCTCGAGCCGCTGCGCAATTTTGCCGTGGTCAAGGATCTCGCGGTCGAGATGACCGATTTCTTCGACAAGTGGCGCGACGCCAAGGGCCACTTCGAGCCCGGCCCTAGCCCGAGCGAGGGCTTTGCCGTGGTGCCGCCGGCAGGCGCGCAGCGCCAGGCGGCGGACGCCGGCATCGAGTGCATCGGCTGCGGCATCTGCCATTCCGCCTGCGACGTGGTCGCCTGGGACCGCGAGTATCTCGGCCCGGCGGCGCTCAACCGCGCATGGACGCTCCTCAACGACGTGCGCGACCGCGGCGCCGCGGCGCGCATCGCGGCCGCCTCCGCCGGCTCCGGGTGCCACCTGTGCCACACCCACATGAGCTGCACGCAATTCTGTCCCAAGGGGCTGGCGCCGACCTATGCGATCGCCGGGCTCAAGCGGGCGATGGTCGCGCGCGCGCTGCGGAGGACGCGGTGAGCGCCGGCCTGTTCATCGCCCAGCGCCTGAGCGCCGCCGTGCTGGCGCTGGCCGTGAGCGTGCATCTGGCGACCATCATTTACGCGGCGCGCGCCGGCATGAGCGCCGCCGACGTGCTGGCGCGGACCCACGGCAGCTTCAGGTTCCTCGCGCTCTATGCGATCTTCGTGCTGGCCGTCGCGGTGCATGCGCCGATCGGGCTGCGGAACGTTTTGCGCGAATGGACGACCTGGCGCGGACGCTCGCTCGACATCGCGCTCGGCCTGTTCGCCCTGCTGCTCCTCGTGCTCGGGCTGCGCGCCGCCCTCGCGGTCTTCCTATGATCCGCGCGGCGCACCGGCAGCCCGGCTTCCTCGCGGCGCTGCTGCATCGCCTGTCCGGCTTGGCCCTCGCCGTCTTCCTGCCGGCGCACTTCATCGCGCTCGGGCTTGCGTTGAACGGGGCGGATGCACTGGACTCGTTCCTGGCGGTCACGCGGCACCCGGCCGCAAAGCTCGCCGAATGGGCGCTCGTCATCGCGCTGGCGACCCACATGGCGCTCGGGCTGCGCGTGCTGGCGATCGAGTTCCTGCCCTGGCGCGACCGCACCGCGGCGACCGTCTCGGCCTGCCTCGGCGCCGCGCTCATGGTCGGACTTCTTTTCCTCCTCAATGCGGCATAGAATCGGGCCATGCAGATCGATCCGAGGGAAATCGAGGAGCTGAGCAAGACGCTCTACGTGCGCGCGCTCAAGCTGTTGCCGCCGGACATCAAGGCCGGCTTCGGCGAGCTGATGCGGCGCGAGACCGACGCGGTCGGCCGCACCGTGCTCGGCACCATGGTGGAGAACATCGCGGTCGCCGAGCGCACCGACAACCTGCTGTGCCAGGACACCGGCATCCCGATCTACAACGTCACCATCGGCCGCAACGTCGATCTCGACGGGGTTGAGCTGAAGGAGGCGATCGGCCGCGGCTGTGCGCGGGCGACCACGGAGCATCCGCTGCGCTCCTCGGTCGTGCACCCGATCACGCGGCGGAACGAGCAGACCTCGTGCGGCGTGCGCATCCCGATCATCAACATCGATTTCGACGCGCGCGAGGAGACGCTCGAGATCGAGATGATCCCGAAGGGCTCGGGCTCGGAGAACGGCTCGTTCCTCGAGATGCTCATCCCGGCCGACGGCGCCGGCGCCATCAAGCGCTTCGTCATCGATCGGGTGATCGAGCTGGGCGGCCGCGTGTGCCCGCCCACCATCGTCGGCGTCGGCATCGGCGGCACCTCCGACTTGTGCATGCATCTCGCCAAGATCGCCGCGACCCGCCCGCTCGGCACCTCCTGCGCCGACCCGGAGGGGGCGCTGATCGAGGCCGAGCTGAGCGAGGCGGTGAACGAGCTGGGCATCGGGCCGCAGGGGCTCGGCGGATTTTCCACCGCGTTTCGGGTTCACGTCGAGGTCGCCGCGACCCACATCACCATGAACCCGGTGGCGGTGAACATCCAATGCCACTCGGCGCGCCGCGCAAGCGCGATCATCACACCGGGCGGGATTTCTTTTGTGTGAGAGAAACAAACGCGACGTCACCCTGAGGCGCCGGCCGCAGGCCGGCCTCGAAGGATGGAAGAGGACTCGCTTGTCGCCATCCTTCGAGGCTCGCTTCGCTCGCACCTCAGGATGACGTCGGTGTTATTTGCAGGTAACAAACGATAATGACTCACCATGTGCTCGAACCGCCGCTGACCGAGGCGCAGGTGCGTGCGCTCAAGGTCGGCGACACGGTCACGCTCGAGCGCACGCTCTACGGCATCCGCGACGGCACGCTCATCGCCATGTTCGACCGCGGCCGCGAGACGCGCCTCGACCTCGCCGGCCACGCGCTCATTCACACCGCGCCCAACGTGCGCAAGGTCGCGCCGTCGCCCGAGCATCCCGCCGGCTACGCGCCGCTGTGCGTCGGCACGACCACCTCGATGCGCATGGAGCGCTTCACCCGGCCGCTGATGGAGCGCCACGGCGCGCGCCTGATCATCGGCAAGGGCGGGATGGGGCCGCAGACCCTCGCCGCGTTCCGCGATCTCGGCGGCGCCTATCTGGCGGTGGTGGGCGGGGCTGCGGCGCTCGAGACCACGTGGGTCGAGGCGATCGAGGACGTCGACCTCGACGACCTGCATCCGGAAAGCCTGTGGCGCTTCCGCATCAAGGGGTTTGGGCCGCTGCTGGTCGCCATGGACGCGCACGGCGGATCGCTCTATGCGCGGGTGCAGGGCGACGCGGCGGCGCGGCGCGACGCCATCCTCGCCGGCCTCGGCGCGTCCGACTGATTTCTTGACGAATGAATCAACTCGACACCGACGTGCTCATTCTCGGCGCCGGCGGGGCCGGCCTGCTGGCGGCGCTGCACGCCAAGCAGGCGTCGCCCGACCTCGAGGTGACGATCGCGGTGAAAGGCCTGCTCGGCAAGTGCGGCTGCACCCGCATGGTCCAGGGCGGCTACAACGTCGCGCTCGCGCCTGGCGACTCGGTCGAGCGCCACTTCATGGACACGATCGAGGGCGGCGGCTGGCTCAACGACCAGGACCTCGCCTGGCTGCTGGTCGAGCAGGCGCCGGTGCGCATCCGCGAGCTGGAGAACGAGGTCGGCTGTTTCTTCGACCGCAACCCGGACGGCACCGTCCACCAGAAGGCGTTTGCCGGCCAGACTTTCGACCGCACCGTCCACAAGGGCGACCTGACCGGCATCGAGATCATCAATCGCCTGGCCGAGCAGGTGTGGCGCCGCGACGTGCGGCGCCTCGAAGACCATCGCGCTCTCGACCTGTTGCGCGCGGCCGACGGCGGCGCGCTTGCCGGCGTGCTCATGCTCGACATGCGCAGCGGCGAGCTTGTGCTGGTGCGCGCCCGCGCGACCCTGCTGGCGACCGGCGGCGGCCCGACCATGTACCGCTACCACACGCCCTCGGGCGACAAGTCGTGCGACGGCATGGCGATGGCGCTGCGCGCCGGGCTGCCGCTGCGCGACATGGAGATGGTGCAGTTCCATCCGACCGGCCTGCTCGCCGGTCCCGACACGCGCATGACCGGCACGGTGCTTGAGGAAGGCTTGCGCGGCTCCGGCGGCTGGCTCGTCGACGGCAGCGGCGAGCGGTTCATGTTCGACTACGATGCGCGCGGCGAGCGCGCGACGCGCGACATCGTCTGCCGCGCCATCATCGACCGCATGCGCCGCGGCCACGCCAGCCCGAACGGCGGCGTGTTCATCGCGATGGGCCACCTCGGGCCGGACAACGTGCGCCGCGAGTTCAAGGGGATGGTCGAGCGCTGCGCCGACTGCGGCTTCGATCTCGCCGCCGGGCGCGTCGAGGTGATACCGACCGCGCATTACATGATGGGCGGCGTCGTGTTCGCGCCCGACTGCACCACCGAGCTGCCCGGCCTCTATGCCGCCGGCGAGGACACCGGCGGCGTGCACGGCGCCAACCGGCTCGGCGGCAACGGGGTCGCCAACTCTACGGTGTTTGGCGGCCTTGCCGGCGACGCGATGGGACGCCGGACCGCGCGCTCCGCTCCGATGCCCGAGGTCGATCGCGCCGCGCTCGA
>WNFB01006283.1_pt1 | contig 10650 bp, 8 predicted proteins | sample 5400501 | NCBI WGS metagenome assembly WNFB01 (sample SAMN13153341, study PRJNA577476) | soil metagenome | isolation source: 200 cm saprolite under Douglas fir tree site 2 hole 1 | place: USA:California | collected 2015-04-18 | reverse complement strand
CCGGCCTTGTCGTGGGGTTTAGGCGCTCTCCAGAAGGGGGTCCAGCATGCGGCCGGCGGCCGCAGGGAGGAACTAAATCCCGCCCCGCGGCGTCCAACATGGGTGGAGATGTCGCAGGCGATCGAGGCATCGAACCCGGCCCGGGACTTCGACGCTCTCATCGGCCCCTTCATCGAGCCTGGCTACCGGCTGGCTGTGACGCTTCTCCTCGACCCTGACGAGGCGCGCGACGCCGTGCAGGATGCCGCGATCAAGGCGTGGCGCTCGCTGGGCCGGCTTCGCGACCCTGCTCAATCACGGCCGTGGTTCCTTTCGATCGTCGCCAATCACTGCCGATCGATGATGCGCCGGCGATGGTGGTTGCTCGGCAGGAATCAGCTCGGCGCGGTACGGGTGGACTGGCCTGAAGACAGGGTGGCGCGATCCCTGGACATCGACGCCGGCATGAAGCGCCTCTCGCCTGACGATCGCGCGGCCCTGCATCTGCACTTCTATCAAGACCTGCCGCTGGACGAAGTCGGACGCGTGCTCGGCATCTCGACGGGCGCGGCTCGCTCGCGCGTGTATCGGGCCGCGAAGCGCCTGCGACCGAACCTCACAGAGGAGGACATTCGATGACCCTGCGCGACGACGTGCGCGACTACTTCGAGCAAGAGTCGCGGAGGCTGCCGGCACCCGCAGGCCTTCGCGCTGACGCGACCGCTCGAGCGAGCGCCGCGCCCGCAACGACGCCCTCGCTGCGCTGGGCGGCCGTGCTGGCTGCGCTGCTTGCGGTCGCAATCCTGGCCGGCCTCCTGGCGTCGGGCCAGCTGCGGAGGGTGCTCAGTCAGCAGGTGACACCCGGCGGCCACATCCGTGTCACGTCGAGCCAGATCGAGGAGGTGCTCGACATCGACCTGGCGGATCGCAATCACGGCTGGGCCCTGATCGGGGTATGTGACCAGGGGACGCTGAACCTGGGGCCATGTCAGAACTGGGTTGAACCTACTCGCGATGGCGGGCGAACCTGGGTCGATCCCGTCAAGGTCGGGCCGCAGGACACCGGCTTCAGCGCGGACACTCCCCGCCACATCCACTTTGCCAACGCCAGCGACGGATTCGTCTACGGCCTGGGCGTCGCCTTCGTCACTCACGATGGCGGGCGGACGTGGACCGAGGTGCCAGGCGAAACGTCGGAGCTGGTGACGATCATGGGCTCCGCCACCGTGTGGGCGGTGCTGGAACCCTGCGCCACGGGAGCTCAGTGCCCGTTCGCAGTGCGGACCAGCTTGGACGGCGGGCGTAATTGGTCGGCCGCGGCGCCGCTTCCGGCAGGATTCGTGCCCGATCAGGCGAACGCTTTCGGGCCGTCCGGGTTGCTGCTCGCCGGACCCGGCACAGGTGACATGGCAATCACCAACGATGACGGCAATACGTGGAGGTCCATCCCCGGTCGGTGTTCGGCGGGCGACGTGGGCAACTACGTAGCCACGTCCGACGGCCAGGACCTGTGGCAGCTCTGCAACATAACCAGCACGCCGCTAGTCATGAGGCTCTTCACATCTGACGACTCCGGCAAGACATGGGTCGAAAACTCAGCCCTGCCCGGCGAGGGCCAGCTGCCAAGCGCCGGGATCCAGACGATCCTTCTGGTCTCGACGCAGCCTGGCCACGCGTTGTTCAGCATTGGCCAGCTGCCTATCGAGCTCACCACCGACGGCGGGCGCACGTGGACACCGGTCACGAGAACTGCCTTTTACGACCGGATCGTGTTCTGCTCGAGCGGCGAAGGCTGGGCGGAGCATGGAGCGATCTATGCAACGCACGACGGCGGCCGGACCTGGACGAAGCTACAGAGTCAGCCTGTCTAGAGGCTCAGGTTCAGCCAGGCCATCTTGACCTTCGTGCAGCCCAGCGCACGGTGGACTGCCCAGGTCGCCGAGGCCAGCGCGTCCGAGTCGGCCTGCGAGAGCCGGCCGGTCTTGGTGAGAGCAGAGAGATCGTTGAGAGCCGCGTCCAGCTGGCCGCAGGTGGCGCCGTTGTCGCCCCTGGCAGCCGATGCCGCGGCCGCGCGGTACTTCGCGATCAGGCCGTTCTTCTCGCCTTGGTTCAGAGACGACATCGTCGAGATGTAGTTGGCGATGACGCCCAGGGCGGCCGCCGGTGTCTGGACCGTCACCTGCACGGTGGCGACGCTCGACCCGTTGTCATCGTCCTTCACGGTGTACGTGACGGTGTACGTGCCTGGCGCGGCGAACGCGTAGGTGTCCGGGGTGTCCCCCTGACCCGAGGCGCCGTAGTTGGTGGTATCGACCGGCGAACCGTCGCCGTAGTCGAGCTTGGATGTGTGAGTGTCCAGCGCGCCGGCATCAGTGAAGCCGCCGTCGAAGATGATTGGCGTCAAGGGCAGCAGCACGAGGCCGCTGTACGTGAAGCTGAGGGACGCCTTCGGATCGACATTCGTGCCTGTTATCGTCGCGGTGACGCTGGCCCCATTGCCACCGTCGTCCACGGCAGTCAGCGTCACGGCGAAGCTGCCCTCGTCGTCAGGCGCGAAGGTGAACGTCGAGCCTGTCACTGGCGCGGTCGGCGTGGCGCTGTTGTTCTTGTTGACGGTCCAGCTGTAGTTGAAACCGACCGTCTGGTCAGCAGCGCTCGCGCTCGTGGCCTTCGCGCTCAGCGTGATGCTGTTGCCTTCTGGGCCACTGGAAGGTGCGCCGACTATGGTCACCGTCGGCGACACCGGAGTGAAGCTGACGGTGAACATGACCGGCGTCGTTCCGCCATGGCCGTCGGTGGCCGTGATGGTCACCTGCTGGGCCGGCGCCTCGTCGGCGCCTGCCTGCGACCACGTCCAGGTTCCGCCCGAGGTGCCGGTCTTGGTCAAGGTGCCGCCGGGGGACGCGGACAAAGCAACGTTGTCACCGTCCGGGTCCTGGTAGGTGCCGCTCATCGTGGCCGTGGAGCCTTCGGGAGCGGTCACGGATGTGCTGTTCTCGGTCAAGACCGGCGGCCGGTTGGTGCTGCCGCTAACCAGCCACTCCCGGAACGTGAAGTCGCGGCCGTACGAAGTCTGGTAAGCCCAGTTGCCGCTGACCATCAGCCACATCTGGCCGTCGGGGTAGGTGTCGAACGCGTAGCTGTCGTACCAGGTGAGGTTGGTGGACGCGGTCACGACTATGGCGTACTCCCTACCGGCCGTCACGGTCACCGTCGGGTTGAAACTGAAGTCCTTCCAGAGCTTGCAGCAGCCCAAGGCTCCATTGAACGAGCTCGACCCCAGCACTGAGCCATCCGGCTTGCCGTTGGTAACACCCTGGATCTGTACGTTCTCCGTCAGGGTTGCGAAGGTCTGCTCCAGCGAGATTCGGTCGATCTGCCCCGGAAGGACGGCCTTGAACGTCTGCGCCATGGGCGTGCGCAGCGTGTTCGCGCCGGTGTCAATGGTCTGCTGCTGGTTGACGGCATCGGCGGCGCTGACAGGGACCACCGTGACCAAAGGCAGCGCGGCTGCAATAGCCGCGATGAGCAGTCGCTTGTACGTGCGCGGAACAACCATTTGCAAGTAGGACGCACCTACGCGTGTATTCCTGCGCGAGCCTCCAGACGATATGCGCTGACCGGTTGGTCGAACCCCTTCAGGCTCAGCGTCACCATCTGCGCCGTGTAGCCGCCGGCCTCCAGCACGCCACCCGCCGGTGCGTTTCGTCGCTTATGACCACCTCGCCGGCCCCGGCTTCAGCCTGCAGGCGCGCCGCTCGGACCGCCTGGAGGGCGTGGTCGACGGTCTGCCCAGAGACGTTGAAGGTCGCCATGACCTGTCAGCCCCGTGCGCGCTGAGCGTCCTCCGCTTCGCGCAGGCGCCGGCTGAGGGTCTGCAGCAGGCGGTACGCGACCTCCGGGTGGTTGTTGAGGAACTCCTTGAACTCCCACTCGGGGATGGCCGCCGAGACCATGTCGGTGCGGGCGGTGATGTCCGCACTCCGGCCCTGCTGGTCGAGCAGCGCCATCTCGCCGAAGTGGTCGCCGGGGCCGAGAAGGCGGTGCCGGCCGTCGACAGTGCTGACCTCAGCCTGGCCCTCAAGGATGACCATGAACCCAACGCCGTCCTTGCCCCTCAGCACTGGCTTGACGCCTTTCGGGTGGCGAACCTCGCGCATCTGCTTGCCGAGCTTCTTGAGGTCGCCATCGGACATCTCGGCGAACAGGCCAACTGGCTTCAGGTTCATCGCTCGCGATTCTATCCGCTTAAAAGGGGTGCGTCAGGAAGCGCCTGAGCGGCTTCGGGCCGGACGGCTCCTGCTACGGCTATGTCACAACCGACGGCTTGAGGGCTTCGGCCGGCGGGGCCGCTACGGCGGAGTATTTCTCCATCTCGCGTTCGGTGGGCAGCAGCCACGCGATGCCGATCGTGATCACGACAAGGATCACGTGCGTCATCAGCGACTTCTGCAGGCCGATCGCGTCGGCGATGGCGCCGTTGATTGGGACGCCGATCGCGCCGGTGACGAAGCCGAGGCCCATGACCAGCCCGGAGGCGAGTCCCGCGCGTGAGGCCATGAGCTGCTGCGCCATCAGCAGCATGAGCGGCGCGGTCGACGCGGCCAGGAAACCGATGGCGATGCCGGTGACAAATCCCCACGGGCCGGGGAACAGCGTGTACAAAAGGACTGCCGGAATGCTGAGGATCAGCGTTCCTATGATGACGGTGCGCCTGCCGTAGCGATCCGCCAGCGCGCCGCAGCCAACAGTTCCGATCGCGCTCGAAAGCACCAGCGTCGTCACGAGCGGCCCGTAGAACCCTGGCCCGTAGCCGAGGTCCTTGTACCAGGTCGGCGTGAACGACTGGAAGACATAAACCGTCCAGCTGCGCGACATCATCACGCCGATCACTGCTGCGATCGCGAGCATCGGCACGACCTGCCTGGATGCGGGCGCGGCTTTGCGTTCGGTCGCGCCGCTGGGCGTCGCGTTTCGCATCCGCCACAGCAGGTACGCGCCTGTGGCGATGCCCGGAATCACGAGCCAGCCGGTGCCGCGCAGCCCGAACCACGTGAACAGGCCGATGCCGATGAGCGGGCCGATCGCGACACCGACAGTGCCCGCGGTCACGTAGATCGACATACCGGCGCTACGGCTTCGCTTGGGGAGCAGCGCACGCACATCGAGCGCCCCGAACGGGTGGAAGGCACCGGAGCCGAGACCGGACGCGCACGCGAGCGCTACGAGCAGCGGAAAGGTCGGTACAAAGCCCACAAGCGCGAACGTGACCGCGGTCCAGACAAGCGAGACGCCGGTGAGGCGGGTGCCGTACCGGTCGGCGATGACGCCGAACAGTGGCTGCGAGATCGCCGCTGTTCCGCTGTACGCGAGGCTGATCAACCCGACAGTGGCGAAGTTCAGGTCGAACCGCCCGATCAGCACTGGATAAAGGACGGGAATGATGCCGACGTAGCTGTCGACCGTGAGGTGGCCGAGCATCAGCGTGATGAGCTTCCCGTCCCGCAGGAAGTCCCTCACGCGGAGAAGCCTACCGGCTCAATCCCAGACGCTATGGCTCTTCAGCCCCGCCGCGCGAATGGCGGTTCCATTGAGCTCCTTCCCAGCGGTCTGCAGCCCTCGCGCTGGCCATTCGCAGGTGATGATGACCGGGCCGTCGGGCGGCAGCGGCCAGACGAAGTGGTGGAAGTCCCAGCGCTGACCGCCTCCTCCCCCTCCCTGCTGACCGATGATCGGCCCGACGGGCTCAGGCGGGTCCTTCCCTTCGCTCCATTCTCTGTAGAAGTCCATGACCGCGCGATTCGGCCCGGGCCCCCCTCCCCGCGAGTCACGTCCGTCGCTGAACTGGATGCTGACCTGAATGCCCGCGTCGTCGCCCGCCTCTCGGTAAGGACCGAAACCCATCATGTGGGGCGGTATCTCATCCTTTGACCGCACCGCGAGTCCGAGTGTGAAGCCGTTGGAGTACGCGACACAATCCGTCACCGCGATGAAGAGGCGGGGCTGCGAGGCAACAACCATGCGGGCGGCCACCGCCACGCCGACCTCGTCCTCGGGCGGGCCGCCCCACCTCGGTTGGGGTGGTAGTTCGCTCCGGACAGGTGGCTTGCCCTTCCTGGTCGCGCGAACATATGCGACCCAAGGCGGCCGGTTGATGCCCAGCAGGTGCAGGGTCGAGTACCACCACGACCTGAGGCGCCAGCGCAGAGAGTCGACTCGATCCACAGCCATTCGATTTTGAAACGAATTTCATGACGCCCACACGAGTAACTCGACCGGCCCCGAACCGTTGTGTCAGGAGGCGATGTCTGCCGTGCGTAGCGTGACGCGCTTCGTAGCTCTGGTCAGCCTCGCCGCCTGCCTGGCTGGTTGCGCGGTATTCGGCTACGGCGCCGCCCACCCTGGCACCAAATGAGACGTGTACGGCTTCCACTTCGGTTGATCTGGGAGCGGTGGCGCCGAACTATGGGGCTGGTGTCGGGCCGGCCTACCTCTCGGGCCAGACAAGCTGGTACTCATTCGGGCAGGGGGCCATCATCATGGTGGACCGCCAATACCCCGGACCTCTCCTGGTGCGGACGTTTCAGCTGGGGGGTGACGGGAAATCGGCTGTCGCTCTCGCGTCCTCGCCCGCGTCTGACAACGCCAATGCAGCGGACAAGGAACGGCAGCATGGGGTGAACGTGGTTCCGGCTGTGCAAACAACCGGAGGTGGCCTGTACTTGGGCCCGGTGGCCCCGACTTCGTTCTGGAGGGCCTGGTTCGGGGATCTCGCCACCGACGGCCCTGGATGCTTTGGGCTTCAGGTGGACGGAGACGTGTTCACCGAGTTCATCGTGTTCGAGGTCAACCCGGGAAATCCGCCACCGGGCTGAGCCGCACTTTCGCCTTGGTGCCGGCGCGGAGATTCGAACTCCGGACCATCGGTTTAAAAGACCGCCGCTCTAACCAGGCTGAGCTACGCCGGCTGAATGTGATTCTCCCGGTTTTCGGGAGCAGCGACCTTCATCGCCCGGCTAGGGCGATTGACCGAGGCAAGGAAGGAGCCAGCCTGGTTGGGTTCGCCCCTCCCTTCCCTTGGAACATCCGCCCCTCGCAGACCGGACAACCCCCGCCCAAACCCGAAATCGGGCCGGCTAGCTGCTTGTCCAGGTCATGGCAGAAATAAAGGACGCGCTGCTGGTCAGTAGTACTCGTTCGGCGAGAGCCGGCAACGCCGGCCTGGGCGAATTCTGCCCAAAGTCGGTGTGATGTAGCCTTCGGCCGTGAAGGCCTGGGTCGTGCACGAGCTGGGCGGACCCGACTCGATGCACTTCGAGGACGTCGATGCCGGCGAGCCCGCGGACGGGCTGGTGCGCATCAGTGTCAGAGCGACCGGAATCAACTTCTTCGATGCGCTCATGGTTGCGGGCCAGTACCAGTCCAGGCCTCCCCTGCCGTTCGTTCCGGGCGCCGAGATCTCCGGCGAGGTGGTCAGCGCGCCGCCCGGTACAGGACTGAGCGCCGGGGAGCACGTGATGGCGCTGGTTGACAACACCACGCTCACCCGGGGCGCGTACGCCCAGGTGGCCGACGCGATGCCGCAGTCCGTGACGCGGATTCCGAAGGACATGCCCTTCGAGGACGGCGCCGCATTCACGCTTATCTACCAGACGGCATGGTTCGGCCTCCACCGGCGCGCCAACCTGCAGGCCGGCGAGACGCTGCTCGTGCACGCCGGCGCCGGCGGGGTTGGTAGCGGAGCGATCCAACTCGGCAAGGCGGCCGGGGCGAGGGTCATCGCAACAGCCGGATCCGACGAGAAGCTGGACGTGTGCCGCAGGCTCGGCGCCGACCATGCGATCAACTACAAGACGCAGGACTTCGCCGAAGAGGTGAAGTCCATCACCGGCGGCCGCGGCGCCGACGTCATCTTCGATCCCATCGGCGGCGACGTTTACGACCGCTCCACCAAATGCATCGCGTTCGAGGGCCGCATCGTGGTGGTCGGTTTCACGTCGGGACGCATCCCAACGGCCGCGCTCAACCATGCGCTGATCAAGAACTACTCCATCGTTGGCCTTCACTGGGGCCTATATGCGAGGCGCGCACCCGAGCTGATCGCCCCGGCGATGCAAGATCTTCTGAAGATGTACGACGAAGGCCGCATCAAGCCCTACATCTCGAAGAAGCTTCCGCTGGCCGAAGCGCCGCAGGGCCTCATGCTCGTCGGCGCCGGCAAGAGCACTGGCAAGGTGGTGCTCGTCCCCTGAGGCTCCGAGCCTCGGCCGTGGTCGTACTTGCGGTGTTCCTCATCCAGGCGTCGTGCACGCTCGGTGGAGGCGGCCCGGCGGAGCAGCTCGCGGCCGATCAGACGCTGAGCTTCCCGATCTCCAACGAGATCGGTGACTTCGATCCCGCGCAGATCACCTCGCCCGCCGACGTCGACATCCTGCGCAACGTCTTCTCAGGGCTGTACGGGTTCGATGAGCACCTGCACCTGGTGCCCGACATCGCGACGTCGTTTCCGGACATCTCGCCCGACGGCCTCACGTACACGTTCCGCCTGCGCCACGACGCGCATTTCTCCAACGGCGACCCCATCACCGCCAACGACGTGATCTACAGCTGGAACCGCGCCGCCGCCAAGCAGGGCGAGCTGGCGCCGCTCTTCTCCCCCATCCGCGGCTACGAGCTCGTAGCGCAGGGCCGCTCCAAGCTGCTCGGCGGCCTGACCAAGACCGACGCCTACACGGTCGTGGTCACGCTCAGCGCCGCCGCCGGTTACTGGCTCACCGAGGTCGGGCTCTGGCCGTACTGGCTCGTGGACCAGAAGGTCGTGGCGTCAGCCGGCGAGGACGTGTGGTTCACCCAGCCCAGCTCACTAATCGGCAGCGGGCCGTTCCAGCTCACCGCCCACGCACCCGGCCAGTCGCTCGACTTCGCGCCGGTGCCCCACTGGTATGGCGGCTCGACCGGCGCGCTCAAACGTGTGCATGTCGAGGTCGTGCCCGACGCACCGACCCAGCTCTCCAAGTACGAGTCGGGAGCGTTCAGCCTCATCGGCTACGGACGCCAGTCGCTGGCATCCGAGACAGCCGCGCGCTACCAGACCGATGCGAAGCTGCGAGATCAGCTGATGGTGATCCCGGCCGGCGTCACTTTCTGGGTCGGCTTCAACATGGCGAACGGTCCGTTCGCGGGTGACGCGGGAAAGGCGGGCCGTCACGCTTTTGCGACGGCCATCGACCGCAACCTGCTTGTCAATGCCGTGTGCTCGGCGGGCACCACATGCATGGCCGCCACGGGCGGCGTGCTCAGCAAGGGCCTCGCGGGCTACCTCGGTGACGGCGCCGACCTCAACGCGAGGTTCGACGCGACGGCGGCGCGCAACGAATACAAGGCATGGGACCCGACCGGCGCCAAGGTGAAGAACCTGGCGTACACGTACGACACGAATCCCTTCAACCTCGCGGTCTGCCAGAACCTGGTCAATCAGTGGCAGACGAACCTCGGCGTCAAGGTTGCCTGCAATGAGGTCGACAGGCAGACCTTCTTCGACCAGCGCAACCAGCGCTGCGCCTACACGATGTTCCGCCAGAGCTGGAGCGCCGACTACAACAACCCGCAGGACTGGTTCGACTACTTGTTCGTGTCCCACGCGCCGTCCGGTGGCGCGTGCTACTCCAACCCGAGCCTGGACGCGCTGGTGGCCACCGCCGACTCGAAGCCTGTCGGTCTCGCCATCAGCTACTACCAGGCCGCGGGCCACGTCCTAATAAGCGACGTCGTGTACGCGGCGCAGGTTTACGGCGTGCAGCAGTACCTCGTGCATCCATACGTGAGAGGCGTCGGCGGCACGGCACTCTACGACCTCTACTGGACGCAGGCGCGAATTCTCGCCCACTGATACCGGTTATAGGACCCGAGGACAATTGATCAGATGAGCGCGGTCGGCACGCCCACACGACGGCTCGAGGGCCGCGACAAGGTTGTGGGCGCGACCCGCTACACGGCTGACCTGGACGTCGGAGGCTTGCTCCACGTACAGCTCGTGCTCAGCCACGTGGCGAGCGCGCGCATCAGGTCGATCGAAACATCTGCCGCCCGATCCGTGCCGGGCGTCGTCGATGTGGTTGTCGCCGGCGACCTTCCCGCACAGGACGTCGCGGGCCCTGACCAGCCGCTCGCGACGGTGCGCGTTTTCTACGCCGGACAGCCCGTGGCCGCAGTGATCGCCACCAGCGAGGCCGCAGCCCACGACGGAGCAGCGGCAGTGGAGGTTGACTTCGAGGAGACCACGGCCGTCGCGGACGCCGTGATCGCGATGCAGGACAGCGCGCCGGTCGTGCTTGATGTTCAGGAAGAGGCCGACGAGGGCGACGCATCGATGCATGGCGCGGCGGCCGGCAACGAGTCCGAGCCGGTGGAGCGGCCGCGAAACGTGAGCGCAGTCGCATCTGCCAAACGAGGAGACGCATCGGCCGCGATGGCCGCGTCGGACGTGACAGTGAAAGCCAATTATTCGGTGGCGGCTGTGCACCACACCGCGATGGAGCCGCACGTATCGACCGTGCGGCCCGAGCCCGGTGGCGGGTTGACAGTCTGGTCGCCCACGCAGGGTCCGTTCGCGCTGCGCGACGAGCTTGCGGACAAGCTCGACATCCCCGCGCACAAGATTCGCGTCGTACC
>WNFB01011211.1_pt1 | contig 10651 bp, 15 predicted proteins | sample 5400501 | NCBI WGS metagenome assembly WNFB01 (sample SAMN13153341, study PRJNA577476) | soil metagenome | isolation source: 200 cm saprolite under Douglas fir tree site 2 hole 1 | place: USA:California | collected 2015-04-18 | reverse complement strand
CAGATATTAGCGGTTCAATACGAGAAAGTGCGCACGCCGGTTCTGCTCCCAGCAACTCTCGGTCGATTCATGGCACAAGGGCAATTCCTCGCCATAGCTGATGGTCGAAAGCCGTTCAGGAGAGATGCCGAGGGAGACTAGGTAATCGCGTGCGGCCTTCGCCCGTTTAGCGCCAAGGGCCAAGTTGTACTCGGAAGTGCCACGTTCGTCACAGTGACCCTCGACCTCAACTTTGGCTTGAGGGTTGCTCTTTAACCAATCGTTGTTCGAACGCAGGATATCACGCGCTTCAGAAGACAATTCAAAGGAATCATAGGCGAAATGGGTATCCTGGAGGGGACCGCCTTCCCCTTGGCCCCCAATGCGTCCCTTAGTGATTTCGCCCTCGGATGGCGGGATGTTTCCCTCTCCCAGTCCTGACCCGACCCCTCCCCCGAGTCCAGTCTCACTCGGAGGCGGAGTTTTCTTGGGACAACCACTCATGAACACAGTGATCAGCAGGACGCCGCCAAGCCGCCAATACCACCCTCTTGTACGCCGCATTTTTCTTGCGCTTCCTTCCTTCATGCGCCACGTTATTCTAGGCGCGATGACCACGCCGGACTAGTATCATCTCCCCCCCCACCAGTCAATTGTTTGACACTGCGACCATCTTTGTTAGCAACGTACAGCCGGTGTCTCTGACTGAAAACGAGATAGCGTCCGTCCGGAGACCACGACGGGTCCTCGCCCGGTGCAACCTCCTGTGGGTCTCCACCGGACGCGTCGATCGTCATAATGCGAAATCCTCCCGCTCTAGTAGTATAAGCAATAAGATCCCCCTTGGGGGACCACGCCGGAGAAGTGTTGTAATCTCCTCTGAAGGTCAGACGCCGGCTGCGGCCGGTGTTGACGTTCATCACGTAGATCTGTGGATTCCCGCTACGGCTTGAACAAAAGGCGATCTCCTGGCCATTAGGGGACCAGGTTGGTGATACGTCGATTTCCGGGTTCTCAGTTAAACGCTGGATCAGTCGCCCCTCCGGGGAGATAAGAAACAGGTCGGAATTGCCCTCCTGCTCCAAGCTCACGGCGATGGTCGTCCCGTCCGGGGACCACTGGCTTTTGTAGCCGACGACGGGGTACAAGCGGCTTTCTCGTCCGCCAGACAGGTCAAGGCGGTAGGGATAGGGACCGCCTTGCTTGTAGGAGAAATAGGTAAGGACGTTGGCAGCGGGGTTCCAACTCGGTCCCAGGCTGAGAGTGCGGTCCTTGGTGATCTGGGTGACCTCCGTACCGGTCAGGTCGGTGACATAAATTTCCTTGGCTCGGCCACCATCACGATTGGAAACAAAAGCAATCTGCGAGTTAAACGGTCCTAACTCTCCGGTTATAAAGAGCATGATCTGGTCGGCGAAGCGGTGGGCCATACGCCGGAGATCTTTTCTCTCACCGCGGTAGCGTTTGCCGCCGAGTTGCTTACGTTGGGCGACATCAAACAACCGAACTTCAACAGTTAAAGTGTCGCCATCGAGTGAAAATCCGCCCTTCACCAACGCCAGCGCGCCGAGCAGCGACCAGTTTGGGAAATTAATCTCTTCGGGTGACAGGGGATCTAGTCCCTCGATATAGGCCCCCCGGTCGATGACTTTGAAATAACCGGAGAGATCTAGGTCACGGGCTATGACATCGGCGAAGGTCTCTCCGAGTCTCTGGCCTTCTCCACCAAGGTTCTTGAGGGGGGAAATGGCGATGGGAATCCCTGCACCGCCCGGTTCGGGAACTTCGATTTTGATCTGGGCGTCAGCTAAGGAGGGAGCACCTAGCAGTACAACCAACCCCAGAAGCACCCACCACCTCATCTGCCTCTCACCGCGACCGTGTTTGCTCATGACCTCAGTTCGTGCGTTCCTCTCCGCCAAAGGTGACCTCGACTTTCTGCGTGGCAAATTCCTGTTGATAAGTCTGCGGAGGTGGCGGCAGGGGATTGGCTTTATTGACCGCCCGCACGACCGATTCATCAAAGGCGCGATCCCCCGACCGTTTCACCAGTTCGATCGCGAATACCTCACCGTCAGGCTGCACGCCAAAACGAACGGTAGCGGTCAACCCAGGTTTTTTCTCGGTTACGATCCAGCTCTCTTTTACCCGCCGTTTCACTTGTTCAGTGTACCTAATGAATTCGAGTCCCCGCACAACTCCGCCGCCACCTTGGCCCGGCACACCGCCAAGAGTGGTCGGGCCGGAGCCACTGCTGGGCGAATCGGAGCCGTTGGGCTGAGCCCCAGGGCGACTTTTCTCTTTCTCCTGCACTTTTCCCTTGATCTTCTCGATCGCGGCAAGGATTTGTTTTTCACGCTCTTCGGCTGTCAAGGAAGAAGTCTCGGCTTTTGCGGGCTCCGGCTTTTTCTCTTCCGGCTTTGCTGCGGCTTGCTGAGGTTGCGGTTTGGCCTCAGGTTTTTTGGCTTCGGGTTTTTTCTCTTCCACCTTAGCCTTTTCCGGTTCCGGTTTAGGCGGAAGTTTCTCCACCGGTTTATCTTTCCTTCGCCTTTGCCGCAGGCTGAGCACGGGGTGCGGCCGGCTTCTCTCCACCAGCCGGTTCTTCAGAAGGCTTTCCTCCGCCAGGAGAGAGATTGGTTCCTAGCGCGGCCGGATCGATCAACGCAACTGTATACGCAGTTGGCGGAGTCTGGCCTGACCGACTGCGTGTGGCAGTGATCACGATGGCGGTAATCACCACCAAGTGCAGCACCGCAGATACGGCGACCATGCGGCTAAGGCGATTATTGTCTTGTCGCTCTGTGCTGCTGCGCGGCGTGTTAGGGGTCATCGCTCGTCCTTGAGCGGCTCAGTTACCATGCCGAGCTTCTTGACACCGGCGTTCCGTACTGCGGCCATGACCTCGACCACTTTGCCGTAGGGCACATTTTTGTCGGCGCGCAGATAGACTTCACGGTCAGGTCGTAGCTGGAGGATAGCGATCAGCTTCTTTTGCAATTCCTCAACCTTGAGCGGATTGTCGTTGAGTTGTACCTTGCCATCGCGGCTGACGATCACCACCAGCTGTTCATCCTTGCCGGCCAATGGTCCGGCAGTTACCTGTGGGAGATCGACGTTGACCCCTTGCTGCAGGATGGGGGCGGTAACCATAAAAATGATCAGCAACACCAGCATGACATCAACAAAAGGGGTAATGTTGATTTGTGAGATGCTGTCGTTGCTCTCTTGATCAAAAGCCATAGGTCAGTTCTACGAGGCGACAAACACGCTGATTTACAGAAAGTGGCGTTCGGCGATATTGAGAAACTCAGCGGAAAAGTTTTCCATTTCCGCGGACAGCACCCGCACCTGGCGACTGAAATAGTTGAACGCCATCACCGACGGAATGGCGGCCGCCAGCCCGATGGCGGTAGCGATCAGTGCCTCAGCGATACCAGGCGCCACCGCCTGAATACTAGACGATTGAGTATGGCTGAGGCCGCGAAAAGCGTCCATGATTCCCCACACGGTGCCGAACAGGCCGACAAACGGCGCGGTGCTGGCGGTGGTGGCCAAGAAGGTCAGGGCTCGCTCCAGGTGCGTGATCTGTTGCCGGATCGCGCGGCGCATCGCCCGTTCCACGTTCTCGATGCCGCCCTCTTCTGTGTTCGCGTCGCCCTCGCCCGGATTGGGCTGCTTGCGGAGGCGGGTCAGGCGCATCAGTTCCTGGTAGCCGGCGCGAAAGACCTGGGCGACCGGACTGGCTTGCATCTCCAGACTGGCCGTGTGAATCGCCGAGAGGTTCTTGGTTTCCCAAAACACCACGGTAAAACGTTCAGACTCACTGCGGGCCTGGCGGATCTGGCGGAACTTGTAGAGGACGATCCCCCAACTGATGACCGAGAAGCTCATGAGTAAATAGAGCACGCTCTGGACCACCAGCCCAGAGTTCGTGACCATGTCCACGACATTGTCCTGCCGGAACGGAGTCTCCAGTTGGACAGCCATACGCCAGAAGAAGTACGTCATAGGTTTGCTGCCACATCCTCCACTATCAACCACCCTGCGACCGGGGCTCAGAATGAGCGGGTAAGGAGACCAAACGCATCGGGACAGGCCTGTCGAAGCAGGGAAGAAAGGCTTTCAGCATGCTGCTGGTAAAGTAATACATGCAGAAACTATGGCGAGTCAATTCACTCTGCCACCTTCCCTTGACTGACTACAGCCAATCGTCAAAAATAGGTAAAATTTTCCCGGGGCGAGGAAACTATGGCTGTACGTGTTGGTATCAATGGATTCGGCCGTATCGGTCGGAACTTGCTGCGCGCCTGTCTCAACGAGCCGGGCCTCGATTTCGCTGCCATTAACGACATTACCGACGCCGCGACGCTAGCCCATCTGTTGCGCTACGATTCCGTGCATGGCCGGCTGGCGGCCGAAGTGCGGGCGGAAAAAGATGCTTTAATCGTCAACGGCAAGCGGATTCAGGTGTTGCAGGAACGCGATCCTGGCAAGCTGCCGTGGAAAACCCTGGGGGTTGATCTGGCGCTGGAATGCAGCGGTTTGTTTACCGACCGCGACAAAGCCGCACTCCACCTCTCTGCCGGCGCCAAGAAAGTGCTGATCTCCGCACCGGCGAAAGGCGCGGATATCACCGTGTGCTATGGGGTCAACCACACTTCCTATGACCCGACTAAGCACAGTCTGATTTCCAACGCTTCGTGCACAACCAACTGCCTGGCGCCCGTGGCCAAAGTGCTGCACGAAACTTTCGGCATCAAGCGCGGGCTCATGACTACTGTGCATGCCTATACCAACGACCAACGCATCCTGGACCTCCCGCACTCCGACATGCGTCGAGCCAGAGCGGCAGCACTGTCGATGATTCCTACCACTACCGGCGCCGCCCGCGCGGTAGGTGAAGTCCTGCCGCAACTCAAAGGGAAGCTCGACGGTCTGGCGGTGCGCGTGCCCACAGCGAACGTTTCGCTAGTCGATTTGGTGGCTGAACTGGAGAAACCGGCGAGCGAAGCCGCAATCAACGATGCCATGCGTGCCGCGGCGAACGGCGCGCTTAAGGGTGTGTTGTACTACTGTGAGGAAGAGCTGGTGTCGATTGATTTCAACGGCAGCCCGTACTCTTCCATCTTCGACTCTTCTTTGACCAAAGTCATGGAGCAGGACTTCATCAAAGTGTTCTCGTGGTACGACAATGAGTGGGGCTTCTCCAATCGCATGCGCGACGTGGCCCTGTACATCGGCGGAAGGTTGAACTGAGCCATGGCTGCGCGCCGTCCTTTGCTTGCCGGCAACTGGAAGATGCACGGCACCCGGGCCGAAACCGAGCGGTTGCTTTCGGCCCTCACAGCACAAGTCGCCAGTCTCTCTGATCGTGAGGTGGTGGTTGCTCCGCCTTTCACGGCTCTGGAAACTGCGGCCCGGTTGCTGGCTGGATCGCCGATTCGTCTGGCCGCGCAGAACCTGCACTGGGAGCCGCAGGGCGCATTCACCGGCGAGGTTTCCGGCCTCATGCTCAAGGAACTGGGCTGTACCTACGTCATCCTCGGTCACTCTGAGCGGCGCCAGTATTTTGCCGAGACCGATGAACAGGTCGCGCGCAAAGTACGCGCGGCGCAGCGCGACGGTCTGACGCCGATCATGTGTGTGGGCGAGACCCTGGAAGAGCGCGAGCGGGGAGACATGCTGAGCGTGATCAAACGCCAGATCCAGGGCGGCCTCCAAGGCCAGGAGAAGGCGGCAATCGCGGCTCTGGTGATCGCCTATGAACCGGTGTGGGCGATCGGGACCGGTCGCACGGCCACTCCGGACCAGGCCCAAGAAGTGCATGCTGCTATCCGTGCGACCCTGGCAGCGATGGCGGGCCAAACCACGGCTGATGCCGTCCGCATCCTGTACGGCGGTAGCGTTAAGGCTGATAACGTCGATGGCCTGATGGCCCAGGCCGATATCGATGGCGCTCTGGTCGGCGGAGCGAGCCTCCAGGCTGACTCATTTGCCCGTATCGTGCACTTCCGTTAGAATCTTCCCCTATGTGGTACACCATCCTGCTTATCATTCATGTTCTTGCCTGTATCTTTCTTGTCACGGTCGTCCTGTTACAGCAAGGCAAAGGCGCGGACGTTGGCGCCGTGTTCGGCGGCTCAAGCCAAACGCTCTTTGGCAGCTCAGGCGCTGGTAACTTCTTGACTAAGCTCACCAGCGCAACCGCTATTGTCTTTATGCTCACCTCTCTTACCTTGACCTACGGTGCGGCGAAGCAGACCACGAGGAGCATTTTTGATAGTGCGCCGAAGAGCGCGCCAGCCCCGGCCACCTCGGAAGAGACGCCCGCTTCACAACCAAGCGTCAGCACCGAGAGCCAGGGAACTGCGGCCGCGCCGACGGCTGGATCCGCCCAGACTGCGCCAGCCGCTACGACCCCTGCAGGTGAAGCTACGCTAACTGCACCTGCGGCTCCCGCGCCGGCGCCAGCAGCCCCTGACAAACCGGCTCCCTCAGCCTCGGCGGAGCCGGCGACTAAATAAATACCGTCTGGCGGAGTGTCTCTTCTATCGCTTGGTAATCGGTGCTAGACGCCCCTTCAAGGTAAGAAGGGGCATGTTGTGGACCGACTGGCAAGCGACATCTTCGTCGGGCGGGAGCGGGAGCTGGCTGAACTGCAGGCCAGCTTGGAGGACACCCTTGTCGGGCATGGACGGTTAGTGCTGTTAGTCGGCGAACCGGGTATCAGCAAGACCCGCTTAGCCAGCGAGTTTGCCACCATTGCCCGCGAGAGAGGTGCCCGCGTGCTCTGGGGTCGGTGTTGGGAGGGCGAAGGCGCGCCAGCGTTTTGGCCCCGGGGGCAGGTCGTGCGTGCGTACATCCCGCACGACGACCCCGAGACACTGGCGATGGAGATGGGAGTCGGAGCCGCCGATATCGCTTAGGTGGTGTCAGAGGTACGAGAGCGACTGCCTGGCCTGCCTGTACCACCCGAGATCGAAGTTGGCTGGCCGGTTTGAGGAGGCTGCGACCCTAGCCCACCAAGCCCTGACTATGGGGCAGCGGGTACAGGAGCGAAATGCGACCTTCAGTTTTATGCTGCAAATCGGGGTCCTCCACCGAGAGCAAGGACGCCCCCACGAAGAGGCGACGGAGGAGACTATCAAGAGTTCCATCGCGCAATACCCGGGAGTTTCTGGCTGGCGGTGCGCTCTGGCTCTGGTCTACTGCGACCAAGGTCGTGAGGCTGAGGCGAGGCAAGAATTTGCTCACCTGGCCGCGCACGACTTTGCTGACCTGCCTCACGATGTGACCTGGTTATCCTCTGTATGTTGGCTCTCCGAGGTCTGCGCTTTCCTTGGGGATGCCCACCGCGCTGGCATGCTGCATACACTGCTGCTGCCGTATGCGCGGCGGGCCATCGTCAATGGTTTTTGGGCAAACACGTGTTACGGCTCTGCTTCGCGTTACCTGGGGCTCCTCGCTACGACGATGTCCCGCTGGGAGGAGGCGGCGCGGCACTTCGACGACGCCCTGGCAATGAATGCGAAAATGGGCGCACGACCTTTCGTTGCCCACACCCAACACGAGTACGCTCGCATGCTCCTGGCCCGCGGCCAGTCCGGCGATTATGAGCGGGCGTTGGAACTCCTGGACTCGGCCTTGGCCACTGCCCAAGAACTGGGAATGAAGAGCCTGAGCGACAAAGCTAAGGCGTTAAGAGAACAAACGAGAGGAGACAGAGGACCGGTTGTAACCGCGCCTGAAATAGGGGAGGTTCGAGAACCTATCCCACTGACTGAGGAGAACCTGTTTCGCCGGGAGGGCGAATACTGGACCCTCGGCTACGAAGGCACTACCGTAAGGCTCAAAGACACCAAAGGGTTACACTACATCGCTCTCTTGTTGCGCGAGCCCGGTCGGAAGTTTCACGTTATCGATCTGCTTGCGATCACCAACCCCCAACTTCCTACCACAGCAGTTGCTGCAAACTCCGGGCAGATGCTCGAGGAGCAACTGACCGTGCATCGCGTTTCTGCTCTTAGGAGCGCCAAGAATCGCGCTTTGTTTGATCCGCAGGCCCGAGCTGCTTACCGTCAGCGGTTGGATGACCTGCGAGGTGAGCTGGAGGAAGCAGAGCGCTTCAACGATCCGAGCCGGGCCGCCAGGTTGCACATGGAGATCGACTTTGTGAGCAACGAACAGGCTACTGCTTATGGCATTGGCGGTCGACCGCGGCAGCATTCCCAAGGTGCAGAGCAGGTCCGCAAGGCGGTCACCAACCGTATCCGCGAGGATTTGAAGAGGATCAAAAAAGCGCACCTACCCCTCTGGCGGCACCTGTTCGCTTCTCTCCAGACCGGAGCTTTCTGTTCCTATCGCCCGGAGAAGCCGACGACTTGGCAAGTGCAGAAGGGATGAGGCTCCGCACGCCTTGACTCTGCACTTATCTTGACTCCGGACTCCCGGACTCCTGACTTGTTTTGACTTCGAACATTTTTGACTCTTCCCTGCATTTGCTACGCCATTTGTCGCATTGCTACGCGAAAAATGGCGCCTCCTCTTTGTAGAAAGCCAACGCTGGCTTTGACCTTACAACCCTTAACCAGAGGAGGTGTCCCATGCAGCGATTCTGTCTAGTGCAACGACTGAGCCTAGTAAGCGCGCTGCTTCTTGTAGCGCTTCCTGTTCCGACCCACGCGGAACAGCCTGTTCCGTTCAAGGGCAACCGGACAGTAACCGTCATGACCAGAAATGTGTACCACTTTTCTGGCCATTCAGGTTGCTCAGGCGAACGAACTCCTGCAGGGACCGGGCAACACCGATCTCCCGCTTGTATTCGTTGGCGATCTCAACTCGAACGCCGACGGCAGCTCAACCCCGACGTACGGCAACCTGATCGCGGCTGGCTTCGCGGACGTGTGAAACATAGCGGGATCCGGTAGCGGGTTTACTTGCTGTCAGGCCGATGATTTGCTCAATCCCATCTCTAGCCTTAGCAGCAGGATTGATCTGGTGCTCTTTCGCGGCGATTTCGATGTCATCGACGTGGACATTGTCGGGGAAGATCCGGACGACCGTACGCCTTCGGGTTTGTGGCCGTCCGATCACGCAGGGGTCATGGCGACGCTCCAGTTCCGCCACTAGCAGTAAAAGGTAGGTGCCCATCCGTAGGGGCGCACGGCTGTGCGCCCCTACCGCCATCTCGAGACCGAGACGGCTACCCGCAGCTTTTTCAGGCCTGCCTTCGTTGAGCCCCTCTGGCTCGCCGTCACACTACCGCGCCCGTGAGAGGCGCAGGGAGTTCCATATGCCTCCTAACTTAGCATGACAGACCGGTAAGTTGTGTCCCGGAATGCAAGTTGGTATGAGTGCTCATCTGGACGGAACTAGAAAGGCCACGTCATGCTGTCACCCTCTCTTTTCCTTCGCACTGTACTTCGCATAGCAAGGATGCTTTTCTTGATGACTTTAGTAGGGTTACTGTCTGTCAGCCGGATGCAGGCGGGACTCAATGAGTGGACCAGCGGAGGGCCTGAAGGCGGCAGCATCCGCGCTCTGGTGGCTGACCCGCAGACCCCCACCACCCTCTATGCCGGTGCCTGACATTGCGGCTTTGGCGGTGACGCTAGGGAACACGGGCGTTGTGAACATTCCCGGTCCCACTGGAACAGGAGTGTTTGCGGTGGCGACGGTGAATGTAGGAGCCAGCGGGCAGACGACCGTCTCAGCCGACACTGGCGGTACAGTGCTGCCGGTCTCCCTCACAGTCTGTCAGACGAACCCGCAGAGTGGAGTCTGCATGGCTCCTCCGAGCACCATAGTGATGACACAAATCGATGCCAATACCACTCCGACGTTCGCTATTTTTGTGACAGGCCAGAAGGCAGTCCAGTTCAGCCCAGCGACGAACTGCATTTTCGTGCGTTTTGTGTCAGGTGGAGTGACGCGAGGGGCGACGAGTGTGGCGGTGCAGACGCAGTGATGAGTGACAGGATCTCTCTTGCCCTGGCAGCTGCGGGTACGTTTCGACGGACGTTCCTGCAACATGATGCGTGTTCGTGACAGGCCCTAGGACTCACCGCAGCACTCGTGCCACTGTTCCGCCAAAAGTCTGCCGCATAACGTGGCTTCCTCCCTCGTTGACCCCCTCCGACCTCACCGTTACACTACTGCAACCGTGAGAAAGGAGCGCAATGAACGAACGCACCTTGTCGATTGTGAAGCCCGATGCCGTGAAGAAGAACGCCTTCGGCGACATCCTGCGCCGCTTTGAAAGCGCGGGCCTAAAAATTGTTGCGGCGAAACTAATTTCCCTGAGCAAGGTAGAGGCGCAGGGATTCTATGCTGTTCACAAAGAACGCCCATTTTTTGATAGCCTGACTACCTTCATGTCGTCTGGGCCGATTCTGGTTTCGGTGCTCGAAGGTGAGAAGGCGATTCAGACCAACCGCCGCATCATGGGCGCGACCGATCCGGCTAAGGCCGACGCCGGCACGATTCGTCGCGACTGGGGTACGGACGTGGAGAAAAACGCCGTGCACGGATCAGACGGACCCGATACCGCCCGGTGGGAAATTGCCTATTTCTTCAGCGAGATGGAGATCCAATCGTAGGGACAGGCTTCCGTGCCTGCCCGCTCCCCAGGGCAACCACAGGGGGTTGCCCCTACAGAGATCGCACGCGCGCA
>WNFB01006846.1_pt1 | contig 10652 bp, 11 predicted proteins | sample 5400501 | NCBI WGS metagenome assembly WNFB01 (sample SAMN13153341, study PRJNA577476) | soil metagenome | isolation source: 200 cm saprolite under Douglas fir tree site 2 hole 1 | place: USA:California | collected 2015-04-18 | reverse complement strand
TCGAGCATTTGCGCTGTGCCTAACGAATTGACGTGAACGTACTTCGCGATCTCCGGCATGTAACCGCCGTATGCGGCCTGATGAAAGATGATGTCGATCTTATCGAGCGCAGCGGAGATCGCTTCGCGGTCGCGTATGTCGCCTTCGAAAAATTCAACGTCTGGGTTAATCCAATCCGGTTTACCGCGGCGATGCGTGTTGGGTTCGAGGTTGTCGAGAACGCGAACTTTCCAACCTTCGCGGACAAGCAGATCGGCGACATGTGAGCCAATCAAGCCGGCGCCGCCAGTGACAAGGGCGCGTTTTGCCATGCTTCTGTTGTAGAGGCGCGTGTCCTCACACGCAACTGCCGCTGAGACAGCGGCCACTACAACTCCGGCCAAATGCGATTGCGACCTTCGCGCTGAATAATTTCGCGCAGGAACCTTCGCGTTTCAGGCGCGATATCGCTTGCCAACGTTGATTTTTTGTCGAGCAAGTCTGTGCACAGGCGGCGCAATGTCGCGCCATCGTCGACATCGTAGAAAGTTGGCAGCAATTCCACCGGAAGGTCAAGTTCGGTCGCGCGCTCCATTGTCTGATCGAGAACACGCTCGGTGCTCCAATCAATTCCTTCGAAGAGCCGATAATGATTTTGTTTGATGCCGATTAAATAATAGCCGCCATCATCCGCCGGCCCAAGGACGATGCGATCGCCTGGGATCGATAATAAGCGCGTGGATTCCACGTAGACCTCCGCCGAGACGGTCGGGCTATCCGAATCGATCAAGCAGATCGATTGAAATCCGATGTGGGAAAGATCTTCCGCCGCGCAAGCAAGCCGTTCCCCAAATTTGTCGCCGCGCTGCGGGACGAGTTCGAAATTTAACGGCAAGATGTCGATGTACGCTGCCTCGACGCCCACCGGTGTGTAAACGGCAATGCCCCGCGCGATTTCGCCCGACGCCTCAGCAATCGCCGCTGCCGTATCACGCAAGAAACAAATGTTGAGCTGTGCGGCTTCGTCCGGTGTCAGTGGTGGAACAAGGCGTGTTTTAACCTGACCAGCACGCGGCGCCTTCGTCATTACAGCCAGTGCGCACTGTTCGCTCGCGCCCGCATCGAACACACTGGCATCGAGAACGCGATGGACCGCTTTCATCCAGCCGAACCATTTGGCTGCTTAGCCTTTTTCGCAAAGCGCGTACTGATAACGTCCGTCCCGCCAAGTTTGAATCTGCTTCCACGGCTGCTGACGAAAGAGATCTTTGAAGGCGTCGTCGCTCAGAACTGTCGCTTTTAGAGGTTCGCGGTAACCGTTTCCAGAATAGGTGACGCTCGCGAGCAACCACATGGCAAAAAGCGGAATAGAAGCCCAAACGGCGTAACATGGTTCGGCAATGAAACAGCGCCCACCAGCCTTTAAGACACGATACATTTCGGCGAGAGCCTGATTTCGCTCCGCCAGAACCGTGAAGAGACGGGAAGCAATCAAGACATCAAAGCGCGCATCCGGACATGGAAGCGTGAGCACATTTACGCGCTCGAATGTACAGTTGCCAAGGTCACGTGCGGCCGCACGCCGACGCGCCCTATGTAATTGGTTTTCCGAGCGATCCACTCCTACCACCGAAAGATCTGGAAAACGTTGGGCTAAACGCTGTGAGTAAAATCCTGGACCGCAGCCAAGTTCAATCAACTCAGTTCCGGCTAACGGACTTCCATTCTGCCACAGCGCTGCAATGATTCGCTCGGTGTCATCCCGAAAAAGTCGCTCGCGGCAGAAAGCATAAAACCAGGGAACATGTTCGAACAGGCTATCGAGGTAATCACGCTTGTTGCTCGATAAAGTCTTGCCGTCTGACGCCGATGTTTTCGTTACATCGTGATTGGGAGCGATTACGGGCGGCATTAGTTCTTCACTGCGAGGATTAAGGTTCCGTAATTAATTTAAACGCTAATCTTCTCCTTCTTGTTGCGAACAACATTGGTGCCGCCGGCGGGCGAACCTCGCAAATCATTTCCGGGGCGACCTGTTGATAACATAGCTAACAACAGCCGACAAATTCTGACTGCATGTAAAGGGACGAAAGCTGTTCAAGCTTATTCGAAGTTATTGGCTTCCTACTGGTCAATCCGTTAACAACAGGACATGAGATTATCGATTTTGCTCATTTTGGTGTCGCTCCTATCAGGAGCGCCGGGCCATGCGGCCCACTGTGCTCCATCGCTTTGGGAAATTCAGCAGACGCTCGCTTCAAAAAGATATGTCGATCTTACACACGAGTTTGCTCCGGGAATTCCACGGTGGCCGGGCTTTCCGGATGAAGCACGCAAGACGATCTACTGGTACGACAAACGACCGGACACGATGGGCGCGGGGTTTTTCTCGGAGCTATTCACCCATGTCGGACAATGGGGTACGCATGTCGATCCGCCGGCGCATTTTATCAAAGGTTTGAGGACGGTCGACCAAATCGATCTCAAGGAAATGATTCTGCCATTGGTCGTTGTCGATGTTCACGAGAAAGTGGCAAAAAATCCGGACTACATCTTGTCGACGGAACGCGTGAAAAAATGGGAAATAGATCACGGGCAAATTCCGGCTGGCGCATTTGTGGCGATGCGAACGGATTGGTCGAAGCGCTGGCCGGACGCAGCGAAAATGGAGAACAAAGACTCCAAAGGCGTCGCGCACTACCCAGGCTGGAGTTTGCCCGCGCTCAAATATCTTTACGAAGAACGCAAGATTACCGCCTCGGGTCACGAAACGACCGACACCGATCCTGGGGTCGCAACTACCAAAGATGATTACTCGCTCGAGACTTACATTTTGAGCACGAACCATTATCAAATCGAGTTGCTTGCTAATCTCGATCAGGTCCCCGAAGCTGGCGCAATCGTCGTCGCCAGCTTCCCAAAACCCAAGGGCGGCTCCGGATTTCCAGCGCGCGTATTTGCAATTGTGCCCTGATTTGGCTTCGCATTTGATCGCGGCTAGCGCGCGTGATCGAGACGAACACGTTTGGTGCGAACGCGGTTCGCTTGTCGCGGTTCGGATTTGAGAATCGCGTTGCTGAAATCAACAAAGCCGCGGCGTGAATCGCGCGTGAAACCGCGCGCGGGAAAAATGTTTGCGTCGCAGGAAGCGTCGGTCCGCTCGGGGATCACGTCCGGCGGTTAGATGCCATGCTGGCAAAGACTTTGGGGTTTAGACTCGACCCCCCTCTGTGGTCGAAAATGTGCTTGGTCAGTTGACCGAAAGTCGCGGTACGAACGAAGATAGGCGCTGAATTCACCCCGTGAGATGAGAGATATGCCAAGGTACTGTTATGTGTATGTTTTGCGTTCGCTCGCAGATCATCAATTCTATGTTGGCTTAACGAGGGATTTGCGAGCGCGGCTGCACTCGCATAATAAAGGACTCATCGCTTCAACGAAAAGACGGATACCGTTCGAGCTTGTCTATTGGGAGGGCTGTTTGAATGACAGTGATGCGGCTCAACGCGAGAAGTATCTAAAGACTGCCTGGGGAAAGCGGTACATCAAAACGAGATTACGGAGGTATCTCACCGGGTAAATGCACATCACCGACATCATGCAGGGTGATTCTCCCACGTTTTCGTTCGAGTTCTTTCCTCCGAAAACGCCGGAGGCGGCCGAGATTCTATATCAAACGATTCGCGATCTCGAATCGTACATGCCGCACTTTGTCAGCGTTACTTATGGTGCCGGCGGCTCAACGCGAGATTTGACCCATGATCTTGTCGAGCGCATTCAACACACAACAAAACTGGATCCGATCCCTCACCTGACTTGCGTCTGCCACAAGGAAGAAGAAATCGAAGCGATTCTACGTCGATACGCTAAGTCGGCGATTGGAAACATTCTCGCGCTCGGGGGCGATAGGCCGCGTGGAATTGCCTACGACAAATCACGCGACTCGTTTCAACACGCGATCGATTTGGTGAAGTTCATTCGCAGACTCAACGAATCAGGCGTGCATCCGGATCGCCGCGGTTTCGGGATCGGCGTGGCCGGTTTTCCCGAAGGACATCCCGCGACGCCGAATCGATTAGTCGAAATGGATCGCCTCAAAGCGAAAGTCGACGCCGGCGCCGACTACATCGTGACACAACTATTTTTCGATAATCGCGACTTCCTCGACTTCCGCGAACGCTGTGCGCTCGCCGAAATCCACATTCCCATCATCGCCGGCATCATGCCGATTACTTCCATGAGTGGATTCAAACGCATCGCCGAGCTCGCCGGCGGCACACGCTTCCCGGCCAAGCTTCTGCGTGCTCTACAGCGATGCCAAAACGATCCCGAAATGGTCAGCCGCGTCGGCGTTCACTTCGCTTCGGAACAATGTCACGATCTTTTGGATAACAACGTTGCCGGTATTCACTTCTACACACTCAATCGTTCCGACGCCACGCGGATAATTTTTGACAGCCTCGGCATTCCGCGTCGGCGAAGCGCACAGGCCCCGGCCGTTTAGTCGGGAGATACCACGCATCGTCACCGGCGTGTGGCCGTTGATGAGCGCGCGGCAGGCGGAATTTCCTCACCACGAAGTCCCGGGAACTATCGTGCCAGATGAAGTCCGCGCCGAGATGGCGAGTGTCGATGAGGCTGGGGCGCGTGCCCAAGGAGTGCGGTTAGCGGAGAAAATAATTGCGGCCGCGCTCAAATATTTTCCCGGCGTCTATTTGATTACGCCATTCTTACATTACGAGACGACGAGCGAGTTGGCGAGATTTGCGCGAAGGCTGTGACGCACGCAGAATCTCAGGATGTTCAAAATCCGACGAGCGATTTACTGGCAGTTTGGAGGGCTGGTAATCGCAGTTGCGCTGATTTCCGTGCTTTCACGGTTTTTCCCGATTGTCGATTTTGTCGAGGCGGCGCAGACGCGCGTAATGGACTGGGGCACCTGGGGTGCGATCTTTTATCCGTTGCTTTTTGCGGCTTGTAATATCCTCCTGCTTCCGGGTGGTGTTCTGGCCGTGGGGAGCGGTTTCTTTTTTGGACTGTGGTGGGGATTTCTCATCGTATTCGCGGGCAATGTATTTGGCGCAGCAATTTCGTTTGCCCTGAGCCGTTGGGTCGCCCGACGATGGTTTCGGCGAAGGCTTTCGCAAAACGCTACACTGCGTGCCTTGGAACCGGCCTTGGAACGTGAAAGTGGGAAGATCATTCTCTTAAGCCAGTTGCATCCGCTTTTTCCCACGAGCCTACTGAACTATCTTTACGGTCTGACGCGAATTCGGTTTGTCACCTACATGCTTTGGGCCTCGATCGGCCGGATGCCGGGGCTTTTTTTGTATGCGTATGTCGGGACCTTGGGTCAGTTTGGACTTAAAATGATGCACGGGAAGAGTCATCCGCGCGTAGTCGAGTACTGGAGATGGGGAGGCGCCTTTTTTACGACGGCATTACTTTTACTCGTGCTGGGTCGCATTGCGTCTCGAGCCGTAAAGACGGCGCAGACGGCATCGACAACGCCGGAGAGGCAAACCAACCAACAAGAGCGCGTCGGGCATCGCTCTACATCATAAGTGATTTATTATAAATGTGTTATATCTTATACAGCTTTAATCCCATCCAACGCATAGAATCGTTTCGACTATCAATTGTTGAACCAAGGCATGGGTGAAATTTATCCGGAAATCTAAGAATGTTTAAGCTGCCGACCGAATACGATGTTTTGGTGGTGGGAAGCGGCCACGCTGGGATCGAGGCAGCTTTGGCGGCGGCAAGAATGGGATGCCGAACGTTGATGCTGACGCAGAATCTAGACACGATTGGTCAGATGTCGTGCAATCCGGCCGTTGGCGGATTGGCAAAAGGTCATATCGTGCGGGAGATCGACGCGATGGGTGGCGCGATGGGTCTTAATGCCGATGCTACCGGAATTCAATTTCGCATGTTGAACAGAGCCAAAGGTCCGTCAGTCCGGGCGCCGCGCGTCCAATGCGATAAAAAGGCTTACCAATTTCGGATGAAAGCCGTTCTCGAGCGCGCGCCCAACCTTGATCTTAAGCAGGCAACAGTTTCCAACGTTCTTGTGAAAGACGGAGCCGTGAGCGGCGTTGAAACCGATCTTGGGCTAATGATTCTGGCCCGCAGTATTGTTGTGACATCGGGTACCTTTTTGCGGGGTCTTCTGCACGTAGGCGAGAACAGCAAACCGGGCGGCCGCATGGCTGACGCGAGCTCAGCCTTGAGCGAAAATCTTCGACGACTCGGCTTCGTCGTCGGCCGATTTAAGACGGGCACTCCATGCCGAGTGAATCGACGCTCGATTGAATTCTCGCAGTGCGAGGTTCAGCGTGGAGATGAGCCGCCTCCGAGGTTCGCGTTTCATGCGGACGCGACAAATCTTACAAACGACATTTTTACTCTGAATTACAACGGCAGGGGCGAGTTCCATGTGGAACAACTGCCCTGTTGGATTACCCAGACAACGCCTCACACCCACGAGATCATCCGCTCGAATCTGCATAGGTCGCCTCTGTACGCGGGCCGAATCAAGGGTACCGGCCCACGATACTGCCCCTCCATTGAGGACAAAGTGGTTAAGTTTTCCGAGAGGAACGCCCATCAGCTCTTTCTCGAGCCGGAAGGCCGTCACACGGAGGAATATTATGTCAACGGCATCTCGACGAGCTTGCCGTACGATGTTCAGCTCGAATTTTTGCACACTATTCCCGGTTTGGAACGGGCTGAGATCATGCGGCCCGGTTACGCAGTTGAATACGACTTTTTCCCACCGACACAGCTGTTTCACACGCTGGAGACAAAGCTGATCCGCGGACTTTATTTCGCTGGGCAAGTGAACGGAACTTCGGGCTACGAAGAGGCCGCGGCACAGGGGCTGGTGGCCGGTGCGAATGCGGCCTTGAAGGTTCAACGTCGCCCACCGTTCAGGTTGGAAAGAAGCGAAGCCTACATTGGCGTATTAATCGACGACTTGGTCATCAAGGGAACTGAAGAGCCGTATCGGATGTTCACCAGCCGCGCTGAAGATCGATTGCAACTTCGGCAGGATAATGCTGATCAACGATTGACGAAGCGCGCATTTGAAACAGGCCTCGTCGATCAAAATCGTTGGATCGCTTTTCAGGAAAAGATGGACCTGCTAGACAAAGTCCGACTAGTCGCAAGACAGAGAAAAGTCAACGGCTTGCTGATTTCCCAGCTGCTGAAGCGGCCGGATTTTCATCACAAGAACCTGCCGAAGGAAATTGCTGCGCCGGCGCGGGCCGAAATCTGGGACTTAATCGAGACGGAGTTTAAGTATGAGGGATACGCCGCGCGGCAGGCCGATCAGAACCGTGAGGTTGCACGGCGAGGTTTGCAAAAAATTCCAGATGGCTTTGATTTCGGGAAAGTCATTGGGCTCAGCTCTGAGACCCGGCAAAAGCTCTCGGCGGTTCGTCCGACCTCGTTGGGTCAAGCGGCGCGGGTTAGCGGCGTTACGCCATCCGATGTAGCTATTATATCTATATGGCTTATCAAAAACAACTTACAGATGACACTTCCGTAAAATCGACAATCAACCAGAGCGCAAGCTAGAGAGGTCTCGTGTTTACGATCGGTGGTATCGCGTTGATCAGCTATTTAATTGGTTCCGTACCAGCTGGATATATCGCTGGTCGCGTCGCTGGCATCGATATTCGCAAAGTCGGCAGCGGCAATATCGGCGCGACCAACGTGCTCCGTGTTTTGGGCAAGCGTTACGGCTATCCAGTATTCCTGTTCGATTTTGTAAAGGGGACAGTTGCAGTGGAGATATCTATCTTAATCTTCAATAGCACTCACCACGCAGAGGTAAGCCGCGAACTTTGCGCGATCCTCGCGGGAGTCAGCTCTGTGATCGGACACAGTTATCCGGTGTGGCTAGGATTCAAAGGTGGCAAGGGTGTCGCAACTTCCTTCGGCGTTGTCTTTGGATTAATTCCGGTCGCGGCGCTCATCGCTGTCGTGGTTTGGCTTATGACATTCGGAACTACCCGATATGTTTCAGTCGCCTCAATGACGGCTGCCCTCGCGTTGCCGGTCACCGTGGTTGCAATGTTATATCTCAAGCAACTGAGCGGGCCAACGCTTCTCCTTTTTTCCACTTGTCTGGCAGCTATCGTGATTTGGCGACACCGCTCCAATGTTTCTCGGCTGATGAGCGGCACAGAACCGCGCTTTGAGCGAAAGTGAAACTGGAAAAGACGACAATCCTGGGCGCGGGCGGCTGGGGCACGGCTCTGTCTGTGCTTTGGGCGAAGAAGCGCCACGACATTGTGCTCTGGGGAAACAATCCGTCGCGCGTGGAGCGCCTTCGACAAGATCGGGAGAACAGCGTTTATCTTCCCGGAATAAGAATTCCGGACTCGATCGGCCTAACGAGCGATCTAAAAGATTGCGCTGCCGCGGATCTTATTGTTTTCGTCACTCCGTCGACAGCGTTGCGGGCAATCGCCACTCGTCTGCGCGAAGTTATCACGAACGATCACGCCGTGCTTCTTAGTTGCACAAAAGGAATCGAGCACGGCACCGGCATGAGGATGAGCGAGATTCTCCATGAAATTTTCCCCGGACACGCGCTAGCTGTGCTTTCAGGCCCGAATCTGGCGGTGGAAGTTTCGCGCGATCTGCCTACGGCGACGGTTTTGGCATGCAGCCAAAGTGAATATGCCGCCGAACTCCAGAACTATCTCGGCAGCGCGCGCTTTCGCATCTACACGGGCGAGGAGTTGACCGGCATCGAACTGGGCGGCGCGTTAAAAAACATCTTCGCCATCGCGGCTGGAGCGAGCGACGGCCTGGGTCTTGGCGATAATTCCAAGGCAGCGCTAATTACCCGGTCGCTCGCTGAGATGATCCGACTCGGAACGGCAATGGGCGGAAACCTACGCACTTTCTACGGTCTTAGCGGCGCTGGCGATTTGATCGCGACCTGTTTCAGTCGGCTCAGCCGTAATCGCCGCGTTGGCGAACAACTCGGCCGCGGCCAATCGCTGCCGCAAATCACTTCCTCCATGCAAATGGTGGCCGAAGGAATTCCGACGGCGAAAAGCGCCTACGAATGCGCACGCAAGCTCAGGATCGACACGCCGATCATCGATCAAGTTTACGGGCTGCTTTACGAAGGCAAAGCGCCCACGCAGGCGATGCAGGAACTGCTCGGACGCGATCAAAAAGCGGAGCGCATTTGAGGCGTGCGCTTAATTCTGGCAGAACTCTGCGATCGCTGCCGGATACAGCTCGCGCTCCGCAATTTGGATCCGCGCGTGCAAAGTTTCCGGGGTATCGTTGGGCAAAATCGGAACCTCGCGCTGCGCGATGATATCACCGTGATCGATTCCTTCATCGACATAGTGGACGGTGCAACCGGTTACTTTTTCGCCAGCGGCGAGCGCTTGTTTCCACGCTTCGAGCCCAGGAAATTTTGGCAGGAGTGCTGGATGAATATTTAAAATGCGACGTGGAAATGCCTCGAGCATCGGCGATTTCAACACGCGCATAAAACCGGCGAGGATGACGAGCTCGACGCCGGCATCGCGAAGCATCCGCACAAGTTCCATCTCGGCTTGCGGCTCCAATCGCGTGCGAAATCTACCCGGCGGCAGGTAGGCGTTTGGAATTGAGAATTCGCGCGCAATGTCCAGGATCGGCGCATCCAGGACATCCGAAATGACAACGCGCGCTTCGGCTGGCAAAACGCCTGAGCGGATGCGTTCGAGAATCGCGCGGCAATTCGTTCCTTTACCCGAACCGAGTATTCCCAGCGCAAGCGATTTCATTTTGCGAGGGTACGCAATCGTTCGAGCAAGCCCGAGGTAGAATAATCTTTTTCAAATGGAATGATGCGGACCTGTGCGCCGATTTTTTGCAGAACCGCGCGCTCCTCCGCGTTCAGTGTTTCGGAAGTGTAATCGCCGCCCTTGGCGTAAATGGCTGGCGCTGCCATCTCGATAAATCGCGTCGCGCGCACTTCGGGAAAAATTGTAACGAAGTCCACACTCTCGAGCGCCGCGAGCAATTCCGCGCGATCTCTTTCGTTGTTGATCGGGCGTCCAGGTCCTTTCAATTCGCGGACTGAACGATCGCCGTTCAAGCCCACCGCCAACGCATCGCCGCGCCCGCTCGGTCAGCGCCACCATGTCGATAATCTTCTTGTTCATTGCCTGTTCACCACAAAACGTAGCGCGCGTGGGACGACTTGAAACACCGCCGGCGCATTTCCAACCAGTTCTCCATCGACATTGAAACACATTCCAGGGCGCGACCGCACTGCGATTTTCTTAGCCCGCCGAAAAATGATCGCATTGCTGGAAAGATGCTTTCCTAAAAGCATTTCCGCCGCGAGCAATGCCATTTCCGGCGCCGGTCGCTTTACAATTAAGACCACGTCGAGTAATCCATCGCAAAGATCGGCATCCGGCGCGATGGGCAATCCACCGGCGACGAAGCGGCCATTTCCGATCACGACGTTGTAAAGCTCAATCGACAACTCTTCTTCGTCATCAAAAACCAGCTGGGTGCGATAGGCGTGCAATCTCGACAACGCTGCCGCAGCGCTCCGCACATAAGCAAGCGGTCCCCAGGTTCGTTTGATCTCAGGTGTTAATTTTTCATCGACTATCCCGCTGAACCCGCCGGCAGAGACG
>WNFB01006281.1_pt1 | contig 10653 bp, 9 predicted proteins | sample 5400501 | NCBI WGS metagenome assembly WNFB01 (sample SAMN13153341, study PRJNA577476) | soil metagenome | isolation source: 200 cm saprolite under Douglas fir tree site 2 hole 1 | place: USA:California | collected 2015-04-18 | reverse complement strand
TCCGCCCGGGCGGTAAAATCCTCATGGTCGAACCGTGGGTGACTTCGTGGTCTCGATTTGTCTACCGGCGCTTGCATCCTGAGCCGTTTCACCCTGAAGCGTCAGATTGGTCCTTCTCCACCACGGGTCCGGTCTCCGGCGCCAACGTCGCGCTGCCCTGGATCGTATTCGCCAGGGATCGCGGCAAATTCGAATCTGCTTTTCCGGAGTTGTCCCTCGAGCAGATTCGCTCTTTTCTTCCATTTCGTTACTTGCTGTCGGGCGGGGTAGCAATGCGCGGCCTGATGCCCGGCTTCACACATCCGGCGTGGGCAGGATTCGAACGATTCCTTGAATCGCAAATGCCGCGCCTCGGGATGTTCGCTTTCATCGCGGTGCGCCGCCGCTAGCGCCTGCGGGCCTGTGTTCCTCTTTTCCTCCCTGCCCAGCCGGGGAAGTTGGCGGGCACCTCCAGGACGCGCATAATTGCCGAAAAGATCCCCACAGCGCCAGCATTAACGTCATCGCCCGCTCCGGCGGCAGGCGCTGAGACCCACCCCTCCGCGTCTCTTGCCTGCCAAAGACCGCTCTTCTCTCCGAAATTAGGGCGAAAATCATTCCCTCGGGAGACCAAAGCTACGCTCCTTGCGTCAAATGGGGTACGTCGGTTCGCGGCGTTGCTCGCCGGTCGGGGGTCACAGGAAATCTTCCATTTGTGGTCATTTGAATTTAGAATGTCTGCCAGCGGATGCTCAGGTCCAACTTGCGAGAGGCGGGCTGGGAAGGCCGCCTCGGCGGCGCTCAGAAGTCCCCCGGTGCAAGGGCTAAACCGCGAAGGTTATAGTACTCCCCAAGACGAAACATTTCGTCCCGTAGGGGCGTATGTAATTTTAGACGGCGAATTACCTGACAGCGCAATAGTGTCCACGCTCGGCGGCTCCAGAGCGAAGGTTTTTCTCGGTAACGGCAAAGCGGTTCTGTGAAGGGGAATGGCAATGAAGACGTGGAAAAAGGTAGTGATCGGAGTGGTCGCCGCGGGAGTGTTGGGCGGGATCGTTCTCTACAGCATCAACCAGGCGAACAAGGGCGTGGTCACCGTCCAAACCGCCAAAGTAGCTAAGCAGGAGGCCCTGGTTTCGCTCGTCACCGCTTCAGGGGAGATCAAGCCGACTACCTACACGAACGTAACGGCCCAGGGATTCGGCAGAATCACGGGAATCCTGGTGAAGGAAGGCGACCATATTAAGAAGGGCGACAAACTCCTCCTCCAGGAGAACGTACAGGCCAACGCTGACGTTCAGGCGCAGTCCGCGGCGATCACTTCTGCGGAGTCCGGTGTGCAGGCCGCCGAAGCGAGTTACAAAGCCGCGCAGGCGGATCTTCTTTCTCAGCAGGCGAACCTCGAGAAAGCGAAGCTCGATTGGGAACGTGGACAGGGACTTTTTAAAGACGGCCTGATTCCCAAACAGGATTTTGACCAGCGCAAAACCGGCTATGACGCCGCTTTCGCCTCGGTGGAATCTTCAAAAGCCCGCGTGCAATCCTTGAATGCGCAATTCGCTCAGACGCGCTCGCAAGTGAATCAGGGCCAGGCCATGCTGGTGCGCTCTAAGGACATCCTGAGTAAGACCGCCTACATCTCGCCGATCAACGGCATCGTCAGCTACTTGCCGGTTCGCCTCGGCGAATACGTCGTGCCCGGCATTCAAAACTCCAACGGCAGCTTCCTGATGACGCTCTCCGATATGTCCGTGGTTACCGCGGAGGTGAAGGTCGATGAGACGGATATCGTCAACGTCAAGATGGGTCAGGACGCGGACGTGACCATCGACGCCGTTCCCGGAAAAGTCTTCAAGGGCAAAGTGACGGAAATCGGCTCGCAAGCTACCTTGCGAAGTTCCGGCTTGGCCACCACGCAATCCACCACCAGCACGCAAGAGGCGAAAGACTTCAAAGTGGTGGTCACCCTCGATAATCCTCCGGATAACCTGCGTCCGGGACTCTCCACCACGGCAAAGATCAAGACCGCCGAGAAGAAGGGTGTGATCGCCATTCCGATTCAAGCGCTGGCGGTCCGCACCCGAAAAGACCTCGAGGAAGCCGCCAAGAAATCGAAAGAACACGGCGGTTCTAGCGTGACTTTGGCCGCACCTCCTCCCGCCGCTCCGGGCGACCCCAAGAAGGATGAGGTGCAGGGCGTCTTCGTGGTTAACGGCAAGAAGGCCGTGTTCCGGCCGGTGGAAACCGGCATCAGCGGCGTCACGGATATCGAAATCACTAAGGGTTTGCAGCTCGGCGATGAAATCGTCGTCGGAAGTTACAAGGCGCTGCGCACGCTGAAACCCGAGGCCCCCGTGAAAGTGGACAATTCCGCGCCCAAGAAACCCGACGATCAGCAGAGCTAGCGAAGGAAGCGCTTCGAGGGAGAGATTCGAATGCCCGTCGAGACAACAGCAGCGGAATCGTACCGCGAGGATCTGGTCAGCTCCGGCGTCGTCATCAAAACGCAAGAGCTGACAAAGGTCTATGAGATGGGCGCCGAACAGGTGCACGCGCTCAGCGGCATCGACGTCGAAATTCACAAGGGCGAGTACGTTGCCATCATGGGCCCGTCAGGCTCGGGGAAATCCACGCTGATGAACTTGATCGGCTGCCTCGATTCTCCCAGCTCCGGAAAATACTGGCTCGCGGGACGCCTGGTGAGCGAACTCGACGACGACGAGCTCGCCTACATCCGAAACAAAGAGATTGGTTTCGTCTTTCAAACTTTTAATCTGCTCCCTCGCGCCACCGCGCTTCATAACGTCGAGCTACCGCTGATTTACAACGGCACGCCCGCGGAAGAACGCATCGTAAAAGCAAAGAAGGCCCTTGAAAAGGTCGACTTGATGGACCGCCTGACCCACAAGCCCAATGAGCTCTCCGGCGGGCAAAGGCAGCGCGTGGCTATCGCCCGGGCGCTCGTCAATTCGCCGTCCATCGTCCTCGCGGACGAGCCCACCGGCAACCTCGATTCGAAGACCGGCGAAGAGATCATGGCCCTCTTCGAAAACCTCTACCGCCAGGGCAACACCATCATTCTTGTCACCCACGAGCACGACATCGCGCAGCACGCCCACCGCATCATTTTTATTCGCGACGGCAAAATCGCTTCCGACGAAGCCGTCACCAAGAAGTAGCGGACAATTCGGCTCTTTCACTCCTTTTCAATCTGCCTATCCTGTTCGAACCGGCAGTGATGCCGCGTCATGTTTCCGCGTGCCTCCCTGCACGCGGGACACGCGGCGGCATCGAGAGGCGGATTCGAATGACAACAGAAACGCGGCATGTGACGCATTCAGAGACCTCTGAGACTCTGCATTTCGCGGCGCAACTCGCCAGGAAATACGTTGAGCGCATCGGCGAGCGCAGGGTCGCCCCCGCAGAAAATGATTTGCTCGGCCTTGAGAAATTCCACGAGGCATTTCCTGATGCGCCCTGCGATCCACGCGATGTTTTGAGGATGCTCGACGAATTTGGCTCCCCTGCGACCGTAGCTACGACCGGGCGGCGGTATTTCGGATTTGTCACCGGCGGAGTTCTCCCCGCAGCCCTGGGCGCGAATTGGCTCACAGGAGCTTGGGACCAGATCGCGGGGCTGCGCGTGATGTCGCCGGTCGCCGCGGAACTGGAAGAAGTTGTCTTGCGTTGGATTTGTGAAGTGCTGGGGCTCCCGGCGGAATGTGAGGGCGGACTCGTAACCTGCGCGACGACTGCGAACTTTACGGCACTGGTGGCCGCGCGCCACGCGCTGCTTGCGCGAGCGGGCTGGAACGTCGCTGACGATGGCATGTTCGGCGCGCCGCCGCTTCAAGTTGTGGCTGGCGCGGAGGTTCACGCCTCCATTCTCAAAGCTTTGAGTCTTGCCGGGTTTGGTAAAAAGCGTTTGACGCTTGTGGATGTGGATGGTCAGGGCCGGATGCGAGCCGATAAACTCCCAAGGCTTACCGGGCGCACCATTGTTTGCATCCAGGCGGGGAATGTGAATACCGGCGCATTCGACCCGGCGGCGGACATTTGTGCGGCCGCGCACGAACAGGGCGCATGGGTGCATGTCGATGGCGCGTTCGGATTGTGGGCGGCCGCCTCGCCGCGGTATAACCATTTGACCGGAGGATTCGAAAGGGCTGATTCCTGGGCCACCGACGCGCACAAATGGCCGAACGTGAATTACGACAGCGGCATTGTGCTCGTGAGGCGCGGAAAAGCGTTGCGCTCCTCGATGACCATGAGCGCGGCGTACCTCGAACCCGGCGTTCGCCGCGAACCGATGCACCACACCCCCGAAGCTTCTCGAAGAGCACGAGGCGTGGACCTATGGGCGGCGCTGAAATCCCTCGGGCGGGCAGGGCTGTGCGCGCTGATCGAGCGCACTTGCGCGCACGCCAGGCGCTTCGCAGAAGGATTGCGCGAGGCTGGATTCGAGATGCTGAACGACGTAGTTATCAACCAGGTTTTGGTCTCGTTCGGCAAAGCGGAGACGACGCAGAGAGTGATCCGCCGCGTTCAAGAAGAAGGAACTTGCTGGTGCGGTGGAACAGTTTGGCAGGGGAAAACGGCCATGCGCATTAGCGTCTCTTCATGGGCCACGAACGAAGAAGACGTAGAACGCAGCCTCGCAGCTATCGTGCGTATCGCGCGCGAGTGCCGCGCTTAGAATAGTGACTTCGCATTTGTTGCGAGCCGCGCGCCGGCTGTTGTCACCGGCTGTGCGCCGTGCTCGGCGTTTCCAGATCCGCGAAAGTTTGTGCTCTGCTGAGATAAGTCCCCGAAAAACGGTCGTGCCAGGTAAGCGTATCTTCATCCCACAGCGCCCAAAGGAATCCCAGAAAAAATGTTCCGGCGGAGATTAAGTAGCCGGCGCTCCGCAGCAGCATCTGCCGCGGCGTCGGCGGTTCGCCCGAAAAGCTCGCGACCTGCAAGTGGCGGAACATCATTCCGGGGGTGGTGCCGCCGAATACGGTGAACAGCGCGAAGTACTGCAAATAGACAATCACGAACGTCGCGGCGTACACCGCCGCGCTGAGTTTGCTCAATGTGAATTGTCCCCCGAGCGAACCGAAAAGCGCGAGAAATCCGCCGTAAGCGAAGAGCAGACAGCCGGCATCAATCAGTGCCGCCAGCCGCCGGTCATCCATGGACGCAACGCCGAACAAGCCGGAAGGCGTAATCCGTTCTTCTGGTGCAGGAGCTTGTCCGGCTGCCGGGTCGGTATCGGGAGGAAGCGAGACGTCGATGACCATTCGCGCGTCTTCCCGGGCTGCCGCGCTGCGCCCGATGGCGATCGTGAATGCAAAGTCTTCCTTGGAGCGCGGCTCGTCGACGGCGATACAAGCTCGCGCGGGCGCGTCTTCCTCGGAATCCTCAAAGGAAAAGTGCGACTGGGCGAGATTGGGCGCGAGTTTTCGGCGTCGCGCGCGGTATGCATGGAGTCGCTGCGCGAGCTCGCCGCGCCAGGCCGGATCCGCATCAATTCGATGCGGGTTTACGGACTCTTCGGTGTCCAGACACACAGCAAGATTTCCCCGCGTGCGAGGAGCAACGATCTCCGTTGAATCAGAGGAGTCCACAGTAAGAATGGAATCGCAGAAACTACAGACGCGTTCGCTCGAAGGCTGTACCGCGCCACACTGCAAGCATGTTTTTGTCACCGGTGCGTTTTGCGCTGCGGACGCTTCCACTCCGGCGAGGAGTGACCGTTCGAATCATAGCATGAGAGGCAAAAGTCAAGCGCAGAATGGGGCGTCTCTGTGGCGAATCAGGCAACAGGTTTTGGAGGGAGCAAGCCCGCGGCGAAGACCGCTAACCACCCATCTGTTGGGCGAACATCTCCCGGCTGAAAGCAATCCGGCGGTCTAGAGCCACCGCGGCAAAATAGGCGCACTGCGCGCGCTCCATTTCGGTCCACGCCCGAAGCGCAGGTGCCAGGCGGGCGACGCTACTGCGCAGGAAGCTCAGCAACTGGAAGTAGGCCCCGATGGCCTGGATGCCGTTGCGATCATCTGGGCGCTCGGGGCACAAATGCAGCAGCTGCACGACCCGGGCAAAATCGTCACCCGTGGTCATGCTCTTGATTCCCGTGACATCCCGCACTTCTTCGGAAAGGGGCTGCTTCCTCGAAGCTGCGATCAGCGAACGGCAATAGGACACGAAGAACTGCAGCAAAGCAGCCACTGAGAGCACGAGGATAAGTGCGGCCATCATCGCGGGATCACCGCTAGGCGCGCAGGAGCGAGGCGCGCCTCCTCAGGTACCCGCCAGAAGGTGTGAGCCCATGCCAGCGGCAGCAGAATCCCAAGCGTCGGAACCAAATAGGTTCTGGGCCAGTCGAGGTTGGGAAATAGATTGCGCAGCGCATAGGTGGCAGCAAAAGCGCTGAAATACACACCCAAAGAGAGCACGAACTGGATCACTCGAGTCCGCGTCTCGCGGAGCTTCAGTATGGCTCCCCAGAGGACAAACGTCAGAACCAGACCGACAAAATAGAGATTCTGCGACAGCTCGAACACGAAGTGACTCAGCATCTTGGAGGAGGATTGCTGTACTACCGCGTAGGAAAAGAGAGCCGTTCCTCCCAGCAATAGCACCGCGCCCAGGCGGACGTACCTTTCCGCCTTCATCTCATCCAAGATCAGTGCGTAGAGACTAATCACCGCAAAATACAAAAGAATCGTGAGGAGCGCGTCCGAGTAAAAATAAAAATACGCGAATTCACGCGAGCTGAATCCGAAGTGCTTCAGTATCTGGAAGCGGCCAATTTCAGCGAAGAGGGTGGCCGCCATGTACAAATTCAGCAAAATATAGCGGCGGAAGGATTGCCTTGCGAAGGCGCACACCAATACGCTAGCTTCTAGAAGGATTCCCAGCGACCAGAACAAATATTGCGTGGGACCGAGCACAAAGTCCTTTTCTGCGCCCTGGTCCAACCTGCGGCCGATCTATGCCGCTGAAGGTTAAGCTACTTATTTCCAGGGCGCTGGTGGCGCCGGGCCTGCACCGTTCTTCCACGGATTCGGTGGACACGGCCCTGCACCATTCGCCGTCAAGGCTGCATTATTGCCGCTTGCCGTGACGAGAGTTTTCAAGCCCATAGCCCCTGTCAAAACGAGCATGACAAGGAAGACTAGTGCGAGTTTTCTGGACATTATGCCTCCGAGGTAAGTTACCCCGTAGGCAGTCTATATGTAACTACATCAATGTCAAGCAGCTCGCGCTACGAACTTGTTCCGTATCAGTACATACCAAACCAACCGAGGCCTTCGATAGACGTTCGCCTATCGGTACCGCGGCCTGGTTCACTGCACGAGTAGGGTAGGTTTTGGCACTTCTAGGGTCAACGGTACGGAAGTACTATACGGATTGGGACTCTTGGATACCTGTGACCTTCCAGCCGGGCTGCCGTAGATCGTTGGGATTGCGCTAAAATTCGCTCCCCATCAGCAGTTCCCGTCCGGTAAGAAACGCGATTCATGCGGTTTTCACTCCGTGTGAGTGCTTGACACATTTGCAGAGGAATCCGTAGCATGGAAAATTGCTGTTGTGCCGGCGTAGCTCAGTGGCAGAGCGAGGGTCTCATAATCCCTAGGCCGTGGGTTCGATTCCCCCCGCCGGCACCAAAGATCCGTCTTCTTCGCTTTTGGGAAGGTCCCACGAAACGCCCGAACTCGAGGTCCTTGAGGCGTCTAGACTTGTGTCCGCGCCGCCTTTTCCTCGGGTAAAATGTGCCAATCATGGAGCCGGGAATGCGCTTTGTATCCTGCGCTGGACAGTCGCGCCGATTTGGGCGGAGTGCGCGTTGACGCGGCCGCAGATCCCACGACGCGATTGGCTCCGGCGATTCGGAGCGTTCGCCGGGCTCGCCCCATTCGGATTGGCCGCCTGCCATTCGACGCACTCCTGGCTGGATCCACACCAGCAGCCACAGAAGGAACGCCCGCCTGCGCGGCCCGAGCAAGCGCCCCTGTTCGCAAGCGATCCGGCAGAATACCGATTCAGCGTTGAAGAAGATGCGTTCCTGGAGGAGGTGGAACGAGCTTGCTTCCGGTACTTTTGGGAAGCGACAAATGCGCACACCGGACTGATTAAGGACCGCAGCCAGGCGGACGGGCCGGACGCGCGCGCGGTGGCGAGTATCGCAGCGAACGGATTCGGGCTGACCGCGCTCTGCATTGCGGACCGGCGCGGCTGGGAAGATGGGAAGAAAATCCGCGAGCGAGTGCGAAATACACTGCGTTTCGCGGCTGAGCGGCTGGCGCAGGAGCACGGATTTTTCTTCCACTTCCTAAATATGAATACGGGCGACCGCCAGTGGGAGTGCGAGGTTTCATCCATCGACAGCTCGATTTTTTTGTGCGGGGCGCTGGCGTGCCGCGCGTATTTCGATGACGCGGAGATCCGCGAGCTGGCGACGAAACTCTATGAGCGAGTGGATTGGACGTGGCTGCTGCAAGGCGGCAAGACGCTTTCGATGGGATGGAAACCGGAGAGTGGATTCCTGAGAGCCCGGTGGGACACTTACAACGAACTGATGATGATTTACCTGCTGGGATTGGGCTCGCCGACGCACCCGCTGCCAACGGAAACCTGGGATGCGTGGGCGCGGCCGATCTTTGAGTTTGAGGGAATGCGATATATCGGAGCGCGGGCGCCGCTCTTTGTGCATCAGTTTTCGCACGCGTGGTTTGATTTCCGCGGGAAGCGCGACAAGTATGCGAATTACTTTCAGAATTCGGTGAACGCGACGAAAGTCCACAAGCTCTGGTGCCTCAGGCTGGCGAAGCAATTTCCCGATTACAGCGAAGATTTGTGGGGCATCTCCGCCTCGGATTCGGTGCATGGCTACCAGGCATGGGGAGGACCTCCGCCGATGGGTCCGATCGACGGCAGCGTCGTGCCGTGCGCGGCGGGCGGCTCGCTGGCGTTCCTTCCCGGGGAAGCGATTCGGGTGCTGCGGACGATCCGGGAAAAGTTCGGGAAGAAGGCGTGGCGAAGATATGGGTTCGTCGATGCATTCAATCCGCTGAAGAATTGGTACAACCCGGATGTGCTGGGGATCGACCTGGGGATCACGCTGCTGATGGCAGAGAATGCGCGGACGGGTTTCGTGTGGGAGCAGTTCATGAAGAATGACCCCGTGCGGCGCGCGATGGAGCGGGCGGGGTTCCACGCGGAGTGAGGCGCTCTGACGCAAGGAAAAGACGAACCGGCGAGCGAAGAAAGTGTAGCAAGCTTTCTTGGGTTGAAAGATGTGTCCCCCATCCCCCTATGTTTTTCGTAAGAGCGGATTCTAAAGGACTTACGGGACGAACTGTCCGTAAGAGCGGATTCTAAAGGAGTTAGCGGATTTCTAGGCCTTCGGCTCGCTGAAGGCGGAACGAGAGGGGGTACACCCCCCATGTTTTCGTAAGAGTGGCAGGGAAAGGACTTACGGGAGGGGGTGTCTGTAAGAGTGGCAAATAAAGGACTTACAGGCGGCGTTTTTCTGCAAAAGCGCTGGTTTCTCGTAAGAGTGGCAAGGAAAGGACTTAGCGGCCAAATTCCGAAATTGGAAAGTCGAAACTCGAAAATGGGCAGAGGGAGATGAGCAGGGGAGGACGGAAGAGGGTGGCACTGATCGGGTTTTTTGCCGACGATCACGAGATATATTACCGCAGGTATGTCAAGGTTGTCAAGTCCATTTTCACAAATCATTGAAGGGAAAGGGGATAGGAAAGGCAGTGGCGAGTGGCGAGTGGCGAGTGATGAGTGGCGAGAGCGGAACACGGGGAACGATGATCGGCAGTTGAAGGGAAGAGCCTCGGAGAGGAATCTCCGCACGCGCGTTCCGCGGCTGCGGAGAACTAAGGTAAAGGGAATCAAGGAATCGGTTCAAAATCGACAAGAGCGCCGAGCCGTGCGTGGGGTGATAAAAGAGGGCTCAAGAAACGCACCCTTGAAAGGCACAAGCGTTACGTCGGCCCCACCTGCCTGGGCCGCCCCGAATTCTCTCAGCGCGTAAAGGGTACGCCGCCCGCCATGAACATTCTAATAGATTTACGCATTATAGACGTACTATAAGCGGACTGAGCCGCCACTGCTGCTTGGGAGGTGCCCTCTGTCTATAGATGAGTTGTTTGACCTTGCAAGAAATGGAAAAGAGGAAGTTCAAGACGACTGGATGCCTGCGACCTCGGTTCGGCCGATCATTTTTGATGACCCTGCATTAGTTTGGCTTGAACGCTTTGGCGAGATAAATGGTTTCAAACCAGAGGAGTCGCCCTACGATTTTCTGAAATTCATTGCCGCGAAGGGGCGGCAGTTTGAAGAAAAATGGATTGCTGAACTGGCATCTGCGGCCGTCGTGGTGTGCGTCCAAGATTACGAGGTCCGGTCTCTCGGGAAAGTCCTTGAAACCATGGGACATCTATACGCACGACAGCCTGTAATTGCCAAGCCCGCTCTATGGTGGGGGTCGGAACGCGTTTATGGAGTCCCAGATCTCGTCGTGCACACGTCATGGCTTGAAGAAAAGTTTCCAAAGCTATTTAGTCAATACGAGAAAAATGCAATCGCAGCGAATCTTCCTTCTACAGGGAAACCGGGCCATTACCTTGTGTTCGACATCAAGTTTACTACTGGCCTGGATGGGTCTGACAA
>WNFB01008444.1_pt1 | contig 10655 bp, 12 predicted proteins | sample 5400501 | NCBI WGS metagenome assembly WNFB01 (sample SAMN13153341, study PRJNA577476) | soil metagenome | isolation source: 200 cm saprolite under Douglas fir tree site 2 hole 1 | place: USA:California | collected 2015-04-18 | reverse complement strand
TTGTCGCGCGTGGTCTCGATGTACGGGGTGCCGCCCTGGGCGAGCTGACGGGCGCGGTAGGTGGCCGCGAGCGTCAATTGGAAGCGGTTGGGGATTCTTTTCAGACAATCTTCGACGGTGATGCGTGCCATGGGTCCTCTACAAGTCTAGCGAAATGTTTTGAAGATTTCCGGGTGCTTTGCGCTCTGGCGGGATAAGGTCAATCGGCTCGCGTGCACGATCGCTGCAAGATCCCGCCGGGCTTCTTCGAACTCTTTGTTAATAATAACATAATCGAACTCCCCGACGTGGCTTATTTCCTCGCGCGCGTCCTGCAATCGCCGCTGGATCGCCTCCTCGGTGTCCTGGCCTCGCCCCCGCAGCCGGCGTTCGAGCTCCGGCAGCACCGGGGGCGGCGGAAGGATGAAGATGCTTATCGCGTCGGGGAAGGCCTTGCGGACCTGCCGGGCGCCCTGCCAATCGATTTCGAGCAGGATGTCCAGGCCCTTGGCGCGCGCTTCGCCGATCCACTTGCGCGAGGTGCCATAGCGGTTTCCGTGCACGTCCGCCGATTCGAGGAACTCGCCGCGCTCGAGCATCGATTCGAAGGTCTTGCCGGAGACGAAATGGTACTCGCGCCCGTTCACCTCGCCCGCGCGCGGCGGCCGCGTGGTAAAGGAGACCGAGAGCGCAAGCCGCTTGTCCTCGGCGAGCATGGCGCTCACCAGGGACGATTTGCCCGCGCCGGAGGGCGCCGAGACGACGAAAAGGTTGCCGGTCATCGCACTCACGAATGAGGGATATCTCCCCTTATGCTTCCTTAAGTTAGCAGGCTGTTGAAAAACGCTTCCCGCTTGAAAATCGAATTCTGCGCAAATCGAGTTTCAGAGGGAAGCGTTTTTCTACGGCCTCCAATTTAGGGGATCCCAAGGGGGCGTAGCCCCCTTTTTCAACGACCTGTTGGAGCGGCTGCCGTCGGTTTTGCGACGGCTCGTTCATTCGATATTCTGAATTTGCTCGCGCATCTGCTCGATCAGCAGCTTGAACTCGAGGCTCGCGTCGGACAGGTCCTTCGACACCGACTTCGAGCCGAGCGTGTTGGCCTCGCGGTTGAGCTCCTGCATCAGAAAGTCCAGGCGCTTGCCGACCGTCCCTCCGGCCCTGACGACGCGGTGCACCTCCTCGAGGTGCGCTCCCAGGCGATTCAGCTCCTCTGCGACGTCCGCCTTTACGCCGAAGAGCGCGATCTCCTGGCGGATGCGCTCCTCGTCCGCGCCACCCAGGACCTCGCGAAGACGCGCGGCGAGCTTTTCCTCGTAGGCGGCGATCGCCTCGGGGAGCCTCGGCTGGATCGAAACGAGCAGCGATTTGAGGCGCTCCGCGCGCTCGAGGAGCATCTTGCCGAGCTTTTCGCCCTCGCGCGAGCGCGTCGCCGCGAACTCCTCGAGGAGCTCGCGCACCAGCGCCACGCAGGCCTCGCGCAGGAGCGCCGAGCGGTCGTCGCCGAGAACGCCGGGCCAGTGCAGCGCTTCGCCTACCCGCAGCGGCTGCGCTTCGGGGATCGCCGTTCGCACCTTGCGCGACGCCTCCGCCAGCGCGGCGAGCAGTCCCTCGTTCACGCTGATCTGCGGCGCGGCGCCCGCGGGCGGAGTGACCGAGACCCGGCATTCGACCTTGCCGCGCCCCACGCGCGCCTGGATGAGCTCGCGGAGCATCGGCTCCGCGGCGCGCAGCTCGTCGGGCAGCCGGAACTGAACGTCCAGAAAACGGCCGTTGACGCTTTTCAGCTCCGCCGCGAGCGAGGCGACCGGCAAGTCTCGGGTCGCCGCCGCGTATCCGGTCATGCTGCAGATCATCGATCGAGATTTATGAGGCCGTATAATGCCGGCGGCCATTTTTGAAAACGCCGCTATCATAACGGTTACAAACGCCGCGCCGCTACCCCTTTAATGCCTCAGCAGGCCAATCAGCCGTTGCCCGACGGCTATCAGCTCGAGAGCTACCGCATCTCGAGCGTGCTCTCGTGCGGCGGTTTTTCCATCGTCTATCTCGCCTACGACGACAACGACCATCCGGTCGCGATCAAGGAATATCTTCCGAGCCAGCTCGCCTTGAGAAAGGAAGGCGACGCGCTGCCCTCGATCGCCGAGGAGAACCTCGCCACGTTCCGCTACGGCATGAAGTGCTTCTTCGAGGAAGGCCGCTCGCTCGCGGGGCTGTCCCATCCCAACGTGGTGCGCGTGCTGAATTTCTTTCGCGCCAACGAGACCGTGTACATGGTGATGCGCTACGAGCGCGGGAGGACCTTGCAGGAGCACATCCAGGCCCGCCGCCGCGGCGCCGTCAAGGAAAGCTTCATCCGCCACGTGTTCTCGCTGCTCTTGAACGGCTTGCGCGAAGTGCACTCGAACAAGCTGCTTCACCTGGACATCAAGCCCGCCAACATCTACATCCGCAACGACGGCACGCCGCTGCTGCTCGACTTCGGCGCCGCGCGGCAGACGCTCATGCAAGGGGGCCTGCGCCTGAATCCGATGTATACGCCGGGCTTTGCCCCGCCCGAGCAGTACAAGAACCGCGATCTGCTCGGGCCGTGGAGCGATTGCTACGCGATCGGCGCGAGCATCTTTGCGTGTCTTGCAGGAATGGCGCCGCAGCCGGCCGACCAGCGCCTGGAGAAGGACCGCTACGTCTCGGCGACCAAGGTGTGGAACGGCAAGTATTCCCGGCAACTGCTCGAGACGATCGACTGGTGCCTGGAGCTCGATCACCTGAAGCGGCCGCAGAGCGTGTTCGCGCTCCAGAAAGTGCTGCTGCGCGAAAAGGAACCCGAAGTGCACCGCAAGAGCTCGCTCGCCCAGAGCCTTCGGCGGGTCTGGCTGAAAGTGTCCGGGCGATGAGATTCTCGATCTTTCAGGAGAGCCGCAAGGGAACGCGCGAGTCGAACCAGGACCGCGCCGGCTACGCGTACTCCCGCGACGCGCTGCTGATGGCGCTTGCCGACGGCATGGGCGGACATCTGCACGGGGAGGTCGCCTCGCACATCGCGGTGCAGCTCCTCACCGAGGCGTTCCGGCGCGAAGCCAAGCCCAAGCTCGCCGACCCGTTCGGTTTTCTGCAGAAGAGCATCATCGACGCGCACTTCGCGCTCGGCGATTACGCCAAGGCGCGCAGGCTCGTCGAGTCGCCGCGCACCACCTGCGTCGCCTGCGTGGTGCAGGATTCGACCGCCTACTGGACCCACGTGGGCGACTCGCGGCTCTATCACGTGCGCGAGGGGCGGATCCACGCGCAGACCCGGGATCATTCCCGGGTGCAGATGCTGGTCGACCAGGGCCGCGTGCGGGAGGAGGCGGTCGCGGCGCATCCGGACCGCAACAAGATTTTCAACTGCATCGGGTCGAGCACGCTCCCGCAATTTGATCAGTCGAAGCCGACCCCGTTGCGCGCCGACGACACCCTGATCCTGTGCACCGACGGCTTTTGGGGTCCGCTCACGGGAAAGCTCATCACGGGTGTGTTGCTGAAGAGCGACATCATGAAGGCGATCCCGGAGCTCCTGGATCTGGCGGAGCAGCGCGCCGGCGGGGATTGCGACAACCTTTCGGTCGTGGCGATGACCTGGGCCGAGACCCATCGGCGCGCAGCGGCGGGCGAAGTGTCGACGCAGACGCTGGAGGCGGGCGGCATCAGCACGCAGCTCGGGGATTTCAGCAAGGCGGACCACAGCGAGCTCACCGACGAGGAGATCGAGCGCGCCATCGAGGAGATTCGCGCGGCGATCCGCAAGCATACGCCGCAAAAACCCTGATGAGGCCCTCGAAACGCCGTCCCGACCAGCTCCGCGAGGTGCGGTTCGATAGGGGATTTACGCGGCACGCGGAGGGCTCGGTGCTGGTCGCTTTCGGGGACACGCGAGTGATCTGCACGGCGAGCGTCGAGGAGGGCGTGCCGGGGTTTCTCAAGGGCCGCGGCCAGGGCTGGGTGACCGCCGAGTACGGCATGCTGCCGCGCTCGACCCACAGCCGCACGGATCGCGAGGCGGCGCGCGGACGGCAATCGGGGCGCACCCAGGAGATCCAGCGCCTGATCGGCCGTTCCTTGCGTGCCGTGACCGACCTCGCCAAGCTCGGCGAGCGCACCGTGAAGCTCGACTGCGACGTGATCCAGGCGGACGGGGGGACGCGCACCGCGAGCGTCACCGGGGCGTTTGTCGCCTTGCACGATGCCATGGGGACGCTGCTGGAGCGCGGGGTCCTCTCGGCCTCACCGATCCGCGATTTCGTCGCAGCCGTGTCGGTGGGCCTGTACGAAGGCGTCGCGGTCCTCGACCTGGACTACGCCGAGGATTCGGGCTGCGATACCGACATGAACGTGGTGATGACGGGCGCAGGCGGCTTCGTCGAGATCCAGGGTACGGCCGAAGGCGAGCCCTTCTCCACGGCGCAGATGGACGCTCTGATTGCGCTGGCGAAGCAAGGAATCGCCGAACTGATCGCGAAACAGAAGGCCGCACTCGGGCTCTCCTGATTTCCCCTCCTCTTATGAGGAGGGGTGCCCGCGCAGCGGGCGGGGTGGTTGGATTTGAAGCCGCACCTGGTTCGTCAACTCTTGTCGCAGACGAGCGTTGACCGTGAATGGCTCTCGTTCATAATATTGCGCGACTGAAACCGCGCCGCCGGGAACTTCGACGACGACTCACTATCGCGGAAGCGCGCCTGTGGAACCATCTCAAAGACCGGAGGCTGCGTGGCAGGAAATTCCGGCGTCAGCACAGCGTCGGGCCCTATATTCTGGACTTCTACTGTCCAGGAGAAAGGCTCGCAGTGGAGTTAGACGGCGCGGCTCACGATCATGAGGCTGCGCAAAACCGTGATTCCCTCCGCACGCTGTTCCTCCAAAGCGCCGGAATCCGGCTGATCCGATTCGAGAATCGTCAAGTCATTGAGAACCTCGAGGGAGTTCTGGCAGTCATTGCACGACAATTCATGATTATGTGACCACCCCGGCGGCCTCCGGCCGCCACCCCTCCTCATTCGAGGAGGGGAAGGTCATGCCTCGCGGGTTTAAAATGGATGCGTGAAAAAACTCGTGCTCGCCTCCTCCAATCCGGGGAAGCTCCGTGAGTTCGAGGCGCTCCTTGCGCCGCTAGGGATGGAAATCGTCCCGCAGTCCAGTTTGCGCGTGGCGGAAGCGGACGAGCCGCACGGCACCTTCGTCGAGAACGCGCTTGCCAAGGCGCGCCACGCGAGCCGGCGCACCAAGCTCCCCGCGCTCGCAGACGATTCGGGCATTTGCGTGGGGGCGCTCGGCGGGGAGCCCGGCGTGCACTCGGCGCGGTTTGCCGGCGCGCCGAGGTCCGACGCACGCAACAACGAAAAGCTGGTTGAAATGCTCGCCGACAAGGACAACCGGCGCGCGCACTACTACTGTGTGATCGTGCTCATGCGCCACTCGGAAGATCCCGAGCCGATCATCGCCGAAGGGAGCTGGGCGGGCGAGATCATCGCGGAGCCGCGCGGCGAGAACGGCTTCGGCTACGACCCGCATTTTTTTCTGCGGGACCTCGGAAAAACCGCCGCGGAGCTCGATCCGGGCGAGAAAAATCTCCTCAGCCACCGCGGCAAGGCGCTGCGGCGGCTGCTCGCGAAGTTGAAGGAGGGCGTCCAGCGATGAGCGTCGCCTTCGCGCCGTCTCCTTCCGGAGTGCGCCTGGCGCAGCTCCCGCCGCTTGCGCTCTACGTTCACATTCCCTGGTGCGTAAAGAAGTGTCCGTACTGCGATTTCAATTCCCACCAGGCCAAGGGGGATGTCCCCGAACGGGCTTACGTCGAGGCGCTCGTGACCGATCTGGAGCTCGCGCTTCCGGACGTATGGGGGCGGCGCGTCTACAGCGTCTTTTTCGGCGGCGGCACGCCGAGCCTGTTTTCCGCCGCGGCGATCGAGACGCTGATCGCGGCGTTCCGCGCGCGGCTGCCGCTCGCCGCCGATTGCGAGATCACCCTGGAGGCGAATCCCGGAACTTTCGAGGCTGAAAAATTCCGCGGCTATCGCGAGGCCGGCGTGAACCGCCTTTCGATCGGCATCCAGAGCTTCAATCCCAAGCATTTGAAAGCGCTCGGCCGCATCCACGACGACAAGGAAGCGCGCCGCGCGATTGAGATCGCGAAAGCCTCTTTCGAGAACATCAACCTCGATCTCATGTATGCGCTGCCGCAGCAGACGCCCACGGAGGCGCTCGCCGATGTCGAAGCCGCTCTCGAGGCCGACACGGCACACCTGTCTTTCTACCATCTCACGATCGAGCCGAACACGCTTTTCCACCGGCATCCGCCGAAGTTGCCGGAGGAGGATACGGCGGCGGGGATGCAGGACATGATAGTCGCGGCGCTGGGAGAGGGCGGCTACGTCCACTACGAGACCTCGGCCTGGGCGAGGCCCGGGCGCGAATGCCGCCACAATCTCAACTACTGGCGCTTCGGCGACTACCTCGGCATCGGCGCGGGCGCCCACAGCAAGCTGAGCTTTCGCGATCGCGTTACCCGGGCCGTGCGCTGGAAGCAGCCCAGGGAGTATCTCCAGCGCGTCGCCGAGGGCCGCCCGGCGCAGGAAAGCCACGAGGTCGAGCGCGCCGACCTCGCGTTCGAATTCATGATGAACGCGCTGCGCCTGCCCGAGGGCTTTCCGGTCGGCTCGTTCGTCGAGCGTACGGGCCTGCAGATCGCCGTGGCAGAGAAGCCGCTTGCACAAGCCGAGGCGCGCGGGTTGATCGTCCGCGACCACGAACGCATCCGGCCGACTGATTTGGGACAGCGCTTCCTGAACGATCTGCTGCAGCTGTTTCTGCCTCGCTAATCCTAGGACTTCTCGGTAGTGTTCCCGGTGAACGGGAGTTACGACTCCGCCGTCCATCGACGACAGGGCGGGACTTTGTTCTCCCGGCGTTGGATATTTGCCGCGCCGGCCACCGAACCCCACCTGAAGGTCCGCGGCGTTCCACGGCGTCGGCTTAAGCGCTTCGTTGCTCGCTACTTTTTACCCGCCGTGGTGGCTTCGTAAACGACGATGAGCATGCCGACGACGAAGACGACCACTGCTGTAACAACGGCCCATACCATTAGAGTTTCTCCAATTGCGCTATGCTACTTGCGACATGGTTTAATTCTAGCTCACAATTGTTTTGACGCCCAAGCTCAGCGATACCCCATGATCAAGGTGCCAAAGATTTCCTAAACACAAGGTCCCACACCCGATGCCCGAGTCTTAGGCCGCGGGTTTCGAATTTCGTCTCGGGCCGCGAGCCCGCGCTGGCAAAGTCCGAAGCCGTGTTAGTAAGCGAAGGCTCGGACAAGAACACATCAAGCATCTGCCGGGCGTAGTCCTCCCAATCGGTGCAGGCGTGCACCGTGGCTTCGCGCTTCATCCTCGAAGCGAGCAGCGCGAGGAACGGCGGCTGGATCAGGCGCCGCTTGTGATGGCGCTTTTTCGGCCAGGGATCGGGAAAGAAAATGTGCACGCCGTCGAGTGCGGCAGGGGAAATCATGTGGCGCAGCACGTCGACCGCGTCGTGCTGGATGACGCGCACGTTCTCGAGATGCAGCTCGGCGATTCGTTTCAGGAGACTTCCCACACCGGGGGTGTGCACTTCGACGCCCAGAAAGTCCTTTTCAGGATGTTGCTGCGCGATTGCCGCGGTGGTCTCGCCCATGCCGAAGCCGATCTCGAGAATCTTGGGCGCCGCGCGGCCGAACACGCGGTCCAGATCAAGGGCGACGAGGGAGAACGGGACGCCATATACCGGCAGGAGGTCGGCGTGGGCGCGGCGCTGCGCGTTCGAGATGCGCCCCTGGCGCAAGACGAAACTGCGGATCGGACGGCGTTCCTGCAAGGAAGCGGGTTACGCGACCTTCGGAGAGATCAGGCCCGAGGCCGGCGAGCTGGGGCTGGCGGAGTAGAGCTTCTTCGGCATGCGGCCGGCGAGGAAGGCTTCGCGCCCGGCCTCGACCGCTTTCTTCATCGCCCGCGCCATCAGCACCGGGTTCTGCGCGCGGGCGACCGCGGTGTTCATGAGCACCGCGTCGCAGCCGAGCTCCATGGCGATCGCGGCGTCGGAGGCCGTGCCCACGCCCGCATCGACCACCACCGGCACCTTGGCGTGGTCGATGATGAGCTGCAGGTTCCAGGGATTGAGAATGCCCATGCCCGAGCCGATCAGCGAGGCGAGGGGCATGACCGCGACGCAGCCGAGCTCTTCGAGCTGCCGGGCGATGATCGGGTCGTCGCTCGTGTAGACCATCACCTTGAAGCCTTCGCGCACCAGTGTTTCGGCGGCCTTGAGCGTTTCGACGATGTTCGGATAGAGCGTGTCCGGGTCGCCCAGCACTTCGAGTTTCACCAGCTCATGGCCGTCGAGCAGCTCGCGCGCAAGGCGCAGCGTGCGCACGGCGTCATCGGCGTTGTAGCAGCCGGCGGTGTTGGGAAGAATCGTAAACCTGCTGGGCGGCAGCGCCTCGAGGAGCGACGGCTCGTTCGCGTTCTGGCCGATGTTGGTGCGGCGGATGGCGACGGTGACGATCTCGGCGCCGCTCGCTTCCACCGCGCGGCGCGTCTCGTCGAAATCGCGGTACTTCCCGGTGCCGATCAGAAGCCGCGAGCGATAGGCTCGGCCGGCGATGAGAAGCGGATCGGCGATCTCCTCCGCGAGGCGCGTCGGGGCGTTCATCGCCTAACCCCCTCCGACGGCGACGACGATTTCGAGCGCGTCGCCGTCCGCAAGCCGCGTTTGCGCGTAGCGGCTGCGCGGAACGATCTCGCCGTTTTTTTCCACGGCGACGCGCTTGCCCGAGAGCTCGAGCGCTTCGAGGAGCCGCGCCACGTTTGCGCCGGGCTCGAAACGCTGCACCTGACCGTTGACGGAGAGCTGGATCACTTTGAAACCCCACGGACGAGCGGGTAAAATCATCTTATCATGCGGGTGTAGTTCAATGGTAGAACGAAAGCTTCCCAAGCTTAAGACGAGGGTTCGATTCCCTTCGCCCGCGCGTGAACGCCTACTATCGATATCAGCTCGAGCACGAGAACGAAATCCTCGCACCCGGCATTGCGTTCGCGCTGGTCAGGAAGCTCCTGCGGCTCAACACGCTCGCTCCCGCTCAAGCCCGGGTCGAAGTGATCCTGCTCTCACGCAACACCGCCGACACGGGAATGCGCATCATGAACTCGATCGAGCATTACAAGCTCGAGATCTCGCGCGCGGCCTTCACCGGCGGGGAGAACACCTATCCCTACGTGCCGGCCTTCGATGCGCACCTGTTCCTTTCGGCGAACCCCGTCGACGTGCGCAAGGCGCTGGATGTGGGGCACGCCGCCGCGACCATCCTGCCTTCCAACGTCGGGCAGAACGTCGAGGCGACCGAGGAGCTGCGCATCGCGTTCGACGGCGACGCGGTGCTGTTCTCCGACGAGGCGGAGCGCGTCTACAAGCGCGAGGGCCTCGAAGCCTTCACCGCGAGCGAAGTCACCGCCGCCAAGGAGCCTTTGTCCGGCGGGCCTTTCAAGAGTTTTCTCGCGGCGCTGCACCGCATCCAGTCGGAATACCCGGCCGACCGCGCGCCGATCCGGACCGCCCTGGTGACCGCGCGCAGCGCGCCCGCGCACGAGCGCGTGGTGCGCACGCTGCGCGCCTGGAACATCCGCATCGACGAAGCCCTCTTTCTGGGCGGGCTGGACAAGGGCCCGTTCCTGAAGGCTTTCGGCGCGGACATCTTTTTCGACGACCAGCGCGGCCACTGCGAGTCGGCGAGCCGGCACGTCGCGACCGGGCACGTGCCGTTCGGCGTGGCCAACGAATAGGGAGTGCGCATGAAAGTCCTCAAATACGTGTTGCTCGCAGTCGGCGGCGTCGTGGCGCTCGTCCTGCTCGCCCTCGCCGTTGTCGTCGCCATTTTTGACCCCAACAGGTACAAGCCCGAGATCACTGCGGCGGTAAAGGACAAGACCGGGCGCACGCTTGCGATCGAAGGCAATCTCAGGTTGACAGTCTTTCCGAGCGTCGGCGTCGCCGTGGGGAAGACGTCCCTGTCCGAGCCCGACAGCAGCAGGATCTTCGCCCGCATCGACGAGGCCAGAATGTCGCTCGCGCTCCTGCCGCTGTTTTCCAGGAAGGTGGTGGTCGACCGCGTCACGCTCTCGGGGCTGACCGCGGATCTGGTCAAGCACAAGGACGGAAAGACCAATTTCGACGACCTGTTGAACGCACCCGGGGAGGCAGCAGCTCCGCCGCCCCGGTCCAAGCCGGCGCCCAAGCCGGCACCACAGGCTGGAGCGGTGCGCCTGGACATCGCCGGGATTGAGATCCGTTCGAGCACCGTTGCCTGGCGCGACGATTCGAGCGGCACCCGGCTCAAAGCGAGCCTCGCCGAGTTCAGGACCGGGCGCATCGCGAGCGGCGTGCCGGGAAAGCTCTCGCTTGCGGCGAAGATCGAGGGAACGAAGCCGCGCGTCGACCTCCAGATCAAGCTCTCGAGCGGCTACCGCCTCGATTTCGAAAAGCAGAAATTCGCCCTGTCGGGGATCGACCTCAGGCTGTCGGACGAGAGTGCGGGAGCGAAGGCTTCCGGGACCTCGCTTAAAGGCGACGCGGAGATCGATCTTGCACCGCAGTCGATCCGGTTCGAT
>WNFB01006280.1_pt1 | contig 10655 bp, 9 predicted proteins | sample 5400501 | NCBI WGS metagenome assembly WNFB01 (sample SAMN13153341, study PRJNA577476) | soil metagenome | isolation source: 200 cm saprolite under Douglas fir tree site 2 hole 1 | place: USA:California | collected 2015-04-18 | reverse complement strand
CCATCAATCGGGGCAAGGATGTGCAGCGCGTAATGCCTCTGATCAAAGCGCGCGAGCAAGTGGATCCCGCCAAGCTGCGGGATGAGAACGTAGACCTGCGCTCGCTCATGCCGGGGGCCAGGCCAGTGCGGACGCACCAGCATCGCGTCGTGCCGCACCCGGTGGCGCGTCCCGGCGAGGAGGCTAGATGATGAGGTATCCGGGAGCTGGCCTGCGCAGGAGTTCTAACTCGTCTACGCCGAGCGCCTCGGCCAGTCGGGTCAGTTCGTACGATTCAGGCTTATATTGCCCCTGCTCCAGCGCCGCAATTGTGGCCTCATCCAGGCCAGCTCGGTTCGCGAGTTCTGCTTGTGTGAGTCCTGCCTTCGCCCGAGCCCCAGCCACGGCTGCTCCAAGTTTGGCGCGTGATACAAGCATCTTATTTCCCCTCTCTTCTCGATGAGGGTTTACAACAGATGACCATAGGGCAAGATTACCACAGTTTGCTACAGATTACTAGCGGTGTTGAGTCCAGGAGGAAAGCGATGAAAGGCGATATGATCAGCGTGGTTGGCTACGAGGTCTCGCCGATGGAGGTCGAGGAAGGCCTGCTGCTCCATCCAGCTATTGCGGAAGCTGCCGTGATCGGTGTTCCCGATGCTTACCTCGGCCAGGCGATTAAGGCCTTTGTCTCGCTCAAGCCCGGAGCTTCTGCCACACCGAAGGAGATCATCGCCTTCTGCAAGGAGCGGATGCCCAGGCACCAGTATCCACGGCAAGTGGAGATCGTCGACGACATTCCGAAGAGTGAGACCGGTGAGATCTTGCGAGGAGAACTGCGCGCGCAGGAATCGGCGAAACTACGCGGCCAGCGGCCACCGCACCCACGCGAGCCATGACCCGGTACAAAAGGAGTCTCCAATGGAAGAGAACATCTATCGAACCGAACTGACGCCGGTGAGTTTCCTCCAGCGTAGTGCTTCAGTCTTTCCAGATAAAACGGCAGTGATCCACGGTGATCGGCAGTATACTTACCGCGAGTTTGCTGAGCGCGTGAACCGTTTGGCATCTGGTCTGCGTGCCTCCGGTCTCCAGAAGCATGATCGAGTGGCCTTCTTGTGCCCGAATACGCCTGCCTTGCTCGAGGCTCACTTTGCTGTACCCGCCGCTGGAGGCGTCCTGGTTGCCGTGAACAGTCGGCTGAATGCCCAGGAGATTGACTACATCTTGCAGCATTCGGGGGCGAAGTTCCTTTTCGTCGACGCCGAGCTCCAGCCCCTGGTCGAGCCTCTCGCGAGAGAGGACATCCAGGTGGTGCGTATCGACGATATAGGGGCAGCCGAGGACCCGTATGAAGCTTTCCTTGCCGAAGGATCACCCGAGCCAGTGGAGAGCTGGCTGGAAGATGAGGAAGAGATGATCGCTATCGACTACACCTCGGGCACCACCGGCAGCCCCAAAGGCGTGATGTACACGCATCGTGGTGCCTACCTCGTCGCGCTCGCCCAGGTCATCGAGGCAAGGCTGAGCAGTGAGAGCGTCTACTTGTGGACGCTGCCGATGTTTCATTGCAATGGTTGGTGCTACCCATGGGCTGTAACGGTTGTGGGAGGCACGCATGTCTGCCTGCGCAAGATCGACCCCGGTCTCATTTGGGATCTCTTTGAGACCGAGGGCGTCACGCACTATAACGGTGCCCCCACCGTCCACATTTTCCTGGTGAACCATCCCAAGGCCCACCGCCTCGACAGGCAAGTCACTACGGCCGTCGGCGGAGCACCACCTTCACCCACCCTGCTCGGGCAGATGAAGGCGCTCAACATCCGCCCGATCCATCTCTATGGCCTTACCGAAACGTATGGCCCCTACGTCGTCTGCGAATGGCACGCCGACTGGGAAACACTTCCCCTGACCGAACAAGCACGCCTCCTCGCTCGGCAAGGGCAGGGCAATGTCATCGCTGACCACGTGCGGGTTGTCGATGAGGCCATGCACGATGTCCCCCGCGACGGTACAACCATGGGAGAGGTCGTGATGCACGGCAATCATGTAATGAAGGGGTACTATGAGAACCCAGGCGCGACCGCCAGTGCGTTCACAGGTGGCTGGTTTCACTCTGGCGACATTGCCGTCTGGCACCCCGATGGCTATATTGAGCTGCGCGACCGTAAGAAAGACGTGATCATTTCGGGCGGTGAGAATATCTCGACCATTGAGGTGGAGCAGACCGTCGTGCGGCACCCTGCCGTCCTGGAGTGTGCCGTCGTTGCTATCCCAGACGAGAGGTGGGGTGAGCGCCCCAAGGCCTTTGTCACCTTGAAACCCGGCCATACTGCAACCGAGGGGGAGGTCATCACCTTCTGCCGAGAGCACCTTGCCCACTTCAAGTGCCCCGCTGCCGTGGAGTTCGGCGACTTGCCCAAGACCTCTACCGGGAAAATACAGAAGTACGTCTTACGCGAGAGAGAGTGGAAGGGACGAGAGAAGCGCATCAACTAATCCTTAGATGGCGGAGTAGGCCTAGAACACGAAAAAGGAGATGATGGATGAGCAAACGCGTTTTGTTTGTGTGTGCTCATAGCTCAGTCCGTTCTCTGATGGCAGCAAGCATTCTGACCTTTCAAGGACATGAGCAGTGGGAGACATGGAGCACCCCCGTTCGAGACACAAACGCCAGCGCGCTGGCTCGTCGTGTGTTAGAAGAGCAAGAGATCCCTCTCTTGGAGTCGCCTCAGATCGCTGAGCCGATTCCAGGACTACGATGGGATGAAGGAGTCATCCTCTGCAGCGGTACCGCTGATACCTGACCCATTGTCCCCGGTGCCGTTCGGCACCGCTACTGGTCTATTGAAGACCTTCCGCCAGGCGGGTGGAGTGAGCACGAGCAACTGTTCGTGTATCGCCATATTCGTGATGCTCTCTGCACTCATATCGCGGCAGAACTGCTACTGCCATCGGTTCGCAGGAGGATCCCTTTACGGAAGTGAGAGCAAGAAACCTCGAGCTCTTTTTGGGCGGGTTGAGTGTAAATTTGATAATTAAATTCCAAAATTTACACACATTTAGATCTCTACGAAGGCCATGCAAAGATACTATGGGAGACTTGTGCTGCTAGGGTACCGGGCCAGCATGCTCTTCAACTTGCAATCCCTCGCTCTCCTCGAGGTGCAGGCCTATGCGCCTGACGAGGGCGGGGCTGACAAGCACGATGATTAAGCCGATCACCATCCAGACCAGTGCAACGTAGGGGAAGATGTTGTAGGGCGGAGTCGGGACCGGGTAGATGTTGCTGTAGAGCGTGTAGCCCAGCACCAGGATAGCTAATATTGGAATGATAGTTTGCCAGGTCCAGAGCCGGCGGGAGACGAAGAAGCGAATTGCACCCACGTTGGTCAGGATGTAGGCCACCAGGATCAAAAAAACGCCAATCGTGCCAAGGAAGCCAAAGAGGGCCGCGCCATTTATTCCGGGGGCCCGGCTCCAGATGAGCACTACCGCAAATGTGATAATCATCACTATGGCCACAGCGATAGCCGGTGAGGCGGTGCGGCGGCTAGTGGTGCCGATGCGATTATTGATGAATCCGTCACGCCCCATGGAGAATAGAATGCGGGCACTTGCATTGGCTGTCCCGAGTGCGCTTGCGAATGCGCTGATTGTAGCACCAAGGTCAATAATGGTTGCCATGGCACGACCGACATAGCGCTGGCTAAGATCGCCCAGGGGAGCGGTCGAGCCGGCAAAGGTCTGTATGCCCGAGGCACTAGTACCAAATCCGACGGTTTGTGTATATGTGACGGCGACGTAGAAGATGCCTGTCCCGACGACGGCCGCGAGGATTGCCAGGGGGATGTTACGACGTGGATTGCGGGTCTCCTCACCAAGAGTGGCTGCACCCTCAAAACCCGCGAACGAGAGGAAACCAAAGACCGCGGCCAATCCGACATTGCTGATTGGTTGGGAGCCAGGGGTGAAGGGCTGTGCCGTGAGTTGCCCGGCGGAACCCACCTTGACCAGAATCACGACGGTCAAAATAAGGATAAGCAGGACGGAGATGCCCTCCATAGCCAGTGTGAGGCGCGTTGACACTGTGATAGCGCTGTAGGCGAATATCCAAATGATCACGCCCGCCACAAGCGCCAATGGCAGCCAGTCAATGCTGACGTTCAAGCCGGCAAAGAAGGCCTGAGCAAAGTTACCTATCTCAGCCGTCGAAGCACCAGTAAAGGCCAAATACGTGCCTAGAAGGGTCCACCCGGAAAAAAAGCCTACGCGCGGCCCAAGAGCGATACCATTGAATCCATATACTGAGCCGCTATGGGCGAAGTAACGGCTAAACTGGATGAAGGAAAAACTAGCCAGGGCGACGGCGACGGCGGCCAGAAGGAAGGCGAGTGGGACAGCGCTTCCTGTAATACCGGCAGCGAGGGAACCGTTGAGAGCCATGGCTGCGGTCGGAGCCATAATGCCGATGGAGAGCGCGATGGCTTCCACGAAGGAGAGTTCGCGGCGGAGCGTGCGTTCTTGCTTTTGCATATAGTTATCTCCTGTGTCGTGTAGCGTGGGCTAGAAAGGCAATTTGCGTATGGCTGTGAGCTGAAACTAGGGTCGAACCCATTCCGGCAGCTCGCTATACCTGGCTTCCCCTAAATCTTTTGTCTTGGTAGATACAGCCTGCTCCCTAGCAATCACTCGACTACAAAAATCAGCAATTTGGTGTTGCTCTTTCAAATGTTCGAGGAATTCGAGCACCTCAATGGTCAATACACCTTTCATATCAATCTGTGCGATACGATAGAAGCGAGACTCCAGAAAGATCCAATTCGCACTTAAGCTAAGCAGCTCTTCTGGTAGTTGTTGCCAACTAAGCAAAACTACTTCAACACGTGTCATTTGTGTCCTACTCATTTATCGCACCCCCGAACTTTGCATTACCAGGAGCGTAGCTTAAGTGCTTCCTTATCTTTATGTATTGTAACTCTTCAGGACTTCTCGCCGCCTGCGGCGGCTCACCCACTCCCTAATCCTCTCGAACTGCCGTAGGCAGTGAGTAGTCAAGAAGAGGGGAGACCTGCATAGTTACTATGTATTATTGATGTGCTATTATCTAAACCATATGACGAGCAACCAGGCGGAAAATAACTCAGCCCGCTACAAGATGGTTTCTCTCTTATTATAGGTGGATTGTGGCCTGGTCAGGGTAGTTGCTACCGTGTCGAGCCAAACTGTTGCATATGCTTGCGCTCTCGCTCGAGAGCATCAGCAGGGAAGGACTTTTCGCCACCCAGTGCGCGTGCGTCAAGTGTAAGCTCAGCAGCTTCTTCCATAATGATGATCAATTGAGCTGTGGATAGCGGATCGCGACTGAAGGCCAGGAGTCCATGGTTTGCCAGCAGAACAGCGGGAACCGTCGGATGTCGCTGAAGCTGTTCCACAATATTAGCGACTGACTCCCTTGATCCACGAGGTGCCCAGTCCGCAACCGGAATGTCATCCGTAATACCGAAACGGAGGAATGCTTCATACACACATGGCAGAGGTTGGTGGGCAAGAGCAAAACTTGTAACACGAGGTGAATGTGTGTGAATGACGGAGTTTACCTCGTCTCGCACACGGTAGACGCCCGAATGCATAAAGATAATCTCGCGCGTGGTGGGATCGATTGAACCTTCTACCTCGTCGCCATCAAACGTGACGATTGCCAGTTGCTCCGGTGCGAGGTGGGTAATATTGCCCGTAGATGTCAGGAGCATATGCCCGGCTTCGGGCAACCTCACACTCATATTGCCATGTCCACTGTGTGACATAACACCAGACTGAAAAAGCAGATGTGCAGCCTGTACGAGCTGCTCTCTTAGCTCATTGTAGCTCAAGTTCGTCATCGGTCCCTCTCAATTCCAATCGTGAAGGTTGTGCCTGTTGCGCATCCATGCAAAGATTATCCGGGCGAGATAGATGTCTCAAAGCGAAACAGAGCGATTAGTAAATCTAGCACTATTATACACAACTTACGCCATCCGTTTCCTGGAGATCAGGACAACCACGCTGTGTTTTGCCACACTGCACGAGTTTCCAGAAACCACGCTTTCTTGTCCGGTTTCGACAATGTCCTTAGGAGACGGTAAGGCTGTGTCGATCACTTTGAGCCACTGCCGGTCGGTGAGGGGAGGAATTTCAAAATCAAGATCCTGCCACTCCATATTGAGAATGGCGTGTAAATCGTCATCCTGCGATAAACCCCAGATGGTAAATGCCAGTACTCGAGAATTAGGATCTTGCCATCCGGGACTGTACAGCTTACATCCATGCCAGTCGATATCTTTCAGTCCCTGTGCATTCGCTTCACCGGTAAAGAACCCTTCACGATGCAGGTTGGGATGGTTCTTGCGAAACGCAATCATATGTTTAAAGAACCTGAATAGCTGCTGGTTTCGCTCGAGCAGCCTCCAGTCAAACCAACTGATCTCGTTGTCCTGGCAATAGGCATTGTTGTTTCCCTGCTGGCTACGCCTGACTTCATCTCCAGCCAGGAGCATGGGGATGCCTCGAGAGAGGAGGAGAGTTGCAACAAAATTCTTGATCTGTACCTCGCGCAGTGCTTCAATGCCGGGATGGTCCGTCGCTCCCTCGGAGCCGCAATTCCAGCTCAGATTATCGTTGATACCATCCCGGTTGTCCTCCCCGTTGGCCTCATTGTGTTTTGCATTGTAGGATACAAGGTCGTTGAGGGTGAATCCATCATGGCAGGTGATGAAGTTAATGCTGTTGATCGGCAACCGTCCCTTGGACTGGTAGAGGTCCGCACTGCCTGCGATACGTGAGGCGACCGTGCCGACCAACCCCGGGTCACCTTTGACAAAGCGGCGGATGTCGTCGCGATAGCGCCCGTTCCATTCTGCCCAACGCTCACCAGGGAAGTTGCCGACCTGGTAGAGCCCGGCGGCATCCCAAGCTTCGGCGATAATTTTTGTATCGGCGAGGGTTTCATCCAGCGAAATATGCCACACGACAGGGGGGTAAGCCATAGGTTTCCCCTCTTCGTCACGCGACAGAATGGATGCCTCGTCGAAACGGAATCCATCCACGTGCATCTCTTTGACCCAGAATTCCAGGCATTCCGCAATCAGCTTGTCCACGATGGGATGGTTGCAGTTGAAGGTGTTTCCGGTGCCAGTAAAGTCGAGATAATACTGTTTATCTCCCGGTACGAGCAAATAATAGGTACTATTGTCCAGGCCCTTGAAGTTGATGGTTGGACCCAGGTGATTGCCTTCGCTGGTGTGATTGAAGACCACGTCCAGAATGACCTCGATGCCCGCTTTGTGCAAGGCCTTGACCATTTCTCGAAAGTCCCGGATGTGGCTCCCCTCTTCAGGTGAAAGACAGTAGGCTGCAAGCGGGGAGAAGTGGCTGACGGGGTTGTATCCCCAGTAGTCCTTGAGAGGTTTGCCATCCACGGGGCTGAGCCGGCTGATACCCTGCTCATCAAAGGCAAAGATGGGCAGCAGTTCAACAGCGGTGATGCCGAGTTCTGTGAGGTAAGGAATCTTCTCGACGATGCCAGCAAAGGTGCCCGGATGCTTGCTCCCAGAGGTTGACGACCTGGTAAAGCCCCCAACATGCATCTCGTAAATGATGGTCTCGCTCATTGATCTGTGGAGAGGATGGTCGTCCCCCCAGTCATACTTTGAGGTATCTATGATCGCGCTGCGCATAGAGGTACGCAGGTTGTCATCTGGACCGGTAGCTCCTGCCCGGCTCCAGAGCGCAGTGGTGATGCCCCTGGTGTAGGGATCTATTACGACCTTATTCTTGTTAAAACGATTCCCTGTCTCATGAGTATCCTGTGGACCATCGAGACGATAAGCATAGTGCATGCCTGGTTGCAGCCCCCTCACATGGACATGCCAGAAATGGAAAGTGCGGTTTATCACCGGGTCCAATGGAATGACCTGCAAGGGTTCAGGGTCGTTGTGTTCAGCGAACAAGAGGAGTTCAACAGAGGTCGCATGCTCTGAAAAGAGCGAAAAGTTTACTCCCTGTTCGTCCGGGACCGCTCCCAAAGGGTGAGCGGCCCCTGGTTCTATTTGGTATAGGTTCGTCGCCATCACTCTTCGACTCTCCTTTCCTCAATAGCTGGGTAGACATGATTAAGAGCCAGAGCCTTTTTTCCTTCTGCAACCAGGTACCTTGCCAATGGCTCAACTCAAATTGGCGTAAAGAAATCGACTTTGGCCTCGTGGAGTGTATTGTCAGGTGTTCGTATCTGAATACGTATCGCCCAGTGGCCACCCATGCTCAAGTCACCGGAAGCTGTGAAATGCCCTTTCCCATCAGGGAGTAAGTTGATGTTATCCGTCCCCATATCCATATCGAGCATGGTTGTATACAGGGCAACTCCTACATTTGTAGTAGATGCATGTGTGCTGTTGTCTACCACGCTGACCGTGAAAACATTGGTCCCGAAACGGTTTGGATTGATGTTGAGCGTCGCCGTAAACTTGCCATCGGTTGTCTGTACCGAGGTGTTAAAGGGCTTTGATTGTCCGCCAGTTTGCGGTTGTGCTGCTGTGGCAGGCAAAAGGGTACCGCCAAAGACATTCAATAGGCCGGCGCAGACCAGCACTGCCACGCCCAGCAGTGGTTCCCAGCGTAGTATTGTCATCAGGCGCCGCGTCCTTCGTGCCACCCGCTCCTCGCGCAGCTTCACCTGTTGGGCAATGTTCTTTGTGGTGTGATCCGGCTCTTCAGTAGTGGTAGATGCCTGTTGTCCATCCAGCTTTACCACGCTATTCAGCGCTACTGTTGCAGCCTGGTGGGACTGTAATCGTTGTATGACATAGTTGTACTTCTTATACTCTTTTCGCAGGCGCGGGCGTAGCAGGCCAACATGGATGGCACTGGTGAGCAAAAGTCCGCCAACCAGCACAATCTTGACCAACAGTGCACGCCCGTACGTCGTTGTCAAAAACTGGTCCCATGAATTCAGGCGGAATGTGGCGCTAAACGGGCCTGTGACGGCCATGAGCAGTACGCCTGCCACTGCTAGTGGTGAGAAGTAAGGGAGGATAGTAAGCAATGAGCGCGTTCGCTCCACCAGGGAGTACTTGCCAAGTACAGGCAGGTAGATTGTCGCGATGTACATCATCCCTCCCACCCAGAGGGCTGCTGCCACCAGGTGGATCCAATCGACCAGGATAGAATAGACCAGGATATTGCTACTGGCGGCTGCCGCGTGACCGGACATGGTGATGGCAATGAAGAGTGCCAGACCCAGGAACAGGTTGATCAAGGGGAGCAGTCTGTTGACAAGCTGGGGGCGCTGCTTGCGCCAGAGCATGTACAGTGAGAGGATGATTGCCACGATGATGACCAATTCGCGCATCAGCCAGTAGGTACCGAAACGCCCGCTGGTGGCGAGGCTTGCAAGCAATGAAGGTGAGAAAGCTCCTGCCCAGTTACCGCCTGTGATATTGATGGCTTGCCCCACCAGTACGCCGATATTCGCCAGCAACAACATGAGCAACGCAGGAAGTGAGAAACGCCGCTCAAAACGTTGCTGCACCTGTTCATTGATGGACCTCTCCTCTGCATGTTGTTCTGTCGAAAGCGAGAGCACAAAGTTGACCCAGAGTTGCGCTGCGACCCAGAAGACGGCGCCCAATTCAACGAGTGTAATCATGACGAGGCTAAACAGTGTGGGGCCGTCGAGCTGCCCGGTAGAACTGCCAGTGAAATTACTGCCACCCAGCACGCCTTGCCCTGGATTAGCGCCCGGGCTGAGCGTGGGCACGGTGCCATCTGGTCGAGCAACACTGAAGATGAACGAACCTGTCAGGATATGACCATCAGCGGCAGACTGCGTGCGATAGACAACAATGTACACTGCCGGTGGCAAGTTTGGCTTGAGGGTGAGATCCATCTCTTTGGTATCGTTGGGTGAGATGTGAGCATCGTGATTGTCAACGCGCTCTCTGGCTCCGTTGATGACATCAGCGGTCGTGAATGTGGGGTTCAGGTCTTCGCTGAACCACATGCGTACCTGCTGAGGCGGGATGCTCAACACTGAGTCTTGTGCTGGATCGGATCGGAGCAGGATGGCGTGCGCACTTGCAGTAGCGGGAAAGATGAGCGTCAGGAGGAGTGCGAGTGGTAAAGCGAGAGCGACGAGAAAATATCGACGGATAGTGATCAGGGATGAGATGGAGGCCAGTACCTTCCTTCGGCCTCTTCTTAAGCCTGTCTGCATCGTTGAATCTATATATCTATAAGTCATGTCTCTCCAGCTAGTGCAAATCCAACCAGGTTTGTATCACTTGTATCGTTTGTATCAATTGTATCACTTGTGTCTGTTGTATCATTGTGTGACCTGGTGCATAAAGCGGGGAGTTTTTCAGGGAAAAACTCCCATTCCCGAATTGGTGACTGGATTGTGCACCAGGCAAACGATGCCTGGATGAAGATATACTTCATCCCTCCAACTCCAAAAAGACACCACTTGTAAAATGTTAGCAGGTAACCGTTCTTAAGTACACCTGACTAAGTGGTGCGTTCGGGAAATTCGCGGATGAGAACCACGGCCGATACATCGGCGCTGTGCGCGATAAATCGGCACCTACGGTTTCCCCAGGAATGAGCGAATGCACCACTAAGTGGTACGTTCGGGAAATTCGTGG
>WNFB01015976.1_pt1 | contig 10656 bp, 12 predicted proteins | sample 5400501 | NCBI WGS metagenome assembly WNFB01 (sample SAMN13153341, study PRJNA577476) | soil metagenome | isolation source: 200 cm saprolite under Douglas fir tree site 2 hole 1 | place: USA:California | collected 2015-04-18 | reverse complement strand
ATAAGCACCCTTATGATAGATTTTTGCAGTGATCCTAGCCCTCCCTCAAGTAAGAAGCGAAGGCGTATTGTGTAACTTTACCCATAGTTTGGCTCTCCCGCAGGCCCGATGATGGCAATGTGGTAAAATAAAGGACCGAACAAAATTCCCCTAAAACTTTTTCTTGATCCAATAATGAGGCTATGACGATACTTCCTGACCTTTCAGACCTGGTTGTTGAGCAAGTCAGCGTGACCAATGACGTGACGGTCACCGTGCATGCTGCTCGCCCAACGGCTTCTTGTCCCTGTTGTGGCACAAGCTCTCAGCGTGTACACAGCCATTACACACGTACTTTACGCGATCTTCCAGCCAGCGGACGCTCTGTTCATCTGAACGTGCGCGTGCGTCGCTTCTTCTGCCAAGAGCGTACCTGCCCTCAGAAGATTTTTGCCGAACGCTTTCCTTCTTTGACATTGCCTCGCGTGAAATTCACGCTCCGGTTGCAAGAAGCCCTGCGAGAGATGGGCTTTGAACTCGGTTGTGAGGCGGGTGCACGCCTGGGCAAAAGGCTGAGCTATCCAGGGAGCCCTGATACCATTCTGCGGCTGGTCAAACAGACCCAACTACCACTCGTCTCATCTCCACGGGTCGTTGGGATTGATGATTGGAGTTGGAAACGCGGGCTGCGCTATGGAACGTTGATCTGCAATCTCGAAAACAACAGACCTCTTGATGTGTTACCTGATCGTTCGGTACAAACCGTCTCAGCGTGGTTTGAGAAACGTCCCAGTGTGGAAATAGTGAGCAGGGATCGCTCATCTGAATACGCAGCAGCTATTTCGAAAGGCGCTCCCCAAGCGCTTCAAGTCGCTGATGTGTGGCATGTAGGAAAGAATCTGCGAGAAAGTGTGCAGACCTTGTTAGCTCGTTGCCGGGCCGAAATACGGCATGCCTTGCACGTACAGGCAATGACAAAGCAAGAACGAGAAGAGAGGGAACCTGAACCGGAGGAAGAAAAGCGTCCTGCTCGCTCTCGTGGTGAACAACAGGCTCACCTCGCACGACGTGCTCAAAAGCTGGATAGATATGAGCAAGTCATTGAACTTCATGACCAGGGGCACAGAGTAGCTGACATTGCTTCTCGGGTTGGAATATCCGGGCGAACGGTGCAGCGATGGTTGCGCAACGGCTCCTTTCCGGAAGCCAGACGGCGACGCAGACGACCCAGCCTGATTGATCCCTATGAGCGCTACGTGCTCCAGTGGTGGCACGAGGGAAACCGGAATGGATTACAGCTCTACCGAGCACTGAGAGCTCAAGGTTACAAAGGGTCACCCAAAGCCATGTACAATTATCTTGCAACCCTACGGGCACCCCGAGCAGATTCATCCAGATCGGCCCCATCGAGACCGCGAGAGCGCAAGAGCGTCCTTTCATCGCCTGCACCGCTAGAAAACTTCTCTGCACAGCGTGCCACCTGGCTGTTTCTGTGTCAACCAGAGAAGCTGAATGAGACACAGCAAGAAGAACTGACGCTTCTCAGGCAGGCCAGTCCCAGTGCTGAAACCGCTTACCGTTTAGCGCAAGCGTTCATGCAGATGATCCGGGAGCATACGGGACACCAATTGGACACTTGGCTCGGTGAAGTAGAGGCAAGCTACTTACCCGAGTTGAAGTCGTTTGCCAAAGGCATTCAGCAAGACAAAGCCGCGGTGTTGGCAGGATTGACACTGCCTTGGAGTCAAGGACCTGTCGAGGGTCACGTGAATCGCTTGAAATTGATCAAACGCAGTATGTATGGTCGAGCTAAGCTCCCTCTGCTTCGACAACGCGTGCTTCGGAGTGCTTGAAGAAGTCATTGAAGAAGAAGTGCCCCTCCTTTTACTTACGGAACAGGAGAGGTATCGATAGGAGAAACAGATGAACCGGCTTTCACTCCAAGAAGTGACACAGGAGAATTGGCGTGCGACCCTTGATCTTGCTGTCTTCCCCGAACAGCAACGGTTTATTGCAGAGTATGTCCCTATTGCGACGATTGCCTTGGCGAAAGCTTATATTCGTCCAGGAGGACTCGTCTGGGTGCCTTACGCTTTTTATGCCAACACGGAGATGGTGGGATTTACCGAACTCGCCTACGAACCAGGGAGCCAGGACAACTACTGGATCTTCCACTTCTTTATTGACCGCCACTACCAGGGGCGAGGATATGGGAAAGAAGCGCTCCACCTCTTGCTTCAGTTCATCCGGGACTGTCATCAGCAGTGTCAGGCGATTCAACTTACCGTCCATCCAGAAAATGAGCACGCGCAGCACCTCTACACTGGCGCTGGCTTTCAATCAACGGAAGCCATCCTCGGTGGCGAACCAGTTTATCAGCTTTCCTTGAAATCGTAACAGAGACGAAAGAACTCTGGTTGGACGCAGATTTCTGCATCATCGAGGCTGCGGAAGAACCATATCTTGGCAGTAGATCTTTTAACACAAAAGCGCCCGACCCACGAGCCACCCTCACCCCAGCCAACTTGAGAAAATCGGCGCGGGGTGAGGGACTTTTCCACGGACGCTCCTCACAAGCCGACTCAGATGGTAGGAAATCTCCTATTTCGAGCCTCTTCCCCCTTTGTGAAGTATATCGTGCCGCTCTCCTTGTGAAGGATATCGCGCTCGATTTTGCTACAATATGCTGCAAAATCACACCGTAGTATATCATTACTCAATGTGTTTGTCGAGATATTCCGTCACTTTTATTTCCAAGATGATGATCATCTCCCGGCTTATAGAAAGCCAAAGGAAGGATACTGATCCACTACTACGGTTCGATAAATACTATGTAGTAAAGCGCCACATAACGCTCCCTCTGGTTTTCAGTTCATAGGATCGCCTCCTGGGGCACCTCTCCCCAGGCAGACGCCGAAGTCCGACCAAGCTCTCACAATGGATAGACGCCTTACCAGGGTTTCACGGTATTTTGGACCTCATCTGCGCAGCAAGAGTGCAACGGGTTGAGCGGATGGTAAAGGAGAGTCGGCGTCCATCTGGCAGGCAAGGTGATGCCTGGTTGACCCGTTCGCACAGGACGGCCAGATCTCGATTGAGCACCCGGTCGTTGAACGGACACAGTTCCACCTGCACCATCTGTGCGTGGTGCGTGATGGTGCCGGGAAGCTGAAAAAACGGGAGCAGCCGTTTCCATGTAGCCTGCGCATAGGATGCTGGAAAGTAGTGATCTCGCACCCACATCGCCAAATTCGCTACTGCCACCTTGCAAATAGTCATCACGTGGTCCTTCCGGTTATCAAGCTCATACATCTTTCGCTCCTGTTCCTTTAGCTCTTCTAATGCACGCAAGACCTCGCGTTGCTCTTTGCAATAGCATTCCTGCTTAGAAAACTCCGTATTGCATTGTTCATATGCCTGCCATTCTTTGCGGCCAAGTGGCTCCAACTCGGTATCGATCTCGGCTTTGCGCTCTTTGAGCTTGCGTCGAAACACGTACTCCGGCAGATGTTCTTCTTCCAGCGTGCACTGATAGGCTGCCAATTCCCGGTACAATTCTTTGCTCCGCTGGTTGTACGCCGTGCGCAGTCGCTCTCGGCGGCGGCTGGCCTGCCCCCCGCGCTTTCCTGCGCTCTGTGCCCATTGTTTGAGCCTCGAGAGACGCTGCTCCAGATGCGTTCGTCGCTTGGCCACTTCCGAGTTCTCCACCGCCACTTTTGCGAACCCGTGGTTGACGTCCAGTCCAAGCGGTCGAAGATATCCAGTCCAAGCGGTCGAAGATAGTCCTTGATGACGTTTTCCTGGGCAGGCCAGCGGTGGATGTAGGTCTGGGCGAGTTCCACCGCATCAATCGTTGGCATCTCTTCGGTTGTCACAATGGGAATCAGCTTGGCTGTGGTGGCTTTCGCCGGGGCAGCCGTGGCCTGCCACCCGTCACGCCACCAGGCTCTCTCATCCAGGGACAGGTCGCTTTCCCACCGCCGCGGATACCCAGCCTCCTCTGGATCAGGCTGAGCCTCGACGGTCCGGCGGAGGTCGCGGATGAGCGCCACCTGTAAACAGAGCGGTTCGTCTGGATGATCCTCGCGGGGCAAGGTAATACGCGCCGGTGCGACTTCCCGGAGGATCTGCCCCTGCGCGGACGTTGCGAGCGGCTCAAAGGGCCCCACATCGGAGAACGAGGACAGATCGCGATACTGATTGGTCTGCAAGATCGTGATCACGATGCGCCCTTCCGCGTGCAACAGCGCCGGGAATGCGGTGGCCATACCTTCCCGATCCACAATCATCCGTGCGACGTGGCTGGTCTTCACGTGTTGCTCATAGTGCTCCAGGAACGCGGGGACGCCTGCGGTGAGGTGTTGGTCTCCCCGATGGGTCGTGACAAAGAGCGGATGGCCCTGCTCGTCGTGCAGCAACAGCAGGGCTCGGCACCCCAGGACGATGCCTAACCGTCCAATTAACCCACGCGGGAGGAGCACGTCGCTGTAGACGGGCTTGCGATGTCCATCCACATAGCAGGTAAGCGCATAGGGATGTTCGGCTTCTTCTGTTTCTCCCATTGGGTGCCAAAGGTGCGTGGTCCACCAAGCAAGGGCATCGGTGAAGCGTTCGGCTCCATCGGCACGGGCGACCTGCGACAAAAAGGCTTCGGTATAGCGATACCCATAGGCGTGCGTTCGCCCGGTGAGGAGCGCCAAGCTGTCGGCGGTATAGCTGCGCAGATCCCAGGTGCGCTGTAAACCAACCGCTCCCAAAAACAGGAGCGTGAGCAGCAGCCGTCGGCGGACTGTTGCACTGCCTGCCAGGGGAAGACACGCTGGGGCTAGAGGAGGTGGCAAAGCCTGCTCCAATTGCGTGAGTAGGCCGGTCTCGGTGGTTGCCGCCAACAGCAGCAAGCCACCAGCGTGTTCATGAGATCCAGAGGCAATGGTAACGCCCGTTTTCGACTTTTTTTTCTCGCGGCGGGTCCTTTCGGCTCAGTCCGTGGGCGGAGCGCACGCGGTTGAGTTGGCTGATACTCACCGAGAGACCGAAGCGCTCAGCCACCAGGCGTTGGACCTCGCGGCTTGCGGCAGACACGTGGTTCAGGCAGTAGTCCAGCACACAGGTGAGCACCTCTCCCCGAAGCTTCGTGGGATGGCCGTGGCGCCTCTCAACGAAGGCGTGTTCGCCTTCGCATTGGACACGCTTGAGGAGCCGGTACACGGTACTCCGATGCATCGAAACGGGGCAGTGCCTCCTCGCCTCTGAGACCGTTGCCCCGAGTACCACCTGTCGAACAAGCTCTTGCCGAGCTGATCTCCGGGCTTGACGTTGATTTGGTGCCACCTGCTCGTTCATCGTATCACTCCTTTCCTGTTTGCTCTTTGCGATCTTTTTTTCCACTCCTCGGATCAAATCTCAAGAGCTATTCACATATCCTAGCTCATCCCCAGGACTGGCGACCGTAGGCGATGTCAACCTCAGCTCAAAATCAAGCGCGAGCGTTGGAAGCTCACCAGCGACAATCCCAGCAAGATCGCATCCAGCACGGCAATAGCAGCTATCATCAGAAGCAGAAACTGGGAATACGAGAGCGATGAGACAAAGTTCGCGGGCAAGGCTTGCAAGGCCAAAATACCTCCGAAGATCAGCACCAACGTCCCAACGCTCAAGATTAGCTGCGCCTGCCTCACCGTTGCTGATCGCAGTGAGATCAGCACTCCTGCACTTGCTCCCAGGACGCAGCACAGCAGACTCAAAGCCAGGGCTTCCAGGAACACGTCGAAAGGATGATAGAACGCCCAGTTCCCGTGCCCACGAAACAGGTTGACCAAGACCAGGCCGAGCAGCAGGCCAACGAGAGCCATGCCCCAGGCATATCCGACCGTCACGATGAGCTTGCCCAGCAGGATCGCTCGATCGCTGATGCGGCTGGCCAGCAAGGTTTCCAGCGTGTGTCGCTCACGCTCTCCGGCGATGGCATCGCCAATAAAAGTAATAATGACGAAGAAAGGAATCCAGAGAATCACAATTATCTCGATGGGTGAGAGTTCAAGCCACTGAAGCCCTGCCTGCAATGGGAGATAGACACCCAGAATGCCGACCAGCAGGACGGGGAGTATCCATGCGCTCCACCTTCTCTGGAAGAGCAGGTCCTTCGATTCTTTCCACATCATGGTCAAGAGGTCGCTCATGTGCTTTCTTCCTCCATCAGTGTCAGGAAAACATCTTCCAGGCTGGCCTTGCCCCGGCGCACTTCCTCCACCTCCGCGCCTGCGAGGACCAACAAACGGACGAGCGGACCCATCTCGCTCTCGCCGCGCAGTTGGATGAGGAGATGACTGTTGTGCAGGTCGGCATGGGCGACCTCTGGCAGCTCGCGGAGGCTGGCCAGCATCTGCTCGGTGAAGCCACGCCCCACGATCTCTGCCTCTTGGCCTCCCGTCCTCGCCCGCAGTTCATCGGGAGCGCCAACTGTCATGAGTTTGCCCTGGCGAATCACGGCGACCTGAGCACAGAGCTTTTCGGCCTCGGTCAGGTTGTGCGTGGTGAGAAAGACCGTCACCCCTTCCCGCGCGACCAGGCTAGCCAGATCATTGCGCAAGGACGCCGCCGCTATTGGATCAAACCCGGCAGTCGGCTCGTCCAGGAAGATCAGTGAGGGATGGTGAAAGAGCGCGCGGGCGACCGCGAGTTTCTGTTTCATACCTCGGCTCCAGGTCCCCACCTGATCGCGGCGGCGTTCCCAGAGATCCAGGTGGGTAAGCAGTTCTTTGATGCGGGCCTGTCGGGCAGGCGCAGGCATCTGGTAGATGCGCCCGTACAAGTCGAGATTGTCTTCGCCGCTCATGCGCTCGTAGAGTCCCGCAAATTCAAGCAATGCTCCGCTGTGAGCACGAATGGCAGCGGCCTGGGTGCAGGTATCAAAGCCCAGGACCCTGGCTTGACCCTGCGTTGGGGAGAGCAGGCCCAGCAGCAAGTGGATGGTCGTGGTTTTACCCGCCCCATTGGGTCCCAGAAACCCGAAGACAACGCCAGCAGGCACCTCCAGAGAGAGATCATCGAGCGCTTTGACGGTGCCAAAGGAGCGGGACAGGTGTTCAATGTGAATAATTGGTTCTGACATAACTCCGTGTATTCCTCTCGTGTCGAGCAGAGGCCGTTTCAGAAGAACCGCTGGTTCCACGAATCTCTTAGAGTATCCTGGAGGCGAACGGGATCTTGCGAACCAGGAACGCAAGCGCGAAGCAGAGCGGGGCCCCTAAAGCCGCGGCCAGGGCGAATTTGAGCAATGACTCAAGGCGAACCCCGTGTATGGCGAGCGCCAACAGAACGATGATGGGAATATGGATGATATACACGGTAAAGGCCTGCTGGGACAGAAAACGGCTCAAGCGGGTCTGGCGGTTCAAGAAGTGGCGGAAGAAGGTGATCAGAGCCAGGCATATCCCCACAGCGAAGGTGCTGTCCCAGAGCGCATACACCGCCGACTGAAAGGTTCCATACCCTAGAAAGGCCACTCCTCCAGAGAGCGCCAGGGGAAAGAGCACGATCGATGCCAGGATCGCAACGACGAACCCGGTCTTGCCCATCGAATCGGGAATAGTCTCTAACCAGTTCCGACGAAAGGCAAGAGCACCGAGGATGAAGAAACTCAGGTACTGCGGCAGGTAACAGAGAGTCGGAAAACCAAGGATCGGGATAAACAGGCCGAAGGGCACCACGATGCGCATCAGGTAGCTGACCAGCGCCAGCGCCAGGACGAAGAGGCCCACTGCCAGATAGCTCGGTGGCGAATCGACGCGCTCCGTTGACTGCGCCCGGGTGCGTCCCAAACGCCGCCAGAGGACATAGCCCAGGCAGAAGAACAACAGCATCTCCGCAAACCAGAGCGGACCCACGCCAAGCAAGGAGGGAAGTTGTTGCCAGGTGAGCGGAGGCGTCAGGTGGGGAAAACCGGCTGGCGTCTGATAGAAGCCGAGAGAAGCAATAGGACTGAGCAGAAACACGAAGACGATCAAAGGGATGCCCAGACGCAGCAGGCGGTCTTTGTAAAAGACTCCTGGCCCCTTGCGATCAAAGGAGCCGGGCGTGAAGTACCCGGAGATCAAGAAGAAGCAGCCCATGAAATAGGCCTGATTGACGAGGATGAACACCAGAAGCACCAGGGACGCCAGCTTGTCTTGTGGGACATTCGGGTCCACGTAGTAGAAGGCTCCATTGGCCCCGTAGATCGCAGCCAGATGGAAGAGCACCACCAGGATCGAAAGCTGGACCCGCAGGTGGTCGAGAAAGAAGAGGCGCCCCCGGCTGGTCGCCTGTGGCATTGGCTGGAGGACGGTGGGATCGGAAGCTCCACTCTGTGGTGTTGTCTGTTCTGGAAGCGATGACATCATGGCTCATTCCTTTCAGGGGATGAGAAAGCTCATTCTTTGCGAGTTGCCCGGTCAAACAGCGTCACTAGTTCCCGCGCATACGAAGCGGTATCAAGGTTTGGATTAGCCGCGAGGAGGGGCGCCACCGCATCAATGGCCCGTCTGATGGTCACTGCCATCACGCGCAGATCGAAGGCTCTGAACTCCCCATCTTCTTGCCCCTGACGCAAGAGAGTCTCTAAAGCGGTGAGGATCCACTCCTCGCTGGTTCCGCCGTAACGAAGCTTGCCATCCGCCGTGCGAAAGTTGAGAGCGATTTCCAGGAGCGCCACCATCCGTATCCGGTGGGTGCCGATATAGTCAACTGCCGACCGGATATAGGCTTGCAACCGAAGCTGAGCCGTCGGTTGTGCGGCAATCTGTGGGGTCACGGCCTGCACCGCGGCCGTGTAGATATCGGTGACGACCTGTTCGATCAACGCCTCCTTGCTGCTGAAATAATAGACAATCACTCCTTTGCTGATGCCTGCCCGTTTGGCGATTTGAGCCAGGGATGTCTGAGCATACCCCAGCGTGGCAATGGTCTCGATGGCGCACTCAACGAGTTGTGCCCGCCGAGCTGCTTCGGTGAAAGTAGGACGTTTCTGACCTGTCAGTTTATCTTTTGTTCGCATGGTCAAAGTGTAGCACAAGTGGATAGTATTGGTCAACCCTTTTCCGAGATGTGCGCGTGCGCTCGATGAGAAGCGCCAACGAGAAGTGAACCGGCGCTGATACCGATCAAACGCCTTTTTGTCAGCAAGTCATTGTTGCATTTTTCCTGCGTAAGGGCACTATGAAATACCGTGACTCCCTGTTGGTAAATAAGGTGACAAGTGGTTCTGGCACCCTTTTGGTGATGCTGGATGGTTTACTGGAATGTGGAGACTTGGCATGTGAAAAAAGTCCTTTCGCTTCTGCTTACAGAGCATGGATCACACGTTGACGCAGCAGAGGGAATTCCGCTCTCCCATATCCCATGCGTTTGATCAGTTTGAGCTTGTTCACTTTCCCTTCAACCAAGCCGTTGTTTTGGGGAAGCGTGAGCCCTGCGACGACTGCCGCTTTGTCACGCTCAATCCCAACGACAAAGCTCTGTAATTCGCGGATCTGGCTGGCGGTGCACTTCGCCAGCCACGTATCAAGCTTCTCTCCCTCCAGGTGATGAAGCATGTGCCGAAATTCCTGGACTAACTGATAGGTCAGGCGAGCTGTCTCGCTCGCCTGACAAATGGCAGTGAGGGTTGCTTGCTCCTTCTCATCAAGAGAGTCAGGGTCGCGAGCAAACAACCAGACCGCCTCATGTGCGGAAAAGTCTTGTAAGGGAGCATGAGGGACTTCAGGTTTCCAAATGATGCGCCGCTTCTTTCGCAGCGTCCTCAGAAAGCGATAGACGGTTTGAGCGGATCCTTGATATCCCTGTGCTTGGATCTCCTGGCAAAGTTGCAAGCCATTCACACATCCCTCCTCCCATCGCGAGAGCACATATTGAGCATACGGGTCGAAGACGCTCCGGCGCTTGCGGCGCCGCTTTGCTTCAGGGAAGTCTCCCTCCTTGATCCATCGTTGGAGCGTTCGCCTGCTCAACCCCACACGACGAGCAATCTCCGTGAAACCGAGACCTTGGGTGTAGAGGGCCATCACCTGTTGATAGCGGTCATAGCGTTGCTCGCGACGACTGAGACGGGCTCGTTCATCATAGAGTTCTGGCGCAGGCTTCCAGTTTTCCACGGAAATCACTTCAGTACTCTCTAAGAGAAGTGGTTTTGGCGCTTCTTCATGAAGCTCTTTCTGTACTGCCGACTGAGCGTTTTTTCGGATCTCTGCACGGCAACGAGCCAGGATTAACTCGACCGCCTCTACCAAATTTTTATACAAGTGGAACCTGTCGGCTGTCTGTGTCGCTTGTGGGGCACCTTGACGTGCTCCAGCAGCATAATCGCCTCCTCGATCACGACTGACGAGCTCAATTTCTCGATGCACACCCATCCAGGCAGCAGCGGTTTCCGCTTTGCGGTCAGGCAAGACATCAAGCACTTTATGACTGATCATGTCTACAAGGATGGTACCGAATTTTCGCCCACGACGGAAAGCAAAATCATCTATTCCAAGCTCTGATACCTGTCCGACCGGCTCTGTGGGCAGCGCCATGATGCGTCGGAGAATCGTCATCCTACAGGTCTGTATGCCCAATCGATCGGTGACACGCACACCAAGTCTGCCACCAGTTGCCAGGCCAATGATCTGGACCATCTGGAAGAGCCGTGCTGTCACACGC
>WNFB01006564.1_pt1 | contig 10656 bp, 10 predicted proteins | sample 5400501 | NCBI WGS metagenome assembly WNFB01 (sample SAMN13153341, study PRJNA577476) | soil metagenome | isolation source: 200 cm saprolite under Douglas fir tree site 2 hole 1 | place: USA:California | collected 2015-04-18 | reverse complement strand
AATCTCGTCTATATAGATGATCCCCGTCTGCGTTCGACTCACGTCGCCTTCGGCCGACTGCAGGAGCTTGAGAATAATGTTCTCAACATCTTCGCCGACGTAACCCGCTTCGGTGAGCGTGGTCGCATCCACAATGGCGAAGGGAACGTCGAGCATGCGTGCCAGCGTCTGGGCCATCAGGGTCTTGCCCGTTCCAGTCGGTCCGATGAGCAATTGGCCAGTTCCACGCCATCATTGGTGCGCTGGCGATTCATGTAAATGCGCTTGTAGTGGTTGTAGACGGCCACCGCCAGCTTCTTTTTCGTCTGTTCCTGCCCGATGACGTACTCATCCAGGAACGTCTTTACTTCCAGCGGTTTGGGAAGCTGATTGGGAACGGTGGAAGGAGGGGTGGCGGTCCGGTCATCCTCGAGGATCGAGTTGCAGACGGCAACGCATTCGTCGCAAATATAAGCCCGGGGATAGTCGCTGGGGGAAGAGATCAGCTTAGCAACTGCGTCCTGCGATTTATGGCAGAACGAACATCGCAAAATCTCTTCCGAACCCGATCTGTTTTTCACTCGGCCCTACTCCTTAAATTCTCCCACCACCGCTCCGGGGTTGGCTGATCCTGCATTGCCAGACCTCGGAGGAACTGACCGGCGCGGAAAGCCGATCATACCCTCATCTCGTTTTGTAGATGATATCGTCTATGATTCCGTACTCTTTCGCCTGCTGCGCGTTCATGATGAAGTCGCGCTCTACGTCCTTTTCTACTTTATCCAGCTTCTGTCCGCTGTGCTTGGCCAGTAACTGATTAGTAATCTCCCGCATACGCAGGATTTCACGCGCATGGATATCAATATCGGTCGCCTGTCCGGAAAGTCCACCCATCGAAGGTTGGTGGATGAGAATGCGCGAGTTCGGCAGCGCCAGCCGCTTCTTGGGCTCGCCCGCCGAGAGCAGCAGAGCTGCCATCGAAGCCGCTTGCCCGATACAAATGGTAGTCACATCGTTTTTCACATACTGCATGGTGTCATAAATCGCCATGCCGGCCGTGATCGATCCGCCCGGCGAATTGACGTACAGCTGAATATCCTTCTCGGGATCTTCCTGTGCCAGGAACAACATTTGGGCGATCACCAGGTTGGCGATATTGTCGTCAATCGGCGTGCCTATGAAGATGATGTTGTCGCGCAGCAGCCGGGAGTAAATGTCGTAGGCGCGTTCGCCTCGCCCGGTCTGCTCGATGACCATTGGTACCAGCATCATTCGCTCCTCGTTGACGCTCACTCTTCCACACTCCGCCCCGCAAAACTGTTTGGTTGCTTCTAGGGGAGGATCGAAAATGTCCGTCTCAGGCGGACTGGCGATACAGAAAATCGATGGTTTTCTCGTTGCGGATTCTTGTCCGGATTCTATCGAGGCCACCATCGCGTGTCAAACGTGCGCGCACTGCTTCGGTTGTCTGTTTTGCCTGTTTGGCCAGCGCTTCCACTTCCTGATCCACTTCCTCGTTGCTGACCTCGACCTTCTCTTCGTCGGCTACCTTTTCGAGCAGCAACGAAGCTTTCAAGTCCTGAATGGCTTGCTCGCGTTGTCCCAAACGCAAGCGCTGAAAATCCATCTTCTTCATCTGCTCGGACGTCAGCCCCTGGGCGGCTAGCGCGCGCAACCCGCGCTCCAGGCGAATGTCAATCTGACGCTCGATCAAAGCATCTGGAACTTCGAAATCATTCCGCCTGACCAATTCCGAAATCAGTTTGTCTTTCGCTTCGCGCTCCGCCTGATGCGTGCGCTCGGAGTCGATCTGTTCGCGGATGCGCTTCCGCGCGTCATCCATGGTCGCAAACTCGCCCAGCCCTTTGGCGAATTCTTCGTTCAGTTCCGGGAGACTCTTCTGTTTGATCGCCTGCACCTTCACGGTGTAGGTGAGGGTCTTGCCGGCCAGCCGCTGATCTTCAGCATCTTCCGGATACTTCACGTCGAAAGTGCGCTCATCACCGACGTTCGTTCCGCTCAGGTTCTCGGTGAATTCCGGCATCGTATTCTTGCCGCCGATTTGCACCAGAACCTCGTCCATATGGACGGGTTGTCCCTCTTCGGATTTGGGTGTGCCGTCGAGCGAAACCTGGGCAAAATCGCCCTCGGCCAACGCCCGTCCTTCGACCGGATTGAAGCTGGCTGCTTGTTCGCGCAGATCGGCGATCGCCTGCTCGACATCGGCATCGGTTACTGTGATCTCGGGCTTCTCGGCACGCAAGTCCTTGTAGCCTTCCGCTTTGACCTCCGGCAAGACTTCGAACGCCGCCTTGAAGCGCAGCGGTTCTCCGTCGTGCAGGTGCAGGTCGGTTACACGCGGCTGCGACACCGGATGCATGCCTAGCCGCTCCGTCTCCTGCCGGAAATACCGCGGGATCAGAGCTTCCACCACGTCCGTCTTGATCTCTTCAGAAAAACGCTGCTTGATGATCGACGGAGGCACGTGGCCGGCTCGAAAGCCCGGCAGGCGCGCCACCTTCTGATATTTCTGAATCAGCGCCTCGGTCTGGCGGGATACTTCTTGCGCCGGAACCTCGACCTCGATCTCTCGCTTGGTGGTGCTCTCTTTGGTTTCGGTGGGGCTCACAATCGCCTTTCAAATGGTGCGCACATCATCGGCAGAGTCAAACTCGCTCCGCTCTGTTCGATTACCTTAATCCCTAAACTTGAGTGTAAAGACTCGCCAAAGGCAACGTCAAACGCAAGAAGGCTCGGTGATACCCACTAAAGTAATGGGTTTGGCTAGGAAAAGCTCGGGAGGGCACGACTTCAGTTGTGACGCAAGCCGGCAGAATTGACGGCTTCAGCCGCCGAGGTCTTCATTACAATGGAAATGAATGCCCCCTCCCCAGTGGCTCAACATTTTGAATGCCGAGGTGGTAGCTTGCACTCGCTGTCCGCGCCTGGTGGTCTATCGAGAAAAGATTGCCCAGGAAAAGCGCCGCGCCTACCGCGACTGGGACTACTGGGGAAAGCCCGTGCCCGGCTTCGGCGACCCGAATGCCCGCGTGCTTGTTTTGGGTCTCGCTCCCGGGGCCCACGGGTCGAACCGCACCGGCCGTCCGTTTACCGGTGATTCTTCCGGAAACTTCATGTATCCGGTGTTGCATGAAACCGGATTTGCCAATCAGTCGACGGCGACCGATCGCAATGATGGCCTGGCTCTCACCGACGTCTACATCACCGCTGCAGCGCGATGTGCGCCGCCAGACAACAAGCCGCTGCCGCAGGAGCTAGCTAACTGCGCGTCCTTCCTCGACCGTGAATTGGATGGATTGAAAAAACTGAAAGTGATTGTGGCGCTGGGAAAGATCGGCTTTGACGCCTACCTGAACTATTTGAAACGCCGCAGTGTGATCGCCACCAAGACGGCATATGTTTTTCGGCACGGGGCGCATTACCAGATGCCGAATGGCAAGATCCTGCTGGCCTCTTACCACCCCTCAAATCAAAACACTAATACCGGCAAGATCAACCGTCAGATGTTTTTGAAGATTTTTCAGGAAGCGCGGCGCCTGGCGGATCACTAGTAACGCCACGGTTCGTGTGGGGCGGGCGCCCTCGCCCGCCAAACCTGTGTGCCGGTAATCCTGCTGGCAGTTTTGTCGCCATGGGCCGGCGGGCGAAGGCGCCCGCCCCACACGAACCGGCGAGGGCACTTTGCGCCTGTTCCAAGCAGGACATAGCGTGATGTGACGGATTGTCAGTTATCGTCCGCTCGCGGTTCGATGCGTTTCGACCTGTAAAATGAAATTAGATAAACGGAATTCGCTCGACACTATGTTGCGGACCCTTCGGCTTGCACTTGTGCTTCTAGTACCTTGCGGGTTCGCCACCGCCCAAACTCAGACCGATCCCAAGACCATCCAGGACAACAGCTTTCTGGTCGAAGAGGCCTACAACCAGGAACGAGGAGTCGTCCAGCACATCAACACCTTTTCGTATTTTGCGGACAGCCATGACTGGTTCTACACGTTTACGCAGGAGTGGCCCGTGCCTGGAGATGCACGCCACCAGCTCAGTTACACACTGATGGTCATACGCCCAGGGGGCTCCTCGAACGGAGCGGGGTTTGGTGATGCGCTCCTGAACTATCGCTACCAACTCGTGGGGAACGGCGGTACTCGGGTTGCGTTCGCGCCCCGCCTGTCTCTGATTCTTCCGACCGGCGACTCGCGTCAGGGCCGCGGTTTTGGCGGAACCGGAGTGCAGACCAGCCTACCTCTTAGCGTCGTAGTGAATCGCAAGCTAGTGACTCACTGGAACGCGGGAGCAACCTTCATACCCAGTGCCCAGGATACCGTCGGCAATCACGCCTCAACCGCCGGTTACAATTTCGGACAAAGCTTCATCTGGCTGGTACGGCCACGTGTGAACTTCATGTTAGAGACGGTGTTTGCCAGTTCGCAGGTGGTCGTGGCTCGCGATAGGACAACCTGGGAGAACTTGCTCCTGCTCAGCCCTGGTGTCCGCTGGGCCTACAGTTTCAAGAACGGGCTGCAGATTGTCCCCGGTGTAGCCATGCCCCTGGGAGTCGGTCCCAGCGCCGGTGAGAAGGGCTTCTTCCTTTACTTGAGTTTCGAGCACCCATTCGAGAGATTGGACAAGTGAAGCACGGATGGATCACCAGACCGAGGTGACTTCAGAACCCTACGAAGACAGGCTCCGGCTCCAGCACAACCCCCCACGCTTCCTCGACGCCCCGCCGAATCTTTTCTTTTAGCCGCACAACGTCCGCCGCACTGGCGCTCCCGGTGTTGATCAATGCGAGCGCGTGCTTGCGCGAAATTCCTGCCGCGCCCAGCATGAATCCCTTCGCGAATCCAGAATGTTCCACCAGCCATGCAGCCGAGACTTTGCGTTGCGCATCCAGAGCCGGATAGCTCGGGATTTTCAAACCTTTTAACTCAGCCCGGCTGGCCAGGTCGTGAAACTGTGCCTCGCTCAGCACAGGATTCTTGAAGAACGAGCCGGCGCTGCGGCTGTCCGGATCTCCGGGCACGATCAGCATGCCTTTGCTTTGACGAATCTGTCGCACCGCCGTCCGCACCTGCGCCAGCGACGGCGGGCTGCTCGTGGCTGCGAAATGTTTTTGCACGTCCGCATATTTCAGGCTGGGAGTGCCATCCTGCGCGAGCCGGTAGGCGACCCGCAGAATGATGTATCGTCCGCGCTCCGTGGTGTTGAAGATACTGGTGCGATAGTGAAAGCCGCACGCCGCCTCCGGTAGAACGACAACACGATTCGTCTTGAGGTCGTATGCGCGGACGGATTCGATGGTCTCCGAGACTTCCTGTCCGTAAGCGCCCACGTTCTGCACGGGCGTGCCGCCGACGCTGCCCGGAATGCCGCTCAAACACTCCACTCCTGCGCAGTCGCTGGCCACCGCTTGCGCGACGAACTGATCCCAGTCCACTCCCGCGCCCGCTTCGAACAGGACGGTGCCGTCTTCCTCTTGCTGCGTAAATCCGCCGATCGCAATCTTCAGGACCAGTCCTGGCCAACCCGAATCCGCAACCAACACGTTGCTCCCACCCCCCAGCACAAACAGCGGCACGGCCTTTACGCGCGCAAAGCCCACCGCTTCCCGGACGTCGTCTTCGCTCGCCGCCTCCACCAGATAGCGCGCTTTTCCGCCAACCTGCAAAGTGGTTAACGGCGCTAGAGGAACGTGTTCCTGAATCGTCATTACGCGGATTCCACTCTATATGGCTCTGAGCATCTCATGCTTGTACTGTCAGGCATATTAGAATGGAGTTACCGAATCGCAGGAAAAGGGAAAGAAAAGAGGAGACTCAATGTATCCGGAAATTATGGTGGTTCCGATGCGGGAAGAGCTGACGCGTCTGGGAGTTGAAGAGCTTCGCACTGCAGCCGATGTGGATCAGACCTTGCAAGGCCCCGGCACCACCATGGTCGTGGTCAATTCGATCTGCGGATGCGCGGCCGGACGCATGCGTCCCGCGGTCCGCCTCGCTCTCCAGAACGCGACCAAGCCCGCCAAGGTGGTATCAGTATTCGCGGGCCAGGACCAGGAAGCGACCGAACGTGCGCGCTCTTATTTCACGGGCTATCCGCCCTCTTCGCCGTCGATCGGCATTCTTCATGACGGCAAACTCGTCTACATGATGGAGCGCCGGCAGATCGAATCCCGCGATGCGCAAGCCATAGCCGCCGATCTGAAAGCCGCCTTCGATCAGCACTGCGCAACTGCTGCGATACGTTGACAACCCGAAATCAGAGGTAGAGACGCGACGTGCCGCGTCTCCCTAGAACCGGAACAAATACGACGCCTTCACAAAGAAGTTGCGCCCGTCGTTGACCAACCGCCCGTCTCGCGCCAGGTTGCCGTCCATATCCAGATGCGGCGGATTCACAATGTTCTCCAGGTTGCTGTTGTATCCCACATAAATGGCGGTGCTGGGGTGGACGAGGTAGGTGATGAGAAAATCGGCATTGAAATTCTTCGCGGTCGGAACAGAAGTGAAACCTGGATTCGCCAGCACCGAGCTGTACTGTCCAATGAACCGGAAGGAAAGCTCTTTGTTGAACTGGTAATTCACCTTGGTTCGGAAAATATGATTGTTCATACTTCCCAAAGGCGGTCCGCAGTTTGCGCAGCTGTGCAGGCGGAAGAGGATGTATGTATTGTCGATCTTCAGCGACCGGCTCGGTCGCACGGTCGCCTGCGCGTAGGCGCTCGTGCGGCTCGCCAGGAACGGCGGTAGGAAGAGGGTGTGTGTCGGATCGTCGGGGTCCCTCGGCGGATCGTAATTCACTCGTTCGCCCCATCGATAGTCGAGATGTAGGGAAAACATCCGAAAATAATTCGTATCCAACGCGAATTCCGTGGTGTGACGCGTGTACTTCTGAATATGGTCGATGGCATCGAAATCCTGGTGGCGCAATTGTTCCATTTCCTTAGCGTAAAAAGCGGTCAGAAACGTTTGCCCCATCAGTTCGACGCGCAGCGAAGGGAAGTAGCCGGAGCCAATTTCATTGCCTTCGTGGTCGTAGGTGAGGTAGTGCTCAAACATCGGACCCCAGGAAATCAAGCGCTTGCCTTCAGGGCGAAAGGTGTATTGGAGCCGCTCATACAGGTTGTGAATATCGGGTTGGGGGTCAAAGCCAGTCAGCGTCCGAAATTCCGGGCTGCGATCGGCATAGTCCAGGAAGTAATTCAACTTGCGACCATCGCGCTGGAGGATCACCTCCGCAGCCGAACCGGCCTGATACTGGCCATGGGTGTTGAAGAGGTTAAAGTTCGGGTCGTCTGGATTGATGGTCGCGCTGACCACTGCCTGAACGTTTGCAGCCCAGTTCTCGTTCAGCTTGAAGCGTCCGTCGACGCTTCCCACGCGATTAAAGAATCCGCCCGCCTCTCGATCGGCGTAAAGCAGGCCGATCGAAGATTGGCTTCCAATATCCCGGCTGACCCGCCCGATAGCAAACAGCGCATGCTTGCCAAACAGAGGATTGCCAGGCTCGCCGGGAGATGGCGGCGTCACTGCTTCACCCGGCGAATCGGTCCCCGCAACCAGCGTGCCCACTGCCCAAGGGCCGTCTTTGCCGGTTAAACGAACGCCCCATTTGGGGTCTGCGATCCGTCGCGTGAACAGCAACTGAATCGGCGTTTGGAAATAATTCGAGTTTTCAAGAAAAAATGGCCGCTTCTCCGGAAACTGCACTTCGAAGCGCTGATTCACCGTGACCTGAGGGTCGTCCGATTCCACCTGGCTGAAGTCCGGGTTCGCGGTCACATCGAGAACGAACTTGTCTTTCAATACCGCCTTCGCATCCAGGCCAAACTGTCCAAACACTGCGCGCTGAGTGTATTTGGGGTCGTTAGGATCGCGCAGGTCGAGCTCTTTGAACGAGCGAAACACTCCGTAGGGGATGAGCTGCAGGTTTCGTCCCGGAGAGATTTTTTCCAAACCGCTGGCGCGGCCCTCCTGATTCAGACGTCCCAGGATGCGACTCGAGTACTGCGGCCAGAACGATTGCTCGTTCTTGCGCGGGATGTTCCGCGCCAGCATCAGACCCCAGGTCTGCGGATCACTCGATGAAAAGCGCAGGCTGCGAAAGGGAATCGCCATCCAGATCACGTATCCACGATCGGTGACTCGTCCCGACGAATTCCAGACTGTGTCGAATGACATGTCGAAGTTCTGGTCGCCCGTCCCGGGCCCTTCCGCCCAGAGAGCATCGGCTTGCACGCCCAGCGGATTTGCGAAAAAAGCATAGGAATGCCTGTGGTCGTTAAATGTATCCAGCATGAGCTCGATAAAGTCATCGTCGAAAATATCCTCGCGACGCGACAGGCGGGCGCGGAGCCGCTGCGGCTCACTGTCGAAGCAGATGAAGATCGCGTATAGGTTCTTGGCGTCGTATCCGAGATAGACCTCGGTTCGCTCTGAAACCGGCGCGCCATCGCTGGGGATTCGTTGGTGGAACTGTTCCGCCCTTGCCAACTTGTCTTTCCAGGCGGGACTCGGCTCCATGTTGAGGAACTCTTCGATGCGGGGAGGGGTGTTGACCCGGGGGAGGCGAATACTGCCAAAAGGGGAGTCTTCCGCGTAAAGTGGCAGGGCGGCGCACACCAGCGCCAGCCGGAACCATCGGAGGTATTTTTTCGCGAGCACGCTGTCGTCCGCTTCGCCCGTAATTTAGACGAACGGGCATCTTACTAGTAAGCCGTGAGGCGACTACTCATGGTACCCCTCATCGACAGGACCGCGTCTGCGAAGAAGCCCTTGTACGCGGCGGTCGAAAGGCGGAGAATGAGGCCTCGTCGGGAGGCTTTCCTTGTCGGACCGCAAGTACCGTCAGCGCGGATACCAGGACTCCGGCCGCGAACCGCAGAAAAAGCTGGAGCAGCCGGCTGCTCCGCGTAAAGACAATACATTTGGTCCTCGCCCGCTGAACATGCCGGGGACGCGCACTGTCTCTCGCTGTTCTCAGTGCGGGACGCTCTTGCAGTCGATTACCGAGCCGGTCGGACAGTGTCCGAAATGTGGATTCGAACTCCACTCCTGCAAGCAGTGCGAATACTTCGACCCGTCCAGCCGCTTCGAATGCAACCAGCCGATTCCCGAGCGGATCTCTCCTAAAGACAAACGAAACGACTGCTCGTTTTATTCCATGCGTGTGGCGCTCGAGAAAGAGACGTCCAGCAAAGGCATGGCTCGTCCCAATGATGCGCGGCAGGCGTTTGAGAATCTGTTCAAGAAGTAGCGCTTAGGGAAGCACCAGCCGATTGCGTTGCTCAGCAGCACGAGTATCAGGAATGAGTGCACAGGTCCGCTGGCGAATAGACTTCTTCACGGTTTCTGCGTCGGCCGCAGCAGGATCTCACTAGCGAACGACTGCGGCGCCTGGGTCACGATCATAGTGACAACGTGCGCGACGTCGCGGGGTTGCAACATCTTCTCGGCGCTTTTCCCTGCGTGCGGGCTGAACTCCGTATGCACCGAGCCCGGACAGATGACGGAGACGCGAATATTGTGCGCACGCAGCTCCTCGGCGACGGAATAAGTCAATCCATTAAGTCCCCACTTTGACGTAGAGTATGCGGCTCCATTCGGCAGTGCGTTCTTGCCGGCGAGGGACGAGATGTTGATGATGTGGCCACCGCGAGCGCGGATCATCATCGGCGCAAAGCTTCGGATGCAGTAGTAGACGCCGCGCAGATTGGTGTTCATCACACTATCCCAGACATCAGGTGAGAGCTGATGCAACGGTACAGCGCCGCCGCCGATGCCCGCGTTGTTGACGAGAATGTCGAGCCTGCCAAATGTTTTCTGGACGGATGCCGCCACTGATTCCACTGAGCGCAGATCGGCTACGTCGCATTCCATGACGGTACCTTGCCCGCCTTGGTTATGGATCGCCGACGAGGTCGCTTCGAGGGCTCCGCGCGTGCGTCCGCACAAGACGGCGTGGGCTCCCAACTGGGCAAGGGTCGTGGCAATGGCAGCGCCAATGCCGCGTCCGGCCCCGGTGACGACCGCGACTTGCCCAGCCAAGGCTGAGTTTGATGCATCTTTCATCCAGATAGCTCCTCTAGGGTAGATGGTAGCGCTTTCGGGTAAGCAGCGGCGCAGCCGAATCCATCCCCCTCTGCCTGTTTACGCATCGAAGCACACAGGGAGAGCTAAGGCCAGCAAACGGCTTGCCTTAGCAGGATGACATCCTTATAATCCGCTCACCGGTTTAATCGCTGGCCGCCCTACACTTTACAAGCGGGCCAGGATTCACGGGATCTTCGCTTGGTCGTTGTCCAAGACGAAGCCCGGCACGAAGCTTGGGTGCGCCGGGCAAGGTGTCGATTCCAGCTTCCCCCGAAGAGTTAAGGAGCCACAGGAATGAAGAAGATCTTTCTCGCGATGTTGCTGGTAGCCGCTGTTACCGCCGTCGCTCAAACCGCTCCCGCTCCGGCACAACAGCCGCAGCCGAGCCCGTCACAGCCAGCAGCGGCGCCGCAGCAGAAGAAAGAGATCAAAGACCCCGCCGAGTACAACGCCTACATTGGCGCGCTCGGACAGCAGGATCCCGCGGCCAAGATCAGCGGCTTCGAGGCCTTTATCACGCAGTACCCCAACACCGTGATGAAGGAAGAGGCGCTGGAACAACTGA
>WNFB01017043.1_pt1 | contig 10657 bp, 10 predicted proteins | sample 5400501 | NCBI WGS metagenome assembly WNFB01 (sample SAMN13153341, study PRJNA577476) | soil metagenome | isolation source: 200 cm saprolite under Douglas fir tree site 2 hole 1 | place: USA:California | collected 2015-04-18 | reverse complement strand
GTCCTGTTCCGCCTGCTGCGCCACATCTACGGCGAGAACCACGTCACCTACGTCCGCAACATCACCGACGTCGACGACAAGATCAACGACCGCGCCGCGCGTGATTTCCCCGGCCTGCCGCTGAACGAGGCGATCCGGAAAGTCACCGAGAAGACGGCAGCACAATTCGCTTCTGATGTGGCGGCCTTGGGCTCCTTGCCGCCAACGTTCGAACCGCGCGCCACCGATTTCGTGCTGCCGCGCGCCGACGGCAAAGTGGACATGGTGACCTTGATCAAGCAATTGATCGCGCGCGGCAACGCCTATGAAGCCGGCGGCGAAGTGCTGTTCGATGTCCAGTCGATGCCCGATTATGGCGCGCTGTCGGGCCGCAAGCTCGACGAGCAGCGGCCGGGTGCGCGCGTTGCTGTCGATGCGCATAAAAAGAGTCCGCTCGATTTCGTGTTGTGGAAGCAATCGTCCGGCGATGAGCCTGGATGGGAAAGCCCATGGGGCAGGGGACGTCCGGGCTGGCACATCGAGTGCTCGGCCATGAGCGCCGCCTATCTCGGCGAGGTCTTCGATATTCACGGCGGCGGCATCGACCTGATCTTTCCGCATCACGAGAACGAACTGGCGCAGTCGCGCTGCGCGCATGGTACGGCTGCCATGGCGAACTATTGGATGCACAACGAATTCGTGCAAGTCGAAGACGCGAAGATGTCGAAGTCGCTCGGCAACTTCGTCACGATCCGGGAATTGCTGGCCGATTGGCCGGGCGAAGTGTTGCGCCTCAATATGTTGAAGGCGCATTATCGCTCTCCGATGGACTGGACGTTGAAAGGATTGGAAGAAAGCGCGAAGACGCTCGACGACTGGTACTGGGTGGCTGCGGATAACAACGGCGAACGGCCTTCTGACGCAGTTATCGAGGCACTCTCAGACGACCTCAACACGCCGCAGATGATCGCCTCGCTGCACGGTTTGCGCAATAACGCCGCTTCCGGAAGTGAACGGGATCGCAACGCGTTTGCGGCTTCCTTGCGGTTTCTGGGTTTCTTGTCCGAGAGCGCGGCGGAATGGAAAGGCCGAAAACAGCAAGCGAGTGGCGTCGACGTAGAACAAATCGATGGTTTGATTGCCGCTCGCGCCACCGCACGCGCGCGAAAAGACTTCAAGGAATCCGATCGAATCCGCGGCCAACTCGCGGCGATGGGAGTAGTCATCAAGGATTCCAAGGAAGGCACCACCTGGGAGATTGCGCGATGAGCCCCTCCGAAATCCGCGTCATTGCCGGGCTTGACCCGGCAATCCATCAATTGAAAAATTCTTCTGCCGTCGTTTGGATGGATGCGCGGGTCGAGCCCGCGCATGACGGACGCGGCTGTTGGCAGCCAATGCGAAACCTCTATTTGGACGAGATCGTGTAATGGGACAGGCGCTGCCCAAACCCGCTTTGCGGCCGTTCCTCGCTGCGGATACGCCGATGCTGGCGGCGATCTTCGTCGCAAGTGTCGAGGAGTTGACCGGCGACGACTACAGCGAAGCGCAGCAGCAGGCCTGGGCCAGCGCCGCCGATGACGAAGAGCAATTCGGCAAGCGCCTCGCCTCCGAGCTCACGCTGATCGCTACGCTGCAGAATTCTCCGGTCGGGTTTGCCTCGCTGAAGGGCACAGATCATATCGACATGCTTTACGTGCATCCGGGCGCGGCGGGGCAGGGCGTGGCGTCGATGCTGTGCGACGCGCTGGAAAAGCTCGCCGGCAGCCGCGGTGCCAAGAGTCTCTCGGTCGACGCCAGCGACAATGCGCAAGAATTTTTCCTAAAGCGCGGTTACGTCGGCAAGCAGCGCAACACCGTGACCGTCAACGGCGAATGGCTTGCCAACACCACGATGCAGAAGACGCTTGTGCAGGGCCCGTCGTCAGGAGTTCCGACATGACTCGCGAACGCCTCTATCTGTTCGACACCACGCTGCGCGATGGGGCGCAGACCAATGGCGTCGATTTCACGCTGCATGACAAGCAGCTGATCGCAAAGATGCTCGACGAACTCGGTATCGATTATGTCGAGGGCGGCTATCCCGGCGCCAATCCGACCGATACCGAATTCTTTGCCAAAAAGCCTGGTCTTGCTCATGCCCGCTTCACGGCGTTCGGCATGACGCGGCGTCCCGGCCGTTCGGCCTCGAACGACCCGGGTCTCGCGGCGCTGCTGGAGGCCAGGGCGGATGCGATCTGTTTTGTCGCGAAATCATCGGCGTATCAGGTGCGCGTCGCGCTCGAGATCACCAATGAGGAAAATCTGGCTTCGATCCGCGACAGCGTGAAGGCCGCGAAGTCAGCGGGGCGCGAGGTCATGCTCGACTGCGAACATTTCTTCGACGGTTTCAAGGAAAACGCCGCCTTCGCGCTTTCCTGCGCGAAAGCAGCCTATGATTCCGGCGCCCGCTGGGTGGTGCTGTGCGACACCAACGGCGGCACCATGCCGCACGAGGTCGAGACCATCGTCGGCGAGGTGCTGAAACACATTCCCGGCGATCATGTCGGTATTCACGCCCATAACGACACCGAGCAGGCCGTCGCCAATTCGCTGGCCGCGGTGCGCGCCGGGGTGCGGCACATCCAGGGCACGCTGAACGGGCTTGGTGAGCGCTGCGGCAACGCCAATCTGTGTTCGCTGATCCCGACGCTGCGGCTCAAGCGCGAATTTTCCGATTGCTTCGACATCGGCGTGTCGCCGGACAAGATGGCGACCTTGATGAGGGTTTCGCGGACGCTCGACGATATGCTCAACCGGGCGCCCAACCGCCACGCGGCCTATGTCGGGGAAAGCGCGTTCGTCACCAAGACCGGGATTCACGCCTCCGCGGTGCTCAAGGATCCGCAGACCTATGAGCATGTCTCGCCTGAAGCGGTCGGCAATCGTCGCAAGGTGCTGGTGTCCGATCAGGCCGGCCGCTCCAACGTCATCGCCGAACTGGAACGCGCCGGCATCGCTTACGAGAAGAGCGACCCGAAACTGGTTCGCCTGGTCGAGGACCTGAAGGAGCGCGAGGCCGCGGGCTATGCCTACGAGTCCGCCAACGCGTCGTTCGACCTGTTGGCGCGGCGCACGCTCGGCCGGGTGCCGGAATATTTCAGGGTCGAGCAATTCGACGTCAACACCGAGCAGCGCTACAACGCCAACGGCCAGCGCGTGACGGTGGCGATGGCGGTGGTGAAGGTCGATGTCGCCGGCGAGCATCTGATCTCGGCGGCCGAAGGCAACGGTCCGGTCAATGCGCTCGACGTGGCGCTGCGCAAGGACCTCGGCAAATACCAGAAGTACATCGAAGGCCTGAGGCTGATCGACTACCGCGTGCGTATCCTCAATGGCGGCACCGAGGCGGTGACGCGGGTGCTGATCGAAAGCGAAGACGAGGAGGGCGAGCGCTGGACCACCATCGGCGTCTCCCCCAATATCATCGACGCATCGTTCCAGGCGCTGATGGATTCGGTGATCTACAAGCTGGTGAAGTCCGGCGCGCCGGCGTGACGTTACCTCGCCGTCATTCCGGAATGGTCCGCCGGACCATATCCGGAATCTCGAGATTCCGGGTTCGCGCTAGCGCGCACCCCGGAATGACGTTTCTACTTTCGGGATGCATCTTAGATGATCGATCATGTTTCCGTCGGTGTCAGTGACCTCGAACGCGCCGCGCGCTTTTATGAGCTGGCGCTGGCGCCGCTCGGGCTGGCGCGGCTGGTGACGCGGCCGGCAACGGTCGGTTTCGGCAAGAACTATCCCGAGTTCTGGATCAATCTTCGTGCCGGCATGGCGCCGGTTCAGCCGGACAGCGGTACCCATATCTGTCTTCGAGCGAAAACGGCCGATGACGTCGATGCGTTCCATGCGGCCGCGGTCAATGCCGGAGGCTGCTCCGACGGCGCGCCGGGTCTGCGTCCGCACGATCGCGTGCGTTACTACGCCGCGTTCGTCATCGATCCCGACGGCAATCGCATCGAAGCGGTGACGTTTCCCAAAGACGATGCAGAGGTGTCGCCGCGATAACCCTTCGCTGGCTAAAGCTGGCGTATCACGTCGGCGGCCATTTCCTCGGCGCCCTCAGGGGCGCGGGCGGCGGCGGCGAGCAACCGCGGCAAGATATCCTCGACGTGCTCCGCTTTCAGAATCTCGACTGCCAGAGTCGGCCGAATGAATTCCGTTGCGCGCATGTGCGTGAGCAGCGCGAGCAGGGGCTCCCAGAAGCTATCGATGTTGGCGAGCAGGACCGGCTTGGCGTGGCGGCCAAGCTGCTGCCACGTCAGCTGCTCCACCAGTTCCTCCAGTGTGCCGATACCGCCGGGCAGGGCAACGAATGCATCGGAGCGTTCGAACATCATCCGTTTGCGTTCATGCATGTCGGGCGTCACGATCAATTCCTGAACGCGCGCCATGGCATTTTCGCGGGAAATCAGAAACTCCGGAATAATGCCGATGACGTTGCCGCCATGATCCAGTGTGGATTTGGCGATAGCGCCCATCAAGCCATTCGAGCCGCCGCCATAGACAAGGCTCACGCCGTTATCGGCGAGGATCTTCCCCAGCGCGATGGCAGCTTCTACAAAGCGGTGATTGGTACCGGGGCCGGAGCCGCAATAGACACAGACGGTTTTGATCTTGTTCATGTTGGGTTTGATCTTGCTCATACTCGCATGTGGCACTGCAACGTAAATGCGTCAAGCCCATTGAATTGGCGACAATAGTTGAATTAAGCCGCAAGTGCCTGCAAATCCCGAAAGAATTGCTCCGTGAGGGTGCAAGCGGAGGGCAGACGCTCTATATGGCGGACACCATGCAGATCAACATAAAACACCCGCGCGACAGCGATTCTCCAGGTTCTTGATCAATGACTTACACTGATTCGTCCCCGGGTGCCGGCCAAGCGCAGCCTTCTTCCGACCGATCGGTCGAGCAGGCGACCCTGATCGGGACGCTGATGCATCTGTGGCCGTACATCTGGCCCGGCGACCGGCTCGATCTCAAGATGCGCGTGGTCTGGTCGGTGGTGCTGCTGCTGGTCGCCAAGTTCGCGACGCTCTCGGTGCCGTTCACCTTCAAATGGGCGATCGACGCCCTGACCGGTGCGGATACCGCTCCGGTGCAGGCATCGAACTGGCCGTTGTGGCTGATCGCGTCGCCCCTGATCATGACCTTGAGCTACGGCGCCATCCGCGTGCTGATGGCGGTACTGACCCAATGGCGCGACGGGATCTTCGCCCGGGTGGCGATGCACGCGGTGCGCAAGCTTGCCTATCTCACCTTCGTCCACATGCATGAGCTGTCGCTGCGCTTTCACCTCGAGCGCAAGACCGGAGGCCTGACGCGCGTGCTGGAGCGCGGCCGGCTCGGCATCGAAGTCATTGTCCGGATGGTGATCCTGCAACTGGTCCCGACCGTCGTCGAAGTCACGCTGTTGATGGGCGTGCTGCTGTGGCAATTCGACTGGCGCTACGTGCTCGCGACCATGATCACCGTCGTGGTCTTCATGTACTACACCTACATCGCAACCGAATGGCGGATCGAGATTCGCCGCAAGATGAACGAGTCCGACACCGACGCGAACACCAAGGCGATCGACTCGCTTTTGAACTACGAGACGGTCAAATATTTCAGCGCCGAGGAGCGCGAAGCCGCGCGCTACGATCGTTCGATGGAAGGCTATGAGCGCGCCAGCGTGAAAACCTATACCTCGCTGGCGGTTCTCAATACCGGTCAGGCCGTCATTTTCACCGCCGGATTGACCGCGACCATGCTGATGTGCGCGATCGGTGTCCGCCGCGGAACCAATACGGTCGGCGATTTCGTCATGGTCAACGCCATGATGATCCAGCTTTACCAGCCGCTTAATTTCATGGGCATGGTCTATCGCGAGATCAAGCAGGCGGTGATCGATATCGAAAAGATGCTCGGCGTTCTGTCGCGAAATCCCGAGGTCAAGGACGTTCCCGGCGCGAAGCCCTTGATCGTGACCTCGGGCAGTGTTCGTTTCGACGACGTGCGGTTCTCATACGATCCCGAGCGGCCGATCCTGAAAGGTCTGAGCTTCGAGGTGCCCGCCGGCAAGACGGTCGCGATCGTCGGCCCCTCCGGTGCCGGCAAGTCGACCATCTCGCGGCTGCTGTTTCGGCTTTACGATATCTCGGGCGGCAAGATCCTGATCGACGGCCACGACATCCGGAACGTCACGCAATCTTCGCTGCGGGCGTCGATCGGCATGGTGCCGCAGGACACCGTGTTGTTCAACGATACCATCCGTTACAACATTCGTTATGGCCGCTGGGACGCCAGCGACGCCGAGGTGGAGCAGGCGGCGCAACTGGCGCAAATCGACGGTTTTATCCGGATGTCGCCGAAGGGGTATGAGACGCAAGTGGGCGAGCGCGGCCTGAAATTATCGGGAGGCGAGAAGCAGCGTGTCGCGATCGCGCGCACAATTCTCAAGGGGCCGCCGATCCTGGTGCTCGACGAGGCAACATCGGCGCTCGACAGCCATACACATCGGCGCTCGACAGCCATACCGAGCAGGAAATCCAGGACGCGCTGGAGCGGGTGTCGCGCAACCGCACCTCGCTGGTGATCGCGCATCGGCTGTCCACGATCGTCGGCGCCGACGAAATCATCGTGCTGGATCAGGGCCGCATTGCCGAGCGTGGAACCCACTCCCAGCTTTTGGCAACCGGTGGACTCTATGCCAGTATGTGGAACAGGCAGCGTGAAGCCCAGGAGGCGCGGGAGAGGCTGGCGCGGATCGCCGACGAGAACGAAGCGCCGAACCGCGCACCGCCGCTGGTCGACGACGCGCTGGTGACTCCAGCCGCGGCGGAATGATGACTTCACCTGAAGGCGCTGTTTAGGCCGATCGTGCGCGGACAATCCTCTCTCCCCTTGTGGGAGTTTATGGTTTTTTAACATGCTGATTTATCTGGAATAAATCAGCATCAATTTGGTTGTGTAGTAACCGTGTAGGCATTTCGGCTGCATCCTGAACTAGCGAATAGCTGGTGCTGCGGCCGCCTCCGGCGTCTTTTGTCAATATTCCGCGCTCAACCAGATCGGCGATATCACGCAGGGCGGTATCGGGCGAGCACTTTTCAATCAATGCCCATTTTGACGAGGTTAGCTTGCCCTCAAAGCCATCGAGCAGACGATTGATGATATTGCGTTGGCGCTCATTGAGTGGCGCCGCCGAATGTTTCTTCCAAAAATCCGCTTTCTGAAAAACGATGGCGAGAGTTTTCTCAGCGCCACCGAAGGCGCGATCGAGGCATCCGAGAAACCATTCTATCCAGGACGTTATGTCGAGGTCGCCCTTCTGCGTCGATTCAAGGATCTCGTAGTACGCGTTGCGTTCGATCCGTATTTGCGCGGACATGCTGTAGAAGCGCTGCGGGCTCTCTTCCGAGCGCGCGAGAGACATATCGGCGATGGCGCGTGCGATACGTCCGTTGCCGTCCTCGAACGGATGGATAGTGACGAACCATAGATGCGCGACCGCGGCTTTTAGAACCAAGTCCATGTCATCGGCGGTGTTGAACCAGTCGAGGAAAGCTTGCATCTCAGGATCGAGCCGTCCGGCGACGGGCGCTTCATAATGGACGTGCTCGCGGCCAAAGGGACCGGAGACGACCTGCATCGGTCCAGACTTTTCGTCGCGCCACGCGCCGACGACAATTTTTCTCATGCCGCTTCGCCCCGTCGGGAAGAGCGACGCGTGCCAGCCGAACAGTCGGTCTTGGGTAAGTTGTTCTTTGTACTTCTGCGTGGCATCGAGCATCATTTCAACGACGCCTTCGACATTGCGGTCGGCTGACGGCAGCGCAGCCGTTTCCATTCCGAGGCGGCGCGCAATTGAGGAGCGGACCTGATCTTTGTCGAGGATTTCGCCTTCGATCTCGCTGGACTTGAGCACGTCTTCCGTCAGGGTCTGGAGGACCGCTTCTTCACGGAGGGGAAAGCCAAGTTGCTGCATGCGGCCAATGAGACGGCCTTGGCGATGCCGGACAGCAACAAGTTGCTTGGCAAAGCTGCGCTGATCCCATTCAAATTTGGGCCAATTCGATAGTTCGTGGATATATTTGGTCAATCTCCGCACCTTTTGCGGAGATTATGACAGCTATTCTCCGCCGAAGCAAGGATAATCCCCGCATCTCATGCGGAGATTAGGGGCGATATTCTCCGCAAAACGGACATGCTATTGAAATAATTACATTATTTTTTCCATGACGCCGCCGGGTAGTCGCGACCTATCCTTTGACGACCTAATCCCGCTGTCGGAATGCTGTCGGCCTTCTGCCGTATCGAGTCGAGCTGGACCTAGCTACCTTTTGACCACCGACAAAGAGGTCCCCCATGACAAAGGCTACTAATCTTTTGGAACCCGGCGTGCTCGGCTTTTGGGTCCGGTGCATCCGCGAAGCAGGACATATGTCTCAAGATGCATTGGCGGCATTGTCCAGAGTTGACATTCGAACCATTCAGCGGATGGAAGCTGGAAACGCCGTCAGCATCACCACGCAGCGTTGCATCGCGCGGGCGCTCGGATATGAGAACCCCGATATTTTTGACGATCCTGAGTTCGCTCTCGAAATCCATAAATTTCTCGAAGGGGCGCAAGCGATCAAGCGCTTGGCTTTAGAGAAAGAGCACCCCGATCGAATCCGAGTGAAGGCGGCGCGCGCATTGAACGGTAAAGCCCTTGGTCGGCTTGCCGATACCTCAAATGCAGTTTCTCTGAATATCGACGATGCAATCACTATCGAGGCAGAACGGGTGGCGGCGGCGATGTTCGATTATATCAGCGATTTGCTGGATGCGAAATACGATGCATCTCTGTCCGACAAACTCAGCTTCGCTCAGGAGCTTGAGACGATGTTGCGCGAGCTGGAGGATTTGGGAGCCGCGGTCTATGTCGCAACAAGGTCAGCAAAATTCGCAAACGACCACTGGACGAACAAGGAGCCGATCCATCTCACGATTGGATACTTAGCTGCCGTACCGAAAGGAACGAGTCTCGGAGAGATGCTTGTGCCGCGTCGGTTCTCCGGGATGTAACAGCACTCGATTTGTGCGTCATCCTTAGAAATGCACCGCGGTCTACAAAAACCCGGAAGATGCCGAGCACCTGTTCGACGGGCTGCGTAAGGCGGGGCTGCGGGAACATTAAGCCGGCTTACACGATGGCTTGAAGATCGGGGGTTTCACGTCTTCAAGTTCTGGAATAATGAGGTGCCGGCGGCAGTTTCGACGCGACCATGGCCGCCGGCACGAACCTCTCCCCGGCACGCCGCTCCGCGGCGCCCCCCTCTCTCACAAGGGAGAGGGAACAAACAGATCAGTGAACTCCAATGTCCATCCTCAATTCCATCCGCGCGCAGATTCCGCCTGTTCATCGGGAGGGCTATCCGTTTATCGGCGGCTTCGCGCTTGCCAGCCTGATCCTGTTCTGGATCTGGACGCCGCTGGGCTGGATCGGCACCTTGCTGACGGTCTGGTGCGCGCTTTTTTTCCGCGATCCGGTGCGGGTCACGCCGATACGCGAGGGCATCGTGGTGGCGCCGGCCGACGGACGCATCTCGATGGTGACGCAGGTGCTGCCGCCTGCCGAACTCGGTCTCGGCGACAGGCCGCTGCCGCGCGTCTCGATATTCATGAGCGTGTTCAACTGCCATGTAAACCGCAGTCCGGTCGCGGGGCGGATCGACCGGATCGCCTATCGGCCGGGCACCTTTGTCAATGCCGAACTGGACAAGGCCAGCGAGGACAACGAGCGCAACTCGCTTGTGATCTCGACCCCGAATGGACGCATTGGCGTGATCCAGATCGCAGGCCTAGTGGCGCGCCGGATTGTATCGTTCGTCCGCGAAGGGCAGACGATCGGGGCAGGCGAGCGGTTCGGGTTGATCCGGTTCGGATCGCGGCTCGACGTATATCTGCCAGAAGGCACCAAGGCGCTGGTCTCCGAAGGCCAGACGGCGGTCGCCGGGGAGACCGTTCTGGCTGATTTCAAACTTGGCGATCCCGGTCGAACCTACCGCACCGATTAGCCATTTGAGCTGCCGAACCAGTCACTTGACGGAGGCGATGGCGGAGCAGGCCGGCGCTTGCTATATGTAGGCGAGCCATGCAGATGCCCGTTGATCCCAAATATCCGGAGATGCGCCGCCGCCGGTTCCGCCCGATACCGGTGCGGATGCTGGTGCCCAACGTCATCACCCTGCTCGCGATCTGCGCGGGATTGACCGCGATCCGGCTGTCCACCGAGGGACGGATGGAATTGGCGGTGGCGGCGATCGTGTTTGCCGCCGTGCTCGATGGCCTCGACGGCCGTGTGGCACGCATGATCAAGGGCCAGTCGAAATTCGGGGCGGAACTCGACAGCCTCGCGGATTTCGTCAATTTCGGTGTCGCGCCGGGTCTGATCCTGTATTTCTGGCAGTTGCATGACCTGAACAATGGCGGCTGGATAGCCGCAATGGTTTTCGCGATCAGCGGTGGCCTGCGGCTGGCACGCTTCAATGCAACCATGGACGATCCGAACAAGCCGGCCTTTGCGGCGAATTATTTTACCGGCGTTCCGGCGCCCGCTGGCGCGATCACCGTGCTGCTTCCGATCTACCTTGCGTTCCTGGGGTTG
>WNFB01006276.1_pt1 | contig 10657 bp, 10 predicted proteins | sample 5400501 | NCBI WGS metagenome assembly WNFB01 (sample SAMN13153341, study PRJNA577476) | soil metagenome | isolation source: 200 cm saprolite under Douglas fir tree site 2 hole 1 | place: USA:California | collected 2015-04-18 | reverse complement strand
CGAAACGGTCTGGCGCACAGTCTGCATGATTTCTCTGCCTTAGCCCGCCGCCGCTCGATCTTGTCCAGTCGGCGACATTCGGTTGAACAAAAGCACGAACCGCGGGTCACGCGGATTTCCGGGATCGAAGCCTTACACAGAACGCAAAATCGTTCGATATGTGCCATTCGTCTCATCCTTCCGACCATGGGTCGGCTTCTTTCATTTGTGAGGGGTCATTTTTTTTGCGTCGGCCGATTTCTGCACTCCCTGTCGTGCGTTCAAGACCGTGGCTGCTTCGGAAAAACTGCCCACTCATTCACGGTCTCTCATAACCATTGAATTTCTCACACGTCATCGTCCATTCGGTTGCGCCGTGGTTGCGGATTTTGCAGGACTTTGCCGGAATCTGCCGAGCTATCTTGTTTATCTTCTTTAGTGGCAGCAGGGTTTGTAGAACTCTGGATCAGCATATCGGGGTTCGAATCCCTGGGGGGCAGCCAATCTCTTCGGATCATGTCTAGCGGACAATTCTCTTTTCAGGTCGGTACGAGATTCTTGTACGCGCACACTGAGGAGAAGACTGCGGCCGGCACGAATGAATGAGGGGCCGTCACCCGCGCGCCAGACCGATGACGGCCCCCTGGGGGAAGGCTGACGCGGGAAAGTCTAATCCAGATTGTTTCATCGGGAACAAGAAAAAATAAAGCTAGCTGGTGCCTTTTGTAGCACTTATGTCCGTCCGGAAATGTGAGCCAACAAAGTTGAGCCGAGTTCTTAAGATAATTACATGATGCGCCGCGGTCTGTTTGTGCTTGCGTTGGGCACACGTGCCCCTTCGCTTGGCGCGCGGGTGGCGCGGATTTTGCAGACGTTTGCCGGAATTTGGGGAGGGAACGGCTTGATTCAGTCTTTCAGAGTCCGTGAAACCACCTGGATGAGGATAATGGAGTCCCAGCTTCGTCGGCAGCACAGTAAAGTTAAGAGCTCTCCAGCTGGGGACGTCGGAACAAAGATCTAGCCCTTGGACGGCCGTCCACCCTTCTTGCCCCATCGAGAGAGCTGACTGCGGTGGCTTTCTCGTGGTAACTTTTCCGCCCTTCTTACCGATACAACGTGGACAGACTAACTGTGTCTGGGGATGGAGAGAGCAATAGCTCACTTTGGCCACAGGCTATTGTTACCGTAGAATCGCATTTGTCAAGCCAGCTGCCGGAGGAAGGATGCGCTAGCTGCGATCGCAAACATTGTTTCGAGGAACTAGCGTCGAGTCATCGAGTCCGTATCCATTCCTTTGCGATTACCGTGGTGTCGCGCCCAAAACTAGACTGCCCGGCGCTCGTGATATTCTAACTACAGTAGCTGCGTCCCCACCTTTGGGTAGTTTCCCGCAGTTCCCGAACTAACATCATGATTTCAGTCAGTAACGTGTCAATGCGCTACGGCGCCAAGGTTTTGTTCGACGAGGTATCCACCGGCTTCACGCCGGGCAAACGCTATGGTCTGACTGGGCCAAACGGCGCCGGCAAGTCTACTTTCATGAAGCTGCTGACCGGCGAACTGGAGCCGCAGAAGGGAACTGTTGTCCATCCCAAAAAACTCGGAGTACTCAGTCAGGATCAGTTCGAGTTCGATCGTTTTCGCGTGATCGACACCGTCATCATGGGCAATAAGCGGTTGTGGGCGGCCATGGAAGAGCGCGACAGGATCTACTCCAAGCCGGAGATGACCGATGCGGACGGGATGAGACTGGGCGAGTTGGAAGGAGTTGTTGGCGAGGAAGACGGCTACACCGCCGGAAGTGACGCCGCCATTTTGCTGCAGGGTCTCGACATTCCGGACGAATTGCATGAGAGAAAAATGGGCGAAGTACGAGGCGGGCAAAAAGTCCGCATATTGCTGGCGCAGGCTCTTTTTGGACATCCCCAGGCGCTGCTGCTCGACGAGCCTACCAACCACCTCGACCTGGAATCAATCCATTGGCTTGAGAGTTTCCTTAATCAATATGAAGGTGTGCTGATCGTCATCTCGCACGACCGTCATTTCCTCAACCGGGTATGCACTCACATTGCCGACATCGATTACGAAACCATTATTACCTATACCGGCGCTTACGATGACATGGTGGTGGCAAAGACGCAGATCCGCTCCCAGATCGAAGGTCAAAACGCGCAACGGGAAAAGAAGATCGCGCAATTGAACGAGTTCATTGCGCGATTCTCCGCCGGTACTCGCTCCAGCCAGGTGCAATCGCGGCGCAAGGAAGTAGAGCGCCTGCAAGTGACCGAGCTGGCGAAGTCAAATATCCAGCGTCCCTTTTTGAAGTTTGAGCAGAAGCGTCCTTCTGGTAAGCACATTCTGGAGTTGGAAGGTGTCACCAAGTTGTACGGGAAGACTCGAGTAATTCAAAGCTTTACGGCAAGCATAATACGTGGAGAGAAGATCGCGTTGATGGGCCGGAACGGAGCGGGCAAGACGACACTCTTAAACGCGCTGCTGGCAAACTCTCCTACCGTGCCGGAGAGCGAATTACGCAAGACGAGCGGTTACGATGGACCACTCCTAAGCAATGGAAAGGTCATTTGGGGACACGAGGCCGCGGTCGGGTACTTTGCCCAGGATCACAAGGCTTTGATCGAGCCGGGCATGACAGTCTTCGAATGGCTTCATCAATGGGATCCCTCGGCGGCTCACGAAGAGGTTCGCGGCTTGTTAGGACAAATGCTGTTTCCTCGCGATGATGGTGATAAGCGTACCGACGTTCTTTCCGGCGGCGAGGCCGCCCGGCTACTTTTCTGCAAACTGATGTTGCAGAAGCCGAACGTCCTGGTGCTGGACGAACCCACCAACCATTTGGATCTCGAATCCATCAACGCACTCAACATCGCCCTGCAGCGTTATAAGGGAACGGTCCTTCTGGTCACGCATGATGAGGATTTGATCGATGAAGTCGCCACTAGAATTTGGCACTTCGAGAGCGACCATCGCATCACCGATTTTAAGGGAGTCTATGAGGAATACCAGTCAGTTCCGGTCGAATCGATGGCCTGATTCGAGACGAACTACGTCCTCGTCCACGGTTCGCGTAAATGCCATCTTCCCGCACAGACAATTTTGAAAACACTAACCCCCTGGGAGGTCATTGCTCAACCTCGCAATATCCTGCTAGGCGGCTTTTTTCTCCTGCCTCACCCTTGCCCATCGTGCCCTCTGAGCGGCAGCAATCTTGCGTCTTGCTGAAATTGACAGAGTGCGTTTGTGTGAGGTTCTTAGCGCAGCATTCGAGCTCTTATTAGCCCACCAGGCTTTCTTTGCTATGGCGATCTTGCGCCGTGCAGCAGCGGACATTACGCGCCGTGGTTTGATTGCGCCGGCGCGAGATGAACCTTTTCCGGCGCGTCCATTCAAGCCGTGCAATGCCGCAATGGCCGCGTCCAGATGACCCAGTTCCCGCTGGGTTTGGTTCCGTCTAGCTTGTAGATCAATGAGTATCCGTGAAAGATTTGACATGTGTGCCCCCTCGCCGACGCATTGTAGCAAACAGCGCTTAAGTCCGGACTAAAACCGCTGCTTTAGTTTCGGCCATAGCCTAAAAGCGGACGGGAGCATTATTGCTTGCGACAACCTGGCAAGGCCTATCTCTTCGTCGGAAGCGGATAAAAGAGCATGGAAGGACGGTTTGCCGTCCTTCCATACATTCTAGGCAGCTCTCTTGGTCTTACGTTTGCCCCTGGTTTCAGCTTCGACTTCTTCACCGCCCTCCATTGCCTCAGCGTTGATCTGCTTGGAAAGTTCAGTCAGCTTCTCGTCGGTCTCTTTCTCTTCCTGCAGAGTCTCGCCCAGCAGTGTGGCATGTGCATTTTCTTCAAGGAGTTCAGCAAACGCGCAAACGGTTCCGTAGGCAGCTATTTCGTAATGTTCCACGCGCTGAGCGGCGGAAATCAGAGCGGCGTCCATCACGGCGCCCTCGAAGTCTTCGTCCATAATCTCAGAGCCTTCCTTTATCAACCCCTCCATACCGGCACATTTCTTGCCTTTGGGTTTTTCGCCCAGCATTTCGAACACTTGCTCGAGACGCTGCACGTGCCCTTTGGTCTGTTCCAGGTGCTCCTCGAAACCTTGTCGTAATTCGTCCGAGGAGGCCGCTTTCGCCATTTTCGGTAGCGCTTTCACCAGCATGTTTTCGGCGCTATACAGATCTTTCAGTTCGTTTACATAGAGTTCCTGCAATGAATTGTTGGTCATTTGTCTCTCCAAACGGTAAGTATTAGCCTTGCAGCCAACCTTTGATGCTGTTCGTACAGACGGAGTGGCCCGACTGTTTTCACTATCCAGGCGTACGTGCAAACGATGACGGATTAAGGAGTCGCGGGCTGTGAGGTGGGTTTTCCAAATAGGGATTCGGGACGAACGAGGGGTCTTATCACCCTTATCGCTAGAGACTTATGACCACTTGTGGACTTCCGTTGGTTTGATACACTCCCCGTCTCTTCACTCCTGTAAAGGCTTCTTGGTGAAGGAAGAAGCTGATACGAAAAAGGCCCGCCAACCAGCGGGCTTTCTTCTTCAGTAAGCTTCAATCTCAAGAGTAAGGTTGAACCTCAAGTTTCCGAACTAACCCGCTCTCAGTAAGCCGCTTCCAAACGCAATGGTTGGTCCAGCTTAAAACGCAGCGTAGTTTCGGCCGGCACATGAACGGCTTTGCCTCGGGTCAGGATTTCTGTTCCCGCGCCGGCGGCGGCGCCGGCAACCGCACCGATCGCTGCGCCCTTTCCATGCCCCGCAATCGCGCCAATCAGGGTGCCCAGAACTGCGCCCCCGCCAACCATCTCGGCTGTACGGCGATTCGCGCCAATCCCCTCAGAGCCCTTTTGTTCCAAGTCCTGGGTGTTGACCATGTACCGTCGGCCGCCAACTTTTACAGATTGAAGGTCGAGAGTAACCTCTGACCCTCCGGTCATGCCCCCGCCGGAAACTTTTCGAATCACCAGCTCAGCCTCTGAGCCCTTCGGAATCACGACTTGTCCCGAACTATTCACCACGTTTTGGGCCACATCGGCCGAAAAAACCTGGCCCTCGGTAGCGGTCTTAGAGTCAATCTCTTGGTTAGTTAGAACCGCAAGCTCGGTGCCCACAGGAAGAACCACCGATCTCTGCGAGCTCTGAGTAGGACTGGCGGAGCGGTTCCGCGGGGCAAGGGGGGCGGTCGCCGCAGCCTTCTCGCCGAAATCGACTGACTGCACGCTCGCCAAGGGATAGTGGTGAAGCGTGCGCCCTTCCCTGAAGGTAATCGTACGGGACGTAGCGCCCAAAAAAACACCGCCGTGCTTCGTACCATCCTTCATGGTCAGAGTGTCGGCTGCTAAAGTAAATCGGCAAAACAACAGAAGAACGCAGAACATACACGTCGGTAATAACCTTCTACTCATCATCGGCGTTGCCTCCTGAGTCTGCGGTTAGATGCTGCTCGGCTGCCACTCGTCTGTGTGCGAAACCTGTTGAATTGTCAGCCAAGTAGTCACTCCCTTCTTGATCAGTTCGACGGTAAGCTCCATTTATTTGAATGAGATGGGGAAAATAATGGAAAAATCAGATGTATGCTCGAGTTGCGCGGGCAAGGGTCACCTTCCCTACGCGACCTACAGTCACGGCGACATCACCACGGTTTGTCCTATGTGCAATGGGACAGGTAAGCAGCAACCGAAGAATGCTTCGGGCCACACCGGAGCTGGATAAAACACTTTATAGTTTAAGGCAATCTTGCTTCAGGCAATCTTGCGCGCGTCACCCGGCTTGAGAACTTCCTGGTAAAGCGCTGCATATTGTCCGACCATGCGTTCCAGCGAAAAGTTCTCCTCAACATACTGGCGGACCGCGCGAGGCTTGAGGTCGAGCGTCGTTTACGCGCTTGGCCATATCCACCACAGAGCGGCACACATATCCAGAAACTCCGTCGCGGACAACCTCCGCTACCGATCCCCCCGGGAAAGCCAATACTGGGGTACCGCAAGCCATGGCTTCTACCATGACCAGACCAAATGGTTCATTCCGTTTGATCGGAAACAACATAGCTATGGAGTTTCCCAATAGTTCATTCTTGGCTTTCAAGTCTGCCAGCCCCACATACTCAATGAACTTGCCGTCAAGTTCGGGCTTAATCTTCGCTTCGAAATAGTCGCGATAGATGGGCTGAATGTCCCCGGCAATTTTCAGCGGGATCCCTACTCGCTTGGCAACGTCGATTGCCACATGCGTTCCTTTTATGGGTGCAATCCGGCCGATGAAGCTCAAGTATTGCTGCTTGTGCTCCCGTAATTGATACAGCGAGAGATCGATTCCATGGTGGATGGTGCGGATCCGCGGCAGCGACTCCTGCCGGCGCTGAAATTCGCTGATGCCCACGTAATAAAGTTCGGGATAGTGAGAATAGAATTCGCTCAGCTTGGGGTCGTGCGGACCATGTAGGGTAAATACGATTGGAACATTGGTGAAACGCGAGCAGGGAATGCCTTGAGGGCTTTGCAAGTGGATCACGTCGCAAGTTTCCGCGGCGTCTCGCATGGCCCAGGCCGAGTGATCCATGTCCTTGATGAAGGCATGCTGGACAGCTTTGATCGGCCACTCCGGCTTCTCATAAAGCCAGCGACGATCCACATTGACCGTGGATTCCCCGATTGTATACACGACGACAGGGATCCCGGTTTTGTGAAGCCCTTCGGCAAGCTGGGCCACGAAAAGCTCGGTACCTCCATAATCTTTTGGTGGAACGGTAATGAAAGGTGGAGCGATTAAGGCGACTTTCATTCGAGGAGGTGGCGACGATCTAATCTAGAGTCGGACGATACAGCGGTTCGCAGTCGAGGAAACCGCCACGAAAGGCGGCTTCCCCGCTGCTGAAGACATTCTATTCGCTACTCGTTAACGGCGCGATCCCTCCTGCGGTCAGCCTCTGGCGCTTCCGCCTCGGGATCGTTGGTGCTGGGCTTCTTTACTGCGTCTTTCACCTTGCCCCAGGCGTTCTGCACCTTGCCTTCCACTTGTTTCTTCGTACCTTCCGCTTGGGCGCTCTTGTCACCGGTCCACTCGCCCACTTGCCGTTCAGCACGTCCGGCGATGTCCTTAACTTTGCCTTTCACTTCATCTTTGTCCATGAGGCCTCCTTCTATGCGTTAGGAATGCATCAACGCCAAAAGCTGCTTGCATCCGAACTGTACTGGAGCGCAACAAGCGCGAACATCGGGGACACCTTGTAGTTTCAGGGTGGAAAATAGCGTAGATACTTAGTAGTATCTCTACAACAAGATACGAGACAGAGGTGCTTATGGTGGCGCTTTAGGACTCCGGCAATATCTGGTAGCGGTCGAACTCTACTCCCATACCGAATCTTCCTTCTGTCATGCTTTCCAGACGCACTACTTTGCCAGAGCACCACACCCGTATCACTTGAGTATGGGTCACATGCGAGGGTACGGTGAGGATAAACTGAACATCCCACCCCTCGGCAATCAAATGATCGGTGTACAAGTATGCGCCGCCCTTCGACATGTCTCTGGTGATTGCACTAAACGAATCTTGCGCCGAGGAGACCGACACGATCTCCTGCACGGGAAAGCGTTGCGTCCGGCGGCGGTCTGAATCCAGCATTGCGGGCTTACGGCCTTGGATGATGATTTCCGGGTTTGCGTCAACCTTATCTGCATCTTCTTCGCACGGGAACCCGCGCCGACAGCGAACCCTGTTCCTTTGTGATCAACGCAATTTCACTTGAATTGACACATCCTCTGCTTCATTTTCGCCATCGAAGTAGCAGATGTATGAACCTATGAAATCTGTCGCGGGATTGATATATTTCGGCGCTTTAATGCTCGCAACTGCTGTTCTGGTTCGAATATTGGTGTTGCGAGCGGCTCACCAACGCAAACAAGTTTCAGATTTGCCCCAGAATGAGATTGAGCAAGGTGAAGCCATCGAGCTGGAAAAAGTACGCAAAGTAGCATGAACGGGGTTCGTGTCCACTGGATCAAGGCCCGGCCTTGCGCCGAGACGGCACTCCTACTTGTCCAATTAGATCCCGTTCCATTGATGGTCACCAAGTGATCGTCACCTTGATCGCGGCTACTTCGCCGGCACAGCCTGCGGAGCCGGTGTCGAGAAGTTCACCTTAGGCACCTGCCGCGAACCCTCCGATGCTGCAAAATAGGCTTCATTCGGTTTGAAGCCTGCCCAACCCGCAAAAATGTTGTAGGGAAACTGCTGGATATAAGTGTTGTAGTCCTGCAAGGTGTCGTTATAGCGCTTGCGTTCGACAGCAATGCGGTTCTCGGTGCCCGCCAGTTCGTCCTGGAGGCGAAGGAAGTTTTCGTTGGACTTCAACTGCGGGTAGTTCTCTACGATCGCCAGCAACCGGCCTAGAGCGCCATCGAGTTGCTGGTTGGCCGCGATCTTCTCTGAGGGGGTGCCGGCTGAGAGCAGCGCGGATCGCGCCTTGGCGATGTCTCCAAACACTGTCTGCTCCTGCTTGGCGTAGCCTTTTACCGTTTCCACCAGGTTGGGAATCAGGTCGGCACGACGCTGCAGCACAACATCCACCTGCGACCATGCGGCCTTCACCGCCTCGTTCTTTTGGACCAGAGTGTTGCGTACGCTGACGTATTGTCCAAAGGCGATTAACGCAATCAGCACCAGGACAATGATGACAATCAATCCTTTGCTCATGGTGTCTCCTGAGAAAACAGAAATATGCTCACGATCATGAAGCGCGCGGCCCAGCCGAATCCAGCATTTTATCCACTGCCGCAGTCACCTGCTCAACCGCCGCCAAGTAGCGAGAAGCGATGTTCCTGACATCGAGTTTTTTGGGATCAAGTTTGTGTTCGCGGACGTCCAGTGCTTGCTCAAAGACCGATCCGTCGAATCCCAGACGGGCAGCCAGCTTCTTGACAGCTTCGCGCTTGTTATCAGGAGCCGCGTCCCCTTGCGCGATCAGAGTGTGACGGAAGAGGGTGGCAAACGTAGGAAGAGCGCGAAGCAGCACATCCCACGTCGCATTGCGATTTCCCGCTGCCAGAAGGAGCCGCTGGCGCAGCAAAATCAGCTTCTCACGTAACTCGTACTCGAGCTGCGCGTGATGCAAATGGGTAGGAACCTGGAGCGATTTAAGGACATCTTCGCCGAGCAGGACTCGATGGTGCTCCTGAATGTCCATCAGTTCGATGGCGAAAACGTCGGCTGAACGCTTGAGTTCCTCATGACTCATTAAAAGTGGAGCGCGATGCTTCTGCCGGCTCCACCACTCGATGGCCGGCGCCATGGCTTCCAGTGACGCATAGGAAAGCTCACGCAGGATGCAAAGCAGGTTCACGTCGGAGTACTCAGGATGAAAATCACCCGACGCGGCCGAACCATAGAGGATCACGGTCTCCAGATTTGTGCCTGCCGCTTTTTGCAGGCGGCCGACGAAATCGTTGATCTGTTTTTCCGGAACCATTCACATCCTCACTTTGTGTTCATCTACCAGCTCCCGCTAGCCCCACCGCCGCCGGAGCTCCCGCCTCCGAATCCCCCGAAGCCGCCTCCGCCACCTCCGAAGCCGCCGCCCCAACTACCACCGCCGCGGTATCCGCCGCCACCCCCGAACAGGAACCAATAAAAAAGCAAGCGCCGCAGCGGTGTGAAAAGTACGATGAGGCCGATAATGATCAGTACTGCAATCGTTCCAGCCGACAAGCCCTGATACGGTGGAGCGTCCGGTTGAGAAGGGCCGCGGGGTGAGACTCCAGTAAGCTCGACTCCAGCATCCTGCGCGATGACGTTAGCAATGCGGGAGACGAGCAGCAGCAGTGCGCCATTGTAGTCGTTCTGGCGGAGCAGCGGCACCGCCTCGCGCCCAAAGCCGCCCACCTTGCCATCGGGAAGAATGGGCTCCAGGCCATAACCAACCTCGATGCGGTAACGGTGGTCCTTCACTGCCAGCAGAATCAGAACACCGCGGTCGGTGGATTTGCTTCCAATGCCCCACTTCTTGAAGAGATCTACGCTGTAGCTCTCGATGTCGGCGCCATCGAGCGAGTTAATTGTGACGACGGCGATTTGCGCGTGCGCCTTCTGGTCGATCTGTTGGCAGATGTTATCGAGCTGCGCGACCGTACCCGGATCCAGGACGTGGGCGAAATCGTTAACGTAATCGGTGGGGTGTAGTTGCGATACCGGTTCGGCACCGAGAGGCAGGGATATGAGTAGGGCGAGCGCAACCAGGAAGACACTCACATCCCTTTTCATTGCAGAAAAATTGTACAGGAACGAGCGTAGGTGTCCGGCCAATGCCGCTCGCGGTTTCATTAGCCAGCTCGCCAGTTGGTCGGAACTTCCACATACGAACGGTCCAGGGCGGAGGTTGAGCTGCAGCCGAGCAGCTTGAGGGTGCGTTCCACACCGTCGCGCAAGATCTCGAGGGCCCGCGCGACGCCGGCCTCGCCAGCGGCGGCAAGGCCATAGGCGTAAGCCCGTCCGACCAGGACGGCGCGAGCTCCCAGGCAGATTGCCTTGACGATGTCGCCGCCGCGACGGACGCCCCCGTCCATCAACACTTCGGCTTGGCCGTTCACCGCGGCTACAACTTCCGGCAGTGCTTTGAGAGATGCGGAAACACAGTCGAGCTGCCGCCCACCATGGTTCGACA
>WNFB01006273.1_pt1 | contig 10658 bp, 10 predicted proteins | sample 5400501 | NCBI WGS metagenome assembly WNFB01 (sample SAMN13153341, study PRJNA577476) | soil metagenome | isolation source: 200 cm saprolite under Douglas fir tree site 2 hole 1 | place: USA:California | collected 2015-04-18 | reverse complement strand
CAATCGCCGCAGCAGGTCGTCGCCGGCTGAGCGGACCTAGTGTTGAGTGCTTCAGAGATAGGTGATCTATAGAGAAGGAGCATCGTAATGTCGAATCAGAATGAAAATTTAGGTGGCCGTCTGCCACTCCTGGACCCTAAAGAGCTGGCGCCGGCCCAGGCAAAGCTTTACAAAGTCATGGACGATACGCTGATCGCCTGGGGGAAGCAGTCCGGCTTCGTAGTCAAGACCAACGACGGGAAGTTCATCGGCCCGTTCAACCCCTCCCTCTACAGCCCTGGAATCACGGAGGGCTTTTCCAATTTCATGGATGCGGAACCGAAGTACACGAAACTGGACAAGCGCACGCGTCAGATTGTCATCCTGACGGTGGGAGCTGTTTGGAACAGCCCGTACGAGCTCTATGCTCATTCCGCGGAAGCGGGAAAAGTGGGTTTGCCGGAAGGGGCGATTCAGGCTCTCGCGTCAGGTGAATCGCCAGAGGGCCTCACCTCGAATGAACTTGTCGCTCACCGCTTCGCTCGACAGCTTACTGTGGAGCGCCGGGTAGACGAGGATGTATATCGCAAGGCAAAGCAGGCCTTCGGTGAAGAAGGGCTGGTGGACATGATCTATCTGATCGGCATTTATCTGGTCACCTGCGCTCTCCTCAATGGCTTTGAAATTCCGGCACCTATCAGTGCCGCAAGCGACGCAGGCATTCAGACATCGGGTAGTAAGCAGTACTGATCTCACGTCAAACCAGTCCCAGCCATGAACGCGCGATGCGGTCGGCCAGCGTGGCCATGACACGAGGCTTCACAGCCGCTTACACAAGGCGGCCTTTTCGATAAACCGCATTTGAGAGCGGAGTTGAGATACGGATCGCTCTCTTGCGTGTTTTGCAGGCACATGAATTCGAACGTGTCGGTGGAACTGGCTCCATCCGAGCCGATGTTCGGGCGATTGCTGTAACTAATCGCGCTTTGGGGACTTCCATCGCTGCGGGTCTGTTCCGGAGCGACCTGTTTTACCGGTAGGACATAACTTTCAAGGGGGGAACAAAACGCATCGATCTGCTTCAGGCGGACTTCTGCCTGGGAACTCTTCGCGCATTGCACAACGTCATCGAGCGATCGGTAATTGTATGCGACACAGAGAATTTTTCAGTCGATGAAAGTTGTCTTTAGCGGCACTCTCTTGCAAGCGAGCCGAAAAGCCAACTCGAGCCATCTCGAAAGCTTGCGGCCCAAGAGCAAAGGCCCATTGAGGCTGCTCTGCCCGAAAGCGAAGAACAGGTGTTCGGAGCATCAGGAGCTGCAGCCAAACTCCGCTGACCCAGCAGATCGCATTTAACTACCCTCAACGAATCCCAGAGCACACTTCCGAAATTTCGCGAACGTTGTGAAAATTCGCAACCTGAATACAACCTCAAACTAGCTAGTTTCAATAACTTAAGATCGGCACTGCGCTTGCTACTGGCGTTCGTAGTTCATCAAAGAGAAGAGACGACAAAATTATGAAACAGACAGCGACATTAGCTGAGCAGGACAGATCGCAACAAACAGGAAAGACAGAAGTGTCACAGGCGCAGCCGACCGTTGGACGCTTCGCCGAGATTCCCCAAGGCCAGTGGACGCCGGAGCAACAAGAGGCCTATCGCTCATTCATCGATGCTGAAGGGCTCGAGCCGGGCGCCGCGCTCCCAAGCGCTCCGCTGAAGATCTGGATGAGTAACCCGAAGCTTTCAAAAGCCGTGGCTTCGCTCATCTGGCATTTACGCCCTTCGCACAACTCCCTGAGTCCGCGTGAACGCGAACTTGCAGTGTGCATCATCACCAGCAAATGGCACACGCCTTACACGATCTACTCGCACGAGACGTTTGCCAAGAATTACGGAATGCCACCCGAGATGGTTGATGCGGTGATTACCGGGCTGCCGGCCTCGTTCGCAAATGAACGCGAGCAGGTGATCTACGAGATGGCTACCGCGCTCGCCAATTCACGTTGGATTTCAAAGGGTCTCTACGATCGCGCGGTGGAGGTACTCGGCCATAGCGGGATCACCGATGTCACGGTGCTGATGGGCTTCTACACAGCCGTATCGCTGACGGTCGGTTTTTATGATGTGCCAGCTCCACAGACGACGATTTGAATAAAGAAACATTGAAAGGAGAAACAACCATGGCTCTAAAAGTAAGACGCGTAGTGACTGGTCACAATGCTAGTGGAAAATCCGTTGTTAAGACCGACGAGTGGGTCCCTGCAGCTTCGCGAGGGATCGCAGGCATCGTGGGCTGCGAGTTGTGGTCGACGGATCAAATGCCGATCGACAACTCGGCGGCCGCTGACGCCGCTCAACGGGCGGGTCTCGTCAAGCACAACAATTATGTGGGAACCGGTGGGGGCACGACGTTCCGGATCGACGAGCTCGCTCCCGGCAATGCGAGATTCACGCACCGCACCGAAACCGTGGACTACTGCATCCAGTTGTCAGGTGAAGTTGAGTGCGAACTCGAAAGCGGTGAGGTCGTGCATCTGAAGGCTGGCGACGTCTTCATCAACCGCGGTGGGTTGCACACCTGGGTCAATAGGGGCTCGGTTCCGTCAGTCGGTGCAGCCGTCATGATCGACGCCAAACCCGTCGAGGTGGACGGCAAGGAACTGCGCACCGTTTATCCTCCCCGGCAAAAAGAAGACAAACAATGAAAATCGCACTCGTGGGCGTGCTCGTGCTGGCTGGTACTGGTTTATGCTTCGGTCAAGCACTCCCACCTGTGCGCGGCGTATACACGCCGGGCTTCAACGCTACCAACTCCGGAGTCATGCCGGAGCCGGGATTAACCTACGCCAACTTCTTTATGGACTATTCGTTTAATCAATTTAGATCTGCGAGCGGCGCCATTTTCGCGCAAAACGACGCGGCTGTATTCATCGACATCAACGCTTTCGAGTGGGTGACCAAGAAGAAGATTCTTGGCGCCAACTATGCCTTGGCAGCGCTCCTGCCGTTCAGCAACAGCTCTATTTCTTCACCCACGTTGGGCGCCATCGGTGGCGGTGGCGGCTTTGCCGACTCCTTCTATCAGCCGCTTGCCTTAGGGTGGCATTTCAAACGCGCCGACATTCAAGTAGCTTACGGCTTCTTCGCGCCAACCGGACGGTTCACTGCCGGCGCGAGCGACAACACCGGCACGGGATACTGGACGAATTCCGTGATCGCCGGCGAAACCGTTTATCTGACCAAGAACAAATGGACCTCGGTTTCCGCCTATCAACTCTACGAGTTTCATACGATCCAGCGAGGAACCAATATCCATCCCGGCCAGACCTTCAATCTCGACTATTCGCTGATGCAAATTCTTCCGCTGCCGAAGGACATACTCTTGCAATTCGGGTTGGTTGGTTACGGTCAGTGGCAAACTTCCAACCACCGCGGTCCGGGAGTCAATCCAGCCAACCCCGCCCACTATAGGGTCAATGCCATTGGTGGCGCGGCAAATGTCATCATCCCAGCCAAAAAGGCGAGCGTGGGCTTCAAGCTATTCAAGGAATTCTCGAACTCGTCCACAGTCCAGGGATATTCCCTTCAGATTCTGGGCAGTATCACGTTCTGAAACACGGGAAGGAAAGATGAAAAGCCGAATCCAAAGTCAGTTTGAAGACTGCATGAATGCGTGCCCTGACCGTCGGTTTTCAAGTTCGGCAATGAGTAAGCCCGCGCTGATTGCGTACCTGGAAGGGAGACTGCACTTCGTCAAGTGGAATGTCGTGGCAGCTGCCTGCGCGCTCCTCGCAGCGGGAGTTGCCGCTTCGGCGGAACCCGAAAAAGTGGAGTCACAGGTTTCGTCGGAGGGACCAGATGCCGCGAAACAAGAGGAGCTGGAAATGCTCGCCAAGCTCGCGCAGAACCCGGTGGCCAACGTCGTAAGCGTGCCATTCCAGAACAATACCAATTTCGGAAACGGCCCCCCCAACAACAAGGGCAGCACCCAGAACGTCCTCAACATCCAGCCAGTCGTTCCGATCACTTTGAGCCACGACTGGAATCTCATCACCCGTACGATCATCCCGCTGGTGTCGCAACCGAGCTTCACCCCCGGCGGAAGCGGAAGCTTCGGCCTGAGCAACATCAACTTCACGGCGTTCCTGTCGCCGGCGAATCCGGGAAAGTTGATCTGGGGCGTTGGTCCGGTGGCCACCTTCCCGACTGCAACCTCAGTGAACGTCGGATCGCAGTCAACGTGGGGCCTCGGTCCGTCGGCAGTCCTGCTCGCCATGCCCGGGCACTGGGTTTTGGGCGTGCTGGCGAACAACGTCTGGAACATCGCGGGGGACAGGGCGAACAACATGCTCATCCAGTACTTCATCAATTACAACCTTCCGGACGGCTGGTACGTGACCACGTCGCCGATCATCACGGCGAACTGGAATCAACCCTCGGGACAGAAGTGGGTGGTGCCGTTCGGCGCCGGGTTCGGCAAGCTCTTCAAGCTCGGCAAGCTGCCGATCAACGGCAACGTCAGCGCGTACTATAACGCTGTGAAGCCCGACATCGGACCGGACTGGACGCTCCGCGTCCAGTTCACGATCCTGCTGCCGAAGCAATTGCTCGGACTCTAGACGGGCAGCGTCGGACCTGGTCCGACTCTTGAATGCTGAAGAACCGGCTCGGCCATCTCGGCTGAAGCCAACTTCCTGGAGGAGAAAATGAGCACCGTAGATTCAACGCAAGGTCGAACTGAACGCACGACGGGGACACCAAGCGCCAGTCTCGTCGCATCGCGCCGTCACGTCCTCGCCGGCGGTGCCGCCTTGGTCGCCGCTGCAACTTTGCCGGCGACGGCTTCCATTACCGCCGAAGCCAGGACCCCGAGCATCCCCAGCCGCAAGACCGGAGAGTATTCAATGATTACAACCAAGGATGGCACTCACCTCTATTACAAGGATTGGGGCAGTGGGCAGCCCGTGGTTTTCAGCCATGGCTGGCCGCTCAGCGCTGATGCTTTCGAGGACCAAATGTTCTATTTGGCCTCCCGAGGATATCGCTGCATCGCCCATGATCGGCGCGGCCATGGCCGTTCGAGCCAGCCCTGGAGCGGCAACGATATGGACACCTATGCCGACGACCTCGCGACGATTGTCGAAAAGCTCGACCTGAAGAACGCAGTCCATGTCGGTCATTCCACCGGTGGCGGTGAAGTCGCCCGTTACATCGCCCGCCACGGCACGAAGCGCGTGGCGAAGGCTGTGCTGATCGCCTCCGTACCACCGCTCATGCTTACGACGCCCGCAAATCCCGGTGGAACGCGGATCGAGACGTTCGACCAGCTCCGCTCCAACGTCCAATCTGACCGCTCACAATTCTGGAAGGATCTCAGCTTACCGTTCTACGGCTACAACCGTCCGGGCGCGAAGGTCTCGGAAGGGGTGCGCGAGTCATTCTGGCTACAGGGAATGATGGCGGGCTTCCCTGCTGCATACTTCTGCATCAAGGCGTTTTCCGAAACGGATCAAACCGAGGACCTGAAGAAATTCGACGTGCCGACCCTGATCCTGGCGGGGGATGATGATCAGATCGTGCCTTACGCCGACGCGGCCTTGCTTCAGGCCAAACTCGTGAAGAACGCGACGCTCAAAATCTACAAGGGCGCACCGCACGGATTGTGCACAACCCACAAGAACCTGGTGAACGAGGACTTGTTCGCCTTCATCAAGGGATCATTCTTAAAGGGTTGAGATGCTCGGGCTGGAGGCACTGCCCAGAGGCCAATGAAGCCTCGCAGCTCGGTCGCTACATGGGACCACTCTGCGCAAGGTTACCAACGCAAAGAGCGACACCGCTTGTTGAAAATTAAGTAGACCCCTACTGGTTGCCAGAATCGAAAAAAACCTGTGGAGCTAACCGGGATCGAACCGGTGACCTCTTGAATGCCATCTAGACCCAGTCGCAGTCATGTCCGCGCCTTGGGAGGGTCGTTCAGCAACCACCGTGACAATCCGATGAAAGCCGGTGCAATTCTGGGCAACCCCGTGAAAGGTGGTTGCCGGCCTACCTCTTCCGAGGCCTCGACGGCCGGAGGCGGTGACGTTGCCCTAGAGCGTTCAGCCCGAAGGACTATTGCGACGTGTTGTTAATCAGTACCGAGACGCTGTTGGAATTCTGGTTGGCGACAGCCAGGTCCGGCCGCATGTCGCCATTGAAGTCGCCCACCACAACGGAAAAAGGAGCGAGCCCGGCCCCGAACCACTGCGCCCCCCCGAAGGTCCCATCCCCGTTGCCCAAGAGCACCACGACGACCTCCGTCTCGGCCGCCAAGACCAGGTCCTGCCATCCATCGCCGTTGAAGTCGCCTACTGCAACGGAAGAAGGAGTGCTCCCCGCATTGAAATTCCGCGCGGCCTGGAAGGTCCCATCCCCGTTGCCCAAGAACACCGAGCAGTTGTTGGAATACGTGTTGGCCACGGCAAAATCCTGAAGCCCATCGCCATTGAAGTCGCCCACCGCAACAGAAAAGGGATAGTTCCCGGCCGCCGGGAGGCGCTGGTTCGCCTGGAAAGTCCCATCCCCATTGCCCAAAAAAACCGACACGTGGTTGGTCCAGCTATTGGCCACGGCCAAATCCTGTACCCCGTCGCCATTGAAGTCGCCCACGGCAACGGAAGTAGCGCCATCCTCGTCCCCGAAGCTCTGCGGCGCCTGGAAGCTCCCATCCCCGTTGCCCAAAAGCACCGAGACGGTGGTGCTACCAAGGTCGTTGGCAACGACGAGGTCCAGCACTTTGTCGCCATTGAAGTCACCCACTGCAACAGACGCGGGACTGCTCCCGGCCGCGAAGCTCCGCGGCGCCTGGAAGCTCCCATCCCCGTTGCCCAAAAGCACCGAGACCTCGTGGGATTCCCAGCTCCCAACGGCCAAGTCTAGGGCCCCGTCGCCATTAAAATCACCTACTGCAACTGACGCAGCATCGCTCCCTGCCCCGAAGGTTTGTGCTTCTTGGAAGCTCCCATCCCCGTTGCCTAAAAGCACCGAGACGTTGTTGGAATTCCGGTTGCTCACCACCAGGTCCTGCACGCCATCGCCATTGAAGTCGCCCACCGCCACAGACAAAGGACGGCTCCCCACCTCGAAGTTCCGCGCCTCCTCGAAAGATACAGCCTGCGCCTGGGTCGCCGCACTGACCAGCAGATTGCACGCCGCCAGCCCTGCGCAAACCACCGTCATCCTCTTCTTCTGGATTGCCATCGCTCCTCCCTTTCCCTTCCCCCAGTAGATGGGTTGAAAGCGATAATCGACTCGGGGAGTGCTCCTCTTCGCTTCGAGTGTCAAGCGGCGGCGCGGTCCCGTCGCAGCTCCACTGAATGACACCAAACAACAGCACAGCCGGTCGTCATTGCGACCTTGGCCAAACGGCAACCGGCTGCGGGAGTCCTCGGCGCACCGACCGACCACGATTGGACAAGTGGGAAGGAGTCGTGTTGCCGTTAAAGCGCGAGCCTCGACAAAACAAATTCAGTGGAGCTAACCGGGATCGAACCGGTGACCTCTTGAATGCCATCTAGACCCAGTCGCAGTCGTGTCCACCACTTGGGAGGGTCGTTCAGCAACCACCGTGACAATCCGATGAAAGCCGGTGCAATTCTGGGCAACCCGGTGAAAGGTGGTTGCCGGCGTAGCTCTTCCGAGGCCTCGACGCAGGCGACAACGCTCGAGAACATAGCGAGACGGGACGGCCCCCAGCTTGGTTGGATCGTCGTTGGCTGTCAGCTTCAACGCCTTGTTAGCCAGCTTTACCATCATCCGGCCGGAACTCGATTGAGTAGATGTACACACGGGAGTCATCGCATCCCACCGCCAGACTCGATCCTTCGGGACTGAATGCAACGGCGGCGACGCAATCGGGATGAGGGAGTTCCTGAATACATTGCTTCGACGCCAAATCCCACAGACGCACTGTATTGTCCGCGGCGCCGGAGGCGACCAGTTTGCAGTCGGGCGAGACGGCTACGCGCCAGACTGTCTGGCAATGACCGCGCAGGGTTGCCAGGCACGAGCCAGACTCAACGTCCCAAACCTTCAGCGTGCAATCTTCCGATGCCGAAATCATATGCCGCTTGTCCGCGGCTACGGCTACAGAGTTGACCTCGCCCGTGTGGCCCTCGAAGACGCGGACGCACTCTCCCGTGGATGCCCGGCAGATCCTCGCCGTACGGTCCGCTGATACCGAGATCAGCCGATCACCGTCGTCGAGGATCACGATCTTTAGGATCTGCTTAGAGTGGGCAGTAAATGATTGTCTGAGCGCAGCGTCTGGGAGGCGCCACATGCGCACACATCCGTCGGTCCCTCCTGAGGCAAGTTGGTTTGGGTTTGGCCCCCAAGCTACCTCGCATCTGGAGAGCCATGATTGAACTCTGTGGAAATAGTGCCTGTTGCCAAATCCCAGATCTTGATGGCTCCATCGGCGGCTCCCGCCGCGAGATGCCTGGCGTCGCACGATAAGCCAACGGAGCACACGAAAGCCTCGTGACCCGTGAATGTCGCCAAGCAGTTGCCGCTCGCGACGTCCCACATTCTCACGGTCTTGTCGTTCGAGGCGGAGAGGACTCGCCGTCCGTCCGGGGTGATGACCACATCCCAGACATAGTTCGTGTGACCTACGAGTGTCCGTCGTAGCACCGCAACTCGTCGGTCGACGAGCTTGCCAGCGTTGACACGCTGAAGAGCCTGGTCCTCTGCGCGCGCCTTCCATTCGTTCAGGATCGCAACGGTAAACCGCGCAGCGTCGCTGTCGATCAGTTTTGCGCACGACTGACAGACCCAAATGCCATTGGCCGCCGAGCGACGTTCCTCCGCTGAGAGGGAAGAGTCGTATCGGGGCCCGCCCGGCGACGCCGCTGTGATGTGCGCCGCCACTCCGATGTTGACGGCTGCCTTCTGGTCGACGTGAGGACCGAGAGTGGCTTGTCCGCAGGAAGGGTTCGAGCAGACAAAACTGACGCGCCTTCCCAGTGCTTCCACCACGGCCCTCGAGAAATCATCGCGCATCGGAATTACCCTAAGTCCATGTCTTGCTGACTAACGATACTGGCATCCAGCTGCGGGTGGGAAAGGGAGCCTAAAGAGATTGAGCGGAACCGGGGCGGGGCCGCAGGGGATCGACAACCACTTACCTCGGTGATCACCCAAATCCGGCCAGTCGTGATCTCGCGAAACGCGGCCGAGCCGTACGACCGCCCATCGCCCTCAATTCTTTCGCGGATCGCTGGGCAAGCTACCGCGGTGCGAGCCTTGTTGTACGGTCCAGCTCGGGATTGGCCTCAAGGTGCGTAGGCACCGTGAGCATCGATCCGGCCCCTCCCTGTGCCTGCCCCGGCCGCGCGGGACGATGCAGTTTGCCGCGCTGATCGCCGAGGAGACCCGCGACGGAGCCGAACTCGTCGAGTACGCTCGCAAGGTGATGCGGTCGCGAAACAAGACAACGCATCGAGGAGGCGATCGACGAGAAGCTCGAGAAGTACAAGAGCAACCACAAGTCAAGGCAAAGCGCGCGATTGGCTCTCGCCGGCGACTCGTCGAATGTATGCGTGCACATCGCCCACGGTGCGCATCTCGCGGGCAATCGTTTCTGGAATCTCCACCCGCAATGCCTTCTCAAGGGCGACGATAAGGTCGACGGCATCTAGAGAATCGAGGCCGAGATCCTCGCGCATTCGCGCCTGGGGATGGACTCTCGAAGGCTCGAGCTCGAACTCATTCACCAGAGTCTGATCGACGATCTGGATCGCTCGGTCGGCGGTGAGCGCCTCAGGCATGGGACAGTTCATCGGTACCAAGGCCATCGGATCTGCGTCAATCCTACCCCCAGGCCGCCATGTTCACGGTGCGGATGAGTCACGGAAGGCCCTTACACCTTCGTCAGCCGGCATGTTATATAGCGAACAATAGTTTTCAAGACCGCCGGACCCTCAGATGACCACGAAGCAGGTCCTCATAACAGGTGCCAGTCGCGGCATTGGGGCGGCAACCGCGGTGTTGATGGGCTCAACGGGATTCCGCGTGTGGTTGCACTACCGAAGCCGGGAGCAAGCCGCCCGCGCCGTGGCGAAGACTATCACCGCGAGCGGTGGCCTGGAGCCCGTTCTCATCTCTTTCGATCTCGCTCAGCGTCGGGATGTGAGCGCGGCGATCCGGTCGGCGCTCGAGCAAATGGGTGCACCGGATGCGCTGGTACTGAATGCCGGCATCGCACAATCGGGGCTCTTCGCCTTCACCGACGATGCCGAATGGGACCAGTTAATCAACACTAATGTGGGGGGCTTCCTGGGGGTTGCCCGCCCCATTGTTAAGGCGATGATCCGGGAACGCCGGGGGCGCATCGTTCTGTTGTCCTCGATAGCGGCTCAACGGGGAAATCCGGGCCAGGTGTTGTACGCCGCGAGCAAGGGGGCACTGACCGCGGCAGCGCGCTCGCTAGCACTGGAGCTCGCGCCGCGGGGCATCACCGTGAACGTGGTGGCGCCTGGTCTGATTGAGACGGAAATGCTCAACGGGATTCCGATCGGCGAACTCGTTCCAATGATTCCGGTCGGGCGAGTGGGGAAGCCGATCGAAATTGCACACATCATCCGCTACTTGTGCTCGGACGAGGCCGCCTACGTCACCGGTCAGGTGATCA
>WNFB01008248.1_pt1 | contig 10659 bp, 8 predicted proteins | sample 5400501 | NCBI WGS metagenome assembly WNFB01 (sample SAMN13153341, study PRJNA577476) | soil metagenome | isolation source: 200 cm saprolite under Douglas fir tree site 2 hole 1 | place: USA:California | collected 2015-04-18 | reverse complement strand
CCCTCGTTGAGGACGTCTTTGCTTGCGACTCCAGTCGGACGCTGCAGCGGCGTGCTGGTCGCGTCGTTCCACACTCCCTGGAGATCGGGATCGCCCCACGGAGTGCGGAAACCGCTGGGTTTCGCGGCGGGGGCGGCGGAGGTAGCCGCCGGTGGCGTCGCGGCCTTCCTCTGCGGCTCCGCCGCGGCCTTGCGGGCCGTCTGCGGGGCCTGGCTCATGAGCAGCGACAGGGATCCGAAGGCAATCACCATCGCCGGGATGCCGAGGGTTGCGACGGACCGATGAGTCATGAGATGCCTCCCTTGCAGCGGTTCACGGAGAGGGCCGCTTGACGAAGCGCCCGAATAGCATCTCTTCCGTAAACGGCGCACACTTGAATTCCAAGAGCTGAAAATCCTGTTCCATGTGGCGATAGAGAGGAAAGCGAATCTTCCAGGGCCGTGTGAAGACCTTGGGGTCCTCGATCGTCGCTTCGTACATCAAGTGGAAGGGGCTCACAGGCGTGTAGCGTTCCACCACGTGAAGCTGATCGCTGTGATAGTCTCCCGCGCGATCGAACCACGTCTCCTCTCGGAACCCAGTCACGTCAACGACCAGGGTATCGCCCTCCCACCGGCCGCGCGACCAGCCCATCCACGAGGGGATTGGAGCCTCGTCCTTATAGTTCATGCGGATAATGCGCGTGGCGCTGGCAAACTGGTAGGAGATGAGCATGTAGGGGTTCGACCCGCCGGCGCTCTGCACGATGCGGAAGGGATACGGAAGGTAATTCGCGCGCGGCACGCCCGGCATGTAGCATTTCATCTCCGGGTCGCCAAGGGCGTGCCAAGTCTTATCATTGCTGACGTCCACCATCGCGCGCGTTTCAAAGTCCTTTTTCTTTTTCGCTAGCGCTTCGGGGCGGTAGGGAATTTCGCCGCCCTCGACGATGCTTTGTCCTGGGGGCCCGGCGCCATAAACGCCATCAATTTCCGGCTTGGGCCCGGATTGCGCTTCGTGGTCTTGCACATCCCAATCGGCGCTGACCAACGACTGCCAGTAGCCATTCAGGTCCGGGTGGCCGTCGGGCAGGCGCGCCGGTTTGTAAGTAGGGAACTGTCCGGCGTCCAGGGCATGTTGGCTGGCACTCTGGCCAAGCTGGTCGGCTGGCGGTTGCTGAGGCGGCGCGGCCTGCTGACCTGCCGCAGGCATCGGCGCCAGTGCTACAAGGGCAATGCCTAGGGTGGCGCAAGTACCAAGAACCGATAGAAGGCGTTTAGGCACAAGTATACTCAAGATGAAAACTGCGCCCGGAGCGGCCAAAGGGTTGCGGTTTCGCGTGTTTCGCGTTGACATCTGAGGGGGCAGGGGGTAGGGTGCACGCAAAGAAACAGTGGAGCTCGCCGATCCCGGGCGCTCGGGCGGAACCGTCATGAACTTCGTGCATATACACCTCCTGTTGAATCACCTCCCGGTGATTGGCAGCATCATCGGCTTCGGCCTCTTTCTCAGTTCCCTCTTTGGGAAAAACGACGACCTGCGGCGAGGCAGCCTGATCGTTTTCGCGGCTATGGCTCTGATTGCGATCCCGGCCTTTGCGAGTGGCAAGGGCGCGCAACTGATGCTTAAGGGGAAGCCCGGCATATCGGACGCGTTCATGCAGCGGCACGAGGGCGCAGCGATGCTGGCCTTGTGGTTCCTGGAGGCCACAGGGGCTTTCGCGCTCGCGGGATTGTGGCAACTCCATCGCCGGGCGCGCATGGCTCGCTGGAATTTGCTGGCCGTGCTGATTTTTTCGTCGTTGGCTGTGGGACTCATGGTGAGAACCGGGAACACCGGCGGAGAAATCAGCCATCCGGAGGTTCGCGCCAGACAGGAAGCGACGCCGACCGAAGGAACCGTGGGGTTGATCGTGCACCTGTTTGAGCCGACGCCCTCGAAGTTCACCGAGGCCATGACGTACAACAAGTGGTGGTGGGCCTTCCTGATGGATCTGCACTTCCTGGGGCTCGTGCTGCTGATCGGGAGCGTGGGCGCTCTCGATCTCCGCATCATGGGATTTGCGATGCAGCTGCCGCTCGAGCCGCTGCACCGTGTGGTGCCCTGGGCGCTCGCGGGATTCGGAATCAATGTCGTGACGGGTCTGCTAGCGTTTATCGGCATGCCGGAGTTCTACACGCTGGACTACGCTTTTTGGGTCAAGATGCTCACCATCATGCTGCTTGGAGTGAATGCGGCGGCGTTCTATCTGACCGGCGTTTTCGTCGGAGTCAAGGATCTGGGACCCGGCGAAGATGCACCGCTCTCCGCCAAGCTCGTCGCCGCGAGTTCTTTGATCCTGTGGTTCGGTGTGATCATTCTGGGACGCTACATCCAGTATTATCAGGACAGCGTACCGTTCGGCCAGTGACGAATCGCTGGCGGGACGCCGAACCCGTAAAAACCACCTGCGACTACCGGGAAATCTTCTGAGACCTCGTCGAAGATGTGATTGTGCCCTTTCCGAAAAGACGTCAGTCGCTTTGGGAGTGGTCTCCACTCGTCGTTGGGTGCCTCAAGTAAAAGGGATGAAAAAGGAGCAAACGAACCCCTGGCCGACAAACCGGCCCTCACGTAGAATCGTCCGTCCGCGCAAAGGTTTAGTGACGCCCGCCTCGGCTCCGTCCGAGTGACGGCCCACCCGGAAGTTTTCTTTTTGGCCAGGGCTCGTAAATGGCCTCTAACAGGTTCAACTCCTTCCCGGTTCAGAAGATCGCCAGGGGATTAAGCGGCGAACCCGTTCCCAGTGCGATCCGCAGCGGGGCAGCCGAGAACAGAAACTCATAGCGATTCAACTGCCTCGCGTGCTCGACGGCTCTTTCGAAATCCAGATTGTCGAAAATGTCGACGCCCATCGCGACGAGCGCCAGGCGATGAAGAGGGTTTGTGACCGTCGGCGGAAGGCCCGTGGGCGAGACGTCATTCGGCCCGTCGCATCCGATGAAGGATACGCCGCGTTCTTTCAGAAAGTATGCGACGTCGGCGTGATACCCGGCGAAACCGATTTCCCTCCCCCACGGTCCCTTCTCGGCGCGCCGCTTCCAACGGCCCGTGTAGAGAAGGATGACGTCGCCGGGAGCCACTTTTAGGTGCTCCAACTTTTCCATGGTTTCGAGGTCTTCCCGATGGACAGCCGTTCCCGGTTCAAGCCATCCCTGTGCCGTGGCTTTCCCGGGCAGGCGCGTCGCGTCGAACAGGATGGCACGCGTCACCACGCCGTCTTTCAGAGCGTTGATGTTCCCTTTCGGGCAACCGCCCGCGGGTTTGATGTCTTCCATCGACCGGTCGTTATATCCCTTGCCTTCATACATGATGTGACAGTCCACGGCATCCAGATGGCTGTGGACTACGCCATGATACGTGCCCGTATATTGGTAGCGATCCGTAGTGCCCGTCGCCGTGACGTCGTTCAGAGTCCTCTCCAGAATGAAGGGCGCATCCGCGGCCTTTTCCTGGGCGACGTCGTGCGCGAGTGAAATGGCCACGCCTTCCTGGGCCAAAGCGAGGGCCTGTTTCCGCTTCGCGGGTGTTATCAGATTGGCGGCGCCGAGCTCGTCGTCCGCGCCCCATCGTCCCCAGTTGGAAAGCTCCTTCATCGCGCGGCGGAAGTCCTCTTCGTTTGCGATCGTCGGGCGTGGATTGCTCTGGCTCTGTGCGTAGGGGATGGAAACCGCCGCACCCAACACGATCAAACCAATCACCAGGATTCTCATGTTTCCTCCTCTGCGTGAACTGGGGCTAAAGCCCGCTTTCCTTCCTAAATGGCTGCGGATTCAAATGATGCAGTTAAGTTTATCCGATCAAGAAAGAAAATAGGTCCTGGATGACGGCCTAACCTAAAGTTATCCCTCGCAGACTATGGCAGAAGAGTTACTTTCGGTTTCCCGACCATCCGGATACGATCCGGCCAATCCGTCTCCAATGAGGATTTCTATCGGGAATAGCCGCCGCTGCCGGTGCTGCGAAGTAGGCGGAGAAAGGGAACGGCGGAGGCTCTCCGTTTCCCGGCACCCGCTACTTGGTGATCGTGACGGCAGTGTAAGCGCCACTGGGCGTCATGTCGATATTGTGCGCCTTCACGATCAACTGTGTGGCCGGGTTCTGCTCTTGCTTCGTCACAACTTCACCAAATTCTGGATCGTCGTGGGCCGCCTTGAGGCGCTTGTCGCGTTCTTCTTTCGAGGGATAGCCCCGCATGTAAATAAAAGTGTTCTCGGCACTGATGCCCAGCTCCGGGTCGCTCTGCTGCGGAATCCAGTACCCTACGTTCGTAATCCCGTGCCTCGCGTAGATGGCGGCTGTGCGGTCGGCGAATCGCGCTGCTAATCCATCCCGCTTCCCTGGCTGCGCTGTGTAGACGCGCAATTCGAAGAACCCGATCGCTTTCTTCTGCTGGGCGTAGCCCCACACCACTCCGGCAATACCGAACATCATTCCCAGGAACGCCAAAACCTTCCACTTCAACATGACGACTCCTCGCCGATAACCAAGGGGATCTCGTAGTGGCCAATGCGAGTTCCAGAAGCCACCGGTATATCGCACCCCATTGTATCAGTGGTGTGCGTGAAGGTCATTTCTTGAGTGACGCGGGCCTGTTAACGGGGGGCCGGACAAGGAGCGCGGACCGATCCGAGCGTTATGCCTGGATGACGGCGTACTCGGAAACGACCGGTTAACCTCCGGATTCGAGACCACTCGCCGACGACCGGCTGAAGCGGGACGACCAACTCACGACTCCGCACGGCGACAGTCCGAGCGCTGAGTCATGTTCTCCCTGCAAGGCCGGCGTTGCGACGTAACTCCTATGTACCCTAGCAACAGGACTTCGGCAACAGGGCGGTTACCTCCAGCTATAATTTCCGTTGGAACTTAAGAAAGGAAACCGCTGCCAAACTCATTCCGTGAACCATTTTTCACTTCTTGTTGTTCTTCTCTTTGCTCTGAGTCTCATATTGCCGATAATCTTTCGCCTCTTCAGTAGTGGTCCGCGAGAAAAAGCGGGGGTTGTGGTTCGGTACGCGCAAAAAAGAGGCTACGTCCTGGTCAATCCTTCCCTTGCACAAGCCTTGGACACGTCCCGCCTGGAAATGCTGAAAAATCCGGCCTTGAGAAATTGCATTCAGGCCTCATCGGATATTGCCGATATCGAGAGACTTCATGATGGAACGGGAGACTGGCTGGCGTTCACCTGCAATCTAAGATCGAAAGAGGTTACGATCTTCAACTTAAGTGTGACTTCTCGACGGACGGACACTCGCGGAGGAAGCATCCCCTATAAGGTTGCAAAGATAAGGGCCGCGGGATTGCCGCGATTTTCCTTAGGAAGAAATTCTGCTCTCCACACCCTTGAAAATGTCGTGGATAAAATTGCCGGTACCTCCAAGCCGGCAATCGATTTAGATGCGGGCCAATATCCGGAATTCTCAAAACATTTCTGGATCAGAGGATCAGATCGGGCTGCGGTCACTGCGTTCTTGTCCGGCGACAAAATCAGGTTCCTTGAAGCTGCAAAGCTGGAAGGCATCCTGGCCACGAACGCAAATTATCTTGTGTATTTTGAAGATGGGGTCCTTCTCACGGAGCAGGATTTCGATTCCTTTATCGCCAGGGCAGAGACACTCGTTGCCAATTTGTTGTGAAACAAAATCGGTCTCAGCTTTCCGCTCCCCATAGGAATCCGCGAACTCTTCCCTCTGGAATAGCAGCAAACGAACCGAATGGGGATCGCTGGGGCACGACTGCCAAGCATACGAACCACGCGAGGGGTGGTGCCAACCGTGTCACGGCTGACTCCAACTTCGGACTCAAAATTTTAAAGTTAAAAGATACCGGTCACGCAGATTGGAATTCCCGACGGCTACTTCGGTGAGAAAATTCGCGTGGAGGCCACAACCTTGGCCTCCACGCATGAGACAGTCGATTTAGCGCGCGAGCGGATCGGGACGCAATTGGAACTTGACGGCTTTGCTGGTTGTGCCCTTTCCTCCCTCGATGTGCCAGGGTGAGCGCGTGGCATAGGTTGACCACAAGCCCCGGCCTTTCCAGCCGGTTTTTGGATCGTCGATTCGGCCGTCCAGGCTCTTGGCGAAGAAGCCCATCGGGTAGGGAACGCGCATCACGATGAAGTTACCGGTGGCCGTGTCCAGAACCTCAAGCGCGTCATTGTCGTTGGCGGTCGCGACCGGTACGTTCTTTCCGAAGCCGAGCGAATCGAATTGATCGACCCAGTTGTAGTAGTTTGTATCGGCGCTGCCCACGTCGGTGACGCCCTTAAAACTTGGGCCGGGCGTGCGATAAAGCGTCCAGCCTTCCGGGCAATGCTGGCCGGTCGCGGTCGGTCCGTTGAGGGGACCCTTGCACTTGCGGCGGTCGAAGCTGGCAAAATGGCCGCTGGCGAGGACGGTCCAGACGACGCCATTGCTGTCGATGTCCAACCCGCGCGGGGAGAAACCCTGCACGGTGGCCTTCGGGTTATTCCAAGGCACTTCGTAGAATTCAGCAAGAGCCGTCTTCGCCGGATCGGATCCCGGGTTCAATCGAAAGATCCCGCCAGGGAAACCCAACTTAGTTCCCCAGACTGATCCATCCGTGGGACTCGGAATGATCCCGTAATATCCACCTTTGATCCGCGTGTCCTTAGTGGGATCGCTTGGCTGGTCGGGCTCGGTATAGGCATCCCTCTTGCCATTTCCGTTGGTATCCAGAATTAAGGGGGTCCAGCCCTGCGATTTCTGAGCGTCGTGAGTTTCGTCAAACATTTTCGTGTTCAGCCAGCCCACCACGTCCATGCCTGGATGGCCAATCCAGAGCGTGTGGTTCGCGTCATTGGCAAAATTTAAATGCAGCGAGCTGGCGCACATATCGACCAGGGTCCATTGTTTTGTCTTGGGATCATACATGTTGACCTGCCGCGAGCCGCTCTTCACCGGAAAAGCGATGGCCGACGGAAGACTGGATCCCTCTTTGCAGAATGCGGGGTTATCGTGTTCGCGGGTTTGCGACGCGGTCCAAATCCTGCCTTGAGAATCCATCATTAAGCTGTGCGCCGCGGCTCGGGCTGTAGAGATGGCTTCGGCTCCCCAAAAGGGCGAGGGCTCCAGCACCTGGGGGGGCTCAACTTGGGGAGTGCCCGGCTTCGAGGGAATCGAAACTTCGGTAAAGGAGTTCTTCACCGGATCGAGAATCGTCAACAGATCCGTGCTTTCCTCATGCACTCCATAGACGAAGCCGTTGGGATTCGTCGTGGGGTTCCAGCGGTCCACGGAGATTTCGTCATGGAAATAGTCCTTTTGTCCGGACCAATCCCACTGCGTGATCACCACGTTTCGTTCCTTACCCTGCGGACGCGGCGGGGCGGGCGGCAATTCTCCAGCCTTGATCCGATCCGTCCAGTCCGCATACTCCGTGAGGAGCCGCTTCTTCCCGATCAGCATCGCCGAGCTGATCATGTTGCTGCCGATTTGGCTCGACTTGATGCGCCGGTCCCATGCGTCGAAGGACGAATCGAACGCGCCGAGACCCTTGGGAAACTCACGCGTCGCCTTGTCACCCAATTGGTGGCACGACTCGCAGCCGTCCGTCTTTACGCGTTCGACCCATTCCTGCTGGCTCTTGATGCGTTCGGAGATGCCATTGCCGTTCTCTCCCGTGCCAGGGAAGTCGGTCTTCGGCGGGATATGCAGCAATGAGTACCAGTAAGCGGCCGGATAGTACTCCGCCGCTTCCTTCGCGCTCGGAGCAATGACCGCCTTCAAATCCAACTGCTTGCCAGGGGCGGTCTGGGCCTTAGCCGAATCCACCAGCCCGTAGCCGCGCACCCACACCGTGTAGTTCGCTTTCGGAAGATCGGGGATCAGGTAGCGCCCCTGATCATCGGTCACCACAATCTTGCGGTATCCAGTTCCCAGGTCCTTGGTTTCCGCAATCACCCAGACACCCGCTTCCGGACCTTTCGAGCTCGTGACCACGCCAGCGATGTCAGTGGCATCCATGGGGATCGCTGCAGCGGCAGGTTTTTTCGCAGTATGCCCTGGACGTGAAACTGCCAGCAATGCAACAACGGCGACCGCCACGATCGCCACATAGAAGATTTTCTTGGTCATAACCTTTGATCTCCTTCAGCAGCCGACTGACCACCTCAACAACCACAACAAGCAATTGGGGTAGGCCAACAGCAGAAACGTCCGTCGAAAGCAATCCTATGCCCGAAGCACGACGCTGTCAATCGGGGCTTGAACCACCCACCGCCGTGGTTTGTTCGAATATTCTTTCGCTGGTCAAACGGCGCAATCGAAAATTGCGCGTCCGAGGCTCAAAACCATGTCATTGCGGCAGACAAGATTCTCCTAACCACGCCCCTTTCCTTTCAACGATTTCGGCATGAGTTCGGTTTTGGGTTTTGGCACGCCCCTGGGCGCAACTCTTGTGGGTGAATATCACGGAAGGTAAATTTCACAGTCACATATCCGGTAACGTCCATTAATGCCCTTGCGTGCTACAATTCGCGCATATTTGGGCGTTGGCCTTACTTGGCGGAGGAGAATGGGCGCAAGAACCCCAATGTTCAACGGAGTCCAGTGACAATGGAAACGAAAGATATCAAGAAAGCGATCCGCGAAACAGACAAGCTCTTGATGAATGTTCCACCTGACAAGAGGGACCTGGCATTTCCTGTCGTCCTAGATCGTATGTTGGATGCCGGGGCCGGTAGACCCTCCGGCGAACAGCCACCAGCTCGAACCAGAGCAAAAGTCACTCCTCGCGAGGCGTCGAAAAGGATAACCACTCGGTCAGAACTCGTGAGGGTTATGGTTCGAGCCGGGTGGTTCAAGAAGAAACGTCGGATAGGCGAGATTGCGAAGGAATTACGCCGACGAGGAATGAAAACGCCACTCACCTCCCTCCCCGCTTTGCTACTTCCGATGGTATTGGAAGGTGGCCTAGACCGAGAGCATGACGCAAAAGGCGTCTTCGTCTATTTTTCTAAGTAGGTTTCTCCAATGGTCGCATTCGCTGCGCTTCACGCAGAGGTTAGCGCTCTAGAAGATATAGCCGACTTTCTGGATGACCATCCAAGCGTCGAAGTCTATCATCGTAATTACCGCAAGCTGCCCTTGGCTCGGGCCCATCTTCGAGATATCCGATCAGCCGCAAGAGATGCTCGGCGGCAGCGGTTGCCGAAGCAACAGGCAAACGCAATCGTTGAACTTGGACAAATCGTAGATTCGCTCTTGCAGCGAATACACCAAATCAGGAGAGCAGATTTCAGGAGGGAAGTCCAAAGCCTTGCGGAGAAAGTCTCATCGCTAATCCCCAGTGATGAGCTCCCCGAACTCCCGGGGTTTCCCCAGCAAACCCCGAAATGGATAAGAGATCAAGTTCACCGAGATTACCAGGAAATACCAAAATGCTACGCGGCAGGAGCAAATCGCGCCAGCATCGCATTTTCTGCAAGAATTCTTGAATGTGTATTGGGCTACAGATATCACAGAACAGAGGGAACTGATCCAGTGCAAGAAGGCTGGACACTCGGGAGACTCGTAGCTGAGTCAAAAACGAAGAATATCCTAACGGATGTTGTCACTCCGGGTGTCGACCACTTGCTGCAATTCCTCAATTCAACTCGAATCGCAACTGTACATGTAAAACCGAAGGTGTATGAGCCATTGGCAGAAGATACAAAAATTATCATCCAGATTGCACTCAGTCTTGTAGTTCCACTGCTTAGATGAGCCTTGGTTGTTTTCAGAAATGGCTTCTAGAGTGTCTGGTATCACAAGCGGACGTGGGCATGTGGAGCATCAATTGTGAGGGGGGCCACGTCGGTCCGTAGTGCCTATCCGCAATGCGCTCGTCAGCTCGAGCACGCTCTTGGTCCGAATGCAACATTACGAGTGGAACGGGTATACCGGAGGGCGGAATAAACCTTTCCAAGCGTGTGACGAAAGACAGGAAAATACAACAGAAGGGGTATTTTGATGCACCTGTTCTAGGGTCTCAATAAATGCAGCCCTATCGAAGTGAGTTGCACTCTTCATCGAGATGATCAAGCTAAACCCAAGGAAATGTTCTTCCCTCCCTCCTAGTTGTGGGGTAAATTATGCCTATTCTTGACGAGATGCCGCCTTACTGTTCTGGGAAGGGATTATGAGCAAACGCAAGCGCGAAATTTCCCGCAGGCAATTTCTGGAGGGCACCGGCGCGGTTCTCGCCGTGGCGACCGCGGTGCCTGCGCTCAAGGGGCAACTGTCCTCCGCGAGCCCGCCGGTGACCGAAAGTGCTGCGTCGGGGGCGCCCAGTACGGCCATCCGACTCGTGGTGAATGGCACCGAGCATCGACTCGATGTGGAAGATCGTTGGACTCTGGCCGAAGTACTGCGCGATCACCTCGGCCTGACTGGCACGAAGATCGGTTGCGACCGCGGCGAATGTGGAGCCTGCACGGTGCTGCTGGATGGCAGGCCCGTCTACTCGTGCAGCAATCTGGCGGTCTGGGCCGACGGGCGAGAAATCCAGACCGTCGAGGGTCTCGCGCAGGGTGAGCAGCTCGATCCGCTTCAGCAAGCGTTCGTAGAACACGACGGACCCCAGTGTGGGTTCTGCACGTCGGGGCAGCTCATGAGCGCCAAAGGGTTGCTCACA
>WNFB01006270.1_pt1 | contig 10659 bp, 7 predicted proteins | sample 5400501 | NCBI WGS metagenome assembly WNFB01 (sample SAMN13153341, study PRJNA577476) | soil metagenome | isolation source: 200 cm saprolite under Douglas fir tree site 2 hole 1 | place: USA:California | collected 2015-04-18 | reverse complement strand
CCGGCCGGCTGGTCCGCGGCGCCCGCCGGCGCCGCCTCAAGATCCCTGCTACCTGGCCCTGGGCCCACGCCATCGTGACCGCCTGGAACCGGATCACCGCCCTGCCGCAAGCCCCCTGACCAGCACCAAACCGTCCCGCGACCAAGGAAGGAACACACGGGGCCTGTGGAGCCCCCGGCCACCCGGCCTGCCAGCCGGGCCAACGTCATATCCCAGGCCTAAAATCGAGATCCACAAGGCGCATCAGGCGCCACGAAGGCCTGGCGACCTCTCCCGGTGAATGATCAAGGCTAGGTGCGCCATGCCAGCCTTAGTGGCGAGAAGCAGGCCAAGCACCAACGCGCAGGCCTCAACCAGCAGCAGTAGTCGCCACCATCCTGTGTGATAGCGACGTCGTTTGGAAAAAAAGACAAACAACGAGGCTCTTATGCTCAGGCCAGCGGTCAGTATAAGAATCAGGCTAACGGCCACTGCGAACCAGTTACCAGGGCCAAGCTGCGGGTGCACCCGGAACTGGGAAATGATACATCCGGTGATGAATGCGAAAACCGAAACGAGGACAGACCAGCCCAGTGTTCGTGCACGCCCTTTGGGCCATCTCCGTGAATTTTGCTTCAGAAGCGCCTGCCAGGCCTCTTCATCGAGCGAAGCGCGTCTTAGAGCACGAGCAATGGCGCGCCGGTCTGCCCATCCCCGTGGCTTGTCTCCCAGTAGCGCGGAGATGATATCCCGCGTTTTTTCGTTGCTTCGGACGACTGTTATCAGCCTCACCACATCCGCGGTCGGCCACCCACGGTCGAAAAGCAGAACCTTGTCGGCATCATCGTCCTGGCCTGCCGCCCTCAGGGCAGTCACTAGCTCCAGTACACCGTCCACCGGACGCTGGGCGGCCGACGCTATGAGCCGGTTCAGGAGAAGGCTGCTGTCGGCGCCCTGGTCCGCGGCTCGCAGGGCAGCCATGAACTCCATCACCTCAGTCACTGGCCGCCGGCCGGAAGATAAAACGAGCATGTGAGCATCATTACCCTGGCCCGCATTTGCCAGAGCAGCGATTAGCTCCCCCACCTCGGCTACCGGCCGGGCGGCAGCTGATGTCAAGAGCGCGGCAGCATCACGTTCCCTGTTTGCGGCTCGCAGGGCAGCCGCCAGCTCTACCACCTCGGCCACCGGTCGCTGCGCGGCCCACCTCACAATGGTGCGGGCCTCAGCATGCCGGCCCGCAACGCGCGATGCCTTCATCCGCTTCACCACGTCGGCGACGGGCTCTGTTCGCGCTGCCAGCTTCAGGGCCGCCCGCCTACCCTCGTCCGCGCGCCTGAAAGACGTCCTGGTGAGCATGTCCGCTGCGGAATCGCCAAGGCTCATCTTCAGGTCGGCCTGGCGGGCGCCGATCCCATGACTACTACCAACGCCGGCCGGCTGCTGCCCGGCGATCTCGAAGATTCGCCGAAGTTGGGCCTCGGTAGCAGCGATGGCAGACACGGTCTTATCAACCTCCCATTCTGCCTCGTCTGTTTGCGGCTGGGGCTGCCGTTCGCTTTCGTCGTACCGCGCCTCAAGCTTTTCGAGCCTGGCAATCAATGTTGAGACTTGCTCTCTGAGCTGCTTGTTCTCGGCAGCGTGGTCGACTTGAGCTTCGGCGGGGGCGGCATTGCGGGCGAAGACGAATCTCCCTGCGTCATGCGCGATGATACGGGTGGGTTCAGGTTTGTGGTCCCCTACCAATTTGTCCTGCACCCGGGAGAAGATTTCGTGGAGGGTTAGGCCAGGCGGCTGACCGGCGATCCCTTCCTCGATGACGTCTGCCAGGTATTTCGTGAAGAAGGTCTGTGGCCTCGGACTTGCCTCAGTGGCCTCGAACCATGCGGTGTTATACGGCCCGCTGGCGGCCATGGTGTAGGCCCCCGAGCCGCGCACCATGCCCTCAAAAGTGCCTGCGGCCAGCGTGTGCGGGCTAGTTGCCAGCCCGGCGAAGCAGCAATCAAGCACCAGGACCTTCGTCTCGGCGGGGCTTCGGCGCAACGCATCCCGCACGTCGCCGAAGCGCAGGCTCGTGGTGGCGCGGCGCTCGGCCTCCGTGCGTGAGTCCACCAGCCCCAGGCATAGCCGGTCGTTATCGTCCGGCTGGCCGTGGCCCACGTAGTAGAAAAGCGCAACACCATGGCGGTCCGTGCGGCTGAACAACTCCATCAGCTTGTCCGGCAGGTCGCCCGGTTTCCGCCTGTTGGGAACCACGGTGATGGATTTCGTGGGCCACCCGCACAGATCCCCCGTCATGAGTGCCTTGATCCGCTGCAGGCTGTTCTGTGCCGCATGAACCGGGGGTAGGTGTGCGTACTCCCATGTGCCAATCAGCACTGCTCGTGACCCTGAGTAGTCAGGAAGCGACCAATTGTCATTCATCAAGAACCTTGCGGAGGATGGGCATCACGTCGTCGACGTTGGTCGCATTGAGCGTTACTTCCTTGCCTTTGGCTTTCACTCTGATGGTGAGCCCGGCTCGCCGGGACCGCAGGAACTCCGGAAAGATCTTGATCGCTGTTATAAGACCGCCGCTGCTGGCCAAGACAGTCAGGTAATCGAGCGCTCCTTGCTCACCCGGACCCGGAACGCCTGATCCAGAGTGACACTCACCGCCGGGACCCCGTGGAGCCAGTCACGCAACGCTCGCAGCTGTGACTGATCGGATACAGAGACCTCGAATTCCCGTACTCCATGAGCCAGCGGCGCATTGCCAACCATACGGACCTCCCACATGCCCGGCACGCAGTGCGGAGCCAGGACCTTCAGGTTTCGAGCCCGACCTCAGGCGATTTCCCTTGGGAGCTTGCCGATGATTGTCCTGCCGTTTCACGTTGTCGTCTAGGTATCGGCTTGCCTTGAACATGCACGAAATCGCAGCCCCGGCAACGTATCGCCAGACGGTGAGCCCGACACCGGCGCGGAGCTGGGTCCGCGATGAGCTCTGTGCATCAGCTACTGCCATTACCGAACGTAGAGTGGCCTCCCTCGCTGACACACCCCGCCGCTCGCCCAGCGAGACAACCGCGATAAGGCCTATGGCGCCGTCCGGGTCGCCGAGCAGCTCGGATCGCAGGAGTTCAGCCCGCGCTCCGCCACCCGGGCCGCCCGGTTACTCTGACCGCCTTGTCGAGTTCGCTATCTTCCGCGGCTACAGCAGCGATGGCCGGGAACGCTGGTGGCCGAAGCCAGCGCACGACTGCCAGCGACCCGCTGCGACCCGGTCAGCCTGCCGCCCACCCGGGACTGGTACTCCTGTTCCTGCCAGGTCGCTGGGCCGTCGCTGCCCGCCCATCGAGACTGTTGCCCATGTAGATGCGCTCGATCTCGTGGGACCCGGGACGCTCAGAACTGGCGAATCTGTGCTCTATGGCCTCCCAGCCCCGAGCACGATTGGGTGCACAGAGTCGGCAGGGACGAGCCTCCAGGCAGCATGGGACGGGGCTCACTCTGCGTAGCAGGCAGCCGCAGCGCCCGGCGGCGGCCGCCCTGTAGGTCCTGTGGCCACGACAGACTCGCAGCAAATGATTGGTAACCTTGCGCTGTCCATGAGAACGACCCGGTGAGCGACACCCCGCCAGGGCATGTCGCGGACAGCCTGCGATGTGCCTCCGCGGCGGTGCCCGACAGCTTTGTCACCGGACGGAAATGACCTGTTCCATGCCCGCATGCCCGGCCTGGCAAGGAACGCCGTCATGTCCAAGGTGACAGGCTGAGCACGTGCCCGGCGCGCCCCGGCCGTGGCGGTGTGAGGTTGGGATAGGAGATCTGCCTGTGTACGCGTGACCTGAGGATTTGCGAGTTATCGGTACTGCTGTGCACGGCCCGCCCGAAACATAGGCAATCGACAACTGGCGCCAGCCGGGCGGCACCCGCCATCGCTGGGGGCCAGGCCCCGCGTCACCGGCGGCGCGGTCGCGCTCCGTGATGGGCCATCGGCGTCGGACCGCACGCAGACCCGCCGTTCGGGGCGGCTGTGGGATCGAGTTCAGGCACACTGGCGACCGCACAGATCGGGATGATCTGCATGCGGCCGTGCGTGGCCAAGACGGCTGCCTGCCGCCCGAAATGGCCGGCATGAGCTGCCTGTTGTGGAGATCTGCTGGCCCGGCGCTGCCTGCGTGGCGGGCGGGGCCTTTGGTCTGCGGCCAGCGGGATCACCGGGATCACCGGGGTGATGGGGGTGATGGGGGTGATGGGCTGGTTGGTGATGGTCGCGCCTGCTATCGGGCGGGTCAGCCCGGGCGCCGGCCAGCCTGGGCAACGCTGGGGTCAGCGGGCCGGTAGCGCCGGCGATTTGCATGGCTGATGCAGTATTCCGCTGGCTGCCGGTGCTCTTATGTGATGTGGAGGCAAAGTAGGCCGCCATCGGCGCGCCCGGGCAGTTGAGCTGGCGTCGACGCGGCGGGAGACGGCGTGAACGGCAAGGACCGCGAGCAGTTCCGCGAGTTCATGGTGAGCCGCTGGCCTGAGCTGGTCCGGCTGGGCTACGCGCTGACCGGGGACCGGTGGCTCGCCGAGGACCTGGCGCAGACCGCGCTGGCCGGCGCGTGCACCGCGTGGTGGCGGGTGCGCCGGGCCGACGACCCGGACGCGTACGTGCGCAGGATTTTGATCAACGCCAGCAACCGCCGGTTCCGCAGGCGGCGGCCGGCCGAGGAGGCGCGGCGGCTGCCGGAGGCTCCGCTGGCTGACCCGGCAGCCTTGGCCGACCAGCGCTCGGACCTGATGACCGCGCTGCGGGGGCTGCCACCGCGGCAGCGCGCCGTCATCGTGCTGCGCTACTGGGGGGACCTGAGCGACGCGCAGGTGGCCGCGCTGCTCGGGTGCTCCGAAGGCACGGTGCGCAGTCAGGCATGGCGGGCGCTGGCCAAGCTGCGGGTGAGCGCGGCCCTGGTGGACGGGGAGCCCCGGTGACGGGGCGTGGAGGTGCCCGGTGAAACTGCCCGACGAGGCCGCCCTCCGGCGGCGGCTGCACGAGAAGATCGATCTGGCCGAGATCTCGCCGGCGCCGGTGGAGGCGGTGTTCCGGCACTACCGGACCGTCCGGGCCCGGCAGTGGGCGGCCATCACCTCCGCCGTGGCCGTGATCGCCGCCGCGGCTGGCGTGCTGGCGGTCAGCCCTGGCAGGACCCTCCATGCGCCAAACGGGACGGCCGGTGGGGGTGTCTTCGCCTCCGGCACCGCGAATGGCAGGGCGGCGTGGCGGCTGGCCGCGGCCAACCTGGCGGACCCCGGCTACCGGTGCCTGCCCGGGGTCGTTGTCAACGGGCAGAATGGTGACCTGCTGCAGCCCGGCTTCCTGCCGGGACTGACCCTGGGCAACGTCGCGTTCTGGGCGCCCTACCCCGGCAGGCCAGCGGCCGGATTCGCCTTCCTCCATCTGCGGCCGGGCGTGAGCAGGGTGACCGCCGACCTGGGCGACGGAACCCGCCTTGGCCTCCGGCCCGTCACCGTCACCGTGTGCGGTCAGCAGTTCCGCCTCGCCGGGTTGCGGTATCCGCGGCAGGGCGTGACCCGGATCACGGCCCGCTCGGCGCAGGGGCGCCAGATCACCTACACGCCTCTTTCCGACATCTTCAACCCAGCCAGCCCGCTCCAGGCCGGGACATGGTTCAACGACCAGGCAGCGACCGGCAACGTGGCGTCCGGGCAGATCGGCTCGGGCAGCATCGGCGGCACGTCATGGCGGATGAAGGTGACGCTCGGACCAGACGGCGAGTGCTTCGGCATGGACATCCCCGGCTTCTGCGCGCCGGTCGGTGCCCCCTCGAAGGGCGCCTCCCTCGCCCCGATTCCCTTCCCCATGCCCCCGGGCGCGGTGATCTGGATCTGGTACCCAGGAACCGTCAACGCCCGCACCGCTTACCTGCAAGCCCACCTGTCCAACGGCACGACCAGGCGGCTGGTACCCGCAGTCGTCGGGGGACGAAAGTACTTCGTCCTCGCAGCCGCAAAAGGGGTCAAGCTGACCAGGCTGACCCTCTATGACACCCACCGGCACGCGCTGGCAGACATCACATCCTTCCCGCCCGTCAAGTGACGCCGCCGGGATGCGCCGCGCGGTGCGCGCCGTACGCCTGCCCGGTCTCCTGGCACGCCAAGAACCTCGCAGAACCGGATCTTATGCACGCGGCCAGCCACGCGAACGGCCCGGCCGGCAGCCGCGCAGAATCGGCGTTCGGCACGAACGCGGACGGCGAACGCTTACGACGTGGTGCACAATAACGTTTGACGATCTTGGTTCCACAGGTCCATGCTGGTCACGGTCCCGCTGCTTGACTGCGGGTCTGCGGTAGCTTACCGCGATGCTTATTGCGCACGACCTCGTTACGCTCCGTGATAGTCGCTGCCCGACTTGACGGCTGTAAACCGCCGGGTCAATTTTCAGATGCCGTTGACAGCCACCATGGTCGCGGAGCTATCGCCCAGTGGGCGGCAGGCGGATCCATGGGAGACGCCGCCGAATTTCTCGGAATCAACCCCGACGGCGGTCGGCACACACCAACGGTCGGCCTCTACCAGTGGCTCCGCCACCACGAATCACGCTTCACAGCCGCCCAGCAAGACGTCGCCAGGAGCTTGGACAACGCCGCTGCACTCATCGACTACCGCCAGCGGCGTCAAGCTCTGCAGGGATGGTGCCTGGACCCCGGCACCTGGCGTGAAATCACCAACCGCCTACCGCCCGTCCCCGGGCCCGTCCAACCCACCCTGGACGACCCAAACGACAAGAAGCATCCGCATTCGTCTGGGCCCACGTCACTCAAGGCGAGCTCCGTTTCGCCCCCCCGGCCGATCGAAGCCGAGCAGCCAGGACCAGTCCGCAAAAGCCTGGCTCCACCGACGAGGGGCTACATGGTTTCAGCTCTCCCGCCCCGAGTCGCTGGCCCACTACGCCGAACTACGGAAGCTCCTCATCCAGCACGCTGAGCACCTCGCCCAGGAGATCGACACCCGAGCAGAAACCACCCGGTGCCAACCACCGTGACCAGGTTTCAACTAACACGTCCCGGCTCAACAAGACCGTGGACTGTCGGAGACGGCCGCGCCAGGTAAATCTGGGAAACGCCACTTATCGCTGGGAGTCACATGCTCCGCGCCGGAGAGCCCGCATGACTACTTGACATTATCGAATACAAGTTCGATAGTGTATTTATGGGGGCGGAGATCGTGCAGGTCATGCCGTTGTCTCCGCGACAGGGCGAGGACGGGCGGTGGCTCAGCGGCAGGGTCCCGGCGGCCAGCGAGATGCGGTCCGACGGCTGCGTAATTCCTGATATTGGCCTGCCATCAGGGGACGGAGCGCTTTCTGGTACGGATGTCCTGCCTGTGCTTCCCGCGCTGCGGGAGTTGTTGCCCGGCGGCCTGCAGCGAGGATCGGTCGTAGCAGCGGGGGACTGGAGCCTGCTCTGCCTTGTGCTGGCCGCCGGGGCATCGATCGCCGGGGCATGGTGCGCGATCGCGGGGATACCGGACCTCGGCGTGGCGGCGGCGGCGGACGCCGGCCTCGATCCCGCCCGGCTGCTGCTGATCGCGAACCCTGGCGAAGGCTGGCCGCAGGTGGTGTCCTTCCTGCTTGACGGCTGTGAGCTGGTGCTCCTGCGGCCGCCGTCCCGGCCATCGGCCCAGGTGCGCCGGCGTCTTGAGGCGGTAACGCGGCGGCACGGCGGCGTCCTGGTAATAGCGGGGGACTGGGCGGGCGCGCAGTGCCGACTGACTGTCGCCCGGCAGGAGTGGGCGGGGATCGGGGCTGGTCACGGGCGGCTGCGTGGCCGCCGGGTGCAGGTAGTAGCGGACGGGCGGGGCGCGGCGGCCCGTCCGCGGTCACGCTGGCTGTGGCTGCCAGGGCCGGACGGCGCCGTGGCTGCCGCGGCTGCCGCGGCTGTGGGCATCGGCGAGCCCGCCGTTCCAGCCGGCCCGGTCGCAGTCGGCGCGGTCGCAGCCGGGCGCGGTCCCAGCCGGCCCGGTCGCAGCCGGGCGCGGTCCCAGCCGGGGCGGCCGCAGCCAGCGCACTCGCGGTCAGCATCGGGACGAGTGCCGGGTGAGCTCCGGGTGAGCTCCGGGTGAGTGAAGGGCGCGGCACGGCGCGGCGGGTGCTGGCCGTGTGGTGCCCGGACTGGCCGCCCGGCACACCGAACGCCGGCCCGGAGGCGCGGGCCTTCGAGGAGGTGGTAACCGCGGTAGCGGAGTTCTGCCCGCGGGTCGAGGTGGTGCGGCCAGGGATCTGCGTCATCGGCGCCGACGGGCCAGCCAGGTACTTCGGCGGCGAGAAGGCACTGGCGGGAAAGATCACGGACGCGGTGATGGCCCTCGGGTTCGCCAGCCAGGCAGGCGTCGCCGACGGACTGTTCGCCGCCCAGCTTGCTGCCCGGGTTACTGTCCCTGCCCAGGTCGGCCCGCAGCTTGCTGCGCGGGCTTCTGCTCGTGCCGCTGCCAGGACCACTCCCGGACCCGGGATCAGCCCAAGGACCAGCCTCAGGGCTGGGGCCGGGGCCAGCCAGGCGGGGGTGATCGTGGCACCGGGCCGGACGCCCGCTTTCCTGGCCCCTTATCCGGTCAGCGTGCTGGACGTCCCGGAACTGGCTGACCTGCTGCCACGGCTGGGAATCTGGACACTAGGAGATTTCGCCAGGCTGCCGGCGGCTGAGGCAGCGAACCGGTTCGGCGTTCCTGGCGCGCGCGCCCACCGGCTGGCGCGCGGCCTGGACTCCCGCCCGATGGCTCCACGCCAGCCATCGGCGGACCTCTCCGTTCATGTCGACTTCGATCCGCCGGCCGACCAGTCCGAGCCGGTGGTGTTCGCCGCCAAGGCACTCGCCGAGCGAATGCATGTGGGCCTCGTCGCCCGCGGGCTGGCCTGCGTGCGAGTGCAGGTGCAGGCGACGTGTGCGGACGGGCGGGAGATCACCCGGCTGTGGCGGCACGACGGGCTGCTGTCGGCGCTGGCGGTGGCTGAGCGGGTGCGCTGGCAGCTAGACAGCTGGCGGACTGGCCAGAGAGCGCGCAGCGGTAGCCCTGGCCGGGCCGGACAGGATCGGGATCGGCCGGCCGGGGTCGGGATCGGGCCGGCCGGGGTCGGGATGGGGCCGGCCGGGGTCGGGATCGGGCCGGCCGGGGGTCGGGATCGGACCGGCCGGGGTCGGGATCGGGCCGGCCGGGGACCGGACGAGGCTGCCCTGGCCGGCGGGATCACCAGGCTGCGGCTGGTCCCCGATCAGCTAGTACGCGACGAGGGCCGCCAGTTCGGCCTCTGGGGCGATGCCGTGATCAGCGACCGGGTCGCGCGCGCGGCGACCAGGGTGCAGGCCATGCTCGGGCATACGGCGGTGATGCAGCCGGTACTGGCCGGGGGGCGCGATCCCGCCGAGCAGGTGACGCTGATACCGTTCGGCGATTCCGGGATCCCGCTCCTCCCGGCGGGCCGTCCGTGGCCGGGGCGGATCCCCGCTCCGGCGCCGGCCACGGTCTATCCGGTCCCGCTGCCGGCCCGGGTCGCCGACGACTCGGGTACCCCGGTGACCGTCACCGGCCGGGCGGTGGTCTCCGCGCCGCCGGTCCGGATATCGGCGGATGGCGGGCGGTGGCTGGCGATCACCGCCTGGGCCGGGCCGTGGCCGGTGAACAAGCGGTGGTGGGCTGGAGCTGCGGCGAGCGGGCGCCGGCGGGCGCGTTTCCAGCTCGTCACCGAAGACGGGAACGCCTGGCTAGCGGCTGTCCAGGATGGCCAGTGGCTGATCGAGGCCAGCTACGACTGAGCGCCGGACTCTGGGTGATCTCGCCAGGGCGATCACGGAGAACGGACCGGCCAGAATGGTGGTAGTTGCCGGCCGGCCAGGGAGCCGCGAATGAATGTCACCGCGGGCCGCAGGCCTCGTGCTCGCGACCTGGGAATCAGGCTCGGCACCCTTGAGCCTGGCCCGGGCAACGCCATCACCGATGTCGGGGATGTCCGGGTCGGGCACGTCACGATTACCGACGAAGGGTCGGCCAGCCCGCGGCGAGGGCCTGCCCGCACCGGCGTGACCGTCGTCCTGCCGCATGGCGGCAATATGTTCAAGCAGAAAGTCCCCGCAGCCTTCCACGTCATTAACGCATTCGGCAAGGCGGTCGGCGTTACCCAGCTGCAGGAACTCGGAGTGCTGGAGACGCCGGTTGCGCTGACCAACACGCTCAGCGTCGGTGCCGCCTTCGAGGGCCTGGTCCTGGACGCCCTGGCGGCCAACCCCGAGATCGGCCGCTCGGCCGGCAACGTGAACCCCGTCGTCGCCGAGTGCAGCGACGCCAGGCTCAACGACATCCGGGCTCTAATGGTCCGTCCTGAGCACGTGCTTGAAGCGATTGCCGCCGCCCGGCCGGGGCCGGTGGCCGAGGGATCGGTCGGGGCCGGTACCGGGATGATCTGCTATGGCTGGAAGGGCGGCATCGGCACTGCGTCCAGGACGACCGGCCGCGGTACCGGATCGCACGTCGTCGGCGTGCTCGTCCTTGCGAATTTCGGTGAGCCGGGGGATCTGCGCATCGGCGGGGTGCCGGTGGGGGAATCCCTGCGCCCGCCGGATTCACCGGGCACGCCGCTGGCCGCAGCCCCGGTCAGTGGGCCGGCACAGGACACGGGCGGCGGCTCCTGCGTCGTCG
>WNFB01006603.1_pt1 | contig 10660 bp, 8 predicted proteins | sample 5400501 | NCBI WGS metagenome assembly WNFB01 (sample SAMN13153341, study PRJNA577476) | soil metagenome | isolation source: 200 cm saprolite under Douglas fir tree site 2 hole 1 | place: USA:California | collected 2015-04-18 | reverse complement strand
GCCCGGATTCGAACCCCACGAGCCTGGAATACACCGTGGCCGACCCGCGCGCCCCGCTGCGCATCTTGGGACAGCTCACCCGTGGCCGGTTCATGGTCCGCCTGCTGGGCCGGCGCACGGAGCACGCCCGCGAGTTCCCTGCTCCGCTCCCGGCGGCAGTGCTCGACGACTCGGTGTACGGCCTCTATCTCCCGGTGGCCTGGTTCGGCGGAGCGCGCCCCGGTCCCGTCCCGGTGACGGCGCTCTTCCCCCGGGCCGGGCGCCGCGAGCACCTGTCCGTCCAGGATCTGGGCGTCGAGGCCACCACGCTCAACCGCGACCCGGCCTCGCTGCGGCACATCACGGCCACCGGGGGCGAAAACCGACTGGTGCACGTCTGGGTGGGCGGGGACGGCCGGCTGGCCAAGGTCGAGATCCCCTCGCGGCGGCTGATTGTGGAGCGCCAGCCTGCGCCCTGACCCTTCGTTCCCGCGCGCCGGGGCGATAGATTCCCGCCGGCCGGCCGCCCGCCGTACGGCGACTCGAAACCCGCAGCGCCCGCGCCGCGTACGAGGAAACGTCCCTACGACTGGTCCAAGGACTCTCATGAGGCCTCTGTTGTACTCCGTCGGGCTCGCCGTCTGCCCGGTGCTCGCCGTGTGTCAGCGCCCCGTTCCGGCGAACCTCACGCTGGCCGACGCCATCACCCTCGCTCGGGCCAACAACCCCACCTACCGTCAGGCGATCAACGATCGGGCGCCCGCAGCCTGGGAAGTCCGCTCGGCGTGGGCCAGCCTGCTCGTGCCCACGGTCACGGCGTCCGGCGGTCTGGGCTACGCGGGGCCCGGGCAGCAGACGTTCCTCACGTCGAGCTTTTCGCAGAGCGTCTCCACCTGGTCGTCGAGCTACGGCTTCAATCTGGCGTGGGCCCTGAGCGGGCAGACGCTCACGCAGCCCGGGCTGCGGAAGGCCCAGTTGAACGCGGCCGACGCCGACGTACTGGGTGCGGAGACGAGCGTCGTCAACGCCGTGACTCAGGAGTACCTGACCGTGCTCCAGGCACGCGACAACGCCGAGGTGGCCCGCCAGCAGCTGCAACACGACGAGGAATTCCTCAAGCTGGCGCAGGCGCGCTACGACGTGGGCCGCGCGTCGCTGATCGACGTCCGGCAGGCGCAGGTCGCCCGGGGGCAAGCGCAGGTGGCTCTGCTGCGGGCGCGGACCGCCGTCCAGGTCGAGAAGCTACGCCTGTTCCAGGCGATCGGGGTCGCGGCGCCCCTAGACATCGCGAGCGTGCAGCTGAGCGACAGCTTCAGCGTGCAGACCCCGACGTGGCAGTTGGCCGAGCTGCTCACGCTCGCCGAGCAGCAGAACCCGCCCCTCAAGGCGCTGCGAGAGCGGGAGCGCGCGGCCAGCTGGGGGGTGCGTGCCGCGGCGACGAGCTATGGTCCGTCGCTGTCACTCACGGCCGGCTGGTCGGGGTTCACGCAGAAGCTGTCGGACCTCACGCCCTCGCTCGCCGGGATCGACGCGAACGCCGCCATCAACGACTCGACGTGCCGGTACGCGAACAGCTACTGGCTCAACTCGGGGTTGCCGCCGCTGTTCTGCGGGGTCTACGCCACCCAGGCCGCGACGCAGAAGCAGGCGCTCCGGACTCAAAACAGCGCCTACCCGTACCACTTCACGCCGCAGCCGTTCCAGGCCCGGCTCACCGTCAGCATCCCGCTGTGGGGCGACTTCCAGCAGCCGCTACAGGTATCGCAGGCCAAGGCGCAGCAGGCGGACCTCGAAGAATCGGTTCGGGCGCGCGGGCTTCAAGTGCAGACCGACGTCAATCAGGCGTTCTTGCAACTCGAGACCGCCTATCAGGCGATCGCAATCCAAGACACGAATCGCATCCGGGCGCGTGAGCAGCTGCAGCTCGCGACCGAGCGCTACCGGGTCGGCTCGGGCACGTTCTTCGAGCTGCTGGACGCCCAAGTGGCGGCGCTGCGCGCCGAGACTGACTACGTCAGCGCGGTATACGACTATCACAAGGCGCTGGCCGCGCTGGAAGCGGCGGTCGGCCGGCCGCTGCGGTAAGAGAGGAAGCGATGGCCATGTCCAAGCGGACCAAGGTATTGATGGGAGCGGGCGCCGCGGCGCTGCTCGTGGGCCTCGTCGTGATCAGTGCGGGGGCCCGGCGCGACCGCGGCCAGGAAGTCCGCTTCGAAGCGGTCGGCCGCCGCGACCTCGTAGCGGTGGTGACGGCGAGCGGCAAGATCCAGCCCAAGAAGAAGGTGGACATCAGCGCCGATATTACGGGCCGGATCACGAAGATCGCGGTGCGGGAGGGCGACTTCGTGCGGCCGGGGCAGCTGCTGCTCCAGATCGACCCCACCATCTATCAGGCGACCCTGCAGCAAGCGGAGGCCAACATGGCCTCGGCGCAGGCCTCGGCCGTGCAGGCCAAGGCGAACCAGGATCAGGCCGAGCGGGCCCTGCGGCGCACCCGGCAGCTGCACACCGAGAGTTCCAATCTCGTGCCCGAAGAGCAGCTCGAGCAGGCGCAGACGGCGTTTGACATCGCCGAGGCCAACCTCACCGCGGCGCGGCATCAGGTCGATCAAGGGCGGGCCGCGGTACAGTCCGCTCGCGACAACCTCCGCAAAACGACGCTCATCGCCCCGATGGCGGGACGCGTCACCCGGCTCCCGGTCGAGGTCGGCGAGGTGGCCGTCCCGAGCACCTTCTCCAAGGACATCGGCCTCCTGATGACGATCTCCGACCTATCGGTGATCCAGGCGAAGGTGAAGGTCGACGAGACCGACGTGGTGCGGGTCCATCTCGGCGACTCGGTCGAGGTGTCGATCGACGCGTTCCCCGACGCCACGTTCACGGGCCACGTGACCAAGGTCTCCGACTCGAGCGTGCTCGGTGTGGCCCAGTCGGCGACCGGGCAGAACGACCGAGCGGTGGACTACGAAGTGGAGGTCACGCTGGACAAGCCGCCGAGCGACATCCGGCCCGACCTCTCGGCGACGGCGCGCGTCGTGACCGCCACGCGCAAGGACGTGCTCTCGATCCCGATCATCGCGCTCACGGTGCGCGAGCACAAACCGGTCTCGACCGAGAACCGGCCGATCGACACCACCACCAGTCGCAAGAAGAAGGAAGCCGAGGGCGTGTTCCTCGTCAAAGCCGGCGTGGCGACGTTCCGGGCCGTGAAGGTCGGGATCGCGGGGGACGAATACTTCGAGGTGGTGGACGCGCTAACGCAAGGGGACACGATCGTGGCGGGTCCCTATCAGGCGATCCGCGATCTCAAGGACGGCGCGCGAGTGCGCGCGATGAAGCAGTCGGCCGACTCGACCAAGAAGAAGCCCGCGGCATGAGCGAGACGCAGCCGTTCCGGACCGGCGACACGCCGCTCCCCGAGATCATCATCCTCACGCACAAGTTGACGCGGGAGTACGACATGGGGGGCGAGGTGGTGCGCGCCCTGCAGGGCGTGAGCTTCCAGATCAAGAAGAACGAGTACGTGGCCGTGATGGGCCCCTCCGGCTCCGGCAAGTCCACGCTCATGAACCTGATCGGCTGCCTGGACACGCCCACCGCCGGCGAGTATTGGCTCAACGGCCAGAAGGTCTCCGACTTGGACGACGATGCGCTGGCGCGGATTCGCAACAAGGAGATCGGGTTCGTCTTCCAGACCTTCAACCTCCTGCCCCGCGCCACCGCGCTGCACAACGTGGAGCTGCCCCTGATCTACGCGGGGCGCGCCACCCGGGAGCGGCGCGCCCAGGCGGTCCGGGCGCTCGAGCGGGTGGGGCTCGGCGACCGGATGGCGCACCGCCCGAACGAGCTGTCAGGCGGCCAGCGTCAGCGGGTCGCCATCGCGCGCGCGCTCGTGAACGAGCCCTCGATCCTGCTCGCCGATGAGCCCACCGGGAACCTCGACTCGGCCACGAGCGGCGAGATCATGCAGGTGTTCCGGGATCTGCACCGCCAAGGCCAGACGATCGTGATGGTGACCCACGAGCACGACATTGCCGCCCACGCCGCGCGCGTCGTGACCCTCAAGGACGGCGCGATCGCCACGGACCAGCTGCGGGCGGCCTAGATGCCGGTCTTCGAGGCCGTCCGGCTCGCCCTCCAGATGATCCGGGCGCAGAAGCTGAAGAGCGGCTTTTCTCTGCTCGGCGTGTTCATCGGTGTCGCGTCGCTCATCGGCGCGTGGTCGATCGTGAACGGCGTCAACCGCTACATGACCGAGAAGTTCGCCCAGACGCTCTTCGGGGTGAACACCTTCCAGCTGCGGCGCCGCCCGATGTTCACACCCCACGTGCCCGACTCGGTGTGGCGGGCGTGGGCGCGACGCCCCCGCATTCGGTTCAGCGACGCGGAGGCCTTGAGCGCCGCCTTCACCGTGCCCGTCGTCACCGCCTGGCAGTCCAGTGAAAACACCACCGTATCCTACCGCGACAAGCAGGCCCGCGACATCGAGCTGACGACCGCCAGCGAGCGGTACTTCGACATCAAGAACCTGCGGCTCGCGATCGGGCGGGCGTTCACGGCGCAAGAGAACCGCTCCGGGGCAGCCGTGGCCGTGCTGGGCGACGCGGTGGCGCAGCGGTTGTTCGCGGATCGCTCGCCGCTCGACCGCGGGGTGCGGATCGGGGGCATCGCGTATCGCGTGATCGGCGTAGTGGAGAAGCAGGGGAGCATCCTTGGCTTCCCGCTCGACCGCTTCGTCGTCGTGCCGGCCCTGTCGCCCGCGCAGAATCTCGTGAATCCCCCCGGGATCCTTGACGCCTTCCTCGTGAAGGCGCACAGCGAGCCCGAGATGCACCTGGCGATGGACCAGGCCGAAGGGATCATGCGCGGCCGCCGCCATCTGCGGCCGCGGCAAGACGACAACTTCGCGCTCGACACGTCGGAAGGCGTGCAGCGGTTCTGGGCGGGTATCAGTCGGATCCTCGTCGTGGTCCTGCCCGGCGTCGTTGTGATCTCGCTGGTGATCGGTGGCATCGTAATCATGAACATCATGCTCATGTCGGTGGCGGAGCGGACGCGCGAGATCGGCCTGCGGAAGTCGCTGGGCGCGCGGCGCCGCGACGTGCTGCGGCAGTTTCTCGCCGAATCGGCGGCGATTGCGACCGTCGGCGCCGCGTTCGGTGTCGTCGCCGGCATCGGGCTCACCTTGCTCATCGCCGCGGCCTCGCCCCTCCCGGCCAGTCTGTCGCCCATGTCGATCCTGCTGGGCGTGGTGATGGGCGCGGGCGTCGGCGTGATCGCGGGCGTCTATCCCGCCAGCCGCGCGGCGCGGCTCGATCCCATCGCCGCCCTGCGCCAGGAGTAGCCGTGACCGCCCTGTTCGAAGGGGTCGGCATCGCCCTCGCGTCGCTCCGCGCCCACAAGATGCGCGCCGCGCTCACGATCCTGGGCGTCGCCATCGGGGTCACGGTCGTCATGGTTATCGGAGCACTGATCAGCGGGTTCAACAAGGGAATCTCCGACATGCTCTCCTCGCTCGGCCCCAAGACGTTCTGGGTGGGGCGCTACTGGGGCGGTCAGGGCGACGTGGACCCGGAGGACCCGGATCCGTGGCGGCGGCGTCCTCCCATGACGATGGACGAAGCCGCCCGCCTGGGACGGCTGCCCTCTATCGCGTTCGTGGTCGTCGACGAAAGGACGTCGGCCGACGTCGACTTTGAGGGCCACCGCATGTCGGCCATCAACATCCGGGGCCGCAACGCCGATTGGCCGATGATCGAGGGCGGTACCATCCACCCCGGGCGCTCCTTCAGCCACGTCGACGACGCGGCCAACGGTCACGTTGCCGTGGTCAACACGAAGCTTGCGGAGAACCTCTTCGGCCAACGGGACCCGATCGGGCGGCGCATCAAGATCAGCGGCATGCCGTACGACGTGATCGGTGTGTACGACCCGCCCCCCCACCTGTTCGGCGGGGAGGAGCAGCCTCAGGCCATGATCCCGCACGGGACCTTCACCAAGGATCTGCAGTACTGGCGGGGCTGGATGGACATGTTCGTCGTTCCCCAGGACTCGGTGTCGCTCGAGCGCGCGATGGACGACGTCACTATGGCCCTGCGGACGATGCGCGGGCTCCGGCCGGGGCAGCGGAACAACTTCGACGCGGTCACGCAGGAAGTCTACGTGAAGGCCATCAACAGCTTCACCCTGGTGGCCCGGGTCCTGATGATCGCGCTCTCGATGGTTGGCCTGATGGTCGGGGGCATCGGGGTCGTCGCGATCATGATGATTTCGGTCACGGAGCGCACCCGGGAGATCGGCGTGCGCAAAGCCCTTGGCGCCACGCGGCGCGAGATCCTGTGGCAGTTCCTGGTCGAAGCGGCGACCCTGACGCTGGTGGGCGGGATCGTCGGCATGGTCGTGGGCTGGCTCGTGTCGCTGGTGCTGGCCCGCGCCACACCGGTTCCCGCCTACGTGCCGCTCGGCTCCGTCATCCTCGCCCTGGGCGCCGCCGCGGTCACCGGCCTGCTCTTCGGTATCTATCCTGCGAGCAAAGCGGCGCGACTCGATCCGGTAGAGGCATTGCGGTACGAATAGATGGCCTTCTTTGAGGCTGTCCGTCTCGCCCTGCAGACCATCCGGGCGCAGAAGCTCAAGAGCGCGTTTTCGATCATCGGTGTGTTCATCGGTGTGATGTTTCTCATCGCCGTCGTGTCGGTCGTTCAAGGGATGAACCGCTACATGACCGACAAGTTCGCCGGGACCATCCTCGGCGTGAATACGTTCCGGTTGCGGCAGTTCCCCGATGTCCAGCTGGGCAATGTGACCGATTCCACGTGGCGGATATGGCGCCGGCGGCCGCGGGTGACCTACGACGACGCGCAGGCGGTGGTGCGCGGCGTGACGATCCCGGTGCTCGCCGCGTGGGAGTCCAGCACCCGCACCGCCATCACGGCAGGGCACAAGCGGGCAAAGGACGTAGAGGTCACGGCCGCGACGGAGCGCTACTTCGACATCCGCTCGCTGGACCTCGAGCGAGGCCGCCCCTTCACGGAGCAGGAGGTGCAGGCCGGTGTGCCGGTGCTCGTGCTCGGCTACGAGTTAGCCGATAAGCTGTTCGAGGGCCAGGATCCAATCGGCCGCGAGGTGAAGATCTTTGAGCTCCCCTACCGGGTGATCGGCGTGGTCGAGAAGCAGGGCAACCTGTTCGGCCTGTCGCTCGACAAGTTCGCGGTGGCGCCGGCGAGCGCTCCGCTCAAGCACTACGTCAACCAGCCGCGGGTGGTGGACGCCGTGGCGATGAAGGCGCGCTCGCAGCTTGAGATGCGCGACGCGATGGCGCAGGCCGAGGCGATCATGCGCAACCGGCGCCACCTGCGGCCGCGTCAGCCCGACGATTTCACCCTCGAAACCGCGGACGAGGTGCTCGATTTCTGGGGGAAGATCAGCCGCGTGCTGTTCGTAGCGCTCCCGGGCCTCGTAGCCGTCTCGCTCGTGGTCGGAGGGATCGTCATCATGAACATCATGCTCATGGCGGTGGCCGAGCGGACCCGCGAGATCGGCATCCGCAAGTCGCTGGGCGCGCGGCGGCGTGACATCCTGCGACAGTTTCTCGTCGAGGCGACGCTGCTCGCCACCGTGGGAGCCACGGGGGGCGTCGCCCTGGGCATCGGACTGGCGGGAGCGGTGGCCGCGCTCACTCCGCTTCCCGCCGCGGTCGCGCCCTGGTCGATCCTGGTCGGCATCGTCCTGGGCGGCGGCGTCGGAGTCGTCGCCGGCGTGTACCCGGCGAGCCGCGCCGCGCGACTCGATCCGATCGCCGCCCTGCGGCACGAGACATGACCGGTCTGTTCGAAGGCGTCGGCATCGCGCTCGATTCGCTGCGCGGCAACAAGCGGCGGGCGGCGCTGACGATTCTCGGCGTTGCCATCGGCGTGACGGTCGTCATGGTGATGGCTGCGATGATCAGCGGGGTCAACCAGAGCGTCTCGAACGTGATCGAGTCCATCGCCCCGCGGACGTTCCTGGTGTGGCGCTTCTTTCAAGCAGGGGTCAACGTCTCGGACGGCTCTGACGAATCGAGCCCGTGGCGGCGGAACCCGGAGATCACGGACGTCGAGGCGGACCGGATCGCCCTGCTGCCCTCCGTGCGCTACGTCACCCGACGCGACGAAAGCTCCGCGACCGTGCAGTACGGCGACCGGCGACTGGAATCGGTCGAGGTGTCGGGCTTGTCCGCGCAGTGGGTGGAGGTGAACGGCGGTGACGTCAATCCCGGGCGCACCTTCACCCGACTGGAAGACCTGGCCAACGATGCCGTGGCGGTCATCAACACGAAGCTCGAGGAGCAGCTGTTCCGCGGGCGCGACCCGATCGGCCAGACGATCCACGTCGCCGGCGCCTCGTTCAAGGTGATCGGCGTCTATGCGCCGCCGCCGAGCCTCTTCAGCGGAGCGACGCCCCCGTTCGTCGGCATCCCGCACGGCGCGTTCGTCAAACAGGTGCCGTACATGAAGGGACGGATGCGCCTCGCGGTCGCGCCGGGGCCCGACCACACCCAGCAGCAGGCGATGGACGAGGTGGTGGCCACGTTACGCTCCCTCCGCCGGCTCAAGCCAGGGCAGGACAACAACTTCTCGATCGTCACGCAGGACAAGCTGTTGGACTCGTGGAACAAGGTCACCGGGATGTTCTTCCTCGTGATGCTCGTGCTCTCGTCCATCGGGCTGGTGGTCGGGGGCGTCGGCGTGGTCGCGATCATGATGATCTCGGTGACCGAGCGCACCCGGGAGATCGGCGTTCGCAAAGCGCTCGGAGCGACGCGGCGCGCGATCCAATGGCAGTTCCTCGTCGAGGCCTCGACCCTGACGCTCGTGGGGGGCGCTGTCGGGATGCTCGGGGGTGGTCTCCTCGCGTTCGCCGTCTCCCGACTCACCCCGATCCCGGCGCACGTGCCGCTCTGGTCCGTCCTCGCGGCACTGGCGGCCTCCGCCCTCACCGGGATCGGATTCGGCCTGTATCCCGCCACCCGCGCGGCCCGGCTCGATCCGGTGGAGGCGCTGCGCTACGAGTAATTGCGGATGGCGGAGGCAACCCGGCCTCTCCAATCCGCAAACCGAAGTCCGCGATCCGCAATTAGTTTTACGCCATGCCGCTCTCCGAAGCGATTCTCCAGGCGCTCCAGACCGCGTGGAGCCACAAGCTCCGGTCGTTCTTCACGCTGCTCGGGATCATCGTGTCGGTCGGGTTCCTCGTGGCGGTCGTTGCGGTGATCCAGGGCATGAACGCGTACGTGCGCGAGCGCATCGCGGGCGCGATCGTGGGGATCAACGCCTTTCAGATCCGCCGGGACCCGATCCAGGTCGGGTTCATCGACGACGAAGCGTGGAAGAAGATCCAGCGCCGGCCCATCATCGGGCCCGAGGACGTCTCCCACGTGGAACACGCACTGCCCGACGCGCAGGCGATCTCCCTCCAGTCCGGGTGGCCCACGCCGATGGCGGACGTGCAGTGGCGCAACCGCACCGTGGGCGACGTGCTCGTGTTCGGTGTCACACCGCCGTTCGTCGTGGTGCAGGACTACGCGTTTGCGGCCGGGGCGCCGTTCACCGACGTGGACGAGCGGCAGCGGCGGCTCGTCGCGGTGCTCGGCTTCGACGTGGCGGAAAAACTGTTCGGCACTCCGGAGCTCGCCGTCGGCAGCGCGATTCGCGTCCGCGGTTCGCAGCTCATGGTCAAAGGTGTCATCGCCAAGAAGGGCACCGTGCTGGGGCAGTCCTGGGACGGGTTTGTCATGCTCCCGCTCACCACGTTCGAGGCCCTCTACGGACGGCGCCAGACCACCGTGATCTCGGTCAAGATGGCGGCGGCCACGAGCGTGGCCGACGGGATGCTCCGCGCCGAGGAGGCGATGCGGATCGCGCACCGCCTGCGCCCCGCGCAAGAGGACGACTTCACCGTCGACACCGGCGAAGGACTCATCGCGTTCTGGGGGAAGCTGACGCGCGTGATTTTCACGGTCGTGCCCGCCGTGGTGGGCATCGGGATCGTAGTCGGCGGCATCGTGATCATGAACATCATGCTGATGAGCGTCACCGAGCGCACCCGCGAGATCGGGATCCTCAAGTCGCTCGGCGCCTCCCGGCGCGATATCCGGCGCCAGTTCGTCGAAGTCGCTTCCCCCCTGCCCGCCCGCGTGACGGCCTGGTCCGTGGCGGTGGCGCTTGGCCTCGGAATCACCGTGGGAATCGTGTTCGGCGTCTACCCGGCGCACCGCGCTGCGCGCCTCGACCCAATCGAAGCCCTGCGTTCCGAGTAGCATGGCCCTCCACTCCATTCGCGAAGGCTGGCTGATCGCGGTCGACCAGCTCCGGATCAACAAGCTGCGCTCCGGGCTCACGATCCTCGGCGTGGTCATCGGGATCGCCACGGTCATGGCCATGGCGTCGATCGTGGCGGGCTTCCGCGAGCAGATCGTCAACACGCTCGAGGTCGTCGGGCCGACCACGTTCCGCGTCCTGCGGTTCTTCTCGTCCACACCGCTCAATCCCGACGCGTTGCCGCGCGAGGTCCGGATCCGCCCCGCCCTCGCACCCCGGGAAGCCGAGGCGATCGCCCGCTTGCCCGAGATCCACTACGCGGCGATCTGGACGCAGGTGTTCTACCGGTTCGAATACGCCGGGACCCGCACCCAGATCCTGGG
>WNFB01006269.1_pt1 | contig 10661 bp, 9 predicted proteins | sample 5400501 | NCBI WGS metagenome assembly WNFB01 (sample SAMN13153341, study PRJNA577476) | soil metagenome | isolation source: 200 cm saprolite under Douglas fir tree site 2 hole 1 | place: USA:California | collected 2015-04-18 | reverse complement strand
AACTTCGCCAGCCTTCGCACGGGATTCACCCCGAGGGGGTCGACAAATCTGTCCTGGACCACGTCATCCAGGACCAGCCCACCATGCCACCGGCGTATGGCCTATTCCTGGAGACTACCTTCCGGCTCCATCCGGCCCTCTCCAGCTTCATTTCCGAAGTCTTCTACGACGGCAAGCTCGAGGCCGACCCGTCGTGTGCCCGGCAGTCGCTGGCGACCAGCAACGGCGCCGGCGGCGTCGGCCTGCGGTTTGTCCCGGTTCAGCACGCCGGAAACCGGACGGTCTCCCCGGAAGAAGCCGCTCGGCTCGGTCAGATCTTTCGTTCCTTGGTCGGCCTGGCGTGGACCGATCGCGACGGCGCGACCCGGCCACTTCGCGTCGAGGACATTCTGGTCGTGGCCCCCTACAACGCCCAGGTCCGGAGGTTAATCGAGACTCTCCCGACTGGAGCCCGCGTCGGGACGGTCGACAAGTTCCAGGGCCAGGAGGCGCCCGTCGTCATCTACTCGATGGCCACCTCGTCCATCGACGATGCGCCCCGCGGCCTGGACTTCCTGTTCAGCCTCAACCGCCTGAACGTCGCGACGTCGCGGGCCCAGGGCCTGGTGATCATCATCTGCAGCCCAGAGTTGCTCAAGGCCCGCTGCCGGACACCGGAGCAAATGCGCCTGGCCGGCGCCTTATGCCGGTTCGTCGAAGTCGAGGCCAACTCACGGCCGATAGCCCATCAGGTGGGCGTCTAGCCACAGAGCTGATGATTTGTAAACAGCGGGTCGCCGGTTCGAATCCGGCCGTCGGCTCCAGATCTTGAATACAAAATCGGCCTGCCGAACGGCTGAGCCTCAGCGACGTACCATCAAAAGTACCACCAATTTTCAGAGTACCTGCCTCGAAACATGCCGCTTTAGGCCTTGACAATCGCTTCGCGTGAAGTGTGGTCCCCAGCAGTGTGTTGCCTGTTTGGACTAGCCCATCTTGCAAAATGCAAAGCTGAATGAGCAGAAAGAAAAAACGCCAGAAATCCAAACACAAGCCTAAATCGTCGACGCTCCAACAGCATCGACGTTTAGGCAACACGCTGAAGCCCCCGCTTCGCACTCTCGCCCAGATGCGCTCTGTCCCCTGGCTACGCGATCTTCTTCCTGACATGCTGTGGCTGTGCTCAGTGGTAGTTGGGGCACCCAACCCCAAGTCCGGCATGCTATTGGTGGCCCGGGCGATAGACACATTAGATGCGGTGTGGAAAGATGCTTCCGAGGCGATAGACGGCCGGATGACCGCGTTCGACCGCGTACCCGAAGAATTCCGATCGCCATTCATCGAGCGATTGATCGATGACGGAATCTATGAAGATGTGCTTTCGCGCGATTTTGCCAATCTGCTCTTGCTCTATACAGGTGCCCCCGGACTATGGATTCTCGAGCCGTGGCGACGGCGCATTACGACCCCTGATCCGAAGCAAGCGGACGACTACCTGACGAAATTGCTCCCACCGGTCTCGCATGGCCAGACCGAAATGAGCACGCATGTGAAATTCCTGGCTCTACGAGCGTTATTCAAAGCCGGCAAAATAGCCATTTCCTCTGAGGTAGCCAACGAGGGCAAAAGCGCCTTTGACTTGTTCCCTTTATATCCGGACAGGCTCACAGAGGAACAGCTTCGGTTCGTAAGGCCAACCATACGAGCTACGTTTCTCGCGACTGCGGGCGACAATGAGGCTGGAATCAAGTGGGCACGCGAATTCTGGCGCCGGAACTGGGCCCTATATCCCTGCAGATTCCCGAGCGGCTCGAGCGAGGCGGACAAAGTCGCGGCCGACGATGAGTCCGCACGTAAGAAGATTAATGAGGCTCGAACGGAACTGGTCGGACAGCTTGAGGACATAGAACGCAATTTTGAGGAGCTTGCGCACCACTCCGATCCTGACCTCTATTCGCCTGACAGATATGAAGTTCTCACTGGGATCGTCGGCAGGATCGTCCGACTGGTGTCGCTGCTTGTACGGAACCCTTCACTTTGGCCTGCCGAATACGCCACGTACATTTTGCGGGCAGCGGTCGAGAGTCTAATAGTCTTCAGGTGGATTAGAAAACGAGAACAGGAAGATCCCACCATATTTGGTCAATTCAAGGACTACGGTCGTGGTCACCTCAAGCTTCTCAAGCTCCATGTGGACGAACAGGCGGCCTCCATGGCAAGCCCACCGGAGGAGCTTCTTGAATACCAACGGGAACTTGAAGGAGAGGTTAATAGCGATCTTCTCGAAGAGTTCCAGGATATCCACCTCGATGCGACCTTTTCGAAAAAATCTATCAGGGATATGGCGAACGATGTCGGAATGGCCAATGACTACCGCTTTTACTACGCTCCCGCTAGTTCAATTGCGCACGGTGAGTGGTACGGACTCGATCGCTATGTGCTCGACCGATGTGCAAACCCCGCACACGGCATCCATCGCAGCTATCGCGCCGGGGATCGATTCATGCTGACCCCATACCTGGCTTTCGTAGCCACGAACTGGACAAACGACTTGGTTGCCGAATATTCCCAAGCAGCGGCGGAGAAGCCAGCTGATTAGCGGCGCCTAACGCTGCGGCGCTCCGTCCTCCGCAGCCGGGACGGAGATCCCGCACCTTAGAAGAACTCGAATGATTAATCGTTACCCGCGATTTAGACACCAATTCTGACACCCAGGTGGGCAAACGGCGACGGTTTTTCGTGTACCGCGATGCGGTGCTGCTTTTCGGACTCCTGTCGCTGGCTCTTCGGAGGAAGGATACTCGAGATCTCGATACCTGACTCGCTCGGAATGGGTTGATGCGGGTCAGCGTAAGCAGGTAACCCCAGCCGTACCACCAAAATACGACCAGACGCTTCGCCACGCGGCATCACCTACCGATACTTATTGGCACGGAATTTTCGGAAGCTGAATACAAGATGGCATTCATCAGCACTCCCCGACACGCTGCGGACGCCGTAAATCCTGATTTGTAAACAGCGGGTGGCCGGTTCGAATCCGGCCGTCGGCTCTAGATTTTGAATGAAAAATCGAGCCCGGCGAGCCAGCGAACCGTCATGGGGATATCGCGGGATGGGCCCGTACCGGTCGCCGTCGTTTTAGTCCGCTCCTGCCGGGCTACCCCTTGGTTGCGTCATGGGACGACGCGGCGCCCGTCATCAGGGCGACCGCTTCGGTCATGCTGTGCGACGCCGGGGTGATGGTCGCGACTCGGCGGCCCAGGCGCATCACATGCAGCCGGTCGGCGATCTCGAAGACCTGCGGCATGTTGTGGCTGATCAGGACGACCGGCGTTCCGCGGGCGCGGACTTCCCGGATCAGGTCCAGCACCATGCCCGATTCGCGGACGCCCAGCGCCGCGGTCGGCTCGTCCATGATCACGACCCGGCTGGCAAAGGCCGCCGCCCGGGCAACGGCCACCCCCTGACGCTGGCCGCCCGACAGGGTTTCCACGGACTGCTTCATCGAGCCCACATTGATCTTGAGGTCGGCGATATGCGCCCGGGCCTCCCGCAGCATGCGCGGCCGGTCAGTCACCCGAAGCACGATGCCGATGATGTCCCGCCGGCGAAGCTCGCGCCCAAGAAAAAGGTTCTCCGCGATGTCGAGGGCGGGGGCCAGGGCCAGGTCCTGGTAGACGGTCTCGATCCCGTTGCGCCGAGCCTCGAGCGGGTTGCGGAAGTGAACCGGCGTGCCGTTCAGAAAGATCTCGCCGCGGTCGGGGACGATCGCCCCCGACAGGGCCTTGATCAACGTGGACTTTCCGGCGCCATTGTCCCCGATCAGCGCCAGGATCTCGCCTGGATAGAGATCAAAGTCGGCGCCGTCGAGAGCGGTGACCACCCCGTAATGCTTGACCAGCCCGCGCGCCTCGAGGACCGGGGCCCGCGCCGCGACCGCGCTCACGCTTGCCGCCGCCTGGAGAGCTGGTCGACCGCGACCGCCAAGATGACGAGGACACCGGTGATCAGGAACTGGTAGATGGCGGCCACGCCCAGCAGCTGCAGACCGTTGCGGAAGATCCCGACGATCAGGGTGCCGACCAGGGTGCCGAGGACGCTGCCACGACCGCCGAACAGGCTCGTCCCCCCCACCACCACGGCGGTGATGCTGTCCAGGTTGGCCGACTGTCCGGCTTGGGGATCGCCGACGCCAGTGCGTCCCACCAGCACCAGGGCGGCGATCCCGTAGAGGAGACCGGCGGTCGCGTAGACGGCCAGCAAGACGCGACGTGTGCGGACACCGGCCAGCCGGGCGGCGTCCGGGTTATTCCCGGTGGCGTAGACATGGCGCCCCCCCACCGTTTTCGTCAGCACGAACCAGGTGACTAGCGTCAACGCCACGGCCAGCACCGAGCCATAGGTGATGGTGGTGCCGGCGAAACGGAAGGTGTTGCCAAAAAACACCACCGGGTCCGGCAGATTGGCGATCGTCTCCTCGTTGGAGGTGATGTGCGTCAGGGCAAAGGCGATGTTGAGCGTCCCGAGCGTCACGATGAAGGGTGGGAGGCGAAGCACCGTGACCAGGAGGCCGTTGAGGACACCGAATCCAAGGCAGACCCCGATGCCGAGCGCAATGGCCAGGAACGGATTGACGCCATGCGTCACGGCCAGCTTGGTCATCACGATGGTCCCGAACGCCATTACGGCGCCGCAGGAGAGATCGACGCCGGCGGTCAGGATGATCAGGGTCTGGCCGATGGCCAGGATACCGACCACGGCCACCTGCTGGGTGATCAGCGACAGGTTCTCCGTGGTCAGGAACCGGTCGGTCCGGATGGTGAAGAAGATCGATGCCAGGAGCAGGGCGATCAGCGGACCAAGCGTCGAGACCAGGCGGGCCCGGGCAAGGGCTACGCCCGGATCCGTGCGGAACTCCGTCCAGCGAAGCCTGGCTAACACGGCCGGCCCGCCCTTAGGGAGCGGGCCGGCCGGTCCTGGTGTCGTCGATTAGCCCCAGCAATTGGCGAGGCCGAAGGTCGTATCCTTCGAGTCGACCCCGCTGACGGGCTTGTCGCTGATGAGCGTCACGCCGGTGTCGGTGTAGCCGGATACACGCTTCCCATTCAAGGCGAAGTCGACCCCGGCGTCAACGCCGAGTTTGGCCATGTTGAGCGGGTACTGCTGCGAGGTGGCCGCGATCCGGCCATCCTTGACCCCTGCGACCCCAGCGCAGCCGCCGTCCACCGAGACGATCAGGACGCCGTTCTGCTTGCCCCGGTTCTGGAGCGCCTTGTAGACCCCGAAGGCCGACGGTTCGTTGATCGTGTAGACCACGTTGATGCCGGGATCCTTGGTGAGGCAGTTCTCCATCTGGGTCTGGCTATCGGTCTGGTTCCCACCACCGTTGGCGACGCAAACGATCTGCGGATCCCCGTCGCTGATGCCGTAGCCCTCGATGAAGCCGGTGTGGCGGAGCTTGCCGACGGTGCTCCCCGGCGCCTCATCGAACATCGCGATCTTGATCCCCGTCTTGCCGGCCTCGGCGGTCTTGGCGTACTGGCCGATCAACTTGCCGGCCGTCTCGTTGTTGGTGGCGAAGAGCGCGTCGGCCGCGTCCACCGGGTCGGTCGGACTGTCGAGCGCGATCACGAGGACCCCCTGGGAGCGTGCCTTCTTGACCGCCTCCGTGACACCGGCCGAGTCCGGGGTGATCAGGATCGCCTTGGCGCCGGCGCTGACCATGTTCTCCAGCGCGGTCGCCTCTCCGGCGGCATCGGAGCTGTCCTTGCCGGCGCCCGTCATCAGCACCGCGCCTCTGGCGGCCGCTTCGCGCTCGGCCCCCTGCCGCATCTTGACGAAGAATGGATTCGCGTCCGTTTTGGTGATCAACCCGATGATCACCGGCTTGGGCGATGCCGAGGCTGCCGGGGTCGCGCTGCTGCCGCAGCCGGCCGTCACCAGCACCGCCACCACACTGACTGCCCCCGCTAAGAGCCGCCACCTCGGCCGCCCGCCGATCGGCCGGCCCCTCCCTTCGATGGTGCGCCGAAGCCCAGAACTCCCCATCACGCTACCTCCCGTTTCCTTGGCTGCTACGCCGGGGATGACAACGTTGTCAACCTAGCATATCCTTGTGGGGAGCGCAAGATAGATTCCTTCAGGGGCCCATAATGGCCTGGAAGCGGGGAGGACTGTTAACGTTGACAAAGGCGATTCCCGAGGAAGGCCAGACCCGGCCCCGGCCCACGATGCGGGAGGTGGCTGCCCTGGCCGGGGTCAGCGTCAAGACGGTATCTCGGGTGATCAACGCGGAGCCGGGGGTGTCCGCCGAGCTGAGCTCCCGGGTGAGCGCCGCCGTGGAACGCCTCGACTACCGGCACAACCTGACGGCCAGCAGCCTTCGGCGGGCCGACGGCAAGAGCGCCACCATCGGCGTGGTCCTCGAATACATCGCCAACCCCTTTGATTCCATGCTGCACCGCGCCATCGAAGACCTGGCCCTCACCCGGGGGGTCCTGGTCCTGGCCGGCAGCCTCGAGGAGAGCGAAACCCGCGAGCGGGAATTGATCGCCGCGCTGGCCTCCCGGCGCGTGGACGGGCTGGTCATCATGCCCGCCAGCCATGACCACAGCTATCTGCTGAACGAGCGCCGGGCCGGCACCCCGATGGTGTTCGTGGACCGCCCTCCCGCCTTCCTCGATGCGGACACGGTCCTCACCGATAACGTCGATGGGGTTCGCCGCGGCATTCGCCACCTGGCGGCTTTCGGCCACCGGCGGATCGGGTACCTGGGGGACCTGCAGACCATCACCACCGCCGCGCTCCGGTATCAGGGCTACCTGGAGGAGCTCGCCGCCCAGGCCATTCCGGGTGACGAGCGCCTGATCCGACTGAACCTGCGCGGCATCGAGCGGGCCGAGGCGGCGACCCTCGACCTGCTCTCGAAGCAGCCGCCACCGACGGCCCTGTTCGCCGGGCAGAACCTGCTCACCATCGGGGCCTACCAGGCGCTGCGGCGCCTCGGGATCCACCACAAAATCGCCCTGGTGGGCTTCGATGATGTCCCGCTTGGCGACCTGCTCGAGCCCGGGATCACGGTCATGGCCCAGGATCCAGCGGCCATGGGTCGAGCCGCCGCTGAGCTGCTATTCCGCCGCCTCGACGGTGACCGGTCACCATCGGTCCACCGCGTGATCGCCACCCGGCTGATCGCCCGAGGCTCAGGCGAGATCCGTCCGTGATCGTGGTCGCGGGGGAGGCGCTGATGGACATGGTCGCCACCCGCGACGGGACCCAGCAGCCGCGGCCGGGAGGGGGGCCGTTCAACACGGCGCGCGCGCTCGCCCGTCTGGGCGTGCCGACGGCCTTCCTGGGTCGCCTCTCAACCGACGCCTTCGGCCGCCAGCTGGCCGATGCGCTGGCGGCAGATGGGGCGGACCTCTCCCTGACCAGCTTTGGTCCTGAGCCCACCACGCTGGCGATCGCCGAGGTCGATAGCCGCGGGTACGCCGCCTATCGATTTGTCACCGCCGGGACGTCGGCCCCCAACCTGACCCCCGCCGCGCTCCCTGCGTCCCTGGCTGCCGACGTCAACGCCCTGCACGTGGGCACCCTGGGGCTGCTGCTCGAACCGATCGCGGCCACGCTGCTCCAACTCGTGCAGCGGGAGAACGGCCGGCGCCTGGTCATGGTGGACCCGAACATCCGGCCGGCGCTGCTGACCGATGTCCCGTCGTATCGTGATCGGCTGGACGCGATCATGGCGCACAGCACGATCGTCAAAGGCAGCGAGGCCGACCTGGCCTGGCTCCTTCCCCAGCTCGAGGTGGAGGCGGCGGCGACACAGCTGCTCAGCCACGGGCCCCGCCTGGTGATCGCGACGCTGGGGGCCCAGGGGGCGTTGGGCGTCAGCGCCGCCCTCCGGGTGCGAGTACCCGCGCCCATCGTCAACGTGGTCGACACCATCGGCGCCGGCGATGCCTTCGGCGCGGCCCTGCTGGCCTGGCTGCATGAGCATGGATCCCTCACGACGGATATCAGCCTCGACGCCGTGCAGCTGAGGTCGGCGCTGGAGTTCGCCTGCCTCGCCGCGTCTCTCACCTGCACCCGGCCAGGCGCCGACCCACCCTGGCGGTCGGAGCTCGGTCCCCTCGAGGCGACCGCGAGGACGCCCGATGCTGCTGGGGATTGACCTCGGGACGTCTTCGATCAAGGCCGCTGTCATGGCCGAGGACGGATCCGTCGAGGAAATTGCCTCGGCCAGTTATCCGATGAAGTCGCCGGCTCCGGGGTGGGCCGAAACCGACCCGGCCGACTGGTGGCTGGCCACCCGACGTGCGGTTACGAGTCTGGCCGCGAGCCACCGTCAGAAGGTAGCGGCCATCGGTCTGTCCGGCCAGATGCACGGCGTGGTGCTGACCGACCCCGACGGCCAGGCGCTGCGGCCCGCCATCCTGTGGGCCGATGGCCGGGCCGAGGGCGAACTCAGTCGCTACCGTGAGCTCCCTCCAGGCCTTCGGAAACTCCTGGCGAATCCCCTCGCCGCCGGCATGGCCGGACCCACCCTGCTCTGGCTTCGGCGCCATGAGTTCCCCACCTACGACGCCGCTCGCTGGGCCCTGCAGCCAAAGGACTGGCTGCGCCTGCGGCTAACTTCGCAGGCGCGAACCGAGCCCACCGACGCCTCGGCCACCTTGCTGTATGACCTCGGCAGAGACACCTGGGCGCACGACGTGGTGCGCGAGCTCGACCTTCGCCCGAACCTCCTTCCGGACGTCGTCCCGAGCCATGAGATGGGGGGCCGTCTCACGGATGTGGCAGCGCAGGAGCTGGGGCTCGCACCAGGGTTGCCGGTGGCGGCGGGCGCCGCGGACGCGGCGGCATCGCTCCTCGGTCACGGGGTGCTGGATCCAGGTCCGGTGCTGTTGACCATTGGGACCGGTGCGCAGCTCAGCTCGATTCGGACCCAGCTTCACCACGACCCCACTGGGCGAACCAATCTGTATCGAACGGTCGAAAACGGCAAATGGTATGCGATGGCCGCCATCCTCAACGCCGGCCTAGCGCTCGATTGGGCCCGCACCGTGTTCCAAATCGAGTGGCCCGTTCTCTATCGGAGTGCCGAGGAGGTCCCTCCTGGAGCTGGTGGCGTCACCTTCGTGCCGCACCTGGTTGGTGAGCGGACTCCGCACCGTGGCTCCGGGGCGGACGCGCGCTGGTCCGGGATCGCCCTCCACCACCGGAGGGAGCATTTGCTCAAGGCGGTCTTAGAGGGGGTGGCGTTTGCGTTGCGAGAGGCCATGGAACAGCTGGAAGCCGCCGGCATCCCGGTCGCGGAATTGCGTCTGGCCGGCGGTGGAGCGGTCGATGCGGCCTGGCGACAGCTGCTTGCCGACGTGCTGGGCAAGCCCCTGATCGCGACCCCCAGCTGGGTTGGATCCGCCCGCGGCGCCGCCCTCCTGGCCGGCGTGAGTGCGGGGGTATACAAGAGCATCCGTGACACGCCGGCCGGGGATCCGCGCACCGAGCTGGCGGCCGAACCCGGTCCCAGAGCCGACGAGTACGCAGCCCTCTACCAGCGCCGCATGCATCCGTGATCGATTCTCCGACGTTTCTCAGTGTGCTGACTGGCTCCTTCTCTTCTCCGGCGGCCGGAAACCCGACGGTGGCGATGATCGAGGCTGCCTACCAGCACCACGGTCTGGACGCCCGCTACATCAACTGCGAGGTGCCTTCTCATCTGCTCGGTGACGCAGTCCGGGGAGCGCGGGCGATGGGATGGTCCCGCTTTCAACCTCTCGATTCCGCACAAGGTCGTCGTGATTGAACATCTTGACCGGCTGGCCGAGTCGGCGCAGATCATCGGGGCCGTGAACTGCCTCGTCCGGGTGGGGGACGAGCTGGTGGGAGAGAACGCCGATGGCCAGGGGTTTTCTCTCATCGCTGCGGACAGTGCGTGACCCGGCCGGCAAGGCGGTGGTCCTGTTCGGAGCGGGTGGCGCCGCTCGGGCGATCGCGGTCGAGGCGGCGCGCGCCGGGGCTGCCTCCATCACCGTGGTGAACCGCAACCCTTCGCGTGGGGCGGAGCTGGTCGAGCTGATCAACGAGCGCACCCAGGCCACCGCGCGCCTGGAGCCCTGGGAGAGGACCTACGCGGTTCCGGCCGACACCGACATCGTGGTCAACGCGACCTCCATCGGACTATTCCCCCATACGGACGGCCGGCCGAACATCGATCTGGATAGCTTCTGCCTGGCATGGTCGTGGCGGACATCATCCCCAATCCCCCAAAGACTTCCTTACTCAAGAGCGCCAGCCAACGGGGCTGCACCACCCTCGATGGACTGGGCATGCTTATCAAGCAGGGCCTGATCTGCGTCAAGCTCTGGACCGGAGTAGACGCTGACCCGCCTGTGATGCGACGCACCCTGGAAGAGCTGTTCGAGACCTCCGCCGGCTGAGTGCCAAGCTCGGCGTCAGACGGGTTGTCTGCGCTCCCGCTGCTGGCGGAACAGCTCGGCGATCTCGTGCACGGTCGTGGCGTCCTCCGCCCGCTTGTCCGCTCCCCGGAAGGAGACCACCCGAGGAAAACGGAGCGCAAACCCAGGCTCATCGCCCACCTTGCCAGCCGTATGTCGTGGGCTGGGCGTAATCTCGTCGGCCATCACCTCGACCACCACCTCGGGCTTGAGCCACACATC
>WNFB01008290.1_pt1 | contig 10663 bp, 10 predicted proteins | sample 5400501 | NCBI WGS metagenome assembly WNFB01 (sample SAMN13153341, study PRJNA577476) | soil metagenome | isolation source: 200 cm saprolite under Douglas fir tree site 2 hole 1 | place: USA:California | collected 2015-04-18 | reverse complement strand
GGATCAGGAGGAATGTTCGTACAGTCTGAAAAGTTTGTTCAGGCTCATGGAGGCCGCCTCAGTGACCTCTCTATTTTTGGGCAAGAGTCAAACTCAACGACATGGCGCCTAGCTAAAATGAATCTCGCCATTCGTGGAATCGAGGCTAATCTAGGCCCTTACAATGCTGACACGTTCAGTAATGATCTACACAAGGACCTTAAAGCCGACTTCATCCTTGCCAATCCTCCATTCAATGACAGTGATTGGGGAGGCAATCACCTACGCGAAGATGTACGATGGAAATATGGAAAGCCTCCAGTTGGCAACGCAAACTTTGCATGGGTTCAACACTTTATTCATCACCTCGCACCGAACGCGATAGTAGGCTTTGTTTTAGCAAATGGTTCGATGTCTTCGAACCAATCTGGCGAGGGAGAAATTCGCAAGGCGATTATTGTAGCAGATCTTGTGGATTGTATGATCGCTCTTCCTGGTCAATTATTCTATAGTACCCAAATACCTGCTTGCCTCTGGTTCCTGGCTCGCAATAAGAAGAATGGCAAGTTCCGCAACCGGAGCAGCCAGACGCTTTTTATTGATACACGTAAGCTCGGTTATCTGGTGGATAGAACGCACCGCGAACTATCCGATAAAGAGATTGCTCAAATCGCCGGGATCTACCATGCCTGGCGTGGAGAAAAAGATGCTGGCGAGTATCACGACACGGCTGGATTCTGTAAGAGTGTAACGATAGAAGAGATTGCTTCCAATGGTTATGTGCTCACTCTTGGACGTTTTGTGGGAGCAAAGGAAGTTGAGGATGATGACGAGTTATTTGAAGAGAAGATGGTAAGACTTACTGCAAAGCTGGAACAGCAGTTTGCAGAGTCAGCACAGCTGGAGGAGAGAATTCGACAAAATTTGTGGGGGTTAGAGTATGGTAGATGAGTGGAGAGAGTGCCTTTGGGGTGACCTTGCAACACTCGAGTACGGTAAAGGGCTTCGTGGCTATGAGAACTCTGTTGGGTCTTATCTTGTGTATGGAACTAATGGGCCGATTGGTAGACATTCAGCGGCTCTTTGTAATCACCCCGGCGTGATTATCGGTCGGAAAGGTGCATATCGAGGTATTCACTATTCGAGTATGCCTTTCTTTGTGATAGATACTGCTTTTTACTTAGAACCTAAAACTAGGTAGTGACTCTAGGAAGGGGTGATACAATAAAGGGTGGGAGGTGAAGCATGACCAAGCAAGAAAGCAAAGAGCGACCCAACCTGCCCTCGTGTCCGAATCCAGACTGTCCACAGCCACACGTGGTGCGCAATGGCAGCCATCGAGGCAGGCAACGCTATCACTGCCGCAGCTGCAAGACCTACTTCGGGGAAACGGAAGGAACCCCCATGTATAACCTGAAGACGCCTGCTGCGGAGGTGGCCCAGGCCCTGTTGATCGTGATGCGGCGCGGGAGCCTGCGGGCGGCTGAAGAGATCACTGGGCACAAATACGAGACCATCAGCGTGTGGCTCAAGCGAGCAGCAACCCAGGCGGCGGCCCTCACGCAGGTGCTGGCCAACGATCTCCATCTGAGCCAGGTGGAGATCGATGAGTTTTGGTCGTTCGTGCAAAAAAAACGGCGCAGCCTGCCAGCCTGATGAGGGAGAACGCTGGGGCTGCCTGGTGCAGGATCGGGACAGTCGCTTTGTGGTGGCCTGCGCTACCGGCCCGTTGAGCGAGGAACTGATCGAGCAGGCGGTGACCAGCACTGTTCAGCGCACCCACCAGCGTGAACTGCACTGGTTCAGCGATGGCTGGCACGGCTATCAGAACATCCTCGTGCGGGCCTATCGCAAGCTTGCGCCCACCGGCAAACGGGGACGGCCCCCGTGGGTGGTTCCAGAGACGGTCACGTTGACCAAAACGGTCAAGCATCGTGATGAGCACGGACGACTGCTGTCGGTGGAGATCCGTGCCGCCTTGGGGGCAGCGATGGAGCCGACTGGCACGGTGCATGTCGAACGACTCAATGGCGCTTTGCGCGATCGGCTGGGTGCCCTCACGCGCAAGACGCACGCCTTCGCCAAACGCGATGCCACCTGGGATGCGCTGGTGGGCTTGCAGTTGTTCGATCACAACTTTCATCGCGCCCATCGCGCCTTGCGGCTGCCTCTGGAGGACAGGGTGCGCCGCTATCGCCTGCGGTCCCCGGCCATGGCCCTGGGGCTGACGGATCATCTCTGGTCGTTCCAAGAATTGTTGACTTCCCGAGTTCCCGTCACCCCTTAATAGGGTCACTACCGAATTTTTGAAACGGCTGGAAATCAGACGTGCGCTCTCCGAAGAGGAGAGCGAAACAATCAGCAATAATCTTACCCGGTTATTTAACCTGCAAAATTACCCGTTCACAGCTCTTGAGATTGCTTCAACGGTTGACGATGAGCAGGTTGCAGATATATTTGTCAGGATTAATAGCGAGGGTGTTACTCTCAATCAGGCAGACTTTATTCTCACTCTCCTATCGGTATTCTGGGAGGATGGACGGATGGAACTGGAGCAGTTCAGCCGGGCATCGCGGGTACCTCCAAAGCCAGGATCAGGCTCTTCTCCGTTCAATCATTTTATCCAGCCCGGTCCTGATCAGCTCCTGAGGGTTGAGGTTGCTCTCGCATTTCAGCGAGGACGTTTGCGAAGCGTTTACCAAGTGCTACGAGGGAGGGATCTTGATACTGGAATTTACTCACCCGAACTCAGAGAGCGGCAGTTCACAAGATTACGCGAGGCACAAGCAAAAGTATTGAATCTTACGCACTGGCACCAGTTCTTTGGAAGTCTGCTTGGAGCGGGATTTCGGAGCAGTGAACTGATCTCATCTCAGAATGCTCTTCTCTACGCCTATGCCTTTTATCTGATTGGGAAGACGCTGTTCTCTGTGCCTGAGTATGTGCTGCAGCGTGTCATTGGCCGGTGGTTCTATGCATCTTCCCTCTCAGGACGCTATACGTCTTCACCTGAAACCGCTATGGATGCTGATTTGAATCGCGTGAAAGGCTTGACCGGAGCAGATGCATACGTTGCTGCCCTTGATACAATCGTTTCCGATACGTTCACAAGCGATTTCTGGACGATTACCCTGCCGAACGATTTGGCGACCTCCTCATCGAGAAGCCCTGAGCTTTTCGCATATCAGGCTGCACAGATCAAGCTGGATGCACCAATTCTCTTCTCGGATAAGAAGATTGATCACCTCCTCGATCCGTCTATTAAGTTTAAGAAGAAGGCGATTGATCGGCATCACCTCTTCCCTCGTGCCTGGCTCGAATCTCAAGGAATTACGGATTTGAAGTTGATCAATCAAGCTGCTAACTTTGCCTGGCTTGAGTGGCCTGACAACATTGATATCAGTGATACTCCTCCCGCTGAATATGTGCCGAAGATGCGTAAACGGTTTGATACAAATACCTGGGCCAGGATGTGCGAGTTGCATGCACTTCCCGAAGGATGGGAGTCGTTACCCTATGATGAGTTTCTTCGCCAACGTCGTATACTCATGGCCCAAATCACACGCCGTGGCTTTGAGGCATTGACATGAAAAGTAATATCACCGAATCCACTGTCGAAGACGCTGCCCTCGCCTGGCTCAAGGAGCTTGGCTACACCGCCCTCAACGGCCCCAACATTGCTCCAGGGGAACCCAAGGCAGAGCGAGCCAGCTATAGCGACGTGGTGCTGGTAGGTCGCCTGCGCTCGGCGCTTGCAAGGATCAACCCCGATATACCCTCTGATGCTCTTGACGAAGTGATACGTAAGATTACTCGCAGCGATACACCCAACCTGTTTGAGAATAACCGCCGCTTCCACCAACAACTAACCGGTGGCGTAGATGTAGAATACCATGCCGATGATGGCCGCATCATTCACGACAAAGCCTGGTTGATCGACTTCTCCGACCCCGGTACCAACGACTGGCTGGCTGTCAACCAGTTTACCGTCGTTGAAAACAATAATAACCGCCGCTGTGATGTCGTCATCTTTGTGAATGGCCTTCCTCTTGGCGTGATCGAACTCAAGAACCCTGGCGACGAGAACGCGACCATCAGGGGAGCCTTTAACCAGCTCCAGACCTATAAGAAAGACATCCCTGTTCTTTTCCCGTATAACGAAATACTTGTCATCTCCGATGGCCTGGAAGCGCGTGCCGGAACGCTTACCGCTGACTGGGAACGCTTCATGCCCTGGCGTACCATCGAAGGCGTTGACCTTGCCCCAAAGGGTGTGCTGGAGATGGAGGTGCTCATCAAGGGCATTTTTGAAAAGCAGCGGTTCCTGGACCTGGTGCAGAACTTCATCGTCTTCGAGGTCGATGGGTCAAACATCGCCAAAAAGATGGCCGGGTATCACCAGTTCCACGCCGTAAACAAAGCGGTTGCCTCCACGGTACGGGCCGCTTCGCCCGAGGGTGATAAGCGCGTAGGCGTTGTCTGGCATACCCAGGGCAGCGGCAAAAGTTTGACCATGGTCTTCTACTCCGGGAAGATCATACTCCATCCCGCCATGTCCAATCCCACACTGGTCATCATCACCGACCGCAACGACCGGGATGACCAGCTTTTTGGCACTTTTGCCCTGTGCCAGGACCTGCTGCGGCAAACGCCGGTGCAGGCTGAAGACAGGGAACACTTGCAAGAACTGTTACGGGTCGCCTCGGGAGGCGTGATCTTTACTACCATTCAGAAGTTCCTGCCTGAGCAGGGCCAGGGATATCCCCTTCTCTCCGAGCGCCGCAACATTGTGGTCATTGCCGACGAGGCGCACCGCAGCCAGTACGACTTCATCGACGGTTTCGCCCGTCACATGCACGACGCGCTGCCAAACGCGTCTTTTATCGGCTTCACAGGCACCCCTATTGAATTAACGGACCGTAGCACCCCGGCGGTTTTTGGCGACTATATCGACATTTATGATATCCAGCGCTCTGTAGAGGACGGCGCTACCGTTCGTATCTACTACGAGGGGCGGCTGGCGAAGCTCGCGCTCGATGAAACGGAACGGCCAAAGATCGACCCGGAGTTTGAGGAGGTCACGGAAGGCGCGGAGACTTCGGTCAAGCAGTACTACAGGAGCAAGTGGGCGCGCCTGGAAGCTCTTGTGGGTACCGAGAAGCGCATTGAATTGATTGCCGAAGATCTCGTGGAGCACTTCGATCTACGCCTGTCTGCGCTAGATGGCAAGGGCATGATCGTTTGTATGAGCCGGCGTATTTGTGTTGACCTGTACAATGCCATCATCCAATTGCGTCCAGACTGGCATCACGAGGACGATAATAAAGGCGGGATCAAGGTTGTCATGACCGGTTCGGCCTCTGACCGGCTTGAGTGGCAACAGCACATCCGCAATAAAGCAAGGCGGGAGGCGCTTGCCAAACGCTTCAAAGACCCATCAGACCCGCTAAAGCTGGTAATTGTACGGGATATGTGGCTGACAGGATTCGATGCGCCGTGTTTGCATACGATGTATGTAGACAAGCCTATGCGCGGTCATGGGCTGATGCAGGCTATTGCACGCGTCAATCGCGTGTTTAAAGATAAGCCAGGTGGGCTCATTGTGGACTATCTCGGCCTTGCCGATCAGCTCAAACTTGCCCTGGCAGCCTATTCCGAAAAAGATCGTGGTGAGGCAGGTATTCCCCAGGAAGAGGCGGTGGCGCTCATGCTAGAAAAGTACGAGATTGTCACTGCCCTGTTCCATGGCTTTGATTATTCGCTGTTCATAAATGGAACCCCTGGACAGCGCCTGGCGGTCATTCCCGCTGCTATGGAGCACGTACTCACACAGCAGGATGGCAAGAAGCGCTTCATGCAGGTGGTAACGGAGCTTTCCAAAGCGTTTGCGCTGGCAGTGCCTCATGAACAGGCGTTAGCCATCCGTGATGACGTGGGCTTTTTCCAGACAGTGCGGGCGGCTTTTGCCAAGGCAACGCCTAGCGAGGGGAAAACGCAGGAAGAGCTAGATACGGCCATCCGGCAGATTGTGTCAAAGGCGGTAGCAGCGGACGAAGTGATTGACATCTTCGCCGCGGCCGGTCTGAAGTCCCCGGATATCTCGATCCTCTCCGATGAGTTCCTGCAAGAGGTGCGCGATCTCCCCCAGCGGAATCTCGCGCTGGAACTGCTGAGAAAACTGCTCAATGACGAGATCAAAGTCACTGCCAGGAAGAATATGGTCCAGGCTCGCTCGTTCATAGAGATGCTCGAGCGAGGCATTCGCCAGTACCAGAACCGCTCGATTGAAACCGCCGAGATTATCGAGGAACTGATAGAGCTTGCCAGGGAGATGCGGGATGCCCACAAGCGAGGCGAAAACTTAGGGCTGAACGAAGATGAACTGGCTTTCTACGATGCGCTGGAAGTCAATGACAGCGCGGTCAAAGTATTAGGTGATGAAACGCTGCGCACGATTGCCCGCGAACTGGTGGAGACGATACGCAAGAATGTGACCATCGACTGGACGGTGAGGGAAAGCGTCCGGGCCAGGATGCGCACGCTGGTAAAACGTCTCCTGCGCAAGTATGGCTATCCGCCGGATAAGCAGGAGAAGGCTACACTGACCATCCTGGAACAGGCTGAGGTGCTGAGTAGAGAATGGGCGGTCGCTGTCTAAATCAAGTCCTAATGGCCGCGCCTGGTATCTTCCTTCCATATTCCTGCTAGCAAATTCACCTGTATGCGGGAGAGAACTCAGCAAACCGATTACTGTCCTTTGTCAGGAGCATCCTCAACCAGATCCTTCACCGATACTCCCAGCGCCTCTGCCAATCGGCCCAACGTCACAGTGCTAATTTCCGCATAAGGGTCATTGGCGATGCGGTACACCGTCTTATAGTCTAAATCCGCTTTGCGTGCGAGTTTAGCTATACTGATGCCTTTCTCCCCAGCGACCTCTTTTACTCTCAGCCTTATCATGCCAGTGCTCCGTATACGTTTGATGCCAGTGTACCAGAACGAAGGGATTGGCAGAACTGGATGCTAGAGTTAAGATTAGAGAGTATGTATTACAATACCAATACTGTGACGTACTCGTTTAGGTTCTAGTAGTATACTGGATATATCGACGTGAAAGGAGCGCAACTTGAGCAGTGAAGTTGCAAAATTACGCCAGCAGATCGAGCTTGAGTGTCAGGCTATACAGCATTTGATGCAATTCTCTGTCCTTGCCTCACATCGAGCTATCAACCGAAGGTATCTAAATTTGGATCAGTGCCGCGACCAACTCAAAACCTTAGTAGGTGAGGAGCAGGCAACGAGCATCGTTGTTGACATCTACAATCAACTGGTGAAGTGATATGGTAGAGTTTCCAGCAGAAGGAAAAACACGACGAGGCCTTGGCCCCTGAGCATTCAGGCCTTGTAATGCTCTCCCCGCCCCGCCAGAAACACTTCCCACCCCCGAAGCACAGTCTCTTCCAGAACAGCGGGATAGTCAAACCCATATTGCTGGGCCAGATGGCGCCCAAGGCGCTGCGAAATGGCCTGGCGATTGCGCTCGATGGCCTGACAAAGCTCCTGCCGATCTCTCATTGGCGCGCCAAGCAGCGCCAGCGCTTGCGCCCCCATCGCCTGTTCAATGGTCTGGACGACTTCGGTTAAGCTGTGGATCGTCTGACGCCTCACATCCCCGCAATCCTGGCCGCTCACCTCGATATACCAGAGCCGCAGCAGCAGGCTCTGTTCTAGATGCAGGCCCAGCGTGGCCATGACATCGAGGCCGCGATACAACACCTTGCGGTGTTTATGCGAGTTGATCCAGAAGCTGACCAGTAAGTCTCGCACCACTTCACCGTCCACGTCCAGCCTTTCCACCGGCGGTATGCTGTTCTGCCCGGCGAGCTTACGCTCGAACTCGTCGCTGCGACAGCCGAGGATCAGCAGCGGCTCAAGGGTTGGCAGCCGGGTGGCGCTCTGCACAAAGAAGTCGAAGATCTCCCCGTTTGAAAGCACCAGGTGATGGAGCACGGCGTCATCTCCAAACTGCATAACTCCTTGCCCGGCTACCGAGGTATGAGTGAAGATGCGCTCAAAGCGCGGCGTTTTCCAGGGAGCGAGCTGCTCCGGCGCGACAGCAACGCGAAAATCGACATCACTGAAGAGATCCCCTGCTCCGCGAGCCAAACTCCCGCCTAGCCAGAGGGCGACCACCCCGGCCTCCGGCCAGATATTGGAAGCCGCCTCCACAATGCTTGCTCGCTGGGGCAGATCTGGTAAATTGCTCAGTTGCAACTCTGTCATCGCAAGTCTTTCCTTTCCCTCGACGATGATGTCCTTCATAACGCTGTTCCCCGGTCGGAAACGAGAACCTCGCTATAAAATCATACGCTAAAAAACTGGAGTATGAACGTCCACCTTGAGGATGCAAAATATGCCTTTATCGTAGGTGCAAACGTAACTCGTTGAACGAAGCAAGGTAGATGGATTATTAGCACAGTAAGGGATTTTTAGGCAATCCTTAGTACAGGAGGATGCAATGGACTATCGCGTTGTTTGGGTACATGGTATTGGTCACCAGCCTCCAGGATATTCGAAACCCTGGGAGGATGTCTTCAATCAGTACCTCCAATTCCCTCATGCTGATTATATAGAAGTATTGTGGAGTGTGGTGTTTGACTCGTTCATCGGCAACAGCACCCTGGGAATGAACGAGATCACCATTCCCCTGACTCCCCAGGAACAGTTAGCTGAAGCTGAGGTGCGTAAAGCTTTGACAACCCAGTTGCTCGCACGTGCAGTGCCTATGCAATCCCCGGTAGTAGGTGAGTGGTCGGAGCTGACAAGCGGGGTGGCAGCGGGGGAGGCGTTACTCCCTGGCTGGGTATTGCAGCCGGATCAATACCTGGGCGAATTTGTGAAGTACCTCGTGAGTAGACCGATACGCAATGCAGTCAAGGAGAGGGCAAAACAACAGTTACGTCCCCTTACCAACAGTGCATACGATTGCTCCATTATTGCTCATAGCTGGGGCACGGTTGTAGCGTATGAAAGTCTGCTCGATTTGGAGGTGGAACTGCCTGCATTTCGGCTTGCCAACTTATTCACGCTAGGGAGTCCTCTTTGGCTGGTGCAGCCCTTACTAGATGACCGTTCAGGGCGCAAACCTCGCAATGTTGGGCGTTGGGTGAATGTTCATGCGCAGGGCGACTTGATTGGCTCCTGGCTCAACCGAACTTTGGCGGGGGTGATGCACACGGGAGCTACTTCGTGGTTGGCAACACGTCGGTGCAGCACGATATCGTCGCAGCAGATGTTTTATCCCATGCCTAGCTGTGTTCATGCTGAAAATTTCACCGGGATCTGGAAGTTCGTAACGCTCTACGAAACGATCCTGTAACGGTAGGTATGTTACGATGCTATCAAGATATCATCTAATACCCGCGTGGCGAGCAGAGAGACCATCCTTGTTCCGCGCAAGAGGAGAAAGAGTATGTATTATCGCGTAGCGATCCAGGCGGATGCGTCTCCTGCCTGGCAGTGGAAATCAACGACGCTCAGTTCGCTCAATGCCTTGTTTCAGTTGCTTCGCCGCTATCGTAATCTTTCGCAAGATCACCTGCGCGTGTTCTCCTCCTCCTCACGTGAGGAGATGGACGAGCAGCTCGTGCGAGAGAATAATGGACTTACATCTCACTCGGTCACAGCAGCACAATTCATGCAAGAGCAGATGATCGGTTCACAACAGGGGACATCATTGAACGAGAGTGGCAGTGGAACAGATGCGCTGGACGAGAGACAATCGATTTCACCGGCGAGCAGACGGGTAGTGCTGGAGCGTGCGGTTGGCGGTGACTTTTGGAACTTAATGGCCCTGGCAAAGGCATAAATCGTCTTCTGCATAAGTTAGTGTGCGCAGCATATAGCGAGAAAAACCCACAAAGGACCGTTCATATGGAAGAATCCTAGTTGGGTAAATTGACCTTTTCTTGGAAAGGCAAACGCGTGCGGCGCATACTGCTGTTACTGGCACTGCTTGGAATAACGACTCTTGCAGCTTGTGGCAAAGCTCCATACCATGCAACCTCGCTGGCTGGCCGTAACCACATCATCAACGCGGCCCTGCTGCGCGGCTCGAGTAGCGCTGACTGGCCTATGTTCGGCTATGACATAGGACATACAGGCTATGTCGACCAGCCGGTGCTTCCCCATGAGATCCAGGGGAAATTGCTCTGGTCGCAGCGGCCTGGCCCTGTCTTCTCATCGCCGGTAGCCGCGCTGGGCATGCTCTATATCCCCGGCGCTGATGGCTATCTCTACGCGCTGGCGCAAAACACGGGGATAATGGCCTGGCGCGCCTACCTGGGCAACCACCTGACCGATGCTACACCGGCCCTGGAGGGGCAGGTTCTATTTGTGGCGCTGCACAGCAGCGCGCTGGCCGCGCTCGATGCACGAAGCGGCAGGCTCTATTGGACCTTTGACACGGGCGAGAAGATACAGGCTCCTCCGCTCGTCGCCGGGAGCCGGGTGCTGCTCGCCTCTCGCACCACGGTATGGGCCCTTGATACAGCCAGCGGAAGACTGCTCTGGAAATTTCGGCGTGGGCCGGATGGCTGGCCCACCAGCGGGGCGCCAGCCCTGGCGGGCAGCACAGTCTACGTTGGACTCGGCTCGGGTACGCGCCTGTGGGCGCTCGATCTCA
>WNFB01016027.1_pt1 | contig 10664 bp, 8 predicted proteins | sample 5400501 | NCBI WGS metagenome assembly WNFB01 (sample SAMN13153341, study PRJNA577476) | soil metagenome | isolation source: 200 cm saprolite under Douglas fir tree site 2 hole 1 | place: USA:California | collected 2015-04-18 | reverse complement strand
CAGGCCGTCGGCGGTGTCTGGCTGACCCAGGCGGGTGACGCCAAAGTGCGGGTCAGCAAGTGCGGCGGTGGAATTTGCGGGGTCGTGGTCTGGCTGAGAAATCCGATCGATCCCGCGACCGGAAAACCGCAGATCGACGACAAGAATCGCAACCCCACTTTGGCGAAACGCCCGATAATCGGACTTCCGCTGTTCGGCGGCATGCAACCCTCAGGGCCAAACAAATGGACCGGTCAAATCTATAATGCCGACGACGGCAACACCTATGCCAGCAGCATTTCGGTGACCGGTCCGGACAGCTTGAGAGTCGAAGGCTGCATGGGCGCGCTCTGCGGCGGCGAAAACTGGACCCGGGCCGCGCGCTGACGGTTCAATTTCGCGTAACCGCAGACTACGCCGCCATCGCCTTCAGCGCCGTCGCCGCCGAGGCGTAGCCGCCGCGCGCGCCGTCGATAAAATGCACGTGATCGCTGCGCAGTGCCGAGGGCGTAAAGCAGGTCATCATCGCCGCGTCCTGCCGGTGCAGGCCATAGCGTGCGATCCCGCTCGAGGCCGCCGCAGCGAGGCGCAGCGTGAGTGCTGCCTCCAGCTCAGGCGTGCAATCGAGGATCATGCGCAGGCCGTCGTCATATTTGCGGAAGTCGGAATTCTCCACCACCTGCTGCACATAGGTTTTCGGCACGAAGCCGCCGACGCTGATGTCAAGGCGCATGATCAGATAGGCGAACAGCGTATGCACGAGCACGGCGGCGCGCCGCTTGAACAGCGGTCCGCCCCGCGTGGCCCGGGCCTCGAATTCGAGGCCGGCCGGCGGCCATCGCAGCGGCGGGCCGCCCGGCGGCACCGGCCGCCCCGCATCCGGACTGCGCTCGACCAGCGTGATGATGTCTTCGATCAAGTTACGAAAGGCGAGCGGATCGGCGTCGCGCGCCGGCACCACCAGCACCGAGAGGATGAGCCCGCGCGCGGACGGAATTTCCTCGAACCGGCACGATAGCCCGGTCAGATCCGGCTGCGTGCCGGGGGGCGCCGCCGGCACCGCAAACTCGCCGCGCTTCATCGCGGTTTCGGCCCAGCCGAGGCCGCCGCCGGAGAACATCGCATAGGACAGATTAGGCGACGGCCCGAACCGCGCCACGCGAACGTCAAAACCCCGCGCGCGGACGGCTGCGACCGGCACCAGCGCCACCCGCATCGCGAGGTCGAGGTCTTCCTTCACCCAGATCGCGGTCGCCGCCAGCGCCTCGCGCGCCCGCGCGAGATCCTCATGCGACACCGCAAAGCTTGCACCGTCGCCGCCGAACACGAATGGAAATTCGCGTCCCGCAAGCGCATTCGTGACCGCGGCGATCACCGAAGCGCCGGCCATGTTGACCGCCTTGTAACGTGCTTCCGCGATCGCCTTGGTCGATTCCACGATATCGGCGACGCCGATGCTCCAGTCATCCGGCAACGGCGAATACAGCGCCGGATCCATCAGGCGGGAAAAGCCGCGAAACACCGGAATCTTGCTGTAGAAGGTGTCGTTGGGCGTGGTCATCTCAAATTACCCAGTTACGAAACCGTCCAGAGCCCCGTTTCGATAGAATCGAAACGGGGCTCTAGATTTTTAATTTGACGCGTTTTCTTGACGCGAACCGGTCCCCACTTCGCTTGAAAACGCTTTAGCAGATACGGCCGGCCCCGTAATCAGGTTCAAGACTGCTGCCGCTCCAATGGACTTCGACGGCTGGCCGTTGCATTTTGGCACCGATCCGAAAGCCGATGGGAGAGCGGCGACTTCTCCGCACCAGATGGACGCTGATATGCCGGTGGATTTGAGCCGAGTGAACAAAAACACCGCCATGGGGGCCACGGTGCGGGCCAATGGGACGGGCTTTCGTACCTGGGCGCCGAATGCAAAGCAGGTTTACGTGGTGACCGGCAGCGCACTTGCAGCGCACCACGAACCGTCCTGGCGCCCGGCCCCGGAACACGGTTTGACGCCGCTCGGTGACGGAAGCTGGGGCGGCTTTCTGGCCGGAGTGGGCGACGGCGAGCCTTACATGTTTTTCGTTGAGGGGATCGGCAGCGCTGGATGGAAGCGGGATGCTTATGCGCGCGAGCTCAGCCTGTCGCCCGCCTTCCCCGACAGCACCTGCATCGTTCGCGATCCTCAAAACTATTCCTGGCGCGACGAAACCTGGCAGCCACCAAAATTCAACGATCTCATCATCTATCAGCTTCATGTCGGCACCTGGTGGGCGCAGGACGAGACCGGCCGCGATGTCCGCAAGCTGCGCGGCGGCACGTTTCTGGACGTCGTCGAAAAACTTGAACATCTGCAACATCTCGGCGTGAACGCCATTCAACTGCTGCCCATTCAGGAATTCGAGACGGCATTCAGCATGGGCTACAATGGCGTCGACTATTTTTCGCCGGAAGGCGCATATGCCGTTGCCCCCGAGCAACTCGGCTGGCGGCTTGCGCGTATCAACCGAATGCTCGAACGCTTCGGCAAGCAGCCTCTGACGGCTCCCGAACTTGCCCACTGCACCAATCAGTTGAAATGTCTTGTCGACCTCTGCCATCTGCACGGCATCGCCGTGATTTTCGATCTGGTCTACAACCACGCCGGCGGCGGTTTCGACGATCGCAGCATCTGGTTTTACGACCGGCAGCCGAGCGACGACCAGAACAACAGTCTTTTCTTCACGGATCATGGCTGGGCCGGCGGTCAAGTCTTCGCCTATTGGAATGATTGGGTAGCGCAGTTCCTGATCGACAACGCCTGCTTCTTTTTGACCGAGTTTCGGATCGATGGAATTCGCTACGATGAGGTGCGGGTGATCGAGAACAATGGCGGCCGCCCGTTCTGCCAGCGCCTGACGAACGCGGTGCGGGCGACCAATCCCGCGGCGATCCAGATTGCCGAATACTGGAACGAGGATCGCGCCAGCGCGCTGCGCCCGCCTCCCCGCGGACTAGGTTTCGACGCGGAGCTTGGCGATAGTCTGCGCGATGCGCTGCGCGACCTGCTCAGACAGGCCTCCGCCGGTGCCTCGGCGACGCTGGATCTTTCAGAGGTGGCCAACGCCCTTGTCGTGCCGGCTGCGATTCCCGAGGCCTGGCGTCTGGTGCAATGCCTCGAAAATCAGGACCTGACGTTTGCGTCGCATTCGGATGCCGCGCGGGTCGCGATGCTGGCGGACTCGCTGGACCGAACCTCCTGGTACGCCCGCAGCCGAAGCCGGACGGTCACCGGCCTGTTGCTGGCCGCGCCCGGAATTCCCGCCTTGTTCATGGGCCAGGAATTGCTTGAGGACAAGAACTGGAGCGACAACCGGCAGGCCGATGGCCTCACCGGATGGGATGCGCTGGATGGCGCTGATACCTCAAGGCGCGACTTTCTAAGATTCGTCACCGACATGATCGAGCTTCGACGTTCGCAGCCGGCGTTGCGCGGTAGCGGCGCGCGGGTGTCGCGCGCCGAAGATTTCGAGCGGGTGATCGTTTTGCACAGATGGATCGAGGGAGAAGGCCGGGATGTGGTCGTGATAGCCAATCTGGCCGAGCAACCGAAACAGGCTTATGCGATCGGGCTGCCGTTCGCCGGGGACTGGTCCGAACTGCTCAACAGCGATGTCTATGACAACTTTCCAAATCCCGCGCCGGTCGGAAATGGCGGCCACGTGCGTGCCTGGGGCGAGCCGTTGGATGGCTTTTCGGCGAGGGCCGCCGTCACGCTTCCCGCCAACGGCGTGATCGTGCTCGCGCCTTCAAGGGCGCACTGAGCACCATTGAGCGCACCGCATCACGCCACAAGCGCTACATTCCGGAACGCCTTCACCAGCGCTAGTTCCAGCTTTCCGTCCATGCCGCGCAGGATCTTGTAGGCGGTTTGGCGGGGCATGGCCGGTCGGTACGGCCTCGACTCAATGAGGGCTGCGAAAATATCCGAGATCGTCAGCATTCTTACCAGATCGGAAATCTCCGGCGCCGTCAGCGCATCGGGATAACCAGAGCCGTCCAGATATTCGTGGTGGTGCCTCACGCCATCAAGAACCTCGGGGGTGATGTCTGGGATATCCTTCAATAATTCATATCCGATAACCGGGTGCCGTCTCATGATCTCTTCTTCGCCTGGATCAAGGCGATCGGGCTTGTCGAGAACCAACAGGGGAATGCGGGCTTTGCCGATGTCATGAAGGGTTGCCGCGATTCCCAATCGCTTTACATCCAAACTGGAGAACCCGATCTCCAACGCAAACCCGACTGCCACTCCCGTCACCAGCAGACAATGCTGGAAGGTTCCTTCGTGATAGCGGCGTACGTCGTCGAGCCAGGCGGCAAGCCCTTTTTCCGAAATGCTGTTGATGATTTCCAAAGTGGCGCGCTCGGCATCCGACAGGTTTATTTGTTTGCCGGCCCGTACCGCCGAAAACATCGACGCGAAGGCCGCCGTGCTCTCTGTGATCTCGGGTGAGGTAATGGCAAAGTCGCTTTGTGCTGCCTTCTCGGCGATTTCGATCTGCGCCAGTTTGAAGATGATTTCTTTTGGACGCGAAACGACCGCGGTCGCTCCGAGCGCATAGGCCTGTGCAACCATGGAGCGAACGCGGTTATGAACGACAAACAGCTTTTCGGAAATGCAACTCAGCTCCTGCAAGACAAGCCTGATCTGTTCGACGCGATCGATCTTGCGCAGGTCGGCGTCGACCATCAGCACGCCGTTGGAATGGAGTTGCGCGTCGCCCAGTCCCAACAGTTGGGGGGCAACGTGATATCGCGGTTCCAGCATCGCGCGGATGGCCGGTATTTTCGCAGCGTCATCGGTGACGAAATGAACAAGCATTGCAGGGCCAGACCATAAAAAACTGAAGCGTAGCCTCCACTTCAAAGCAGCAATACTAACGATGGCCCACCATCGTGCGGGAACCTGCCTAACTTCCCAATCGAGGGTTAACGACTTATTAAGACTGTCGGACCAGCGGTATCCTGTGCCGGGTTTATCGATCTCGGTTGCGCCAATTCGAACTTGCCCTCTGGCTATATCGCCTGGCCGCTCCCCTTCGTCATCCCGCGCAGCACCAGCTGGTTGAGCCGGTTGGCAAAGGCGGCGGGATCTTCCGGCAACTCACCGTCGAGAATTTGCGCCTGCTCCAGCAGCAGAAACGACAAATCCGTGGCGGCGTCCTGGGTCGCGGAAATGGCCGCGACCAGCGGATGGCGCATGTTGATTTCGAGGATCGGTTTGGTGCCGGCGCCTCTGTTCTGCCGTGCCAGCAATCGCTCGAGCTCGCGGTCCGGGCCGTGGCTGCCGGCGACCAGGCATGACGCACTGGACGTCAGCCGTTGCGAGGCGCGCACGTCGGCGACGCGGTCGCCGAGGGCGGCCTTGATCACGGCGATGGTCGCGGCCTCGTCGGTGTCCGATTTGGATTCGTCCTTGCTGTCGTCGATGCGCGGGATCAGGCCAAAGTCGATGTCGCCCTGGCTCAGCGATTTGAGCGGCTTGCCGTCAAAATCGAGCGGCGCCGAGGTCCAGAACGCGTCGACCGGATCGGTCAGCAGCAAAACCTCGATGCCGCGGGCGGCCGCCTGCTCCAGCTTGGGATTGGATTTCAGCCGCTCGATGCTGTCGCCGGCCAGAAAGTAGACCTCGGTCTGATTGGGTTTCAGGTCCGCGATATATTGCTTCAGCGAGCGCTTCTCGCCCGCGGTGGTGGTGAAGCGCGACAGCGCCAGCAGTTTCTCGCGCCGCTCATAGTCCTCATAGAGGCCTTCCTTGATCACGGGGCCAAAGGCGTCCCAGATTTTTGCAAAATTTTCCGGCTCCTTCTCGCCAAGCTGCTCCAGCTCGGTGATCACGCGGCTGGTCACCGCTTTTCTGATCTGCGCCAGCTGCGGATTGTTCTGCAGCATTTCGCGCGAGATGTTGAGCGGCAGATCCTCGCTGTCGACGACGCCGCGGATGAAGCGCAAATACGCCGGCAACAGATCGGCATCGTCGGTAATGAATACCCGGCGGACATAGAGCTTTACCCTTCCCTTGCGCGACGGCTCGAACAGATCGAACGGTTTTGTCGATGGCGCGAACAATAGCACCGCGTAGGAATAGCGGCCTTCGGCGCGGTAATGCAGCGTCATCGCCGGTTCATCGAAGGCGCCGGCGATCGACTTGTAGGCCTGCTTGTAATCCTCCGGCGTCAGTTCGGATTTCGGCCGCTGCCACAGCGCGCTCGCCGAATTGATCTGGCGCGGCTCGCCGTCCTCCGATTTAAGCAGAATCGGAAACTGGATATTGTCGGAATAGGCGCCGACGACACGCTCGATCTCGTATATCTCGAGATATTTCTTTGCGTCGGGTTTTAAGTGAAGCACGATCTCGGTTCCGCGCATGATGCGCTTTGCGTCGTCCTCGCTGGCGGGCGCGATTTCAAATCCGCTGCCGCCCGACGACGACCAGGTCCAGACCTGATCCGCTCCGGCGCGGCGGCTGGTGACGACGATGCGGTCGGCGACCATGAAGGCGGAGTAAAACCCGACGCCGAACTGGCCGATCAGGCCGGCGCCATCCTTGGCCTCGGTCAGGCGCGACAGAAACGATCTGGTGCCGGAGCGCGCGATGGTGCCGAGATTGTCGATCAGCTCCTGCCGGTCCATCCCGATGCCGCTGTCGATCACGCTAAACGTATCAGGCATCCGACGCATTCGAAATCAATTCGCGCAGGAAAATATCGGTTTCCGAATAGACCGAATGCACCATCAGGTGCAGGAGCTCGGCCACCTCGGCCTGGAACGGCTGAGATTCGGGGGCGGCGGTGTCGGTAGTGGCGGTCATTGTAAGTCTCACTTGATGGCGGGGCGGAAAATTATGGAAAAATCCGATATAGCGAAGCTATTTTGGGTGGCAAGTTTCCTGGCGGCAATCTGAAAACCAGAAAGCGCGCCGAAGCGCGACTTTCTCGGACTATTCCACGTTGCATTTATGCATCTTTTTTGGTACAGTGAATGCCTGAAAGCTTCAAGCCCATCCCTCTCATGTTTTGGCGATCGGCGACAGGTCGGGAGCCGGTGCGGGAATGGCTCAACGAACTATCCCGCGATGATAAGCGAACCATCGGGCGCGATATCGCCAAGGTGCAGTACGGGTGGCCGGTGGGCTTGCCATTGTGCCGTGCGCTGAGTGGCGGCTTGTGGGAGGTGCGTGCTTCGCTGCCGAGCAAGCGCGAGGCGCGCATATTCTTCGGGTTTCACGACGGCATACTGGTCGCTCTGCACGCGATGATCAAGAAAACACAGAAGACCCCGACCGAAGATCTGACGTTGGCAAGGCAGAGATTTAAGGAGTTGCAGCTATGGCAAAGAAAAATCCGCACGTAGGTTCGAGCTTCGAAAGCTGGCTCGAAGACGCAGGAATCCGAGAGGAAGCAACTGCCGCGGCGATCAAGGCTGTGATCGCACGTCAACTGGCCAGCGAAATGAAGAAAAAGAAAATCACCAAGCAGCGGATGGCCGAGTTGATGAAAACCAGCCGCGCACAAGTGGACCGCTTGTTGGACCCTGACAACGGCAGCGCCACGATCGAGAGCCTACAGCGCGCCGCTAAAATCGTGGGGCGAGAGCTGCGGCTGCAGTTGGTATAGTGCCATTAGTCATGAGCGCAAGATTCGATGTCAGCTCGGGGCGCGCAGCCCCCATCTTACCGCATCACCTCAACGCAATATCCAGCCAGCCGAGCGCGTTCACGGTCACCCGGTCGCCGGCGCCGACGATGACCGTCGTGGTCTCGGCCTCGACGATTGCGGGACCTTCGAAGGCGTGGCCCGGCTGGAGCGCATCCAGCGCATAAACCGGAACCTCGCGCCACGCGCCGAAAAACGCCTGCCGCGTGGTGCGCGGTGCGCAGGCGGCAGCCGATGGCGCCGGCCGCTCGTCTTGTCCGCGCCGTGACACTTCGCCGATTGCTGCGACGCGCGCGTTGACGAACACCACCTCCTGATCGCGCGAGGAATAGGTGTACAGCTCCTCGTGACGGCGATGAAAGCGGTCTTCGATTTGATCGACCAGCGAGGCCGCGTCCCAGTCGAGATCGTCGAGCGCAACATCGATCTCGAAGATCTGCTCGCCATAACGCATTTCGGCGGAGCGTTCGATGCTCATGGGACCGTCGAACCAGGCGCGAAGCCGGCCGGCCGCCTGCTGCTCCAACCGACAAAACAGCGCGCGCGCCTCATCCGCCGAAATGCGCGGGCCGGCGCCGTAATGCGTGCGGCTGACTTCGTAGCGCAAGTCGCTGGTCAGCATGCCCCATGCCGACAGCACCGAGGCTGCCGTCGGCACGATGATGCGCTTGATATCCAGTTCGCGCGCGACTTCGCCGGCATGCAGGCCGGCCGCGCCGCCAAAACTCAACAGCGCAAACCGCCGGGGATCGACACCGCGGCGCAACGTCATCAGCCGGATGCCATCCGCCATCTTCAGATTGATCATGCGGTAGATGCCCGCGGCGGCTTCGAGCCACGACAGACCCAAAGACACCGCGACCCGGTCGACCGCCGCTTCCGACGCAGCGCGATCGAGCGGGCGCTGCCCGCCCATGAAGGCGGCGGCGTCGAGATAGCCGAGAACGACATTGGCATCGGTGACAGTCGCGGCAAGGCCGCCATTGCCATAGCAGGCCGGCCCCGGCACCGAGCCCGCGCTCTCGGGCCCGACGCGCAACGTGCCGCCAGCATCGACGCTGGCGATCGAGCCGCCGCCGGCCGCGATGCTGGCAATGTCGAGACTGCGCAGGGCGATGCGCTGCCCGGCGAGCATTCCGTCCGCCGATAGCGACGCGCGGCCTTCCGAAATCAGCGAGATGTCGGTACTGGTGCCGCCCATATCGAACGGAACCAGATCGGAAATGCCGAGCAGATCGGCGCAGCGCCGCGCGCCCGAAACGCCGCCGGCGGGACCCGACAGCACCGTGCCCGCGGCAAGCCGCGAGGCTTCTTCCACCGGCGCCATGCCGCCATGCGACAGAACGATGAAGAGACTGCCCTTGAAGCCCGCCCCCTTGAGACGCTGCTCCAGATTGGTCAGATAGTGCCGCACCAGCGGCCCGACATAGGCGTTCACGATCGTGGTCGAGACCCGCTCATATTCCTTGATCTGCGGCAGCACATCGCTCGACCTGGAAATGCTGATACCGGGCAGTCCGCGCGCGAGGCGTTCGACGGCGGCGATTTCGTGGACCGGGTCGAGATAGGAATGCAGAAAGCACACCGCGACCGATGTGGCGTCAGACGCGCTGATCGCTGAGATGGCATCGCCGAGCGAGCGATCGTCGAGCGGCGTCAAGATCTCGCCATTGGCCTTGAGCCGTTCCTTCACGCCAAAGCGCCGCTCGCGCGGCACCAGCGGCTCCGGCGGCGGCGAGCGCAGATCGTAGCGGTCGCCTTTGAGACCCTCGCGCATCTCAATGACATCGCGATGGCCTTCGGTCGTGAGCAGCGCGACATGAGCGCCCTTCCGCTCCAGCAAGGCGTTGGTCGCGACCGTGGTTCCGTGAACCACGCGGTCCGTCACGCCAAGCATTTCCGCGCGCGTGATTTGCAATCGCCGCGCCAGCTCTTCCAGCCCGGCCATGACGCCGACCGACTGATCTGATGGCGTCGACGGCGATTTCGCGAACACGGCTTTGCCACGCTCGTCGATGGCAACCAGATCGGTGTAGGTCCCGCCGACGTCAATTCCGATCGTGAACATCACCGGCCGCCCTGCCCCGTCGTCGCGCTGTCTTGCATAAGCCCCTGTTCGCGGTCGCGTTGACGCGCGGCCGGCGATCGCCGCGCCGGCGGTCCCCAGCCGCCGCCGCCGGAGGAGCGCACTTCGATGCAATCGTTGGGGCGAATTTCGATGCCGACCTCCTTGGTGCGCAACACGCGCGGCGCGCGGCCCTCGGAGATCAGGCGGTAATCGTGCGGCACGCCGTCCTCGCCGCCAAGCATTCCGCAGGGTCCGTGGCGCGCGCCATCGCCCGCGGTGTTGGCGAGCGCGGGTTTTGCCGTTTCCAGCACGAGATCGAGCGCGACACCAAAACCGCCGCGAAACTGTCCGTCTCCGCCGGAGCCTGGGCGAAATTCATGATGACGGAAATGCAGCGGAAACCGCACTTCGGCGACTTCGATGCTGCCGAACTTGATGCCGCCGACGCTGTGCCATTCGCCGATCGACGACCAGCCGTCGCCGCCGGAGGAAGCGCCGCCGCCGGGGCGAGCCTGAAACAAGTGCCAGATGAAATTTCGTCCCGAACGCGGATCTTCTCCCTGGATCGCGATCCGGAAGCGGCGGCCCCATCCCGCCATGGCGCGGTCCGGACATGAGGCCGACATCGCCTTGACGATGGCTTCCACAATCTCGTTCGAGGGATGGCTGGTGCACAGCGTCACCGGCCGGCCCGGATCGGCCCAGACGATGGTGCCTTGTTTCGCGATCACCTTGAGCGGCCGCAGCGCGCCGGCATTTTTGGGAATATCGGCGTCGATCAGATAGGCAAAGGCCATCACCACGGCGGCCTGCATGTTGGCATGCGAGGAATTCACAAAACTGGTCGACTGCGGATCGGAGTCCGACAGGTCAACCTCGATATCGCTGCCCGACTTCGAGACCTTGGCGGCGATCCTGATGTCGCTGCG
>WNFB01015735.1_pt1 | contig 10665 bp, 7 predicted proteins | sample 5400501 | NCBI WGS metagenome assembly WNFB01 (sample SAMN13153341, study PRJNA577476) | soil metagenome | isolation source: 200 cm saprolite under Douglas fir tree site 2 hole 1 | place: USA:California | collected 2015-04-18 | reverse complement strand
TAGCCGCCCGACTCGACCTTCCCCACATCGGTCAGGATCTCGGCCCGGCCGCGGACCTTGATCGCCGCGGTCAGCTCCGTGAACTGCGCGACCAGCACCTCGCCCGCGTCCAATCGCTCCGAGTGGTGGGACCGCGTGTCCTTGCCCCGGGTCAGTCCCATGATCACGACGCCGTCCTCCAGCGCCTTGACTACGATGTACCGACCGCTAGCCTCTCCGTCCTCGTTCACCATTGCCCCAGTTACCCCGTCCATTTCCATTGGCCTGCGCCTTCGGCCGCACCATCTCCAGCCGGGTGGCGGCCTGGCCCACCAGGTCGTCGATCTCGGCCACGAGCGCGGGACCGGCGAGGACATGATATCGATCGGCGTTCACGATCACTTCCCGGCTGCCGACGACCACGTGAAGGACGACCTCGTCGCCTCCGGGATGGCGCGCAAGCACCGCTTCCAGACGCTCGGCCAGAGCGGCGTCGGTGCTCGGAATTCGCACGTGGACGAGCTGGCGGCGCGCGGCCGGCACGCACTCCGGATCGTCCCACAGCCAGGCCATGTCCGCCACCACCGACGCGGTCTCGACCTCGGCCTCGATCTCCGGCTCGACCGGCGAGCCGCTCGCACCTGTGGCCCGGGTCGAGCCCGCCCGGGCGTCGACCTTGCCCTGCACGACCAGGACCTTGTCCGGTTCGAACAGCAGGCGGGTCTGCTCGAACACCCGCGGGAAGAGCACGACGTCGACAGTGCCGGTCAGGTCCTCCAGCGTCGCGTAGGCCATGATCTGGCCCTTGCGCGTGACGACGCGGCGGACCTCCCGCACCAGGCCCGCTACGCGAACTTCAGTGTCCTGCAGCGCGCTCGTCACCTCGACCGCCTGCGTGTCGGACAGCTTGGCCAGCTCCGCTGAGATGCGGCGCAGTGGGTGGTCGCTCAGGTACAGGCCGAGCAGCTCCTTCTCAAGTCGAAGCTTCTCCTCGCCCGACATCGGTGCGACGTCGATCGTGAGGCCGTAGTCGTCTGCTTCCTGGGGCGAGCCGACCATGTCCAGCAGCGAGGTCTGGCCCGACTCGCGGTCGCGGCGCGCTCGTTCGGCCCGGCTCACGGCGTGGTCGAGCGCCGCCAGCAGCCGTGCCCTCTCGCCCAACGAGTCGCACGTACCCGACTGGACGAGCGATTCGAGCACTCGTCGGTTGACGTCCTGGATCGCGGAGGTCCGCTCGCACAATTCCTCCAGGGACTTGAACGGCCCGTCGGCGTCGCGCATCGCGACGATGCTCTCGACAGCGTGCCGCCCCGCGTTCTTGATCGCGGCGAGTCCGAACAGGATGCGCCCGACCGACTGCGGGGGGGCCTCCCCCCCGCCGCGCTGGTCGGGCAAAGCCCTTCCGCCACCGCTCCCCCCCTGCATCGTGAAATCGACTCGGGAGCGATTGATGTCCGGCGCCAGGACGTCGATGCTCCTAAGCCGGCAGTCGACGATCGCGGTCGCTACCCGCTCCGCGTTGCCTTCCATGTGGATCAGCAGCGCGGTCATGTACTCCAGCGGGTAGTTGGCCTTCAGGTACGCGGTCTGGTAGGCGATCACGCCATAGGCTGCCGAGTGGGCGCGGTTGAAGCCGTACTCGGCGAACTTCGCGATGCCGTCGAATAGCGCTTCGGCGGTCGCCTGCGCGATCCCGCGCTCCACCGTGCCGTCGATGAACTTGGTGCGCAGCTTGGCCATCTTCGCCTTGTCCTTCTTGCCCATCGCGGCGCGCAGGATGTCGGCCTCGCTCATCGTGAACCCGGCCAGCTCGCGCGCGGCCATCATCACCTGCTCCTGGTAGATCATCACGCCGTACGTCTCGCGCAGGATCGGCTCGAGCCGCTCGTGCATGTACTCGATCGGCTCACGGCCCTGCTTGCGAGCGATGAAGGCCGGGATGTTCACCATCGGCCCGGGTCGGAACAACGCCACCGCCGCAGAGACGTCCCCAAAGCTCTGCGGGCGCATGTCTATGAGCATCCGCCGCATGCCCGCACCCTCGAGCTGGAACACGCCATGCGTGTCGCCCGCCGAAAGCAGCTCATAGGTCTTCGGATCGTCGAACGGCAGGTGCTCGAGGTCGATCTCGATGCCGCGCTGCTCTTTGATGAGCCTCATGCACGTGGCGATGATGTCCAGGTTCTGCAAGCCGAGGAAGTCGATCTTCAGCAGCCCGATGTCTCCGACCGCCTTCATGTCGTACTGAGTGATCACGGCCTCGCGGCCGGGACCGAACTGCAGCGGCGTGTAGTGGACCAGGGGCTCGGGCGCGATCACGACACCCGCCGCATGCGTGCTCACGTTGCGGGAAACGCCTTCGAGCGTTTTGGCGACCTCGATCAGACGCTTTGCCTCGTCGCTCGACTCGTAGGCCTCGCGGAACTCGGGAACCTCCTTGATGGTGTCCTCGAGCGTCTTCGACCGCCCCTGCCACACGGGCACGAGCTTGGCCAGGCGGTCGGTGTCGCGCAGCGGCACCTCGAGGACCCGTCCCACGTCGCGGATCGCCGCTTTCGAGGCCATCGTGGTGAAGGTGATGATCTGGGCCACGCGGTCGCTGCCATACTTTTCCGAGACGTAGCGGATCACCTTCTCGCGACCCTCGACGGAGAAGTCGCAGTCGATGTCGGGCATCGAAACGCGGTCGATGTTGAGGAACCGCTCGAAGATCAGGCCGTGCTTCAGGGGATCGAGGTTCGTGATGCCCAGGCAGTACGAGACCAGGCTCCCGGCCGCGCTTCCGCGGCCCGGCCCGACCACGATCCCGTTCTGCCGTGCGAAGTTGTAGAAGTCCCACACGATCAGGAAGTACGAGGCGTAGCCCGTCTGGCCGATGACCGAAAGCTCGTTATCGGCCCGCTCCTTGACCGCGGGCGAAGGACTGCCGAAGCGCCACTCCATGCCCTTGAGCACCAACTGCCGCAGGTACTGGTCGGGGGTCATGCCCTCGGGCACGTCGAAGGGCGGCAGGAGCGTCGCCCCGAGGTGGAGCTTGAGATCGCACTGGTCGGCCACCTCGATCGTGCTGACGAGAGCCTCGGGCATGTCGGCGAAGGCCTCGATCATCTCGTCCGGCGTCTTCAGGTAGTTCTCCTGGGTCGAGAACCGCCACCGATTCGGGTCGTTGTAACGCGCGCCCGTCTGCAGGCAGAGAAGGACGTCGTGCGCCTCCGAGTCGTGCCGGTGGACATAGTGCAGGTCGTTGGTCGCACACACGCGCAGCCCGAACTCTTTGCCGAAGTCGGCCAGTCTTGCGTTCACCTCGACCTGCCTGTCGATCCCGTGGCGCTGCACCTCGAGCAGGAATCGGTCCTTGCCGAAGATGTCGCGATAGGCCGCGACGGATTCCCGCGCCCCTTCCACGTCACCGTCGACGATCCGGCTCGCCGCCTCGCCCTGCAGGCACCCGGAGAGCGCGATGAGGCCCTTCGAGTGCTCGGCCAGGACCTCCTTGTCGACGCGAGGCTTGTAGTACATGCCCTCCATCTGGCCGACGGTGCAGAGCCGCATGAGGTTCACATAGCCCTCGTGGTCGGCGGCCAGAAGCGTGAGGTGGTTCGGGTCGCGGTCGACGCGGCCCTCGCGCATGAGGCGTGAGCGAGGCGCCACGTACACCTCGCATCCGATGATCGGCTTGATCCCGGCCTCCTTGCAGGCCTTGTAGAACTGGATGGCGCCGTTCGGTGTGGTTGTGGAGGTACGAAGGTCTTTGGGGCGTGCGGCATCGTTTGGTTTGGGTGTGGCGGAACCCCTCGGATAGTCTAAGCACTGCCATGGCCCGTATCGCGCTGCCTTCGCTGTCACACGGGCCGGCCGAGATGGCTCACTCCGGCATCCGCGAGATCGCCAACGAGGCGCTTCGCACGCCAGGTGCGATCCGTCTCGACGTCGGCCAGCCGGACTTCCCCACTCCGCAGCACGTCAAGGACGCAGGCAAGCGCGCGATCGACGAGAACAAGACCTTCTACACCCACACCCAGGGCATCCTCTCGCTGCGCGAGAAGCTCGTCGACAAGCTCGCGCGAGTGAATGGAATCAAGACCTCGCCGGAAAAGATCACGTGCGCGCCCGGCGGCGTGGGCGCGATCGCCGCGATGCTCGCCGCGGTCCTCGAGGCGGGCGACGAGGTGCTGCTCCCCGACCCAGGCTGGCCGAACTACCGGATGATGCTGCCCTGGCTCGGCGCGCGTGGGGTCTACTACCCGTGCCCCCCGTCGGAGGGTTTCCAACCAGACCTCGACGCGTTGAAGCGCCTCATCACTGCGCGGACCAAGGTGCTGGTCATCAACAGCCCGAACAACCCGACGGGCGCCGTGTACCCGACCTCCACCGTCGCCGCGTTCGTCGACCTCGCCCAGCGCAACAACCTTTGGCTGCTCAGCGACGAGTGCTACGACCAGATCCTGCTCGACGGCTCGTGGACCAGCCCCGCGTCGCTGGCTCCGGACGACGCGCACATCGCCACGGCCTTCACCTTCTCGAAGACCTATTCGATGACCGGATGGCGGCTCGGTTACCTGGTCGGCTCGGCCGAGCTGATCGATACCGCGACCAAGGTCCTCGAGTCGAACTCATCGTGCGTCTCGACCATCACCCAGGTCGCTGCCGAGGCCGCGCTCACCGGGCCGCAGGACTGCGTGGCGGAGATGGTCGGCGCCTACCGCCGCCGCCGGGACAGCGTGGTCGAGCTGCTCCAGGATGCCGAGCTGCTGATTGCCAAACCCACCGGCGCGTTCTACATAATGGCCGACGTTTCTCCGGCCGGAATGCCGTCGCGCGAGCTCGCCTTCGCCCTGCTCCGCGAACGGGGCGTGAGCGTCGCCCCGGGCACCGCCTTCGGCGTCGTGGCCGGCCAGGCGGTCCGGATCAGCCTTGCCAGCTCGGACGCCGATCTCGAGGTGGGAGTTGGCCGCCTGGCCGAATTTGTACACGGCAGTACCTAACCGGAGCGCTTTCGTTTAATCTGCCCGGGTTGAAATCGGGCGTAACCGTCTCCGCCACCGCTCCGTTTGGCCCGACATGCAGCTTCTGAGGCCGCTCCTGTCCATGGTGGCCAGGTCTCTCGGTCCCGGGCGACTTCGGCTCTCTGTGATCAAGCTGGCCCAGAAGCTGGACCGGAACCTCTAGGACCTCTCCAGAAGCGCCACCGACTCGATGTGGTACGTCTGCGGGAACATGTCGACGATCGCCGCGCGCCTGACGCGGTAGCCTCCGCGCACCAGTCCGACGAGGTCGCGCGCGTGGGTCGCCGGCTCGCACGACACATAGACCACGCGATCCGCGCCGAGCCTGATCAACTCCGCCAGGGCCTCCGGTTCGCAGCCGGCTCGAGGTGGATCCAGCACGACCGCCTGGTGCTGCCCCAGCCGGATCTGCCTCAGCATCGTCTCGACCTTGCCGGGGAGATATTCCACCCGCGCCGAGTTGATGCGCGCATTGAGCCTTCCCAGCTGGACGGCGTGCGGGTTCTCTTCGATCGCGGTGACCTGCACGTCCTGGCCCGCGATGGCGACTGAGATCGTGCCGATCCCCGCGTAGAGATCGAGGACGCGCTCACCGGCCTTCGGCTCGAGCATGTCGAGCGCGGCCCGATACAGCACGAGCATCTGCCGGTAGTTGGTCTGCACGAAGGTGTCGCTGCGCGCGCGGAACGTGAGCCCCCAGAAGTCGAGCGAGATCGCGTCGTCGAGCAGCACCGAGTCGCGCAGGAGCTCGGCAACGCGATGCCCGAACTCCTCGCGCGGCCACCGTGGCTCGCGGCCGTGAAAGCGCAGCCGCCACAGCAGACCGCGACCCGTCGGCTCCACGGTGAGGAGAAGGTTCTGCAGCCCTTGGAGCCCGAGCTCGTTGGCCGCCTGGGCGAAGGCAGGCAGGGCGTGTTCGATGCGCAGGTCGTGGATGAGGCAGCTGTCGATCGGCAGCACGGAGTGCGAGCGCATGCGATGAAAGCCGAAGCGCCAGCCGTCGCCGGTCGCCACCGCCTCGAACTCGCCGCGGATCCGGTAGCGCCACGGATCGTCCATGCCAAGCACCGCCGTGTCGGGCGGCAGCCGCAACCCGGCGCGACTCCAGGCCTCCTCGACGACCTGGCGCTTCAGCGCGAGCTGGTGCTCGTAGCTCGCGTGCTGCAGCTGGCATCCGCCACATGCGCCGAAGTACGGGCAGGGAGGGTCGACGCGAAATGGCGAGGCTTCGATGACGCGCGTCGCAGCGGCCACCGCGACGCCGCCCTGGCGACCGCGCGGCTCAGCTTCGACGACCTCACCGGGCAGCGCGTAATTGACGAGCCAGACCTTGCCCTCATCCCTGGCCACCGCCGCGCCGCCGTGCGCGGGCGATGTCGGCTTGAGGATCAGCGGCGCCACAACGACACCGGGTCTCGGGCTGGCTTGAAGCCGGCCGATTCGACCATCTGCGTCGCGACCAGAAATCCCTCGGCGACCTTGTCCGGCTGGTGGGCGTCGCTGCCGTACTGCACCGCCTGACCGCCGAGCTCGCGCCACCACCGCACGACCGTCAGGTCCGGGCACAGCGTGTGGCCGCGTGTCGTGTTGACCTCGAGCACCCTTCCTGTGCGCGCGGCGGCGCGCAGGATGGCGCGGATCTCAGTCTCGTAGTCCTTCTCGCTGTAGGGTGTCTCGCCCTCGCGCCAGTACCGCTTCGGATAGTCCAGGTGCGCCAGCGTCTCGAACGGCAGGCCGCTCTCGACCATGTCCAGCGTTTCCCTGAAGTACTCGCGCACGGCGGCTCGAAAGTCGAGGTCGGGCCGGCTCCGGAACTGGCTCGCGTCGACCATGCCGCCGTCGATACGGATGCTGTGGATCGAGCCGTGGACCTGGTCCAGCGGGCCGGCGGCGAGCAAGTCGGCGGTCTCCTTGGGAAACCAGTGCGGCTCGCCCAGCTCGACCCCCGTCAGGATGCGCAGGCCGCTGTACTTCGAGCGGCACCGCTCCACGGCCTCGAAGTAGCCGTTGATATCAACCGCGTGCTGGCCCTCGTGGACGATGGCCCAGTCGGCGTGCTCGGTGAAGGCGATCGCGGGCAGGCCGATCTCGAGGGCCCGCTCGCAGCTTGTGTCCATCGATCCGCGCGGGGCGTCCCAGGACCACTCGGTGTGCACGTGGAGATCAGGAGGGAGGGGCACATGACAAGGCTACAATTCCGCGCCGTGGGGTACGCGCTGGAGGGGATCGCGTATGTCGGCGGCGCGCTGCTGATCGGGGCTGGGATTTTCCTCGTCATGCGCGGCAGCTTCCCAGCCGGGTGGAGCAACCGTCTGGTGTGGCCCCTGGCGAACGTCACCCCGATTGTCGCCCGCCTGCAGGGCTGGGCCGCCATCGCGGTCGGCGCCTCGATCATCGCGATCGTGTTCACCACCGTGGCTCCTGAAAGGTTGGGCGGGGTCCTGGTCCTGGCCGCCATCGCGGCCTACCTCGCCGGGCTCGCCCTCTTCGCGTTCAGCACCTGGCTGTCCCGCCGACCAGCCGCCTAGCAGTCGGGTTTTTCGGGACAGACGTCACCGGGGTTGCCCTGGGAATCCAGCAGAACCCGCCCCCCGAGGGGCGCCGACAGGTGGACGGTGACAGTGCGGGGGTAGCCGACCAGATCGCACACCACGTCTTGGCCGCCATGGCTCCTGCTGCTGATTGCGACAGCGACCGCCGTTTCAGACTCCGCTGCGGTTGCCGCGTAGTCGATCCCGCACGGCCCCGGTGTCTCGGGACCGCCGACGAGCCCGATGGTGAGGGTCAGCCCGTCGCCGCTGATTCGCCCCCCGATGGTGTCCGGGCTTGGCGTCATTCCGCCGCCCCAGTAGGCGGAAGGATCGAGGGCCGGATAACCGAGCTCACCATTGACCGCACCCACGTCGAAAAGCCACGCCGAAATCTGAGCCTTCCCTCGGTCGGTCGCGAAACGAGCCGCTCCCCAACGCACGTCGGTGATCACCTCGGCGGCGGCCGTTGCGCAGTTGCTCCCGCCGGCGTTCTGCCGATGCGCGAGCAACGCCTTGAAGGCTTGCTCAGCACCGATCGACGCATATGACCCACGAGCGCCCGAGGGCCAGGCGGCGGTCGCCCGCGCGGGGCCCGCGCCCGGCAGCTGGACTCCCCCTCCAAGGACGAACTTGCCGCAGAGCCACGTCTCCTTGCCCGTGACGTCAGAAAAGCCGTTGACGTGCTCGTAGATGCCGCCGAACCAGATGATCGGCCGCGGGTTCGCGTGTGCCGGGAAGTCCTGCCACTTGGCAAGCGCCGCGGTCGGAGGGCTGGGCGGGGCGAGCGGCCCGGAGCCTTGCCCATTCGAGAGGCCGCACGCGGTGACCACGAGCAGGGCGAGAACGGACGCCCGCAGAGCTCTGGGCATGCTGATCTGACGCCTCCTGACGTCAGAGCGTAACGCTCAGTCGAGCAGTTTCAGCAGCAGCTCGTTGGCCACCTTGGGGTTCGCCTGGGGCGCGCGCTTGCGCAGGTCGGCCATCAGCGCTTGCATCGCCTGCTTCCTCCCTGCGCGGTAGTCGGCGGCGGCCTTGGGGTTGGCGTCGATCACCGCCTCGGCCAGCACTCGCAGCTCTGATTCGTCGCTGATCTGCTTGTGGCCGTGCTCGGCCACGATCTCGGCCGGGGTGCGCCCGGTCTCGACCGCCTCGAAGTACGCCTCGCGCGCCTGGTCCCGCGTGATGCTGCCGGCTTCCAGCAGCTTCATGAGCTCGGCGAGGTTCTGAGGATCCAGGAGCTTGCCGCTTGGCGCGACCTCGTTGACGATCCAGTTCGCCGTCGGAAGCGGCAGGGCGCCCTTCGCCACGGCGGTTTCGTAGAGGTCGGCCAGCTCCCGGTCGGCCCCGATGACCGCCACCTGGCCCGCCGGCAGCTGATCGAGCAATCTTGCGCGCCGCACGCTCGGCAGCTCAGGCAGGGCGCGCTTGATCTCGTCGATCCACGCGCGGTCCAGCTCCAGGGGCGGCAGGTCCGGCTCCGGGAAGTATCGGTAGTCCTCGGCGAACTCCTTGCTGCGCTGCGAAAACGTCCGCTGCTCGGCGTCCGACCACCCACGCGTCTCCTGCACGACCTGACCGCCCGACTCCAGAGCCTGGCTCTGGCGGTCGACCTCATAGAGGATCGCGCGATGCAGGGCGCGAAAGGAGTTGATGTTCTTGAGCTCAGTCTTCACGCCGAGCTCGGACGATCCCGCGCGGCGGATCGAGATGTTCGGCTCCGCCCGAAGCTGGCCCTTCTCCATGTCCGCCTCCGACGCGCCGATGGCGCGCAGCAGCGTGCGCAGCTCCATCGCGTAGTCGCGGGCCTCGTCGGCCGAGCGCAGGTCCGGCTCGCTGACGATCTCCATCAGCGGCACGCCGGCGCGGTTGAGGTCGACATACGACTCCCGCGCCTTGTGCAGCTTGTCGCCCGCGTGGACGAGCTTTCCGGTGTCCTCTTCGAGGTGGACGCGGCGAATCCGCACGCGCCGCCCGTCGACCTCCAGGTGGCCGTTCTTGCTCATCGGCAGGTCGTACTGGCTGATCTGGTAACCCTTAGGCAGGTCCGGATACATGTAGTTCTTGCGGTCGAATTTCGTGTGCCGCGGGATCTCGCAGTTCAGGGCCAGGGCGGTCTTCAGGCACGCCTCGACCGCCGCCTTGTTGATCACCGGCAGGGTGCCCGGCAGGCCGAGACAGACCTCGCAGACGTGCGAGTTGGGCGGATCGTTGACGTCGCCCACCGCGCAGCCGCAGAACATCTTGGTGCGAGTGCGCGGCTGCACATGCACTTCCATGCCGATGACGACCTCCCATGTGTCAGTCAAGGTCGGCGACCTCAGCCCGCACGCCGCTCAACTCTTCGTATGCGCGGGCGACGCGGAACATCACGTTCTCGCCCCACTGCGGCCCCAGGACCTGCAGTCCGACGGGCAGGCCGTCCGACGTCCCGCACGGCACGCTGATCCCGGGCAGGCCGGCCAGGTTGCCGCCCAGCGTCAGCACGTCGCAGAGATACATCGAAAGCGGGTCCTGCGTTTTCGAGCCGATGGGGAACGCGACGGTCGGCGAGGTCGCGCTGACGATCGCGTCGCATTTCTTGAACGCCTCGTCGAAATCGCGCTTGATCAACGTGCGCACCTTCTGCGCCTTCAGGTAGTACGCGTCGTAGTAGCCGGTGGACAGCGCGTAGGTGCCGAGCATGACGCGGCGGCGCACCTCGGTCCCGAAACCCTTGCGCCGCGTCCGCAGGTACTGCTCCGTGATGTTCGGCGCGTCGACCTCCGACAGTCCGTATCTGACTCCGTCGAAGCGCGCCAGGTTCGATGAGCACTCGGCCGGCGCGATGATGTAGTAGGCCGCTAGCCCGTAGTCCGTGTGCGGAAGCGATACGTCGACGAGCTCGGCGCCCGCCCTTTGCAGGACGAAGAGTGCGGCTTCGATCGCGGCCTTCACACCAGGCTCGATGCCCTTGACCTCGAAGTACTCGCGCGGCACGCCCAGCCGCATCCCCTTCACGTCCCCGCTGTAGTTGTTCAGCACGTCGAGGCCGGCTCGGTCCGCGGAGGTCGAGTCGAGGGGATCTCGCCCCGCCATGAGCGAGAGCGTGAGCGCGGCATCGTCGACGCTGCGCGTGAACGGACCGATCTGGTCCAGGCTCGAGGCAAACG
>WNFB01006264.1_pt1 | contig 10666 bp, 9 predicted proteins | sample 5400501 | NCBI WGS metagenome assembly WNFB01 (sample SAMN13153341, study PRJNA577476) | soil metagenome | isolation source: 200 cm saprolite under Douglas fir tree site 2 hole 1 | place: USA:California | collected 2015-04-18 | reverse complement strand
GCTGCCTCCACCTCCGCCGTTTTTACCTCCCCCGCCTTTATTGCTCCAGGGCGGGGAGCTCACGCCGACCATCTCGAACATTTCGTTCCTGAGCTCCAGGCGGAGAGGCATAGGGTGCTCCTTATCTGCCGTCCCCTTGTCGATCGCCGGGTGCCTGGGTAGTGTGACGAAGGCTGGCGGACCCTGGGGTGCTGATTGTGCAGAAGCCGTTCCAAGAACGACAGCCAGAACAATGGCGATGAACGCCGACTTTCTCACGATCTTCTCTAGCTGCATTTCGTTGGTCATAGGTTCCTCAAGCACTGCCGGCTCCGTGCCTCGCAGATTTGAATTTTGGGCTCCGCCTCTGGCCGCAGCTCGGCGTGGCAGCGGGTCTTTTTCGAGAGGCCTACCGCAATGCTGTGCCCGGAGTGGAACAGTGGCAAGGTTACGGGGGGACAGTGTCATTAGGGCAGTCTCAGTAGTACAGGCTGAGAGATTTCAGGAAATGAGCATGTGGTTACTCGCACAGTTCCGTGACCTTCGGCGGCGGGTAGGTCAGGCACCCAGAGGCGGTACATTTTCGAGGTTGGGCCACGCGTGCGTGTGGCCTTTAAGGGGCAAGGTGCGGTTGGGCACAGATCTCTTAACGGTAGGCGCCACGAGCTGTGTGTTAAACATTTCGTTCCGACCCAGAAGTCGATTTCGACGCTAATCGCATGAGAAGCGGGAGTTTAGGGTGTGCCGAAAATCAGCAGGGGGCCATTTCTAAGACGGAGCAAACTGGGCCACGGTGCAATCTGCCATGTCGGAGGACAGGACAAAAGTTCTAAAATCGTCCGCTAGGGCCGACCATTTCTTCTCAATCACGTCGTTGAATTAGCGAGCTTTCCGGATTTCCCCGCTCTGAACAGACCTCTCATTCCCCGTCGGGTAGCGAGTCCAAATAGATGCCTCGTCTGATCTCTGGAAGGAGGACCCGAGTAGTGTGCTGCGGGAAGAAAGCAAGTCAATCGCAGGCATTACCAGAAGCAGGCTCGAAGTGATCCAGTTGAGCGTCGTGCTGTCTGGCGGACTTGCCTTCACGAGTCTTACCGTAAGCCTCTGCTCCGGGACAGTAGTACAGCGCCGTGTGCACATCGATCCACACTTTCGTGTCCGGGTTGCCGTTGTAAATGGGAGGCGCAGGCGTTTTCAGCCCGAGCCTTACAAATAATTTGTCCACCACCGGCGGAGCATGGCCCGGTTCGCCATTAAGGACATACCACCAGACCCCTGCGGTTGCTAGCAAGATCGCTGCTATCGCCAAGTATTTCGCCGTCTTGCGAGCCACCCTTGGCTTGCTCCATTGATGGCCAAGAGTCATGCTCAGCTCTTCGGTGAGAAGCCGAACGGTTTCGCGCTGCGGCTCGGTCAGCGTGGCCTCTGTCGACCCGTTTTCTTTGTCTCCTTTCAAATAACTTTTCAAGATCGTATCGGCGAAGCGAGCCGTGAAAAAGGTCTGACCACGGTGTACTGCTTCAATGGCGACTGCCAAATCGTGAGTGGCGTTTGGCTTGAGCACGAACCCAAGCGCACCGGCATGGAACACGTCACGCGCAACCTGCTCTGTGTTAGCCATGGTCAGAACGATGACCTTCTGAGAGGGTGTGTTTTGCACTATTTGACGGGTCGCTTCCAACCCGTTCATGTTCGGCATATCGATGTCGAGCAGCGCGATGTCGGGCTTAAGTTGCGCGACTTTCTCGACAGCCTCGCGCCCGTCAGCAGCCTCGCCACAAATCTCCCATCCCCGATGGAACGTCAGGAGCGCAGTTATCACGCGGCGGACGACCTCGTGGTCGTCAGCAAGAAAAATTCGAAGCGAGGCCATACGAAGCACCGAAAGGGGCTGGAGCTATAGTTTCCCAAGGCCGGCGGTGAGTCAGGTTACTCCTGATTCATCGAGTATTGTATACCAGCAGCGAGACGAACAATCTCCAACTCTCCGGTGATGAAACTTTGTGAACACAAATAGATTTCTGGTCTCTTTGTGTTCACAAAGTTTCATCCAGGTCTGGGCCCGAAGAAATTGCTGATGCAGTTGCGTGGCTGTTTTCGGACAGATCGTCGTATTACACAGGCCAGTCATTGACTCTTGATGGCGGTCTGACGGCGCAGCGTCCCCTGTTCAGCAACCAGTTACCGAGCTCATTGCTCAACTTGGGCGCAGGGGGTCGGAGGTTCAAATCCTCTCGCCCCGACCATTCTTCATTTTTGGCCCGCTGGAAAATCATGTCGAAGGGCTTTCTGTAAGTGGGGTAGATACTTGCCCCATTGATCGAGCAGTTCAAAAGCACCATTTGGAGCAATTTGGCTTGTTCTGCCGGATTCTGCGTAAGGTACAGAGAATAGGCCTTGTTCGCGAGTTCTAAAGTCCGGTTGGCCGCTAGAACGCGTTCGGCCACCGGCTCTTGGAGCCCCCCGATCGCCATTTGAATCTGGTGCTCTTCCGCCCTCCACTCGGACATTTTGCGCTCCCAGAAATCTTCTGGGATTTTGCCGTCCAGTTTGTCCTGATAACCCTGGTCCATGCGTCGGCGTACCGCTGCAAGTCGTTGCGCCAGTTTCTCCCGACGCGCAGAGGCTTCATTTCTGACACTTTGCTGATCGCGACATAACGATTGCTGCAGTTGTGTAAGCACCACATCGGGGATGTAGATGTTCTTGAGGATTCCGCCCAGCTTCTTAGATATTTCCTGTTCGCGAAAACGCGGAGTGTCGCATTTTCCCCGATAGCCGGTACAGCGGTAATAGACGTACTTCCCCTTCTTGCGCTCCGCTGTCATGGCGCAATGGTCCCGCGCGCAAGTCAGCAGTCCACGGAACGCAATCTCCTGTTTCCCGTATTTCGGCTTATTGTGACTCCGTAACACCGCTTGCGCGCGTTCGTAAAGGTCTGCGCTGATGACCGGTTCGTGCGTCCCACGATACAGATTTCCGCTCCAACGGAAATCGCCCCTGTAGAAGGGGTTAGAAAGAATCGCGTGCAGATAGGCCCTCGAAATCGTGATCCCGGTATTGCTCCGAACCGCTTTCCGCAGGTCGGAGAGCGAATACCGGCCGGAAGCGTATAGCTCGAAAATCGCTGTTACGATTTGCGCGTTTGCGGGATGAATCTCGATGGTGCGATCCGCCCGGTTGTTGCGGTAGCCGAACGGCGCACGGCCCGGATAAATGCCCTGCTCTGCCTTTTCCCGCATTCCTTTCTTCACTTCTTCCCGCAAATTCTCAATGTAATTGCGTGCCAGCACGAGTTGCATGCCGTGGATGAGTTTGGTCTGGGACTTCGCCTGACGGGAAATGATCTGGCCTTCTTTGACCAGATGAATCTCCAGGTCGAGATCCTCCAGGGTGACGGCATCCCGGAAATTGCGGTACAGGCGGTCCGTTTTCTCAACCAGCACAGCCCGACAATCCCGGTTCTTCACCAGGAACCGCACCATCTCGCCGAAATTCTGCCTTCCCGTCGTCTTTGCCGTTTCGATATCAACAAATTCCTTCACGAGCTGAAAATCGTTGCGGGAAGCGTATTCACGCAGCAGCTTTAGTTGTGCGGGGATCGAAAATCCTTCCCGCTCCTGCTCTTTGCTGGAAACACGAGCGTAAATCACGGCCTTCTTCATTTCTATGTCCCTCCGTCTGGATTGGCTTCCTCTAACTCCGTCCTGACCCGCTCGATTTCCTTGTCCAAAGCCTCAATTACTTTGTCGCGGTCCGCATCGCGAAAAATAAGGCCCTGTTTCTTTTCGAGAGCCTCTCTCTGCCGCTTCAGATGTTGCAGTCGGTTATATAAGGAGATCGCTCTCGCCGGAGCCGAAAACTCAAGCACCACAGCCTCTTCCGCCTGAATCATCTCATGCAGGCGTGCAATACCGGCTTGTCCGCGAAAAAATAGCTGAATACCGCATTCCAGGCACGTGCAATAGGGTTTTTGCCGGCATGAAATTTTGAGGCGTAATTCCATGTTGCACACAGGACAGGGAAACGGTTTTCCAAGGAAATCCTTTGGCTCGTCTTGGGCGTGAAACATAACGTTATGTTCTGGTCGGCGCTTCATGGCTATGTCTCCTTGCGATCCCATTCATCAAGTAACTCGAAAAATTTGAGCAGCGCGGCGACGGATTCTTGGTCCAGACTCGGAATTGGTCGTGGATCACCGGTGTCTTCTTTATGGTTCTGATCCTTTTCGACCGATGCTCCGGTGGTTGGCACGACGGATGGGTGTACGATTTCGCCGGATGCGGTATCGTTTTCCGCTGTAGCTGCGAATTGGGGTTTGTCAAGCACGCCACCCCAATTTCAAAATGGGCGCGTTCTTATAGGAAGGAAACGAAAAGAAAATTTGATTTCCGCGCCTTAGGGACGCAGACAGGCCATTCAGCCATGAAGCGCAAACCACGGATGAGCCAGGGCCTCCCCCCTGAAGGTGCGTGGCGCCAGAAAGTTCATCCGTTTTTCATTGAAATGATGGAGCAATACAAGCAGATTGAACACCTTTACAGGAGTGGTTCAAAGGAAGATCAGGCGAAGGCTCAGCGGTGGGCAAGGAATCCACCGGAAAATTTGCTCCGACGAGCACGAGAACTAGGCGAACAGTTCCGCAGAGAGGGTGGTGTCCAGCGGGAGATCGCAGGAAAGATCCTGGACCTGGATCTGGAAGACCCTGCTACCGTCAAAGAACCGTCTGACGAACAGTACATGCTTTCCTGGCTGAGTTGGCACAAATACCGGAAGACCTGGCGGCAATTGCAATATGAAAGAAACAGGGGCAGTTGGAGGGCCAGCCAGCAGATATTGGCGGTTCTGCGAGATTACGAGAAGTGGAAATTTAATAAGCTCGATCCAAACGCTATGCGTTTTAAAGCCGACCGGTTACACTTCAATCTAATGGCGTTTGGATTGGAGTTTGGCCTGGACAAGCTTACGCTGAATGAGCTTGCCGACTGTTTCGACGCCCTTTGCGCGTGTGGGAAAGAACCGCACGACCCGGACAACCTCAGAAAGCTAAGGAAAAGCATATTGAAATCTTTAGAGAGGCTTGACGCGAAGACTGCGGCACTGCGGCCGGAAAAGAGCTAGAAGCCGTCCCACAAAACCAGAGGAGTGATCCATTCACTTATTGGTGCCCTCTGCCAGAGCGAGCCAAAACCGGCTGGGCGGGTTTCGGCACAGGGCATGACACTCCCGGGAGGTCCCGAAGTCGGGAGGGCGCTAAATGCTGCGGGAACGAAAATAGTGGAGCCGGGCATAACCACGCTCGGTCAATCGGTACGCAAGGTGCCCGCGTCCTGTGTTCGGCCGGGTTTCGAGCAAACCCTGGCGTTTCAGCCGGAGTAGGTAACTGTAAACTGACCGGCGGTTGAGCCGTCGCGGTAATCCCAGCCAAACGCGATCTGGGGTTAAAAAGCCTCCAGTTCGGGCAAACATTTCCAGAATCTCCTGTTTAGACATTTTCAAGAAGGGATATTCACGTTATCATACACTAGCAGCAGACACCTTGGAATCATTCGCTCGCTTTGTATTTCACTCTTGTAGCGGGAATTACAGTTTCACTGTCCCGACCCTGATCTTGCGAATAGAATAGGCAGGCCAAATACAATTCCCGCAAACAAAAGAAAAAAGACCCATCCCTTAGGCTTTCTTTCCTTACCGGACGCTGGGTCGGGCACGCAGGAGGTTTGGATTTGGGAGTTCATCGTTTTCACGGGTTGCGGTGCGCGTTGCACTCTCCGCCGTTCGGTACGTTGCTGGCGGTGCACTAGTTCCCACTGTCGCTTACGTTCGGGATCCTTGTAGGGCATAGTCTCCCTTCTGTAGATGCGTGAAACTCCTGTCTCGACCCAAAAAGCAAGCCTTCCGAGCAATCCCCGTACCGGATGCCGTGTATAATTCGCGCCCATGGCAGTAACTCCGGGTCAGAAAATAGGGCCGTATCAGGTCACCGGTCAGATTGGTGCCGGCGGCATGGGTGAGGTCTACCGAGCTCGCGATGCGCGCCTCGGCCGCGACGTCGCCATCAAGGTTCTCCCGGGCTCATTTTCTTCCGATCCGGATCGCCTGCACCGATTCGCGCAGGAAGCGCGAGCTGCTGCCGCTCTGAATCACCCCAACATCCTTGCCATCTACGACATCGGAGAAGATCTGGGCGCGCCCTACATCGTCTCTGAATTGCTGGAAGGCGAAACGCTGCGGGAACGGCTGCGGAGCGGCGCGCTGCCGACGCGAAAGGCGATTGATTGCGGCGGGCAGGTCGCACGCGGACTGGCGGCGGCACACGAAAAGGGCATCATTCACCGTGATCTGAAGCCAGAAAACATTTTTCTGACGGAGGACGGGCGGGTCAAGATCCTCGATTTCGGGCTGGCCAAGCTGACTCGGCCAGAGGAGGCCGGCTCGGATTCTGATGCACCAACCATGCAAGTGGCGACGGAAGCGGGCCTGGTGATGGGCACGGTCGGCTACATGTCGCCCGAGCAAGTGCGGGGCAGGCCGGCAGACCAGCGCTCGGACATTTTTTCCTTCGGGGCGATTCTCTACGAGATGAATTCCGGCACGCGCGCCTTCCATGGCGACTCACCCGCGGACACGATGAGCGCCATCCTGAAAGAAGAGCCGCCTGGATTATCTGAAACCACGCGCAACGTGCCTCCGGCATTGGAGAGGATCGTCCGGCACTGCCTGGAGAAGAATCCAGCGCAGCGCTTTCAGTCCGCAAGTGATGTTGCGTTCAACCTTGAGGCATTAACCGAGATCTCGGCCACGAGCACGACTGGGGCGCAAAAAAGCCTGGCTGCGCGCAGGCGCCCATGGGTGCTCCCGGCGGCTGCCGGCATCCTGCTTTGTGTGTCGTACTTGGGCGTCTACTTTGCCGGAAAACATTCCAGTGCAGCGACAAGTCCCCACTTCCATCGTTTGACGTTCCGTCGCGGCACGATCCTTGCGGCGCGCTTTTCCCCGGATGGTCAAACCATCGCCTATGGCGCCGCCTTGGAGGGAAGGCCCGTCGAGTTGTTTACCACCCGCTTTGACAGTACCGACTCGCGACCCCTGGGACTGGAAAAGACACAACTGCTGGGTATCTCGTCCAGTGGCGAACTTGCGGTGAACCTGAATATGCACCAGACCTCTCCATTTGTGGCGAGTGGGACCCTCGGACGAATGCCACTTGCGGGGGGTGCACCCAGGCAAGTACTGGAGAACGTCAACTGGGCGGACTGGACTCCGGATGGCTCCGATCTGGTCGTGGCGCGGCTTGCCGGGGGCCTGCGGAACAGCCTGGAGTTCCCGTTGGGGCGAACTATCTACCAGCCGCGCGGATGGGCAAGCCATCTCCGCTTTTCTCCGCGTGGAGATCTGCTCGCTTTCGCAGATCACGTGCAGACGGGCGATGACGGGAGGGTTGTAGTTATTGACCGCGAGGGAAACCGCAAGGTCAGCTCCAGTTTCTACACAACGGTTCAAGGTCTCGCCTGGTCAGCGGATGGGACAGAGGTGTGGTTTACAGCTTCTCACGAAGGCGCAGCGCGTGCCGTCTACGCCATGAATCTTTCCGGAAAGGAGCGCCTCGTACTGCGCGTTCCGGGAACACTTACGTTGCAGGACATCACTCGAAGCGGGCGCGTGCTCTTGACTGTGGAGAACGCTCAATTTGGAATGCTCGGTTTTCGTTCGGAAGAGACAAACGAGAGAAATCTTTCCTGGTTTGACTGGTCCTTGACGGGTGATGTTTCCCCAGATGGCAAAAATGTCGTCTTCGCTGAAAGCGGTGAGGGTGTGGGCGCAAACTATGCCATTTTCATGCGGGGAATGGACGGATCTGCCGCCGTTCGGCTCGGAGAGGGGGCATTCCCTTCCTTCTCTCCGGATGCCAAGTTGGTGGCCGCCTTGACCAATGCTTCTCCCGCCCAGATTGAGCTCCTGCCTACGGGAGCAGGGCAACCACGGCAAGTCACGACCGATTCCCTGGAACACGTTCGGGTGGGCTGGGTACCGCCCGGGAAGGCGATTGTTTTCTCAGCATCCGAGCCGAACCATGCCCAGCGCACTTATCGGATGAACCTTGAAGACGGGAAAACACGCGCCATCACTCCGGAGGGGACGAACGGAACGCTGGTCTCGCCGGACGGCAAATACCTGCTCGCCGTTGACCCGGAGCGCAGGCGCTGGCTTTATCCGCTGGAAGGTGGCGATCCGCAACCTCTCTCGGCTGACCTGGAGAACGACGACGCCCTGATCGACTGGGAACGTGACGGCAAGAGTCTTCTCGTAGGCAAACCGGGAATTCCCGCCAAGGTTGTACGCGTCTACCTGCATTCCTCACGCAGAGAGGATGTACGGACGGTTTCGCCATCTGATCCCGCGGGTATTGTAACCATCGTCGGAATTCGCTTCAGTGCCGATCGCAAGTCCTACGCCTATTCGTATTTCCGAATACTCTCTGATCTCTACGTTGTCGATGGACTGAGGTAGAGTCGGCCCCGTCCTCCTCGTGCCTCTTTCTCAGGGGATTAGGACGATTCAGCTGTGTCAGAAACCTGTCGTTCTGGCACAGTCCAATCTCCCAACATGTTGCCCCGAAAAACCTGTGGCTTAGCGGTTCCGCCAGATGGGGTTTTCTGGCACACCCAGGCATCGGGCCGTGTAGCGGCTCTTTTCCAAAAACCTCCTCACGAGCAGCTCCCCAACAGAGTGATTCTTCAGTACTGGCGTTGGGCGTTCCGGACTTTCCTAAAAGACTTGGTTTTGGGAATGCGCGTGCAGCGTCGCCAACCCGCGGCCCTCTGCGGCTTAACACGGTTCGTTGCGATTGGAGGCAAAAGTAACAATGTCGGATGCACTAAGCCGGCAGTCTGGTCGGATCCGCACGGGCACCGCGCGGCAGGCTTTCGCCGGTGGCTGTCACCGTCTCATTGGCCAATTGGAGCCGGCAGCGCACTCAAGTCGTACAAGTAGGCTCGCGCTCCAGTACTCTTGTAGGCGTCCAGGCGCCTTCCCATCCCGTCTAAGTGCTGCAATAAGAACTGCTCTTCGTCCGTTCCGTCGCGGGTCAAGATGTGAGAAAACAGCAGCCACACCCGCGGCCTGCCCACGAACCCGTCCAGATCAGCAGCGTAGCAGCGCCAATCACCGTCGCAGTCTGACCCGATCCGCACGTTTTCGACCGATAGATTGTAGAGCTCGGCGTAGTACCAGAACTGATATTTGGCGAAGTGATAGATGTACCAGCCATCTCCGGGCCTCTCATTACTTCGGATGTAGCGAATGGCTGGTTTTATGTCGTCCGGGTACCGCGGCCATAACAGGGCTCGCCCAGTCACCAGCACTGGCTGGGCGAAGAGCAGCACGATCAAGAGAGCTCTAATGGCCGGAGAGAAACGGCGGGCTTTGTCGCCGATCCACACAGTTCCTTCCGCCACCATCAGTAACAGGTTCGGGACAAAGAACAGCATGAACTTTCCTGCCAAGGGATACTTGTGCAGCGCCGACGCCAGCACAGCCACAGCCGCGGGGATGGTTAGCAGTGCGGCAGTCCTCTTGCTTCTGCCAAACAAAGCGCCGCATCCGGCGACAAACAGTGCTGCACCCAGCATGTCGGTTAGCCCGACCGAATCCCGAAACAACCCCCAAAAACGGTCGAACGCCCATGGAAGGTTGCGCAATGACCACGGCGGCCAGGGCAGGAACTGGTCGTGCCAGTAATTCAAGAGGATTTGTGTTTGACTAAGACCGCGAAGCGAAACTACATAGCACCCGGCGAAGCTCAAGGCCCACGCGGCGAACAGCTCCAGCAGCCCGCGCAAACTGCCCCACTCGCGTCTTGCCACCACGGAAAGCGTCCAGGTGATTCCCGCCCCAGCCAGAACGAAGCTTGCCGGATACGAGAACCAGATTGCGACTGCGCCTGCAATACCTAGCTTAAGGAGTCCGGAAGCCCACCCCGGGATGCCTGACTCCATTAGCATCCACAGCAGCAATAGGTTCACCGTAATGTCGCTCGAGTACTGCTTTACCTCCGAGGAGTAGTAAATCAGGGGGCCGGCGAGTGCGAACAGCCCAAGGCCAATTGGCAAGGCCTCGGATGACAAGCAAATCTGGGCCACCTGCCAGAACAGGAACAGCGCACCTATCCCGGCAAGCAACGGCACCGCTCGCAGCGCGAATTCACTCTTTCCCAGAAGCTCGGTGCTCAGCTTCTCAAGGAGGAGAAAGCCGATCGGCGCTCCCTGGTTGTAGTCCAAGGTTTTCAGCAGCCCGCTCCACGGACGATGAAGGACGTTCAGCGTCAGGAGAGCCTCGTCATACCACAACGGCCGGTTGGACAAATACTGTGCCAGCCTTGTGGTTCCCCTGGTTCTGCTTCTGCGTGACCCAGCAAAAACCGATAGCTATGTTATGTGGACACCCTATCAGCAAGTTCAGTACACGCGCTATCATACTAGTAACGGCGACTTTGGCAGAGGCATAGTGCGGGTCAACCACACCGGCTACCAAAGTATTGTGAATCTCTCAACCAGCTGAGAGTGCGTTATTTGCTTACCTGCTTTCATTGATCTTGGCGGTTTCTCTTGTGCTAATGCCAATGGCTGCTCCCTATAATCAGCTGCTTCTGATGCCCGGCGTTCTCATGCTGATTCGGGACTCGGCG
>WNFB01006263.1_pt1 | contig 10666 bp, 13 predicted proteins | sample 5400501 | NCBI WGS metagenome assembly WNFB01 (sample SAMN13153341, study PRJNA577476) | soil metagenome | isolation source: 200 cm saprolite under Douglas fir tree site 2 hole 1 | place: USA:California | collected 2015-04-18 | reverse complement strand
ACTCCATGTGAGTCTACCACGCCTTGTTGCTGCATGATAGCTGCGTGCTAGCTCGGAGGCATTCTTTCTCTCGCGCGCTTCAGGTATGATCTTATCAGACACAGGTGAGCGGCTCTCTGAGAAGGGAAGTCTGCCAGGGTGTCCGGCCCCCTACCGAGAGAGCTTGATTTGATAGTATCGTAAAAGGAAGGAGCAAAGTATGTTGACCCTTTTCTTCATCTTCGGACTGATGCCAGTGCTCGTCTTCATTGAGCTCACTGCACAACAGTGGCTCTTCAAAAAATTTGCTGAGAAACACGACCCTGAATTGGAACTCTACCGGCAGCGGTATGACTAGTCGAGGTCACGGTACGAAGTCTTCCTGTACAAAAAGCAGGTTTCGATGTAGTGACTCTTAAGAGAAGAAAGAGGCCATTCAAAAACGGATACTGGCTAAACAGCCCCCAATTTGGAATGGACTCCAGAAAGAAGATATTGGCCCCATCGGCTCGGCCAGGCAAATTGGGGGCTTTGATGTAATGGTACAGAAAAGTAGTTTAGAAAAAAAGGAGTTGTCAAACTTGAATATCCATCTGTGCAGTCATGAATTTTGTCGGCCTTTTTCCTTTGATGGTGCTCCTGGTGGGCATCGGTGCGAATGGTGTGGTGAACCTGCAGAGAAACATGTCACCCAGTTGCTCGCCGATCTTGAAAGCGGCATGCCAGCCACCAATAGCTCGATTCGTTTCCCCGGTGAAGAGAGTCAGCGCCGCAAGGCAGAGATTCTCAGCCGTGGCATCCTCGATCTTGAGGAACCAACCTATGCGTTCTTAATGCGTGCATAGATCTTCTCGACTCCCACGTTCAACTTCCGCGCCAATTCCTCCCCCTGCCTTGCAGGCAGGGGGAGGAATTGGCGCTGTACAGGGACATCTGTTCGTGATATACTACAGGTGCGCTAAGGCACCCTGTTGTCTGACCAGGCATTCCTGACAGACGGGATGATGTATCCCACAGGGAGAGACGGCTCGCGGATGGCCCGCCCAAGCTGCTAATTGGGTTCCTGATAAGGAGAGCGAAAGCTCTTGCGGCCAGGGTAAAACAGCGAAGCAACGCTGCTCATCCGGCACGACTGGGTGAGTACGGGTAGGTTGTCGTGCTGCCCTCTAGCTTGGGATTGCTCCCAGGCTGATGTGTCGCGTGTTGAAGCCAAAGCGGTAGTCCTCCTATGGTCTATCGAGTTGCGGTGGAGCGTAGACACAAGCCTCCTGCATGTATGCATGGGGTACATGACGTCTGATATAATAGAGCAAGTCATTCATAGAACAACAGTTTCAAAAGGCAGGAGTACGTCATGAGCGACCGACTTGTCTCACCAAAGATGACTGAAGAAGAGCAGGCCGTCGAGGGCAGTCTGCGACCTCGGAGCCTGAGCGAATATATCGGGCAAGAGAAAATCAAAGAGAATCTGAGCATCTTATTGGAAGCTGCGCGTCGTCGTAATGAGTCTGTCGATCATGTACTGTTATATGGACCACCAGGACTGGGAAAAACTACCCTCTGCAATATTATTGCCGTTGAGATGGGCGTCAACCTCAGGACCACGTCTGGCCCGGCAATCGAGCACGCTGGTGACCTCGCCTCCATTCTTACATCGCTGCAACAGGGGGAAGTTCTCTTTATCGACGAGATACATCGCCTTGCACGAGCAGTTGAGGAGCGCCTCTACTCCGCCATGGAGGATTTCGCCATCGACGTGATGATCGGCAAAGGGCCAAGTGCCAGGGCATTACGTCTCTCGCTGCCACCTTTTACCGTCGTAGGAGCTACTACGCGAGTTGGCGCCCTGACAGCCCCGCTGCGCGACCGCTTTGGGGCCATTTACCGCATGGAATACTACGATACTGCCGCGCTCAAACAGATTTTGATCCGCTCGGCACGTATCCTCAAAGCTCCAGCCGACGAGGAGGGCATCGAAGAAATTGCCGGCCGCGCCCGTGGCACCCCGCGTATCGTCAACCGCCTGCTCAAGCGTGTACGTGACTATGCGCAGGTGAGAGCTGACGGTGTGATCACACTGGAAGTTGCTAAAGCGGCCCTGGATGGGCTGGAAATTGACCAGATCGGTCTCGACCAGACCGACCGCAACCTGCTGCTCACAATAATCCAGAAGTTCGACGGCGGCCCGGTCGGGCTGGATACGCTGGCAGCAAGCACCAGTGAAGACCCGGAGACGATTGAGGATGTGTACGAACCATACCTCCTGCAGCTCGGTTTCATCGCCCGTACACCTCGCGGTCGCATTACCACGCGCTTTGCCTATCAACATCTGGGCTTGAATCAGCCGAATGGTGGGAATGGAACGGGAATGATAGGATTGTGGTCAACGCCGGCACCATCGGAATAAGCACTAGATGCTGATCTCTACCTCAGCCTCAATTTCGACCGGGATACCCAGTGGTAATTCCGCCATACCAACTGCTGAGCGGGCGTGCTGACCTGCCTCAGCCCCGTAGAGTTCGAGTATCAGATCGGAGAACCCGTTGATCACCGACGGTTGTTGGGTGAAACCTGGTGCTGAGTTGACCATGCCCAACACCTTCAACCACGCCGTCACCCGGTCGAGATCCCCCAACGCGCGCTTGAGACTGCCCAGGATCGCTAAAGCGACCAACCGCGCTGCCTGGTAGCCTTCCTCTAGCGATAAGTCCGCCCCGACTTTGCCCAACGGCTTAGCAAATGAGCCATCGAGAGTCTGAGGACCATGCCCGGCGATGTAGGCCCGGTTGCCACGTATTCTCACAGGTGCAAAAGGCAATCGCATTCCCGGCGGGGCTTTGAGCGGTTCCGGCAGCACCAGTCCGAGCTCCTCGAGTTTAGCTTCAATCTGCATATATTATCTCCTCTCATAAATAACCGGAAACTTTCAGGCAATCCTATCCAGCATCACTAAATGAGCGAATACTGGGATCCAGTATACTCCATCTTCTCTGCTGGACACTCACAATAAAGATGCGTGGATAAGCTTATTGTATTTCATCCTGGTCGCGTTGACCAGCAGAATAGAAGTTGCAGGTAGGGCCTGTGAATGATTGCCAGGAGCGAGACGCAAGAGCACAAGCGGGGAATACGAAACACTAGTATTCCCCGCTTGTGCTCTTGCGTCTCGCTGGTGGTAGAATGAGCGCGGTTCTAACAGGCGGTTTTCGAGGCGCTCGCATCGCGCTGCTGGCGGAGCTGGTCGAAGATGCGCTTGTTTTTACGGAGGTAGTACATGCTCCAGTGAGCGGCGGGCAGTATTACAGCAAAATTCAGGATGGGGCTGAGCACCAGCATGAGCGAGATGGGGAGGTTGAAAGCCAGGAGCGCGAGCAGCATGACCTGGACCACGGTGATACAGCCCCAGAAGGTGGTCATGACCCGGTAGAAGGAGCGAAACTGGGGGAATGACCAGTCGGCATTAAAGCTGGCGAGGCGTTGTGGATCGCCCTGGGTCTGGATTGAACGCACCAGATAGAATAAGATGGGCCGGGGGAAGAGCAACGAGACCAGCATCACGACGCCAAACAGGCCGTTCACAGCGGAACCCTGAAGAAGCAAGAGCCGCGGGCTCTTGAACACCAGGGCAAAGGCGGCGGTCAGAAGAAGACCCGCTACGACGAGCAAACCCAGCACGTCGATATGTTTTTTCCAGATCAAGCTACCCAAGGTAAACAGGGCCGGGACGGAACTCGCCAGCAACAACGCGTCGATGATGGGCATGTATGGACGTGCCAGTATGTTGATCAAAAGTGGGACGACAGCAGTAAACAGCAGGGTTGGGAGCATCTGGCGGATCATTTTACCACGGCCACCGTCGTTTTTACTCGCATGAGATGGCTTCAAGCCAACCTGGGAAAGAGTAGAAGTGTTTGTTGCCATTTTTTTATCTTCCTTTGCATTTTGTAGTGTTCTTTGAGCATTTTCTTTACTATCTAGCATGTTGTTACTCTCGCTTGATGGAACCGCCTGTTTCTTGGCGGTTCATTTCTTACATAGTGAAGTGTAGCGGATAACGGGCAACATTCCATCCGCGCCAGGGTTGATTCGGGGTTGATATTCGCCTGTGGATATTCTCAACCCGGAGGTGGATGACTGCCGAGAAGTGATAGTTTATAATACAGAAAGGAACAAGAGATACTCTACGCTATCCAGATGCTGGGGGAACCGGATTTGAACAGGCTGGCAGCGCTCTATAAGCTCTATATCTTCGAGATGATCCCCAAAGAACAACGTGTCCCAGGTAAAGCGGGATGGTGGAGAAATCTGCAGCAGGGGAAACAAGTTCCATCCGCCTTCGCGCGTGGCTTTCTGCTGACCGGTGATGTGATTATGTTGAGTTTCGCGGTGTGGATCGGCATAACGACACATGCACCAGGCATCACGATAGCGGGCTTAGAGATTCTTTTTGTCGGTGCCTGCGCACTTCTGCTGGTATCAAGGAGATTCAAACGATTTTTGTCTGTGGTTGGGGCCTATCTCGCCGTTGTCGGCCTGGGGATTATCCTTAACCTCGTCTTTCCGGGAATGTGGGGAGTTGTGGTGCTCTATGCGCTCTGCGTCAATGTGTTCTATCGTTTTCCGCCGGCATGGTCGTTGCCACTAGCGGTAGTGTGCATACTCGCTGATCGCGACGGATGGGGCACTGCGACCTCTACCCGTTCAGCATCCAGGGAATCCAGGGATGCTGGCATTCACCCTGGCGCTCGCCTGCACCTTGTGTTGGTTTGGGTGGACACGGCGCAGCCAGTATCTGCTCGTGGTGAGATTACACGAGGTGCAGGAGCAATTGAGGGAGCAGATGGTGCGCAGCGAAGAACTGGCGGCAGAACGGGAGCGCACACGGATCGCTCGCGATATTCACGATGTCCTTTCGCACTCACTGGCCGTCCTTTCGATCCAGGTCCAGGCGGCACGGCACCTGGTAACACGGGATCCCGGGCGACTCGCGGCGAAGCTGGATGATATAGCGACACTCATCCGCGAAAGCATGACCGAAAGCCGCCGCGTCGTAGGCTTGCTGAGGGAGAAACCACCAACGCCTTCCAGGCAGGATGATCTGGGCGCGGACTTGCGGTTGATGGCGACCACCTTCAACGAACGGACGGGTATAAGCTGCCGCTTTGAAGAGAGCGGTACGCCCCACACGGTCAGCCCGCAGCAGAGGGAGACGCTGCAACTGGCCCTGCGCGAGATGCTGACCAACGCACATCGACATGGCGCGGCCCAGACGGTGTGGATCACGTTGCAGTGGCGAGAAGGGGGCATCTTCTTAGGGGTGCGCGACGATGGGATGGGCGCGAACGCAGCGCATACGGACACGTTCGCGGAAGAGATGGGCAACGGAGCGGGCGGACATCATGGGCTACAAGGAATGCGTGAGCGGGCCGCTGCACTTGGTGGCGAAGTAGAAGCGGGACCGGCGGAAACGGGCGGATACGCAGTCACTCTAAGACTTCCATGTGAGCAGCCTAGCGAGGCCAGAAGGTAAACTATCGTGAGTGAACAGAAGATCCGCGTCTTGATAGCCGATGATCAACGCCTGATGCGGGAAGGGCTGCGCATCATCCTTGAAGACGCACCGGACATTGAAGTCATCGGGGAGGCCGAAAACGGGCTCATTGCGACGCAGCTAGCGGAGAAGCGGCAACCCGACGTGATCCTGATGGATATTCGCATGCCTGTGCTGGATGGCATCGAGGCGACCGAGCGGATTCGCAAGCAGGCGACACAGGGGCCACGCATCCTGCTCTTAACCACGTTCGATACACCGGAGCTGGTCGTGGAAGGCATGCGCGCGGGCGCAGCGGGTTATCTGCTCAAAGATTGTAGCGCCGAGGAGCTGTGTACCGCCGTGCGGGCCGTCGCTCGTGGACAGGTTCTCTTGCAAGCATCCAGCGCAGCGCAGCTCCTGGCCGGGCTCCACGCACAGAAGTCACAAGCCTCTGTGGCGTCCAGGGATGCGTCGTTATCACCCGAGGCGGAGAAGCTGGGACTGACCGCACGCGAGCTGGAGGTCGTGCGGCTGATCGCGCAGGGGCACAGCAATACGGAGATCGCGGAAGAACTCTTTGTGAGTGACGCGACCATCAAGACTCATATCAATCATATCTTCTCCAAGCTCGGCGCGCGCGACCGGTCGCAGGTCATCGTCAAGGCACGCCAGTTGGGACTGGCCTGACTTGCTCAGTCACAACCCTTTGATTGAACGCGAAAGAGAACATCAAGCATGCAAGGGAGAAATGTATTATGGAAGAACGAACAGGCGAAGCCTTTGAATTAGGTGAGCACCTGACAGTAATAGGCAAAAAGCTGCAGCCCGGTGAGCCAGCCCCCGATTTTGCCCTGGATTACATTGATCTCACTGATTCAGCCATTCAACAGATGCGGCTGGCGGATTCAGCCGGGAAGGTGCGGCTGCTCAATGTGATCAACTCTTTGGATACGCCAGTTTGTCACGTCGAGACACGAAACTGGGAAACCCTGCGTGCTGAACTGCCCCCCAATGTGAGCGTCTACACGATCAGTATGGACCTGCCCTTTGCTCAAGCCCGTTGGCAGGCTGCAGAAGGAGTCACCCACCAGTCGGCCTCCTCACATCGCAGTGAGCAGTTCGGACAGGACTACGGTGTACTGATCAAGGAGTGGCGCCTGTTACAGCGTGCTGTCTTTGTGATTGACCGTGATGACCACATCGTTTACGCCGAGTACGTGGCAGATCAAATGCGTGAACCAGACTATACTGCTGCATTAGAAGCTGCTCGCCAGGCGGCAACCGTCTGAGCAAGTGGGGGAGACAATGCGACCCGCTGGCAACAAACCTGTTGGCGAATTTGACCTCCACGCTTGTATTGCATTCTTCAAAGGCAAGTAAAGTTCATGGATCCTACTGATAAACCCTCTGAACAGGAGACCACCCGACCACCCAGAGCGCGATAAAGCACTTTGACAAGATGATTCAATCATCTGTAGGGCCCGATTATGCACTTTGACAAACTCATCCGATCATCCGTAGGGCCCGATGTATCGCGGCCACCGCCGATTTATCGGCCAGTGAGCAACCCACCACATGCCTGGATGAAGGTGTTAAAACTCATTATCAGCCCTCGTTTGCTCGATGACCATGGAGAGACTGGCCGATAAATCGGCGGTGGGCGCGGTAAACCGGCCCCTACGGTTGGTTGCTTGCCTACACCTATTTCATACACCCCTCGCTGGCCAGAAACTTGACAGTATGTCATGAATCAAGTAAGGTGTCCTCAAGGATTGAAAATTGAGAACAATTAAGCGAATATGGAAGAACAAACAAAAAGATCAGAAATCCCGCACATCAGAATAAGCGACTTTGATTACTCCCTCCCACCGGAACTAATCGCCCAGACACCACTTGAACCGCGCGACGCCTCGCGCCTGCTGGTTGTACATCGAACAACTGGAACGTTCGAGCACCGGCATTTTCGGGATATCGGAGCATACCTACGCCCCGGAGATCTGCTGATCGCCAACCAGAGTCGTGTGCTGCCGGCGCGACTACTCGGGCACCGCGTTGAGACAGGTGGAGCGGTAGAAGTGTTGTTGCTGGCAGAACGGCCCGACCTGGGACCCGATTACTGGGAAACCCTGGTGCGCCCCGGCCGTCGCCTGCGTCAGGGATCTCGCATCATCTTTGGAGATGAAAATGGAGCGAAGCAGGCAGCACTTTTGCAAGCAGAGATTCTTGAGCGTACAGAGGCTGGCGGGCGCATTGTGCATTTTACAGTTGCGGCTAGATACTCTTTACAGGAAGAACGAGGACAAAATCAGTTGGCCCTAAACGTGTCCGTGCGAGAATTGATTGAGCAATTGGGGCGCATGCCGCTTCCTCCCTATATTCATGAGACGCTGAAAGATCCCGAGCGCTATCAAACGGTCTACGCGCGTATTACTGGCTCGGCGGCCGCACCTACGGCAGGGCTGCACTTTACACCGCGCTTATTAGAGCATTTGCGCTGGCAAGGAGTTCGCATTGGTTTTGTGACCCTGCATGTAGGACTCGATACCTTCCGTCCCGTCGAGTCTGAGGATATCCGTGAGCATAAGATGCACAGCGAAGAGATTGCCCTGGATGCTCCCACCGCCGAGTTGATTAATGAGACGCGCCGTGCGGGTGGCCGTATCGTCGCAGTTGGCACAACGGTTGTGCGCGTCCTGGAGAGTGTCGCCAGTTTCCACGAGGGCCGTATAGAGCCATATCATGGAGCCACGCGCTTATTTATCACTCCGGGCTATCGCTTTCAGGTAGTAGATGCCATGATAACCAATTTCCACTTGCCGCGTTCAACGCTGCTGCTGCTTGTAAGCTCGTTTGCAGGCAAAGCATTGATTGAGAAAGCCTATCAAGAGGCCATTCGCGAACGCTATCGCTTTTATAGTTTTGGCGAAGCGATGTTGATATTGTAGCTACACAATTATGGATGAAGTATTATACTTCTTGTGCCTTTAGTAACAGAAAGAAAGCGGCTTCTCCGGCACGAAAAGGAAAGCTATGCTGCTTGAGGTTTACCACACCTACCATACGCCGGTGCCGGTTGTGGACAACTCCTTGCTGACTCACAGCGCCTAAAAGGTTACGGCTCCTGTCATAGATCAAGCCATATTCGTTCACATAGCCGAGAATGGTATGCAGAGGGCTGTAGATAATAGCTTGCTCGCCAAATGCAACCAGCATGCTTTTGGTGTTACCGTCTTCCAATTGAGCAATCAGCATCTTTGCCTCCGAGCGTTATTTTTATTCTTCAATTGTTGTAGTTCTCATACTTCGGTTGAGGCCGACGTACCCCTTTGTTGTAGTATGTCCAACAGGTTCAAGAAAGTCTATAAAAATAGTACTTTTTTCAGAAATGCTTACAGTTCTTTTCTACTAATAACTCATCAATTGATGTCAGAGGTGTTCTTTACCATAAGTCACTGCTTGCTGTCAAATTGGAGGAGGGGATTAATTCTCTTTCGGGTGGGGAATGTCGCATGGATCTTCGGAATAAGACTCATCATACATGTCAGGGCATATGTTGTATCCTAAGTTGTTATTGTTTTAACTTTCCTCTCCACTTCTCAACAAACTCTCTACCTTTCTCCATGCCATGCGCATAACCCGCAACCAGCCCTTCATCGGTAACATCCGTGAAATCAGCACCCATGGTTGCAGGATCTATGTCCGGTCGGATGATGTGGATCGGCACACCGTTACAGGATGAAGGAATGGGCTCGCTCTGGAAAATGTCCCGGTACAACACTCCGGGCTCCGCCGCAATGGCTAAGACCTCGTTGTACCCCTGCTGGGCCATTTCTAAAGCAGGGCAGGCACAGGTATAGCAACCATCAATGAAAGGGCGGCCAGCTACCGATGCCGGTATGGTCCAGGCATGTAACAACCGTGTAGAGGCATAGATCACCTCATCGATATTGTTGGGGGTCAGGCGGTGCTCCTCATCTGGGGCGGCAGTATCGAATAAATATGCTCGTAAGTGCTCATCCGCCCAACTGTGGTCTCCTCGTGCAGCTTGCAGGAGCAAGCGTCTGCCAAGTCGCCTGGCACCATCTCCCTGTGTCTGTTCCACTCCCCCATTGGTTACCACGGCGCTGGCAGCGATGATACAACGAGGTGTGCCGGGTTGGAACGTCGCGCTGCGTAATATGTGACCTGATTCCGCAATACTCTGGAGTACTGCCTCGCTCATGCCATTCCCTGGCTGTTTCAGCGTTTGTAGGGCGACACGCCAGTATTTCAAGCCAATCTCATTTGCCTGCCCAATAGCGGCAGAGATCGAAGGAAACACAGATGACGAGGTAGCGGCGTAGGCATCTGCGCGTACACCCGCCATTTCGAGCGCGCTGAGAACACCATGTACGAAAACGACCTTGAATCCACCCGCAGAACTGGCGATTGCAAGTGATTGAGAAATATTTTTTCCGGGCATTCTATCTATCCAGAATGTTGCACGATCACATGTATGGTACCCAATCCTCGGCAAGAGGAATTTCGGTACGCGTTTTATTAGATAAAGAAGGATCTCTTGTTGATTGTTCGGAGGTGGAGATAGGAGAAGGGGCATCACTTGGGCGCAGCCGTAGAAGAGCCTCAAGTTCGGCTTTCTTGTACAGACGCTGCCGTTTAATGCCCTGCTTGTAGCTCTTGAGTATCCCTCTACTCACGTAGGTGTAGAGGGTTGACGTTTTTACCCCTAACAGGTTACTTGCTTCGTCTCCATCCAGGTACTTTTCACCATCTAGCTCTATCATGCATCCATCTTCCTTCCTGGTCTACTTCCATCTTGGTAAGCCAGGGCTTGTCAAAATCAGGTGCGGGCAACGTAGAGGCCGATAAATCGGCGCTGGGCGCGATAAATCGGCCCCTACGCTCGCTTGCTTACAACTAATTCAAAAACCCGCACCTGATTTTGAAAACCCTGCTGCGAATTGCTCATGTTATCTAATATCCACTATCTAATGTCAATGATAGGAAGTCCGGGTGAATTTGTCAACAGGTATACGCCGTTATCACGCTGAAATCGATATAAATCTAGTAATATCAAACTAAATCAAAAAACATTGACTTTCGTAGAAAACCATGGTAATACATTAGTAGAGTATAAAGTGGGTATAGCTGATG
>WNFB01006261.1_pt1 | contig 10667 bp, 12 predicted proteins | sample 5400501 | NCBI WGS metagenome assembly WNFB01 (sample SAMN13153341, study PRJNA577476) | soil metagenome | isolation source: 200 cm saprolite under Douglas fir tree site 2 hole 1 | place: USA:California | collected 2015-04-18 | reverse complement strand
GGATCGCCGGCGGTCATGAAGGTGACGAGCGCGGCGCGGCCCTCGCCCTTGAGCGCGGCGAAGCGCCGATCGATGCGCGTCGTCATCCGATCTTGCTCCCGAGGTGCTCTGCCACGGCAAAAATATCCTTGTCGCCGCGGCCGCACATGTTCATCACCATCAAGTGGTCCTTGGGTTTCTTGGGCGCGAGGTCGGTCACCTTGGCGAGCGCGTGCGCGGGCTCGAGCGCCGGGATGATGCCCTCGAGCCGGCAGCACAGCTGGAACGCCGCGAGCGCCTCCTCGTCGGTCGCCGACAGATAGGTGACGCGGCCGGCGTCGTTGAGCCAGGAATGCTCGGGACCGATGCCCGGATAGTCGAGGCCGGCCGAGATCGAATGGGCCTCGTTGATCTGGCCGTCGTCGTTCATCAGCAAATAGGTGCGGTTGCCGTGCAACACACCGGGCCGTCCGCCGGCGATCGAGGCGGCATGCAGGCCGCTGGAGAGACCGTGACCGGCCGCCTCGACGCCATAGATCTCGATGTTCGGCTCGTCGAGGAAGGGATGGAACAGGCCCATGGCGTTCGAGCCCCCGCCGATGCAGGCGATGAGCGAATTGGGCAAGCGGCCCTCCGCCGTGAGCATCTGCTCGCGGGTCTCGCGGCCGATGACGCATTGGAAATCGCGCACCATCATCGGATAGGGGTGCGGGCCGGCGACCGTGCCGATGCAGTAGAACGTGGTCTCGACGTTGGTGACCCAGTCGCGCAGCGCCTCGTTCATGGCGTCCTTCAGCGTCTTCGAGCCGGAGGTGACCGGCCTGACCTCGGCGCCGAGCATGTTCATGCGGAACACGTTGGGCTTCTGCCGCTCCACGTCGACCGAGCCCATGTAGACGACGCACTCGAGGCCGAAGCGCGCGCACAAGGTCGCGGTGGCGACGCCGTGCTGGCCGGCGCCGGTCTCGGCGATGATGCGCTGCTTGCCCATGCGGCGCGCCAGCAGAATCTGGCCGAGCACGTTGTTCACCTTGTGGGCGCCGGTGTGGTTGAGCTCGTCGCGCTTGAAATAGATTTTCGCGCCGGCGCAATGCTCGGTGAGCCGCTCGGCGAAATAGAGCGGGCTCGGGCGGCCCACATAGTGGGTGAGGTAGCCGCCCATCTCGGCCTGGAACGCCGGATCGACCTTGGCGGCCGCGTAGGCCTTCTCCAGCTCCAGGATCAGCGGCATCAGGGTCTCGGCCACGAAGCGCCCGCCGTAGAGGCCGAAGTGGCCACGCTCGTCCGGGCCGGCGCGGAACGTGTTCGGCTTTGTCTGGATGCTCATGCGGGACTCGCGATGCTGGTCTTGTGGCGCGCGGCGTCGGCTTGCCGGGCGGCGCGGATGAACGCACGGATCTTATCGGCATCCTTGACGCCGGGGGCACGCTCGACCCCCGACGACACGTCGACCGCCGGCGCATACGTCACCGCAAGGGCGGTTGCAACGTTGCCGGCATCGAGCCCCCCCGAGAGCATGAACGGCACGCCGGGGTCGAGCCCCGCGAGCAGCCGCCAGTCGAACGGCCGGCCGAGCCCGCCCGGACGCGTCGCCGCGCGCGGCGCGCGCGCATCGAACAGGAGCCGGTCGGCGACCGCCGCGTAGATCGGCACCTTGGCGAGGTCCGCCGCGTCCGCGACCGGGATCGCCTTCACCACGGGCCGGCTGAAGCGGGCTTTCACGGCGCTGACGCGTTCCGGGGTTTCCTGCCCGTGCAGCTGCAGCATGTCGGGGGCAAGCGTCTCGACGATCGTCCGCAGGAGCGCATCGTCGGCATCGACCGTGAGCGCGACCTTGCCGGCGCGTCCGGCCACGCGGCGGCCGAGCGCACGCGCCGCGGAAAAATCCACGTTGCGCGGCGAAGGCGGGAAGAACACGAAGCCGACGAGATCGGCACCCGCGTCGAGCGCCACGTCGAGCGTCTCGGGGGTGCTCAACCCGCAGATTTTGACCACCAGGCTCATGTGTCGATCCGTTCAACCAATGCAATGAGCTTGTCAAGCTCGGCTACCAGAGGATCAATTCGGTTCTTGATCACGCCGGCGATGATTTCCAGGTCGATTTGCCAGTAGGCATGGATCAGATGATTACGAAGGCCAATGATGGACTTCCAAGCGATGCCGGGCGCCTCGTTACGCAAGTCTACGGGTATCTGGCCAAGAGCTTCGCCAACAACCATGAGTGCATAGAGCGCTGCGTGTTGCGGCTTCAGCGCCTGGGCCAACACGTCTGCGGACAAGCCAATCGCATGGCTGACGGCGTCCTCTGCGAAACGACGCGCGTCCCGCAATCGATCGAGATCGGATCGACTCATAACGGATCGAGCATGCGGGGAAACTCGACCGCCTCCTGGCCCTTGAGCCCGCTCACCAGCACAATTCCGACGGGCCGACCCAGCAGATCAGCGAGATCGACCTCCGCCTCACAGAGACCCAGCAGGTCAAGCCCAGGTCGTTTCTCTGCGAGGAAATCGAGCGCATCCTCGTCAAATACGTGAGCAGCGCTTCCGCGCGGCAAAAGGCCAAGCAACTTGATCGGGTGCTTCGCCTCAATGGTCGCGACGTGACGCTTGAGAATGGTGCGATGAACGACCGGCACGTTCATGGTTAGTCCTCTGCCTGAAATATAGCACAAAGAGCGGGATAGGCTAAGCCGACTGGGATATCGTTATGATCTTGGTCGCCGATCCGCGACCCTTCGCCACGGCCCGAAACGTCGATCGCTCAAGCCGCCGGCGGGCGGCGATAGGCGATCGAGGCGATCGACGCAGAGGGCGGCGGCGAGGCCTGCGACTCGGCGGCGTCGAGCCGGCGCTGCAGATCCTGGGCTTGCGCGCGCGCGCCACGCAGGTCGCGCTCGAGGCGGCGGGCGGCGCGGCGCGATTTTGCCTGCTTGAGCCAGGCGGCGACGCCGCCCACGACCACCCCTACGATCAGCGCGGCGAGGAGCGCGAGGAAGAGCGGCACGCGCGCGACGGAGGCGGGGGCGTCGGAGGAGAACGGATCGAACGAGAGGACGATGCTCGCGCGGTTCGCCACCGCGAACAGCACGATGAGAATTGCGAGCGGCACCAGGACGAGGGCGCCGACGATCTTGCGGATCATGGCCGCTCCGCCTCCGCGCCGGCCGACGCCGCGTCAGCCGGCACGATTGAGGCGCTCGCGCATTTCCTTGCCGGTCTTGAAGAACGGCACGCTCTTCTCGTCGACCGATACGTGCGCGCCGGTGCGCGGGTTGCGGCCGGTGCGCGCCGGCCGATGCTTGACCGAGAACGCGCCGAAGCCGCGCAGCTCGACACGGTCGCCGCGCGCGAGCGCGTTGATGATTTCGCCGAGGATCGCGTTGACGATGTTCTCGACGTCGCGCTGATAAAGGTGAGGATTCTGCGCGGAGATACGCTGGACCAGTTCAGACTTGATCATCGGCATTTGCCGCCCCTCGGCTCGACGCGCGGTTCTGTGGCGCTTGTCACGGCGATTGCGCACAGCGGAACCCGCGCCGCGCCCGCTCAGTTGCCGGATGGAGGGTGCCAAAGGGCCAATAGACCGTCAAGGTTGAGACGCTCGATCGCCTGCACCGTGCCGGAGCCTTCGATGCGGCGGGCCAGCGAGCCGAGGCCCACCGCCTCGAGCACGGCCGAGGCCGCGAGGTGGAGCATCGAGAGGTCGCCAAGCCGCGACTTGAGCTGCCAGTCGCGCACCGGCAGCTTCGCGTCGATGCCCTTTTCCTTGGCGAGCCAGGCGAGCGCGGTCTGCTCGTTGCCGAGCTCATCGACCAGCTTGAGAGCGACCGCCTGGCGGCCGGTGAAGATGCGGCCGTCGGAGACGCGATCAAGCAGCGCATCGTCGAGATGGCGGCGGTCCTGCACCATGCCGCGGAACCAGGCATAGGAATCCTTGACGATCGCGTCGAGCGCGGCGCGCGCCTCCGGGCTCGTCGGCTCGTAGCCGTTGGGCGCGGCCTTGAGCGGCGAGGATTTGATCTCCTCCACCTTGACGCCGATCGTCTTCAGGAGATCGCCGACGTTCGGATATTGGAACAGCACGCCGATCGAGCCGACGAGCGAGGAGCCCTGGGAGATGATGTGGTCGGACGCCATCGCGGCGATGTATCCGCCGGACGCCGCGAGGCCGTCGACCACGACCACGGTCGGCTTCTGGGCGGCGACGCGGCGCAGCGCATCGTGCAGCTGCTCGGCGCCGGCCGTGGTGCCGCCGGGGCTGTCGACATGGACGATGACCGCGCGCACGCGCGACTTCGCCAGCCTGTCGAGCGACTCGACCCGATCCTCGTCGCCGCGGATGAGCCCGCTGATCTTCACCCGCGCGATATAGGCGCCGGATGCTTCGGCGAGCTTGCCGCTCGACGATGACACGGCGGCGACCGCGAGCACCGCCGCAATGGCGAGCAGCACCGCGATCACGCGCCAGAAGGTCAGCTTGCGCCGCATCCGGCGGCGATCGACGATGGTGTCGGCGTCGAGCGACATGGCAGCGCTCCGTTTCCAATCCTCCCCGCTTGCCGGGGAGGGAAGGGCATCACTCCTCCGTCTCGGCCTTTTCCGGATCCTCGGCGCGCTTTTTCAGCGCCGCACCGAGAATGTCGCCGAGCGAGGCGCCGGAATCGGAGGAGCCGTACTGGGCGATCGCCTCCTTCTCCTCGGCGACCTCGAGCGCCTTGATCGACACCGAGACCTTGCGGCTGCGGCGATCGAACTGGGTGACGCGCGCGTCGACCTTCTGGCCGACCGCGAAGCGCTCGGGCCGCTGCTCGGAGCGGTCGCGGGCAAGCTCGGAGCGCTTGATGAAGGAGGTGAAGTCGGTGCCGACGATCTTCACGTCGATGCCGGCCTCCTTGACCTCGGTCACCTCGGTGGTAACCACCGCGCCCTTCTTGAGATCGCCGGCCTCGGCGAACGGATCGGCCTCGAGCTGCTTGATGCCGAGCGAGATGCGCTCCTTCTCGACGTCGACGTCGAGCACCTGCGCCTTCACCCGGTCGCCCTTCTTGTATTCCTCGATCACCTGCTCGCCGGGGCGCTTCCAGTCGAGATCCGAGAGATGCACCATGCCGTCGATGTCGCCGTCGAGGCCGAGGAACAGGCCGAACTCGGTCTTGTTCTTGACCTCGCCCTCCAGCACGCTGCCGGCGGGATATTTCTCGACGAACACCTCCCACGGATTGCGCATGGTCTGCTTGAGGCCGAGCGAGATGCGGCGCTTGACCGGATCGACCTCGAGGATCTGCACCTCGACCTCCTGGGAGGTCGACACGATCTTGCCGGGGTGCACGTTCTTCTTGGTCCACGACATTTCCGAGACGTGGATCAGGCCCTCGATCCCGGGCTCCAGCTCCACGAACGCGCCGTAGTCGGTGATGTTGGTGACGCGGCCCTTGAACCGGGTGCCGACCGGGAACTTCGCCTCGATGCCCTGCCACGGATCGTCGAGCAATTGCTTCATGCCGAGCGAGATGCGGTGGGTCTCGTGGTTGATCTTGATGATCTTCACCTTCACCTGCTGGCCGATATTGAGCACCTCGGTCGGGTGATTGACGCGCCGCCAGGCGATGTCGGTGACGTGCAGCAGGCCGTCGATGCCGCCGAGGTCGACGAACGCGCCGTAGTCGGTGATGTTCTTCACGATGCCGTCGATGACCTGGCCCTCTTCCAGGTTCTGCACCAGCTCCTGGCGCTGCTCGGCGCGGGTCTCCTCCAGCACCGTGCGCCGCGACACCACGATGTTGCCGCGCCGGCGGTCCATCTTCAGGATCTGGAACGGCTGCGGCACGTTCATCAACGGCGTCACGTCGCGGATCGGCCTTATGTCGACCTGGCTGCGCGGCAGGAACGCCACGGCGCCGTCGAGATCGACGGTGAAGCCGCCCTTGACCTGATTGAAGATGACGCCCTGAACCTTTTCGTTGCCCTGGAACGCCTTCTCCAGCTTGCCCCAGCTCTCCTCGCGCCGCGCCTTGTCGCGCGAGAGCACCGCTTCACCGAGCGCGTTCTCGACCCGCTCGAGATAGACCTCGACGGTATCGCCGATCTTGAGATCGTTCTGGCGGCCCGGCCCGGAAAATTCCCGCAGCGGCACGCGGCCTTCGGTCTTGAGCCCGACATCGATGACGGCGAGGTCCTTCTCGATGCCGACGACGGTCCCCTTGATGACGGACCCTTCCTGCAAATTGCCGTGGTCGAAGGACTCTTCGAGCATTTTGGCAAAATCTTCGCGCGACGGCGCGGTACTGGCAGTGGCGATGGCAGCCATGAAATCTCCTGACGGGCGACCGGCAGCTCGTGTTGCGCTGCGCCCCTTCCGTTCGGGCCGAGAGCCCCGCAGACCCTCGGCTGCCGCCGGATTGTCCGGCGGGCCGGCCCGATCAACCGAACGGTCGGGACGATGTTCTTCCGGGTGCCGCAGCCGTAAGGCCGGCGGGAGCGGCGGGCGAGTGACCCGAATGCCGACAGCCACCGCCCTCTGTCCCGGAACCCCGAAGTGGGCGTCCCGGTTCCAGAATGCAACGGTGCCGGCCTAGCCCGCTCGGGCAGCCTTGACGATGTCGATGGCAGCCCGGACCGCGGCGTCTATATCCAAATGCGTGGTATCGAGCAAGTGCGCGTCGGGAGCGCGCGCAAGGGGCGCCACCGCGCGGGAACGGTCGCGCTCGTCGCGGCGCCTGATGTCGGCGAGGATCTCCGCTTCGTCGGCCGCGATGCCCTGGGCGTTGAGCTCGCGGGTGCGCCGCCGGGCGCGCTCCTCCGGGGTCGCGGTGACGAAGATCTTCACATCCGCATCGGGCGCGATCACGGTGCCGATATCGCGCCCGTCGAGCACCGCGCCGGGCGGGCTTGCGGTGAACGCCCGCTGGTAGTCGATCAGCGCCGCGCGCACCTCCGGGATCGCCGAGACGATCGAGGCGGCCTCGCCCACCGCATGGGTCTTGAGCACCGCCTCGTCGAACTTTTCCGGATCGAGCGCGCGCGCGGCGGCAACGGCCCGGGCGCGGTCGTCGACCGGATGCCCGGCGTCGGCCAGCGCCTTGGCGACGGCGCGATAGAGCAGCCCGGTGTCGAGATGGCGCAGCCCGAAGTGGGCGGCGAGGCGCTTGCCCAGGGTGCCCTTGCCGGAGGCCGCCGGCCCGTCGATGGCGATGATCATTTCTTACCCTCCCCTGCAGGGGGCCTGCAGGGGGAGGGTCGCGCGCCGAAGCAAAGCGAAGGCGAGCGGGGTGGGGTGAGGCCGCACATTTCGGAATCGCGGAGAGACACCCCCACCCGGCGCGCTTCGCATAGCCGACGCTTCGCGTCGGCGTTTTTGACGTAAAAGACGGCGGCCACTGGCCGCCTTTTCGACCTCCCCCCTCCAGGGGGAGGTAAAGAAGCGTGGATGGCGATGATCATGCGAGATCGGCGCCGAGGCCCGTCATCAGGGGAACGAAGCCCGGGAAGCTGGTGGCAATGAAACCGGCATCGTCCACCTTCACCGGCCGCTCGCTCGCGAGGCCCATGACCAACGCCGCCATGGCGATGCGATGATCCATGTGGGTCGCGACGAGGCCGCCGCCGCCGGGGCGGCCGGTTCCGTGGACGATGAGGTCATCTGCCTCGATCTCGATCGCGACCCCATTGCGAGCGAGCATGGCGGCGGTGGCGGCGAGCCGGTCGGATTCCTTGACGCGCAGCTCCTTCAATCCGCGCATGCGCGTGGTGCCTTCGGCGAAGGCGGCTGCGACCGCGAGGATCGGATATTCGTCGATCATGGTCGGCGCGCGCTCGGGCGGCACGTCCACTCCCCTCAGGGGGCCCGCGCGCGCGAGAAGATCGGCGACGTCCTCGCCGCCCTCGTTGCGCGCGTCGAGAGGCTCGATGGCCGCGCCCATCTCACGCAGCGTGGTCAGCAATCCGGCGCGCAGCGGGTTGGTCATCACGCCCTCGAGCACGATCTCCGAGCCCGGCACGATCAGGGCCGCGACCAGCGGGAACGCGGCGGAGGATGGATCGGCCGGCACCATGACCGGCGCGGGCGCAAGCTCTGGCTGGCCTTCGAGCGTGATGCGGCGGCCGCCGTCGCCGTGCGGCGCGACCTCGACCTTGGCGCCGAAATGCCTGAGCATTTTCTCCGTGTGGTCGCGCGTCGCCTCGGCTTCGATCACCGTGGTCGCGCCGGGCGCGGCCAGGCCGGCGAGCAGCACCGCCGATTTGATCTGCGCGGAGGGAACCGGCACCTCGAAGACGATCGGGATCGGGTCGGCCGCCCCGCGCAAGGTCGCCGGCAGGCGCCCGCCGTCGGCGGTGCCCAGCGTGCGCGCGCCCATTCTCTCCAGCGGGTCGAGGATGCGCCGCATCGGCCGCGTGCGCAGGCTGGCGTCACCGTCGAACCTGGCGGTGATGGGGCAGCCGGCCACCGCCCCCATGGCCAGCCGGCAGCCGGTGCCGGAATTGCCGAAATCAAGCGCCGCGCGCGGCTCGGCGAAGCCGGCGACGCCCACCCCCATGATGCGCCAGGCATTCGCGCCGGTGCGCTCCACATTGGCGCCGAGCGCCCGCATCGCGCCGGCGGTGCTCAGCGCATCCTCCCCTTCCAGCATCCCGGCGATGCGGGTCTCGCCCACGGTGAGCGCGCCCAGGATCAGGGAGCGCAGCGAGATCGACTTGTCGCCCGGCACGCGCACGCGCCCGGTGAGCGGACCCGAGCGGCGCGCGGTCAGCGGGGCGAGGACGGCGGCGTGTTGCACGAACGCACTTTCGGCGATGGCATAGGAGCTGCGGCGCGGATCGGTTATTGCTGGAGCATGATCTTTTCCGAAAACCGGTGCCCACTTTTCGGGATCATGCTCTAGCACGCGTTCTGCCGACGCGTCATCTCGTCCGCGGCCTTTTGTCGGACGCGTGCGGCGCTATTGACACCGGCCCCGCGAGGCGCCAAGGGAAGCACCGTTTTTCGGCCGAAAAGGATCATATATCGTGGCGAAACCCGAGCTCGGCACCAAGCGGCTGTGCGCCGGCTGCGGCGCGAAATTCTACGATCTCAACAAGGACCCGATCGTCTGCCCGAAGTGCAGCACGGTGTTCGAGATCGCGCCGAGCCTGCGCCCGCGGCCGGAGGCGGCCCGCGCCGTGGAGGTCGAGGAAGAGGCGGCGGTGCCGGAGGCGGCCGGGGCCGAGTTCGTCTCGCTCGAGGAGGCCGACAAGGAGGCCGAGGGCGCCAAGCCCGTCGCCGCCGAGGGCTCGGAGGACGAAGTCGAGGTCGAGGACACGCCGATCGACGACGGCGCCTTCGTCGTGCCGGAGGAGGAAGAGGAAGACGACGTCACCGACATCATCGGCGAGGGCATCGAGGACGACGAGGAAACTTGAGGTCAGAGGTCAGATGACAGAGGTCAGAAAAACAGATAGCGGGCTATTATCTGTCATCTGACATCCGACATCTGTTCTCCGGAGGGGCCATAGCTCAGTTGGGAGAGCGCTTGAATGGCATTCAAGAGGTCGGCGGTTCGACTCCGCCTGGCTCCACCATCCAGATGATTGCTTGCAAGCTATTCTTGTTTGACTGCCAAGCTTGATATCACCCCGCCGCCGCCAACCCATAGCGCCGGCGCAAATGGTCGGCGAGGCGCTTGCCGGCGGCGGAGACCAGGAACACGAACAGGATATAGAATCCCGCGGTGGCGGTCAGAATCTCGATCGGCTCGTACCAGATGTTCACCAGCCGCTGCGACTGAGACATCAGGTCGGGCACCGTGATCACCGAGACGAGGGTCGAGGATTTGACGATCACGGTGAACTGATTGACGATCGACGGCGCGGACGCCAGCACGACCTGCGGCATGACGATGCGCGCGAAGGTCTGGGGCGGCGACATGCCGGCCGAGAAGGCGGCCTCGAGCTGGCCGCGCGGGACGCCCTCGATGCCGGTGCGAAAAGTCTCCGCCAGGTAGCCGCTCGACTGCAGCCCGAGCGCGATCCATCCGGCGGAGAAGAACGTGTCCGGAAAGCCGAACAGCTCGGGCCACACGTAGCTCACCCACATCAGCTGCACGAAAATCGGCGTGTCGCGGAAGAACTCGATGAGCACGATCGCGATCGGGCGCAGCGGCGGCACGTAGAGGCGCACGAGGCAGAGCACCAAGCCGCCGACGATCGCCAGCGCGAAGGCGATAACGCACACCTCGACCGTCACGGCGAAGCCGGCGAGCAGCGCGTCGCGCTGGTTCCAGACGAGGCGCTCCCAGTTGCCCATGGTCACGCCAGGATCTTGCGGCGCCAGCGTTCGCTGAACGCGCGCACGCCGCTTGCGAGCACCAGGATGATGAGAAAGTACGTGAGCGCCGCCCCGGTATAGAGCGGGAGCGGCCGCATCTCCTGCTGGGTGACCATGGAGACCGCGTACATCAGGTCCGGCACCGCGATCAGCGACACGATGGTGGTCGCCTTGAACAGCGAAACGAACTGGTTGAGCGCCTCGGGCAGCATGCGGCGCACGACCTGGGGCAGCATGATGCGCCACAGGATCAGCCGCTCGGGCATGCCGAAGGCGCGCGCCGCGTCGAGGTTGCCGCGCGGGATCGCCTGGATGCCGGCCCGGAAGGTCTCGGCGAAATAGCCGCTGTAGACGAAGCCGAGCGCGATCACGGCGGACACGAAGGG